>Ga0209426_1001450_pt1 | contig 14282 bp, 15 predicted proteins | sample Deesub1362B_J571_FD_187697 | JGI IMG/M metagenome (GOLD analysis project Ga0209426, IMG submission 187697) | Deep oceanic, basalt-hosted subsurface ecosystem from Juan de Fuca Ridge flank, Pacific Ocean, CORK Borehole 1362B_J2.571 (SPAdes)... ...
GGTTCCCCCCCCCCCCTCGGTAACTCTCGTCTGTGCACCTTGGGGTAGCTCGGCCAGGACTTTGTCTATTTCACACAGGGAAAAGACCTTCTCGATCTCTTCCGGTGGGGCTTCCGGCCAACGGTACCGGAGGTTCTTGTCCACTGTTCCCCGTAACAACGGAAGATCGGGGCTCACCATGCCGATGGACCGCCTTATAGACGCCAGACTGCACAGTCGTAGATCCTGCCCATCGACCAGGATTCTGCCTTCATCCGGATCGACCAGACGGGCCACAAGGAAAAGTAGCGTGGATTTTCCTGCGCCATTGGGTCCCACCAAGGCAACCACGCTCCCTGGTTCGGCAGCAATGGTCACCTCCTTCAGGCATCCGGAAAGGCTCACACGATCGAACTCCAGACGGCCGGGTCCCATCTTCAGGTCTGGGACATTTGGCACCTCCTTAACTAAGGACGGCGTATCGAGAAATTCCTTTATTTTCCGTGAAGATACCTTAGCTCCATGCCAGTATTCGTGCACCCTTCCCAGGTCCCTCAATGCCGGCACTAGGAGACCCACAATGGTCATGGCGGCCACCACTGTGCCAGGGGTGGCCCTACCGGAACTCACTTCGTTTGCCCCCAGCAGGACGATGACACCGCTGGCAAACGCCGTGGTGCCGTGGGCGACGGCTCGCAAAAGCCCAATTTTCCGGGCCCGTTTCACCATAGAGTTTTTCAAACGTCGGCTTTGGCGTATCAAGTGCCGACGCTCCCGAATGGATTGTCCAAAGACCTGGACAACTGCAATGGAAGCGACCTTCTCATTTACATTGGCCGCGAGATAAGATCGTCGTCGTCGGCTCTCCTTGATGGCTTCACGGAGTTGTCTTCCCAGCCTCAGGGAATAGACGGCGCCGAGGGCGATAACCACTGCCACGGCGGAGGCCAAGATCCAATTGACGATAGCCAGGGCCAGGAGTGCGCCCACTGTGGTGACGCCTGCGACAGTAATCCGCATAAGCCCCAGGCTGACCCATCTCCTCAGTGCGTTGAGGTCCCCTACGAAACGGAGCACTACAGCTCCTCGACTTCTCCTCTGCAATGCCCTGGGAGTAAGCTCGCTCAACCGATCGAAAAGGAGAAGGCGGATTCGGTGGGTATATTCCTGCCCCATGCGCTCCGCATCGACGCGCTCCATCATTTGCAGCCAGGCCATACAAACGGCTACCACCACCAAGCACGTGCCCACGCCGAATATGATCGGCCAGCCGTTGGGTGCTTGGCCTGCAATGAGATGATCGAAGGCCAGTCTTACCAATAAGACGGCCCCTACTGCTATTCCTGCCTGCAGCAGGCCGTTAGCAACGAGTCGCACAAAGATTTTTCGACGCCGTCCCCTTATGATCCCTGGAAGACGCATCACACAACCCTCAGCAAAACGGACTTGCGTCTGTGGATGGCCATCTGACTCTCAAGTATGACCGCAACTTCCGAGTCACATAGAATCTTTTTGTTCAAGACCGGCAATCCGACGGTTTCCTTGACCTCGCGGACTGCCAGGGGCGACTTGGTGAAGACCCCGCTGAGCCCCAAAACAGGGAGCCCTATCTCCAACAGCCAATCTACCCCTGCCTTGCAACCCATAGCGTCCCTGGCGGCGAAGATGACTCCGTCCAGTGTAGTTCTGAAATTTGGCGATGAAATCAAAGCGGAAGTTTCCCTCTGATACAACCCATCGGCGATCTCAATTACTATGGCATCCACCCCTGCATTGGTTAAATGGCTTATCAGAAGAGACCAGACATCCAATACCTGTTCATTGCTGATCAGATACGTGGAAACAAATCCGGCATCTACAAAATCGAGCACTGGATCGGCTCCGGCATCTTTCATGAACCAGAGATCGCCTCCAGCCCCAGTTCCCGTAGCTTTAGCAGCACCCACTTTCAGGCCTGAGGCTGTCAAGCCTTTGATCAGCCAGGCGGCTGTGGTCGTCGTGCCACTGTTCATTGCCGTCCCCAACACAGCCAGAGTTAGAGGCTGTCTGAATTGGCGGTGGGTCTTTTTAAGTGCGAAGCGAGCCAGGTTAAGGGGTCGCCCAAAAGAACCTCCGAGAATTCCGATGGGCTTGAGCTTCGTAGGCTTTTTCATGTTCTCATGTTTGGAGAGGACCTTTGCGGCAACACCTCCTGCAGCGACCAGATGGCAAGACGACAAGTTCTCAGGTATGATGGCCTCATACTGATCCTGAGCGTAACGGTTTCCATAGCAGACGAGAATCTCATCCCCCACAAACAGGTGAGCTCGCCGCCCGTCGGTGAGCTCGAGTCGGTGGTGCTGGCCTATCTCCTCTACCCGAGCCAATACCAAGTCTCCCGGCCTCGGGACGATCCCTTCGTGGAGAAGAACGGCTGTTTCCTCGAGGACCACTCGGCGGGTTGTAAAGGCTGCTTTGGCCCTGGAGAGGCGCTCGTGGAGATCGTTCATCTTCAACTCCCACCTCCCTGAAATTGGATTCCCCTGGTCGACTTCACAAAGACCGGCCAAATTCATTACCCTCAACCCCGGATCAAAAGCTCTCATATCCTTATACGGAGAATCGTGTTTTTTGGTCACACGGCTGATTCTAATTACTGAAAGGGTCAGGATTCCCATATTCTCCGGATGGATATGTGGGGTTTCATGATAGGATCATACTCGGAACGTGTGACCAAGGCGGCCCGTTTCCCGTATAACTAGTACTAAACGGGTGTGAAAAGGCATCCAGATTCATGCATAGGGCGGACGATCAACGGATTGTCGAGGAGGTCCTCAATGGCCATGTTCACTCATTTGGTGAGCTTGTAGAGCGTTACCAGAGACCATTGTTCAACCTGATGCTCAGGATGACGAAGTCGCGTGAGTCTTCAGCTGAATTGACTCAAGAGACATTTATCAGGGCTTATGAAAGCCTTGAGAGGTTTAAGCCTGGCAGGCCTTTTTTCCCGTGGCTTTATAGTATTGGATTGAATTTGGCGCGCGATTACATAAGGAGCAACAGGTCGAAGAATGCAATGGAGGGGGAATTAAAGAATGATATCTCATCTTTCTCTTGTGAGGAAACCCAAGAGGGGTTCAACAGAAGATTGGACCTGGAGAAAGTCATGAAGGCAATGGATGTACTGCCGATACATTACAGAGAAAGTTTGATAATGTATTATAAAGAAGGGTTTACCATGAAAGAAATTGCTGACGTCTTAAATATCTCAGTGAGCGGAGCTAAGATGAGGGTCAAACGTGGTCTGGCTATGCTTAGGGATATATTGGGAGTTAAAAAAAATGAAAGGGAATGAACCGGAAAGAATCTTTACCGAGCTCGAAAACATTTTGAAAGAATTGCCCTACGAGGATCCACCAGCCGGGATTCCCGAGGCCGTCTTGCGCTCTCTGGCCCCAAAAAAGATCGGCTGGATCCGCCGGATTTATCGGTGGGCTGTTACTCCAAGATCGATAGCGGTCGCTCCCATCCGGCTTGCATTCGCTGCGGTAGGCGTTCTCCTTTTGGGGTGGGTCGCAGCCTATTTCGTCGGACTGCCCCAAGGTTTCCGGTTGGGATCTGGCAGTGAGGTGAATGATCTCGTACCTGTGGTGTTGACATTGAAGTATCCCAATGCCCGATCTGTGTCCGTGATCGGAAGCTTCAATCATTGGAATCCTAAAGGGTATGAAATGAAATACAGCGATGAGCTGGGTGCATGGGTTCTCAAGATCAAGCTCCATAGAGGAATTCACGAATACGTGTATGTCATAGACGGCAAAGAAGTTTTACCCGATCCACAGGCCATATTTTTCAAGGATGACGAGTTCGGGCAGAAGAATTCCGTATTGTTTGTGGATACCAAGGATGATCAAGTATTATAAAACTTTCGCCATATTGGGCTTGATAATATGGGCGGGGTTTGCCATGGGCAAGGAAGCCCAGGATATTGTGCGGCTGTCGGAGCCCACTCCACTTACTGATGCGACACCGGTCTTTGCTCAATTACCTGTAATGACGGTGGAGGATGCGGTTAAAGCGGCTCGGGATGCTGGTGTTTCCGAGAAGACCATTAGCAGACTTCTGATTGCTGTGTTAGAAAAACGGGTTTCTGTTGAAAAATTGGTTCATATTATAGAGCGGCTTATTCGAGCTCAAAAGGAAGGAATTCCTCTTCAGATTCTGGAAGAAAAGATTGACGAAGGCCTAGCCAAGAGGGTTTCGGAGCAAAAGATCATCTCTATGTTGGATAGAAAAAGGGATAATTTCGTTTTTGTCAGAGATCTCGTCAGGACTACGATGCAGGGCGATGAAGATATCCAGGTTACAGATATCGTCAAGCTGACAGACAGCATGCGTGCAGGGGTCAGTCGAGAGGAACTTATTTTGTTGTTTGAAAATGTTCCTGAGGCACCGATTGAAATGAGGATTACAGGGGCCTATATTCTCGGATACTGTAAGCAGATTCGTTTTGATCCGAACATAACAAGAAGGATCGTGTTTGTAGGTCTTCAAAAGAGAAGCTTGACGAAAAAGTGGAAATATCTGGCCAAAGTGGTCGCTGTGGCAAAAAAACGAGGTCTTTCCAACGAACGTATAGGGGATGCAGCCATTTCTATCTTGGAAAAAGGGAAATCTTTTGAAGATTTCATGGAGTTGCTGGAGTTCACCGATCGTGCCATAAGGCGAAACCCAATCGAATGATGAATGAGACCGGGCGGGGTACGGTTGAAATTCTGATTTGTTGAAACTTATTACAAGAAAATTGGGTGTGAACGATGAGAAGACCTGCGTACAGGGACAAAAAATATATCCTCTTGAGAGGAGGCTGGACTCTCGGGATGGCAGCAATTTTGATGGTGACCACAAGTTTCACTCATCAAGAGATGAAAGAATATTTGAAGAAGAAAGAATATAAGCAGGGTCTCATCCGAGCGAGAAGGGATCTTGAAAAAGATCCAAAAGAACCTGCTAATCACTATTTCGCAGGCAGGTTTCTTTTGGCGCTCGATCGTCCTGAAGAAGCTCTAGCGTATTTGAAACGAGCCGTTTCCCTCGCCCCCGAAGTAGCTGACTACCATTTTTGGCTGGGGATCGCTTATTGGGCCGTCCGCGACTTTGACCAAGAGCGTCTGCAGTATATTGAGGCCCTCCGAATCGATTCATCCCACATCTTAGCCCGGCTATATCTAGGACATAATTATTTAGATGCCGGGGAATGGAAAAAGGCCCTTGCTATGTACGATCGGGTCTTACAGATGAAAGAGTTGCATCCTGAGGCCCTATATAATCGCGCCATGGCGCTGAGGGGGTTAGGAAGGATAGAGGAGGAAATTAAGGCCTGGAGAAAGTTTCTCAGACACTATCCGAAGGGTAAGTGGGCGCTTCGGGCTGCAGAAAAATTGAATGAGCGGGGGGACTTCAGCTTTCGGAACCATTTGATCGGGAGAAAGAGGGTCACCCTGCCCCGAGTTGAATTCGAGGCCGATTCCGATCGACTGACAAGTCGTGGAAAAATTCCCCTTAAGATGCTGGGCAGGATCTTGGCCCAAGACAAGGGATTTGGGCTCCATGTGATCGTCTATTCTTATGGAAATGCCGAATTGGCTCGCAAACGGGCGCTTCGCATAAAAAAATATATTCTCCAATTACCCGGAAGTAGCCCCGGATAGACTTATTCTGAGTTGGTTCGGCGAAGCGGAAGTGATTCAGAAGGGTGAAAAGACATATGTTGAAAAGGATTCCTGCAAATTTCTGACTGCTGTACGTTAAGAGGCGTAATAAAAAGGAGAAAGAGATGCTGCTGTTTTTTCAAAAAATAATACAACATGACCATCGTGTATTATTCCTCCTTGCCGGAATTATCATTTTGATACGCTTATGCATGAATTCTGATGTCACCAGTGTGGTTCAGGCCGCTGACCTGCAATCTTTCTTCAAGAGTCAATCTGAAGTGGCAAAAGCAGAGGCTGAAGTCCAGGCAGACCTCGATTTGTCTAGTCAAGAAGAGGAGGACATAACCGGCATTAAAGCAGCAAGGATGGGTCTGGAAGAGATGAGCACAGAGAGTGTGGATATGGGTGGGGGTTTGAGCATAGGTGAACCCAGTGGAACGGCTGATGTGGACATGGGTGATGATTCTGATGACGGTGATAATGGAGACAGCGATGGCGATGACGGGGACAGCGACGGCGATGGAGATGGCGATGGTGATGGTGATGGTGATGGGGACGGCGATGGAGATGGCGGTGATGGAGATGGGGGAGACGGTGATTGAGAGGCCGGCAGTTTAATTGGGCTAAGAGTTTTTGGTATGTTACCAGTTGGTGGACATAATGTTAATCTAGAAGTTATATATAGAACTCTTGGTTCCAAACAAGCAAGGAGGAAGGCATGAGCAGCAAGATCATCTCCATCATCTCCACCGGGGAAAAGGAAAAGGCCCTCACCGGCATCCTCTATTCCACCATGGCCAAGGCCCAGGGGTGGATGGACGAGGTCAAGGTGGTCCTCCTAGGACCCTCGGAGAAGCTCGCCGCCACAGACCCCCAGGTGCAGGATGCCCTCAAGCAGGCCATGGCCAACACCTCCCCCGTGGCCTGCAAGTTCATCGCCGACCAGCAGGGGATCACCCAGAAACTCGAGGAGTTAGGCCTGGACATCCAATTCGTGGGCGATATCATCTCCAACCACATCAAGGAGGGCTACATGCCCATGGTTTGGTAAGTTTATGGGATCACTTCATTAACTCTTTACCCGACGCTTTTTAGTATGGAGAGATCATGGGCATGGAATCGGAATCGTCCACGGCCTCCCAGATCCTTGCCTATGCGGAGTCGTTTCCGGAGGTGCGGGCGGGGGTCGCACGCCTGGAGGACGTCTTGGGGGCACCCTCCTACCAGGTCGTTCCGGAAGAAGAATGGATCACGGCCCTCTCTTCCTTTCATCAGGGAAAAGTGAGCGAATGGCCTCCTGAGGGCCGATCCGTTCTGGTCTTAGGCCTACATCATCCCCGGGAAGATCCTCGTCTGGATTGGTGGATCCAGGGGAATACCCCAGGCAACCGCAGGTTGATGGAAATCTCCGAGTCCTTGAGACAGTGGGTGCGAGAGCAATACGGCCTTGGTGCCCAGCCCCTCCCCTACTACGTGGAGTGGGGCGGCCTGTTTCTCAAGGACGCGGCTGTGCTGGCCGGGCTGGGCGTGATCGGACACAACAACCTGTTGCTGCACCCGGAGTGGGGGCCCCGGATCCGGCTCCGAGCAGTGCTACTTGAAGGGGATCTGGAGCCCACCGGGCCCATGGAAGGGTTCTTCCCATGCAACTTCTGCAGCGAGCCCTGCAGGAAGGCCTGCCCCCGAGACGCCTTCCATTCAGGCGCGTACGACCAGCCGAGCTGCATCGCGCAAATGGAGGCGGACATGGCCGACAAGGCGCCACTCGGGGAGACGGACGAAGGGGGAAACGCCTTGCCAGCCATCCGATACTGTCGGGCCTGCGAGCTGGCCTGCCCCTTTCCGGCACCTCTTGACACACTTTGAGGTGCAACTTCTTATCACAAGATAGCCTGTTTTTTAGCAGAAGCCTCTTTGGAAGACGAAAAAAAAGAGCAGCCCGGTAAAACCCCCCGGTTGCCTAAATGGAGCAAAAAGGGAGGAGTCCATCTCCCCTTAAATGCAGGTCCAAGGTGGGAGAGGCATGGCTTCAGATCATATCGGCTTGCCGTCGACAAAAGCCTGCTGAAGAAGGATCGGAATAAGGACGGAAATTCCAAGGAGGTGAGCCGTGGATAAACCGTGGTTTTCATCATGGCCAGAGGGGATGCCTAAAGAACTGGTGCTGGATGAAAGGCCCTTGTTCGAGTTTCTTAGGGGGAATGCAAGGAAGCATCCGGAAAAGACCGCCATCAACTACTATGGGCGCATGATAAGCTTCAAGGAGCTGGATGAATCGTCGGACCAACTGGCCGCCGCTCTTTGCGACTTGGGGCTGAAGAAGGGAGAAAGGGTAAGCCTCTTTTTGGAAAACTGCCCCCAGTTTGTTATCTCCTACTACGGAGTGCTCAAGGCTGGAGGAGTGGTGGTGGCCGCAAATCCCATGTTCAAGGACGACGAGCTGAAGTATGAACTGAAAGACTCAGGGGCAAGGATAGTGGTGACATTGGATCATCTATATTCTAAAGTAAGAAACATTCGAGACGAAATTTCAGTATCCCACGTCATTGTAACCAGTTATTGGGATTATCTTCCCGAAGAACCTGCCCTACCTCTTCATCCCTCCATGAAGGCATCGAGAGAGAAGTTTTCGGAAACTTTCGAATGGATCGATTTGCTGGAGCGATATGGACCCGCCCCTCCCCCCGTGGAGGTCAACGTGCGTGAAGATCTGGCACTTCTGCAGTATACGTCGGGGACAACGGGTCTTCCCAAAGGGGCCATGATCACGCATTATAACTTGCTTCACAATACAGTGGGATCTGCGGTCTGGAGCGGCATCGAAGAGGAGGATATCCACCTTTCTGTGTTGCCGTTTTTTCATGTTACAGGGATGGTCCATAGCATGAACATGCCAGTGTATACCGGTACCACCAACGTGATGCTTTCGCGTTTCGAGACGGATACGGTTCTCAAGGCCATCTCAACGTACCGGTGTACGACCTGGGTGAGTATCACGACCATGAATATTGCCGTGGTCAAAGCACCCAATGTGAGAGCATATGACCTTCGAAGCCTTCGGCGGTGTTTGTCGGGCGGTGCCCCGATTCCGGAAGAGATCTTGAAGCAATGGTGCGAGATAGTGGGCACCGAACTTGTCGAAGGCTACGGACTGAGCGAGACCATCTCCCAGACCCATGTCAATCCCTACCAAAGGCCCAAGTATGGATCCGTGGGAATCCCCCATTTCGGCGTGGATTGCCGCATCGTGGACTTGGACACGGGTGAGGATCTCCCCGTCGGGAGGGAGGGAGAATTGCTCATTCGGGGCCCCATGGTCACCAAGGGATACTGGAACAGACCCGAGGAGACCCAGAGGGCCATCAGGGATGGGTGGTTGTATACCGGAGATATCGCAAAGATGGACGAGGACGGATACTTCTACATCGTGGGGCGGAAGAAGGACATGATTAAGGCCTCGGGATACAGCGTGTACCCCGCGGAGGTCGAAGCCCTGATGTATGAGCATCCGGCTGTGAGCGAGGTGGCCGTAATCGGGGTGCCCGATCCCTATAGGGGAGAGAATATCAAGGCCTTTGTGATCCTGAAGCCGAAATATCGTGGACAGGTCACGGAGGATGAGATGGTCGCGTGGGCCAAGGAGAAGATGGCGGCGTACAAGTATCCGAGGATTGTGGAGTTCGTGGAGGATCTTCCAAGAACGGGCTCGGGCAAGGTCCTAAAGAGGGTCTTGAGGGAAAAGGAGGGTTTTCGCAGGGGCATTGGAGATAATACAGGCCCACGTGGCTGTAGGTAGGAGAGACTACTCCGGGAGGGGGCCTCGGGCCAGTCTTCGGGCGGGAGAGGAGGTCATGGATCGAAAAAAGATAAAAGGGCTTCTCCAGGGCGCCGTGGACATGCATGTGCACTGCGCACCGGATACGGTTCCCAGAAAACTGGATGCCATGGATGTAGCCCTGCATGCCAAACGGGCCGGGCTCAGGGCCGTGGTCTTGAAGAGTCATGCCTACAACACGGCCCCGGTAGCCGCCCTGGTGGAAAGTAGGGTTCCGGGTGTGCGGGTCTTGGGAGGGGTGGCCCTCAACCATCCCGTGGGAGGGGTCAATCCAGCCGCCGTGGATGCCGCGCTTCGACTTGGGGCCAAAGTGGTCTGGATGCCCACGGTCTCGGCCCGCAACCATGTGGAGAGGGTTCGGAGCTCCCCCAACGGCGGCCACCTGCGCTCCCTTCACGGCGGCCGAGGGGAGGGACTGACGATTTTGGATTCTTCGGGCAGGATCCTCCCCGAGGTCTTGGAGGTCATCCGCCTGGTCCGGGATGCGGATGGAGTCCTGGCCACAGGGCATCTCGGCCTCCCCGAGGTCAAGGCCTTGGCCGAGGCCTCCTACGGAGAAGGACTTCGGAAATTGGTGATTACCCATCCGGAGTTGGAGATCACCCGGATCCCGGATGAAGACCAAAGAGAGCTGGCCTCATTGGGGGCCTACTTCGAGCGATGCTGGTTCGCCTCCAGCAAGCTTGGTCCAGGGCTGGACCCCTGCGTTATTGCCCGAAGCATCCGAGAAGTGGGGGCGGGCTCTACCATACTCTCCTCGGATATGGGGCAGGTGGAGAACTCACTTCCCGTGGAGGAGTTCGAGGCCTTTCTTCGTGCGTTGCTCCGATGCGGGGTTCAGGAGGATGAAATCTCCTTGATGATCCGGGAAAATCCGATACAATTGTTGGGTCTGTAGCCTCCCATCCCTTAAGCCGCGGGATGCACCCGTTTTTCCTCGTGGACGTTGGGATGTTGATGTTGGTTACCTTTGTCCCTCCCATTACCCTGGCCCTTCCCAGGCTGATCCTCGGCTGATCCTACAGGCAGGATCCCACTTTGTCCGGTACGCTGGCGGCCAACCTCGGGACAGGATGGGGTGTGTCCGGGACTAAAACTTAGAGATTTGGAGAGAGGCTAGATGCTCAAGGGACGGTCTCCTTGACTCTCCCGGATAAAGTTTTTGAGGGCATTGTAGTCCTCAGGGGCGATCTCACGGATCCGAAGGCCCACAACAAAGGCGGGTTTGGATGCCGAGGTCCGCTCGTACCAGATCGTCTCCCCGACGGCCTTGATGACTCGACCGGATGGAAGGGCCCACTGGAGATAGACCCGGTTTTTTCGGGATGGATGGATATTATAGGAGATGTGCAGTCCGTCAACCATGATAGAAGAAGTCTCGATGGCGAGGCCTTCCAGGCTTAAGTTGCGGAGGACCCCCTCGGCAGGCTCAGAGATCTGCACAGGATCGACCTCCCGAACAATCCTGAACTTGACGGGGATCTTGGCCCTCTTCCTTTGACTCTTTCGTCGCTCCTCCATAGTCGACCAGAGGCGATTCCAACTTCTTCCTGAGATTTGAGGTCCGGAGCCGTTTCAACGAAGCGTAGTCAAGGCGCAGAATCCTGTCAAGGGCTCTGGGAAGGTAAGTTGTCGGGGGGCCACAAAAAGAGGGGACTTATGTCCCCCTCTAAGTGGTTAAGGGAAAGGCCCTCTTGAGGGCCATCCCTGGTTGGCGGTTTAATATTGGCTCAAGAAGTCGTCCATGATGTCGATGCTTTGCTTCTCGACGATCTTGTCGAAGATTTTATCTTTGACCTCGCGAGGAAGCAGCTCAATGCTCTTGGTAGTGGCGCTGTCGAACTTGGCAGTGGGAAAGGTCTTGAGGATCTTATCCTTCTGGGCCTCATTGCAGTAGACGCGGATGACCTTCAGTCCTGCCAGCATCTCCTCGCACATGTCGGCGAGACCCGCCTTCTGAAGCTTCTCGAACCTCTCCTCGTTCACCCAGATGTTGATGGGATATTTTTCCTCGGCCATGGCTTCCTCCTCGATCATTACGCGCTCAGGGGTGGAATTGTGAAGACGGGGGTTCGCTTCTCCAAGTACTCATCGGTGACGAAAGGTGAGCCGAATCCGTACTTCTCAGCGCACTCCATCACGAGATCGAATACCTCGGGCCGGAAGATCAGCCTGGGTGGCTTGACCCCATCCTGCACGATACTTCGGATGACGGTGCCGCTGAATTTCTGCCACTCGTCACGATGGTTGCAGAGCCCCTCGGAGGTGATCTCTGCGCAGTGGGGGCAGTAAAGCCAGTTCATGGAGTAGACGGGCGTGATGTTGATCTCGTCCTGAACCGTGGCCAACAACCTATGAGCATCGTAGGGACCGTAGTACGTGCCTACACCGGCATGGTCCCGACCGTACATATGGTGGGTGAGGCCCAGGTTGGTCCTGAGGATCGCATGAAAGACCGCCTCTCTGGGGCCAGCATAGCGCATATCCCAAAAGGTCAAGGAGGTCAGGTGGTTGTGATCGCCGAAATACCCTGACTTCCGAAGCTGATCCTGGCACAGAATGATGGCCTCGTCGATATAGTCCCCCTTGCGCTTTTCCCCGATAATGGCGTTGACCAACACGCCCACCAAAGGCTTCTCAATGGGCAGCTCTGCATAAGTTTGGAACCAGGCACCCTTCATGAGCCACTCATGGCCCGTATGAGGGACATTGCGGGTCTGATGTGCCACGATGCGCACCCACCCCTTCTCCTTGAACTTCCTACGCATCTCCAAGGGAGGGAGAAAATAGGGGTCGAAGGGCGGGTTGATCTTGGGTCGGTTCACCAGTGTGATCTTTCCTGCCAAAAATTTGTCCTTATAGGCGTAGGTCCTGGCGCAGCCGGGGTGCTTTTCTTCGTCGGTTCCGAAGACGGCCTGACACATGGCCCTTTTGTCGTAATCGTAGATCTCCGAGATCTCGAAGATGGCCATGGGATTGTTCTGGTAGGTCAAAAGGACCGTGTCGCCGACCTTGATCCCATAGTCAGCGATCTCCTGTTCCGATAGGTCGAACAGAATGGGTATGCTCCAGATGGTGCCGTCTGCAAGACGCATCTTCTTGCAGACCGAATCCAGGTCTTCCTTGCCCATGAATCCTTCCAGAGGAGTAAAGAAACCGTAAGCCAGGTCGATAACCTCGTTGGCGATCTGGCTCCGGATGGGAATCGCCGTAAGCCCTTTGATCTTTTCCGCCGCCTCGGTAGGCTCGAGAATCCTTTCCACAATCTCCTTGCCACCGTGTCCAATCTCAGCCATACTCTCTCTCCTTTCTGCTGCTCTGGTGTTCCGCTTCAGTGCTATCGCGCCGAATCCATCCGCCTGTCGCCCTTGTAGCTACCAGCCTCCTTTCTGTTGGAATCTTCCGATGACCATCCAAGGGGGGAAACTCGGATATCTCTAGGCAGGATCGTTCCTCGCTTCTCACCTCCGTCAGGGGTCAAATCCGCCCCCAAGCCCTCAAATGAAAATTACGATAATTTTTCAGAAAATCTACGTCCTTGTCAAGACCAAAATCTTGACGAGTTGTCCAACGACTGATAAGTACCAAGCCATATCTTCAAGGAATCTCAAAGGGTTTCCTGAGGGGTCGGGCAAGGGGGCTCCTAAGAGGCTGCAAAGGAGACTTCGTCAGCTGGCGCGAGGATGCTCCCGTGCGAGCTGGCCCCTTGCAGGGAGTGAGAGCGATGACGTCTGTCAGGCCATTGATTCAGGAGAGAGTCCTTTTGATGGGAGAGGGGCGGATCCCTCCAGAGGAGATCGAACGGCTTTCCGACGAGCACATGAAGATCTTTCTACGGGAGCCCGATCCGAGGAAGTGGCCGGCTGAGATGGCTTTCTTGCAACAATATCTGCCTGTGGAGGAACGGGTCAAATGGAGGGCCTTTACGGTGGCCGAGCAGTACGATTCGCTTATGGCCGAGGCCCTTGAACAGTGGGTCCGCATTGCGTGGCAAGAGCTGCGGAAAGACCCTTTGATCACATCAGAGGAGGGCCCTAGCCGAGTGGTGGAAGCCCTCCTGGAATACTTGAAATCCCGCATTGAGACCTTGATCGAGTGAGCTGAAGGTGCTTCATGGCCTGCACTATTTCCCTGCCTGGTGGAATAATGCGGGCTAGAGGGGAGAGGCGATTATATCGCGCGAGAGGCACGAGGCTGATGGCGGAAAGGCCAGAGGCGAGGGACCCAGCAAGTATGGAGCCACGCCGTTGGCATGATGTACCCAGCCAGGGGTCAAAGAGCGAAATGGCCCAAACGGACCAAGAGGACGAAATGGAGGAGACGGACGAAACGGACGAGAGGACCAGATAGACCAGACGGATGCAACAGCGGGCATCTTCATGGTTACGTAGAAAATAGCCCGGACAGGAGGTGCCCTTCACTTGGAGGAGTTCTTTTCGATCCCGCCAGAGGCGGGATTTGCGAAAAGACCTTCATTTTCGTTCAGGGCACCTCCTGTCCGGCCTCGGAACTCTGGGTTGCTATTTTCATGACTCTAGGGTGCCCCGCAGGGGCATGGCAGTTAGTTAGAAAATAGTCTTTCGTCCATATCGTCGTTTCGTCTGTTTCGTCTATCTCGTCTATTTGGTCTATTTGGTCTTGGTTGGGTAGGGGAGGCTATTTCGTCTATCTGGTTGATTTGGTCCATCTCGTTGATTTGGTCTATTTGGAAGGGGGGCGGTGAAGTTGCCCCTCTCCGATAGAGGCAAAGATCCTCGCATCTGGGCAAGCATTTT
>Ga0209426_1001452_pt1 | contig 14255 bp, 11 predicted proteins | sample Deesub1362B_J571_FD_187697 | JGI IMG/M metagenome (GOLD analysis project Ga0209426, IMG submission 187697) | Deep oceanic, basalt-hosted subsurface ecosystem from Juan de Fuca Ridge flank, Pacific Ocean, CORK Borehole 1362B_J2.571 (SPAdes)... ...
TCGTCCTTTAGCTGTGAGTTTTACCCCTTTATAGGGCGTATGGAGAACCAATTCATGTCTTTCCAAGTGTTCAATAGTGTTAGTTACCGAACCAGGCGCCACTTTTAACAATCGTACCAACTGCATAGTCTTAGCTATTCCATAGGTTTCCTCTAGTCGATAAATTGCCTCCAGGTACTCTTCAGCTTCATTAGAAATCTCTGACTTCCCCTTCATTTAAACTACGACCTCTCGTAATTTATTCTTGCAGAGATACATAAATATTACCCAAATACATCATAAAAACGAGAAACCAAAAACGATAAAAACCACCCAAAAATTTCTAACAAACATGCCGGGGTGGTCGAGAGGCGAGGCGGCGGGCTGCAGACCCGCTTTACGTGGGTTCAAATCCCACCCCCGGCTTTTCAGCATAACCCCACAGACTTTTCTGTCGCAGGTTTATTTTCACTTCCTGAATAGCTTAACTTAACACAGTTCATGTCGCACACATATTCGAAGCCAGCTTCAACAAGTTGGCAGGCCTCTTCCACCGTTGTTACAACCTTTGAGATGAACTCAGCATTTTCTCATAGACTTGTGTTAAAAAATAAGATTTAAAATTGATAAACGAAGACAGACATTACAGCAGAAAGAGAGGATAAATAAATGTTGTGGGTAGGGAAAGTTGGCCTACTACTAATATGTCTAAGTTTTTTCCTACCTTGGGCAAGTAGATGGGAAATGAACACGCATCTTTTTCTGTATGGGTTTTACACTCCGACATCAGGATTTAGACTGTACGGTTTTCATTGGCTTTGGACAATTCCCTTGACATGCCTAATTCTGGGGTTGACATTGGTTATTGGCGGAAAGCTTTCTAGGCATATGAAGCTTCTCAACGCTTCACTTACTATTGTAGGCAACAATGTTATTCTTTTTGCTGTAGGCTTCTTTCTTGTATGGTTCACTCCGATAAGCCCTAAGGAACCTGTAATCGTAACCTTAGAGGCGAAGCCTTCACTTGGCTTCTTTCTTGCTGTACTAGGAGCTTTCCTCATCGTGATAGGTGTTGTCAGTGATTTGATAGAATTATGGAGCGAATAACATTGGAAGAAATCCGATATACTTATACTTACCGCACCTACCTCAAAGTTAGACAACTATGTTCAAGAAACTTTCTCTTACTTTTAGCTGTATTCTTCCTCCTGACAATGACTAGTGTTCTAATGAATGCAGTTGCTGTAAAAAAATTGATGGACCTCATGCCTCCAACATGGCAGGAACCTTCTCCTTATAAGCTTGAAAGGACGGCTTTGCTTTCAACATTCTCTTACTTAGAATTGTTTGGCATATTAGGTTACTTTTTCGGAGGATGTTTAGCAGACAAGCTCGGAAGAAGGAAAACTTTGGGCTACTCTATCGCACTTTTCACTTTGTTTATATTGCTCGATTTTCTTGCGCCTTCCATCTACTGGCTGATGTTAATGAGGCTAGGCGAATCTTACACATTCAGCATGGCTTTCGTAGCCATTTTCGCTTTAATCGTTGACATTTCCCCAGCAGACACCTGGACAACAGCGTTCGGCATTTTCGGTGCATCAGAGGCAATGAATATTTTCGTGTTTCCTGTAGTTAATATCCTAGTGGGCGAGCCTACGAGAGCAACACTTAATTTCTTTATTTTCGCATTCTTTCTTTCCTTGATCTCGTTAGCAATTTGGCTCAAATTATTTCGCATAGATGATTTAAAGAATGAAATTGTGGAAGAGATAGGATCTACACCAGAAAAAGTCAAACTCGCAAAGATCGTCTTTGGAGTTGTATTGATCGTTAACTTGGCGTTTGGCATACTTATGTTTGTATGCATGCTGAACAGTGACCTTTTCAAACTAGGATGGGGGGATATAGGAAAATATAACACGACAGTCCAAGTTATTGCATTTACCGGATTTTTCCAGGTAGTAGGAGGGTTATTGGCAGATAGATTTGGAAAAAGGACTCTGATGCTTTTCGTCTGCTTCGCCATACCTCTCATGGGCGCTCTTTATCATGCGAATTCTTTTAGTCATTTTATTTGGACCTATGGGCTCATTCACTCAGCAGCAAACATGAGTTCTCCAAGCTATTCTTCGATGCTCATGGATGTGTCTTCGCATAAGAAACGGGCAAGCATTCTAGGCCTCAGATATTTTTTTGCTGCATTTGCAAACTCAATAGCCTACCTAGTGCTTGGAGGAGGAGTGTATGGCGACTTAAACAGAGTTCTTCTCGTTATTCCAATAGGTCTTCTATGTCTGGTAATTCCCTTAATACTGATGATCAAAGAAACTCTTTTTTTTAATATATGTCCTAAAACAAGTAACGCTAGTTTTGATAGAAACAAATGCATGAAGCGATGGTTTGAACGTAATATATGATTATTCCCCAGCGTCATATGAACCAGACTTTTCGTCCTGCGTTTTACATTAACCCGACAATCCTATAGTCATGAAACTGGACAGTGAGCAAGTTTCTTAAGTTTTTTACAATTTAGCTTGATTAAAGACGAAGTTTTAAACTACTGGAAGGATATAATGAGCTTGGGTTAGGAAAATTAGATATAAACTGTTTCTTAGAATAAAGCTTTCTCAGATTTAGAGTAAGGTTGGGAAAAATTATTGAGAGTTATTTTTAGGTTTATTTTTTGTTGCGGATGGCGGCGATGATGATTGTGACTGTTAGAAGCATGGCTAAGGCTAGTTTTGTGGGGAATTCTGGTATGACGTTTGTTCCGGTGATTTGTATGTAATCAAAGGATATCCATTCGTTGAAGTAGTAGGTGAAGTAGAGGTAAGTGTTGTCTTGATCGGTAGACGTTGTGTATGGCAAGTTTCCACCGAACATCCGGTGGACGGTCCAGCTGTCGGGTTCAGCCCACAATAACTCTTTAGGAATAATTACCCGGCAGAAGCCTACACTTTTAAGCTGGCCGGAAACTGAGAAGGTTATCTCCGCATATGCAGGATTGAAGTAGAAACCTCCTACGGTGGAGTTGCTTATCACTTTAACTGTGTAGTATGTTCCGTCCCAGACCCCGGCGTCGAAAACTGTGACTGGAGCTATAAATGGATATTGATCTACATTGGAACCGTTAATTGTGTATGCAGTGTCGCCTATTCCGTCGCTTCCAGTTTCATTTTGATAGGGGCCGCTTTTCAAATCTACGCCTGTGTAGTTGCTCCAGTAGTTCCCGCCACCAGGATAACCATTATCCCAATAGTTAAGGGCATTGGTTGTTATCTCAACAGGGTTGCCGAAGACGTTATGGTAAAACCTGTTGTGCGGAGAGGAACCGATTATTTTAACGCTGTTCTGGCCGTTGTCCATTAGGTTATTGCCGTTAATCGTGTTTCCGTTGCATTCTGAATAAATGAGTACTCCTACTTGAATATTGCCTGTGATGTTATTGTAGAAGATATTATTGTTGTCGGAGTTACTAGACAGCTGAACGCCAAAAAGGTTGCTTGTTAAAGCGTTGTAAGTTACGTTGCTTTGTGATGAATTGAAAAGGGAAACACCAGTGTGCCCGCTGACGGCTGAACAGTTGAAAACACTGATAGATAAGGAAGAATAAATGCGAATGCCAACGTAGAAATCGCTGATGGCCATGTTCTTGACAGTAACGTTACTTCTTCCTGTTAGCTTCACGCCATAAGTGCCTAAAGCATTGCTTCCAGAAACCGTGTGGCCGGCGCCATCTAACACTATATCGTCTTTTTCCACAACTATACCGTGACCCGGACTTGTTATATTGTCCATAAGCGTGTATATTACGTTGTCAGTAGTGGCTATTGGAGCATTAGGCGGATCAATTGTGCCATCTGGATGTATGTAAACAGTGCCATTCCACGCGGCAGTGATAGGCTTAACCTTAAACAACCAAATGCCCGCGATGCTTGCTGCCAACAGAATAACAAAAACCATAAGCAATGCTTTTCCTGTCAATCTCATACATCATCCCTTTTTAACGCTACTATTCATTCTACAAAAAATTTAAAACTTACGCAAAACGCTAATGAACCTTTCTCTTATGATTTATTGTCATTACATCCCATGCAGCATTCTTATCAAATGTTTTACCTTTTCATTCTAGGCAATACATCTAAATTCGCCCTGTGAAAAGCTTCCACGGGATGCGCACCTGAAGCCAAATCACAAAAGAGAGAAATCGCAAGCTGACTTCCTTTTCGCCCAAGGGGAACACTAACTCCTTGTTTTCTGCAGATTTCATCCAATTGTAATTGTTTCCTCTCCGGACGACTTGCAAAGTTTACGTCCTCTTGGTCAAGAATCCATTTCAACGCATACAGAATATACTCAATGTCGTAACCAGGTAAGCCCACTGTTTCGTTTCTATACTTCCTAACAATTTCTTCAACTGGCTTATTATTCCAGACCTCTATAATTGCATTGAAAACCCGCATTGCTTTTTCCTTGTTCGCACAAAGTTTACCGTAAAAATCAAGAGCAAAATGAGCATGTTTCGGTGTTAACCAACGCAAAGGTTTCAATGAGAATACTACCCGCACTCTGAAATCTTTTTCAGACTTTGAATTTTCAGTTTTTAGAACATACCAGCCATTCGACAACTTTACAAGATCTAGTATTTTCTTCTTTCTAAAGCATTTCCCAACTTTTATTTCCATCAATCACCCTTCTCAATAGTTAAAGCAACAATTTCTCGAAATGACTTGATTTATTTGAACAGATACACCATAAAAAATTTACCCAAACAAAATTTATAAGTAGAAAACAACATATCTACCTTTTGATTTTGCATGGGACAACTAAACCTCAAAGTAGATGATGAATTAGAAAGAGAATTTCGAAAAATAGCAGCAGAAAGATTCGAAGCGAGAAAGGGATTTCTCAAAAAGGCCGTTGAAGAAGCACTTTGGGAATGGGTAAAAAAGAACAAAAGGAGATACAAATGACAGACTACGTACCAATGAAGGAAATCACCGACACAGACTATAAAGAATTTATAAAAACTCACAAAGAAATAACCATAGGCAACATCAAAATAAAAATCGGACACCCCAAAAAAATAATTAGATATCAACCAAGCAACTTTGAACTTGAAAAAACTAATGTGTGGTCCTTCCCCGAAAGAGGGAAATGGGCAACTCATCAAGGAAACTTCAGAGGAAACTGGCCTCCACAAATGGCAAGAAATATAATTATTAGATACTCAAGACTCGGCGAAACAGTTCTAGACCAAATGTGCGGTTCAGGAACCACGCTTATTGAGTGCAAACTTCTAAAAAGAAACGCAATAGGGGTAGACATAAATCCGGATTTCATAATGCTCACACGAGATAGGCTCAACTTTGATTACGCACTGCTCGAATCAGAAAACGCTATAATAAAAACTTATGTAGGCGACGCCAGAAACTTAAACCTAATAGACGATGAATCAATTCATCTAATAGCTACACATCCTCCTTACGCCAGCATAATACCCTACTCAAAACAGAAAAAAATTCGAGGAGACCTATCTGCAGTACATAGCATAAAGGAATACATTGAAGGAATGAAAAAAATAGCGGACGAAAGTTACCGTGTACTGAAACCTGGAAGGTTCTGCGCCATACTCGTCGGGGACACAAGGCGACACAGACACCATGTACCGATAGCCTTCAGAGTGATGCAAGCCTTCCTTGACGCAGGTTTCATCCTGAGAGAAGACATAGTGAAATATCAATGGAACACAAAAACAACACGAGAAAAATGGGGTGGATTAACAAAAACCGCTGATGAATGTTGGATAAACATAGACAAAAAAGCAAGAAGAAGATACTACATGGACTTTTACCTGCTCTATTACGAACACTTGTTCATATTCAGAAAACCCGAAAAAAATGAAAACTTAACCAGGTATAAGGACAGCATGAAATGGTGGAGAAACTAAAAACTGTTACATGGTGGACCGGGCGGGATTTGAACCCGCGACCTCCTGATTGCAAATCAGGCGTTCATACCAAACTGAACTACCGGCCCACTTTTTTAAATTTCTAATTTAAAGCGTAATTTGAATGTTTTGTTTATGCATTAGTTAAATAGTATTTCTTGCAGTTGAATCTTCTCCACTACATTTTAATTTATACTTACTCTGTTTAAGTTTTGGACTTTCGGCTCTTTTTTAAGTTACAAAGTTGAAGTTAAACTAGAAATTTACTTAAAATTAAAATTCTGGATTAATAAACTATTTCACTTAAAATTTAATTTTGTTTATTTGAGGAAAATGCGAGATTGGGTAGCCATCTTCGCCGGCATCGCTGTGTTCTTTTTAGGCATTTTCATCTACGTTAGTCCTGAAAAATTTAAGGTATATATAGAGTTCCTTCCCATGTCTGCAGCTGGAATCATAGTTTTAGGCTTAGGAACTTTCCTCATAATAGTTGGTGTGATCAGCCTTATTGCAGATAAGCTACACACATAAAAAAGGGGAAAAATAACAGTTTTGAACAAAATCTTCCTAGGTTTTGAAGTTTGAGGGCCGGGGCCGGGATTTGAACCCGGGCGCCGGGCTCCACAGGCCCGTAGGCTTCCAGGCTACCTCACCCCGGCCACTTTTTCGGGTAACCTCGATGCTTTTTGAAACATATAAAGGGAGTATTTAGTTTTTTGGAATTACGTATTAAAAAGGGAAATTAAAGTTAGGAAGATTCTGACGTGGTTGTAGCGTTTTAATTTATTGTTTGTTTTTTGTGGGCTATGGCGAAGGCTGTTGTTATTAACAGTATAGTTAGGAAGGCTGTACCGGTTGGGAATTCGGGCATCGTTTTTATTGGGGTTACGGTAAATTCGGTTGTTTTTTCAAGCCAAAATTGTTCGATGCCGTTAATTGTTTTTATGTAGAGTTGAAAAGTGTAGTTTCCTGCTTCCAGTTTTCCTATCTGGTAAGTAAAGTTGTCCGCATGAATCACCTGCAAAACATATTCATCACTTCTAGGCACCGAAACAGTGACATTTACTGAGAGCAAGTTTCCGTTTCGAATAACTGAACCAAAATCAACAACGTAAGGGGCATATGTGCGGAAAAGCAAGCTAACAAAAACTGTTACTTCGTCAAGTTCTGTTGGCTGGCTGGGGTTTACTTCGATATAGCAGCCGGAAACTGTTGCTTGAGCTAGATGAGAATTTAACATTAAAAATCCAATAAAGATTGCTAGTATAATTAAACTCGTTGTTTTAGATTTCAACTCTGGTCGATAATAAGTTTAGTTTCTGGCGAAATTTATGCTTTATGCTTTCAATGTTCAGATGCATCCTAAGGATCTTTTGGTGAAGCAATAATAAATAGGTTAGGGGTCATATTTTCCGAATTGGGCGGCTACGATAGCTGCGTCCATTATGTCGATTTTTCCGTCGTAGTAGAGATCACATACTGCATGGTATTTTAGCGCTCCAGCAGGTTCTTCTCCGGCATATCTTCCAAATCGAGCTGCCACTTGGGCTACATCTAATATGTCTACCTTGCCATCAGGTATGCCTAACGATTCGTTGTTGGCTATGTCTCCGGTCATTGCGACAGTTAGGTATAGCCATATTGAAGTTAAATTGTTATCATTTGGATTTGAATCGTTAAGGATTTCCACTGAGGCTTTAATGTAGTAGGCTCCTTTTTCAATACCGCTGTTGTTTAGGACGCTGATTGGGACCATGATTCTTCGGGTTTCGTCTGGAAGAATGTTTGAAACAGTTAGGTTACCAACGGGTAGGGTTTGATGTCCGAATCTGTCAATGAGGTAAATTGTAATGTTAGCGTGTTCTGTGAAGGTTCCTTTGTTTTGGATGAACAGGGAAATGTTTGCGGTTAATATTAGGTCTGACGAGGGAGAGAGGCACAGAATGTTTTTCTCGGTTGGGTAGGGCATCGGTGGGCTAGTTATGGCTATGTCGTGAACTCCAGGTAGAATTTCGATTATTCCATTAGCATAATAATTATCGGATATGTCCTGATCTTGAGGTAGACTTGTTATGTTTACGAAGATCTGATATATTTCGGGTATGAATGTAGTTGTGTTCCAAGTGAATGTAACATTTAATGGAGAAGCTAGATAGTTTAGTTGAACATTCTGTGTGCCTATAAGGGTTATGTTGGCTATTGATGTCATGTTTGCATAAAGGTTAAGGGTAAAGACCTCGTCGTAAGCCCCCTGATTTTCAATCTCAACCGTTATGCTAATTTGTTTTCCTCTAGCCGCTTGATCCACATAGGGTACTGGTTCTGCCCAGTTTATGGCGATATCATGAATAGGTTCTATTACTTCTATGGTTATGGTTTGATTGTTGTTTAATGGGTTGTCGTCGGTTATTTCTGCATATATCTTTATTGAGAAGTTTCCTATGCTGGGAGGATCCCATATTGCTTCCCAGATTTGGTATTCACCCGGGTTTAGTGATGGGATGATCTCCCAGTCAAACAGTGTTTCGTTGTAGTAGGCGTAAGCTCTAAAGGATTCCATTGAATAGTTTCCTATATTTTCAAAGAGGACATAGATTGGTATTTGACGACCTAGGAAAGCCTTAGGTCTTGCAGGGGTTACTTCGGCTATTTGCAAATCATGAAATGGTATGAGTATAAGGACTTCATCGTTGGTTTTATTGTTGTTGTCCGGGAAATCGTCGTGGGTTATATTTGCGTAGGCGCCGATTATGTAGTATCCCCCAGAAAATCCAGTTGTATCCCAATAGAAGGTTACATTCTTTATTTCGCCTTTTTCCACAATCAGGTAAGTCATGTTTATAGGTTGGGGTGTTGTATTGTTAGAATACCACAAGGTTACTGTTACATTCTCACTTTGATATTCTCCTTGATTAGTCAGTGATACTGTTACCTCTAAAGTTTCTCCTCGGGTTGCATTTAATTTGGAGGGGGATATCTCCAAAACGGACACATCATGGAATGGCGGCCTAACTAGGATTGTTCCGAAAGTAAAGTTGTTATTTTCGTAGTTTACTTCGTCTAACACCCTCGTGACAGATCCCTCGATGAGATAGTTACCTAGTGAAAAGTTGGTAGTGTTCCAGTTGATTGTGGAATACCAGTAGGCGCCTCCCACAAGGCTGGTGGTACTGTTTTCACCTATTAGAGTGGAGTTGGCGTAAACTGTGATTGTAATGTTGCCCTCAGTGAAGTCACCATCATTTTTCACGGTTATTCCAATTAGTACTGTCTGGTTGATGCGTACTACCGTAGCATTAACAACCATATCAATTAGAATTAAATCATGGACAAGTATTGTTACATTTCCATCTTCTTTCTTTACATTGTCAACTGTGGCGCTTATATGGTAGGTGCCTCTAGTGAAGTTAGTCGTGTCCCAAGGAAGAATAAGCCATTTAGTTTCATTTATAGTTATGAAAACATTTTGAACTTTACTTACTGGAATTGTAAGTGATCCGTTAGAACACCACGCTGTTACTGTAACGTTTTCGTTGTAATCTCCTTGATTCTTAATTGTTACATTAATGTTTAAGGTCTCTCCTTTCGTTACGTTAACTTGTTCAGGTTTAACTTCGAGAATGACGACTTCATGCTTCTTCACTTTCAAAGGTTTAGTTGTAGAGTTTTGAGCTCCGTGAGAATCGGTTACCGTCAGAGTTACGTTGTATTCTCCGCCTTCGATATACTTATGGGTAATGATTGGTACCTTTGTAGTGGTGATGTTACCATCTCCGAAGTTCCATGTGTAGTTTATGATTTGGTCTAGCGGATCAAGATCCATGCTTGCAGAAGCATTGAAAACTACGGTTTGGTTTACTTCGGCTTCTGTGGGAGAAAAAATGAAGGACGCGATTGGTGGGGAGTTCTTGCCAAAAGCGTATACTTTACCATCTTTTGCGCCTATGAAGACCATGCCATTGGCGATTGCTGGAGAAGACCATATTTCACCGTTGGTTTGATAGCTCCAGAGTTCCTTTCCGGTGGAAGCATTTAACGCGTAAATCTTGTAATCACATGAACCGAAAAAGACCGCGCCGTTCGCGACCGCTGGGGAAGAATAAATTGTACCGTTTATTGCGCCTCCATCGGTTGTAAAGTTCCATACTTGCTCGCCAGTGTTCTCGTTAAAGGCATAAAGCTTGCCGTCTTCACAGCCTACGAATACTTTTCCATAAGCAACTGCAGGGGATGAATCAATTCTTCCCTGAGTAAAGTTTTTCCAGATAATTTCACCATTGGAAGCGTTTAACGCATATAGGGTGTTTAAGGATACTCCAACGAAAACCTTTCCATTAGAAACTGCTGGGGAGGAATATACAATTTGCCCACCTAAGTTGGTGGAATTTAGCAAGTTTCCATTTTCTGCATCAAATATATGGAGTACCCCATCCAATGAACCAATAAACAGTTTACCCCCTGCCACTGCAGGGGACGATTTGAAGTTTGAACTTGCTGTTGAATTCCGCCATATTACTGTACCATTGAAATCTAAAGCGTACACAGTGCCTTTTGTCACATTCATAGAGGCAACGTAGACTCTACCACCCGCGATTGTTGGAGATGACCATATTTGGCTTCCAAGCTTTAAGCTCCATAGGGTTTTCCCAGTTGAAGCGTTCAATGCGTAGAACGTACCATTAGTGGACCCTACGAACACTGTGCCATCCGCAACAGCAGGGGAAGACTCTATTTCGATGCCAAGAAAGTATTCGCTTTTCCATATTCGATGCCCTGAAGTAGCGTTGAAAGCATACATGTAGCCATCTTTTGCGCCTATGAAGAGGTAACCAGCGTAAATTGCGGGGGAAGAGAAACCGATAATTCCGTCAGTGGAGTTCAACCACATAAGAGCAGTTGTTTTGTTGTCAACTGGTGCAGTGGCGTTCGAAAAGCCTGTGTGTTGGGGATTATGGCGAAACATAGGCCATGAATCAGTTAAAGATGCGCCATAACTGTTGGTTGAGAGGAAAAGGAAGCTTATTGTACTTAAGAATAGGACTGCACATAATAAAGAGGTTTTCAAAATTATACGTCGGGTTTTCTTTTTCAGTTTCATTCACCTTAATAACTCTTGCAGTTATTTTCTTTAATTGAAGGAAAGTTTATAAAATCTATGGAACTTTTTTCTAGAGGGGAATGAAAGTTAGCTATTTTTGTTTTATATGGATGGTTTATTGTTTTTTCGTTTTTCTTGCGTAGGTTATGTATCCAGTGTGGGCTGTCATAAGTGTTTGTGGACGGGTTTTTCCAGGTTTTATTTGCATTCCCCGGGTTAAACATTCAAAAGTTTGTATATCTACGAAGCCGTTTTGTTCAAGAGCTTCCACGGTTTTTATTGTTTGGTCTATAGTCGGGCTAAAGGAAACAAAGATGCTGCTCGGTTTTAATGCTTGATAAGCATGAGATACTACAAGCCATGGTGTGGCCATATCTAATATCACTGCGTCTACTTCTTTCTCATCTATTCCCTTTGTGATATCTTTGTTTTTTATTTCCACGTAGTTAATTACGTTAGCCCGGGTGAGATTTTTCTTTGCAGTTTCGATGAATTCCTCTCGGATTTCATATGTATACACATGTCCGGATGGTTTAACATAGAAAGCCAGCGCTGCTGTTAAAGCACCTGTTCCAGTCCCAGCCTCTACCACATGACTTCCAGGCCCTATGCCGCTGAACATCACTATTAACGCTATATCCTTAGGATAAGTTATCTGAGTTCTACGTTGAGATTTGAATATGTAGTCGCGGATTTTAGGCTTTAAGGCGACAAATTCAGCTCCCGTGCTGCTTGATATTCTTATACCATATTCTTTATCTACAAGTTCACCAAGTTTAATGAAGCCCTTGTGAGTGTGGAATTCCTTTTCTCTTTCTACTTTAACTAAATATGTCCGTTTAGGACTTAAATAAAGAAGGACATAATCGTTTTCTTTTATTTTTTCTACCAACTTGTGCTACCTTTTCAAGGTGTGTACTTGAATGGGTGTTTTGCTCGGTTCTTGTTTTCAAGTAATTCCTCTATGGTTGGACGCCCCTCAATAGCTCGGCGAAGGGCATGTCTCATGGCCTTGTAATTGTTTATATATACGCGTTGACGATTAACAGCTGCTGGATGAACAAAAACATTGGCTATTATTAGTATTTCATCTACAAATTCTTTAGGAATGGTACCGTCGGCAACGCTGTCGACCACGGCTTTAGCTACTGCCGCTTGGGCAGGCCCATAAATCATGCTTGCTTGCCTCATGCTTCGGATGGTAACAGTAGGCACAATGAGGGTTGTGGGTTTTACAGCTAGGTTTGGCTCTAGAATGGCAAGCAGAGGCTCGTGACCTGGTGAAGGAGAAGCTTTGGCTTTAGCATAAGCCTCGCTTAGGGGCCCGTCTTTCTGTCCTATCATTAAGTCTATATGCGCTACTTCAGGTTCTTCGCCGGCTAACGCTTCACCTATTTTTATGGTAAAATCTTTTATTGTTTTTGAGGAGATTCCGATAGTTTCGAATCGTTCCTCTAGGGGTTTTTCTGTTATTTTCTCGAAGGCTACGGGTTTAGGTTTTATTTTTCCAATTTTTTCAAGCTCTAATCTCAACTCTTCTCTGGCTTCGTAGCTTAGTTCTCCGCCTATGCTTAAAGGATGCCGCACAGGCCCAACTTTTAGCCCTATCATTTTTAAGGCTTCTTTTGCGCCTACTGCTCCGCTGCCGGCTATTATCCGGGCTATTTTTTGAACCCGATACTGAAGAGCTCGAGCTTTCTGGAGTTCCCCCTTCTGAACATGGCGATATATTTGTATCCAGATGTCAGGGATAACATTGGCGCTTGCTAGGATGGCTCCTGAAGCCCCAGCTGCTAGCGCTGCGATCACTACTTCGTCATGTCCGCATAATATGTTAATTTTGTCCCTTACTTTTTCTAAGACAGCAAGCATGTAGCGAAGTTCACCGCTACTGTCTTTTAGGGCTACTATATTTGGGATTTGAGCTAAATCTTCCACCATTTGCCACTTAAGCCATACACCGGTGCATTGAGGGATATTATAAAGTACTATTGGAATGTCAACCTTATTCGCTATAGTGCAGAAGTGCTGGTAAATCCCTCGGTTAGTGGGCTTGAGGTAGAAAGGAGTAACGATTAAAACAGCATCTGCGCCTGCATCTTTGGCATATTGGGTCATTTCTAATGCTTGCTTTGTTCCACTTGCGCCTGTTCCAGCAATAACTGAGCACCGGTCATTAACTTCATCTATTACTACATCTATGACATGTTTCCGTTCTTCTATAGTTAGGTTTACGAACTCACCTGTAGTCCCGCAGGGAACTACTCCATTAACACCGAGTTCAATGCAACGATTAACAAGGGCACGCAATTGCTCATCATTAATTTCTTTTCCATTATCCGTAAAAGGAGTCACTAGAGCTGGAAAAATTCCTTCAGGTTTAAACATACATTTTCACTCTCTATCTATCAAGGTTGGATAATTTAAAGAGATAGAAAAGTTATATTTGTTTTCTGTCAAGGACGAGTTATGTTCTTTTTCTACACAGTTGGAGAAAACGCTTAAATTGCTCAAGAAACGGATACATACGATAATTTGGAGGAACCGTTTATATGAACAACCTTCGGGAAAAATTGAGGATCAATGAAGAAAATCTCCAAGAAATAAACAATTTTCTGTTAAGTGAGGATAACCCATTAGTGAATGGCTTGTTAAAGATCATTGAGAAATATGGTGGTGTTGAAGAGATTAACCGCAAGGCTAGAGAAGCTGGAAAACTTGAGAATCTTATGGCACGCCTTCAAGCTAAAAATTCACCTTATATTAAAGATTTAGATTGGCTGATTGAACAGAGAGACAATGGGTCTTTTATAAGTATACCTGAATATCGAAGGAAAATTTTGGGAGAAAAAGCTGACTCAACGAAGTTTGACGAGTCTTTCGCGGTAACTCTTGAAATTAGCGCATGCAACTTCTTCCCATGGCTAATAGAAGAGGCAAAAAGGGCAATTACTCAACAAGACCTTATGCCAGCTCGCTATATCCGGGTACGTTCAATGAGCGAACAGGTTGAAGATGACGACATTTTAGCTTTTGCAGCGGCTATGCAGATCATAGGAGCATCTTATGTACAAACTTTAGACACTAAAGGAACAATGCCAGGGCCTAACGGTCAACCCATTAACGTTCATTTAGGAGGACCTGAGACAATTACAGGATATTTTGGTGGCGTTGGAGTACCCAATGAGTATGCATTGAAATGGGTTGAGGAATTTCTTCATTATT
>Ga0209426_1001453_pt1 | contig 14250 bp, 14 predicted proteins | sample Deesub1362B_J571_FD_187697 | JGI IMG/M metagenome (GOLD analysis project Ga0209426, IMG submission 187697) | Deep oceanic, basalt-hosted subsurface ecosystem from Juan de Fuca Ridge flank, Pacific Ocean, CORK Borehole 1362B_J2.571 (SPAdes)... ...
ACAACTGTGTATAAATGTCCTAACGCTGGGACAACCACTATTTTTTTGTTGCGTTGGGCAACGTAGTAGGGAACGCCGTTTTCTTCGAATTTTTTGGGTTTTCCCTTAGTATTCAACGCTTGCGCTATTCTTTGGGCCGCATCTGGTTTCTCCGTGATTATTAGAGCGTATTTTTCCATATGGTTAAACTCAACTCCACGTTTGTGACATTATGGAATGGTATCTTTGAAGGGGATATTCCACTTATACGTGGATAGAAAGTGATAAATATTTTGCATGCGTTGAATTTCACGCTTGAACGGAGCGTCAAAGTTATGCCTCAACGGATTATATGTAAACACTGTGGCACCATACTTTACGATGGGGCTGATTTGAAGCCGCCTGACGAGGTTGCTCAGAAACTCGACGGGAAATGCCCCAAATGTGGAAGAAAACTTTCATTTATTCCTATTGATGTCGATGTTAGACCGGCAAAACAACCATAAAAGGAGTTAAGTTTTATTTTAAGGGTTTAAAGGGAAGGATTAATTGTTGTTGGAGGCAAAGAAAACTCATTTGTATGAGTTTCACCGTAAAAACGCTAAACTTACGCTCTTCGCTGGATTTGAAATGCCCTTATGGTTTGAAGGGATAATCCCTGAACATTTGGCCGTGAGAAACGCTGTAGGCATATTTGACATAACCCATATGGGGAGAACCCTAATAACTGGGCCTGATGCTGAAGCATTCTTAAATTATGTAACGACGAACAATGTTTCTGTTTTAACTCCGCTAAGCGCCCATTATTCGTTGATGTGTAATGAAAGAGGAGGGATAAAGGACGATTTCGTCCTTTCAAGACTCGAGGGGGAAAAATTTCTAATCATATATAATGCTGCTAACCGAGAAAAGGACTTCCAATGGCTCCGAACTAATGCTAAAAGCTTTCAAGTCAAAATAGAGGACATGTCAGATCAAATAGCCATGTTTGCAGTGCAAGGGCCTAAAGCCCAGGAAACACTTCAGAAAATTTCAAGTGAGGATTTAAGCCTAATTAAGCGGTTTAAATGCGGATGGGTAGAAATCGCTGAAAATCAGGTGTTTATGTCTAGAACTGGCTATACAGGTGAAGATGGATTCGAAATTTTCGTCTGGGACGCCCCGCTTTCAAATCCAAGAAAAGCGGTAAAAGTGTGGAATGCTATATTAGAAGCTGGGAGAGAATTTGGTATAAAGCCCTGTGGTTTAGGGGCAAGGGACACCTTACGATTAGAGGCTGGCATGTGCTTATACGGAAACGACATAGATGAAAACACTACGCCCTTGGAGGCTCGACTCTCCTTCGTCGTAAAGTTCAATAAGGGGGACTTCATAGGCAGAGAAGCCCTACTAAAACAGAAAGAAGAAGGAGTTAAACGCCGAAGGGTCGGTGTCCTCATGCTGAAAAAGGGCATCCCGAGGGCAGGATTCGGAATTTACAAGGAGAACAAAAAAATAGGCTACATTACGAGTGGAACCTTCTCGCCCCTCCTGAAAAGGGGCATAGGAATGGCATATGTCCAAATCGAGCACTCGGAAGAAGAGACTGAAGTAACCATAGAAATCCAACAGAGGAAAACCAAAGCGAAAATAGTTAGGTTTCCCTTTTACGATACTGAAAAGTATGGATACAGAAGGAAAACCTAGAGAAGCCTACCGTAAGAGAAATAAACTGGTTTCGAATTCATTCAAAGGAAGGTAAACACGTTGGAGCTCTCGAAAATCCTCAAAAAAGAAGTTATAATAAACGCTGTAAAAAAGCTGGAAAAGTTATCGGCTTTACGTTTTAAAATATCCTACGAAACAGCCCTAACAACCTCAATTTTAATCATAATATTCTTCATAGCCTTCACTGTGAGAATACTGCCCCTAAAATGGGAAATCCAAACAGGGGGCCTTCACCTATCCGAGTTCGACCCCTACTTCCAATATCGATTTACTGAATACATAGTGAAAAACGGATACCTATCATGGGTATGGCCCGAACCATGGATAGACACCCAACGATGGTATCCACAAGGAATAAACATCCCTAAAGTAGCCTTTCCAGGACTGCCCTTAACGGCAGCCTTCTTCTACCAAATATTAACCCTCTTAGGAGTATCCATGCCCCTCATGGAATATTGCGCCATATTCCCAGCGGTTTTAGGAGCCTTAGCATGTGTAGCAATATTTTTCGTAGGAAAAGATGTAGGAGGCACACCAGTAGGGCTATTATCAGCATTATTCTTAGCCTTAAGCCCATCCTACATAACGAGAACTGCGCTTGGGTTCTTCGATGACGAAACTATAGGGATATTAGCTCTAATCATTTTCATGTTTCTATTCCTTAGAGCATTAGAAGACGATCGCTCATTCAACTCTTCCATGATTTATGCCTTAGCAGCTGGAGCCGCCCTAGGATATTTCACCTCAGGGTGGGGAGCCGCCCTATATCCAATAGGAGTAACAGCTCTCTTCGTGTTCTTACTCCTCTTACTGAAAAGGTACACCCAAAAGCTTCTTTTTGTTTACAGCCTAACCTTTGGACTTGGATTATTCATAGCCATAAACGTCCCAAAGCTTGGAGTGAGATTTTTAACTACTTGGGCAATTCTGCCTATCGCAGGGGTTTTCGCCTTACTATGCCTAAACGAGGTAATCAGCAGAACAGAAACTGGAAAATGGAAGCTCGTGTACTTCGCGTCTTTCTTCGGACTAATCATAGGAGGGTTCATCGCCATATGGGCGTTAGGTTATATGAGTGGAATAGCTGGAAAATTCATTTCTGTTATTAATCCCTTTGCACGTTTAGAATCTCCACTTATTGAGTCAGTGGCAGAGCATAGAGTAACAGCTTGGGGAAGTATATACAACGAGTTCGGAATTGGCGTAATCTTCTTCGCAATAAGTCTATACTTCCTCTTAGGCAACCTAACAAACAGAAACCTCTTCCTCCTTGTATACGGATTAACCGGGATATATTTCGCCAGCTCCATGGTACGGCTAGTGGTGCTAATGTCACCAGCCTTCAGCATCCTTTGGGCGATAGGAGTTGTTGGAATCCTGAAACCTTTCATAACATTGGTGAAAACCCCTCCCAAAATTCCCTTCAGAAAGAGATATGGAATAGAACGAGTTGGGAGAGAGTATGGAGGCACCGTGATTCTCCTAACCTTCCTAATATTAACCTATACATTCGCATTTCCTTCGCCCAGAGTTTTCTCCCAAGCCTCTGCACCTGTAACAATAACAGCGTCCAGTCTCCCAATAAGGTCTGACAAACCAGTAACAGAGTGGATAGAAGCATTAACTTGGATGAGAGATAACCTTCCGCCCGGCGCTGTGGTCTGCAGCTGGTGGGACTACGGATACTGGATAACCGTGGCAGCTAACAAAACCTCACTAGCCGACAACGCAACAGTAAACAAGACACAAATCCAGAACATAGGATATATTTTCATGTCAAACGAAACCGAAGCCGTAAAAATGCTCGAAAAATACGATGCTGACTACATCCTAGTTTTCACAGTCTTTGGGAGAGACGGCAAATGGAACCCCGGTATAAGCTTCGGCGACGAAGGAAAATGGATGTGGATGGCAAGAATCTCAGGAAAAAGATACGGCTGGGACGAAACCGACTTTGGAAGCTACAACAATGAAACCAATCAGTGGGAATGGAACGACCGAGGGAAAAACACTACCATCTACAAGTTGATGGCTTACGGAAGACATGAATGGTCAAAAAAATATACGGGCGGCATCCCAGATCCAGAAACCCCAGTAATTCTAGAATACTTTAAACCAGTCAAACTTTTTGGTCTTGAGAATTCCATTAATGATAACCCCTACGGAGGGATATTCCCGATGATATGTCTCTACCAAATTGACTGGGGCGCCTATTACCGGGACCATCCGAGCGGATGATGAACAATATTGTTCCCAAAAGTTCCAGACCGACACAAACCAGGCAAACCTTTAGTTCCTAACGGATTTGGAGTTTTCTATGTTATAACTAGTGCCGTTTACCTTTTCCTTCTACACTACTTCTACAATAACTCTTCGCCAGAACTAGCCAAAGCAGCCCTAGCCTTAGCGGGATGCATACTTTTCGGAGGTTTCTTGGGACTGCTCGACGACTGGATAGATTTGAGATGGCGTTACAAGGCTTTTCTGCCGCTTTTTGCCTTCCTTCCGTTAGCCGTGTTAAGAGAAGGAAAGCCGGAGATGGCAACATACATTTTTGGAAAAATCGACTTCAGCACCCTTTATTTCAACGGCATCCCTGTAGGGGAATTTATCTTTTACTTTTGCATAATTCCAGTAATAGTAACCGTTGTTACTAACACAGTTAATCAGCTTGGAGGCTTAAACGGGTTAGAAACTGTTTGCCCTTCCATCGTTATGGTGGGGCTCATGGTGACTTCCTTAAATTACAGCATACTTTTAGCTGTTCCATTAATCACGTATCTAACTCTAGCTTTCTTCAATGTCCAAGGAAAAATATTTGTTGGAAATACCGGGTCTTTTGCTGCGGGAATTACATTAGCATCCTATGCTGTCTTAGCAAATAGAGAGCAAACGCTCTTAATTTCATTACTGCCCTACATATTCAACTCTTCCCTTATACTGTTAAGCATCTTCTTTTTTAGGAGAAGGGCAGCCCTAACTCTTGAAGGGCGAAGGTTAAGCTCCAATCATAGGAGAAGCCTTGCAACTTTAATCGCTTATTACCATCCATCTACAGAAAGACAGCTTGTAACATTAATATCAGGTTTAATAGTCTTATTCACGTTTTTAGCTGTTCTGGCGTGGTGGTTAGGATAAAAAGAATACTAATCACTGGAGCTGGTGGACCAGCAGGAGTAAACTTTTTAGAAGCACTGAAAATTGCGCCGGAGAAAATGTATCTAGTAGGCGTAGATGCAAACAAATATTTTCGCCATTTAATCCCAACGGAAAAGAGGCATTTCGTCCCATCAGCCATATCAGAAAATTACATAGAAACACTTAACAGGCTTATAGAAAAGGAAAGAATAGAATTCGTTCATCCCCAGCCAGACATTGAAGTTAGGGTAATATCAGAAAACCGTGAAAGGTTGAAAGCGAAAACATTCCTGCCTTCAAAGAAAGCCATAGAAATCTGCCAAGACAAACTTAAATCCGCAAAGGTATGGAAAGAGAAAGGGATTCCGGTAGCAAAAACTGTAGAAATAAGAGAGAAGCAAGAGCTGGAGAAAGCCTTCGAGGAGTTGGGTAGCCCTATATGGATTAGAGCTAGACAAGGGGCTGGCGGACGGGGCAGCACACTTGCTCGAGATGTAGAAACAGCGGTTTCATGGATAAAATACTGGAAAGCAAGGGGAGAGAGATGGGAATTTATCGCCCAGGAATATCTACCGGGGAGAAACTTAGCGTTTCACAGCCTTTGGAAAGATGGAGAGCTCATAACTTCCATGGCCAGAGAACGCCTCCAGTATATTTATCCACATCTTTCTCCTTCGGGGATCACGGGAACTCCGGCCGTTCAAAGGACAATTCATGACAAGAAAGTAAACGAAGTTGGAACTCAAGCGGTTTTAGCTGTTGACCCAAATTTTAGCGGAATCGCATGCGTGGACTTGAAAGAAAACGCTGAAGGAATTCCTTGTGTAACGGAGATTAATGCTGGACGAATGTTCACAACCTCCTTCTTTTTCGCTTTCGCAAGCAAGGTGTTATATAGAGACTATCGGGGAAACATACCATACCTTTACATAAAACTAGCCTACAATGAGGAAATACCGGAGATATCAAAATACAATTTTCTGCCGCCGAACATTTACTGGATCCGCCATATAGACGCCCCGGCTAAACTCGTGAAGGATGGAAAAATAATTGGAGCAATGTACAGGTGATCAAGGCAGTAATCTTTGACCTTGACGGGACTCTAGTTCATCTTCCGATAGACTATCGGAAACTCTTCCGAGAATTCAAAAAGGTTATTAATATAGAGAAAGTTCGGCCAATAACTCAAACAGTAGCTGGATTAGACAGAGAAACGCGAGAAAAAGTGTTTGCGGTGTGGGACGCCGCTGAACTAGAAGCATTTCCCCAGATGATCGTTAAGGAAGAAGGCTTAAAGATTTATCAGAGGTTTTCGACGAAGCCGAAGGCGCTCGTAACTATGCAGGGCAGAAGGATTGTGGAAAAAATTTTGAAAGCGGCAAATTTGTCCTTTAACGTGACGATCACGCGGGAGTGGAGCTTGGATAGAGTTGAACAGCTAAGAGAAGCCGTGAGGAGGCTGTACGTAACTTCGGAAGAAGTGCTTTTTATAGGCGATACACATAATGATGAAATTTCAGCTAGAAAAATTGGATGTAATTTCTTGAGGGTAGCTTAAGATGAGGATTTGGTACGATGCCTGCACGGGTAAGCACGTTAGATATGGTGTAGCTATTGCTAGAAAGCTTCGCAAGGTTGGACACAAAATGATCTTGACGATGCGTCGACATCCGGATACTGTGCCTCTAGCAAAGTTTTTAGAGGAAAGTTTTACTGTCGTGGGTAAATACAATCCAAAATCTCTGCAAACACGGCTTAGGGAATGTTTAAAACGGCAACTTTTTTTCCTCAAACTTTTCGAAGAAAATACGCCTGACCTAGCGGTTTCTCATGGTTCAGTGGATCTCTGTCGGGTATCCTTCGGTTTGGGTATACCAACAATTTTAACCCATGACACCCCACGCGCGGAAGCAGTGAATAGGTTGACAATGCCTATTTCAGATTATATCATAGTTTCAAAGGCAATTCCTCAACAAAGCATAGCGAAGTACGGGACGAAAGGGGAAATAATAAGGTTCAACGGAGTAGACGAGGTCGCTTGGATAAAAGACTTCACACCGCAGGTAGAGTATGATTTTGGTAAACCATTAATTGTGGTTAGACAGTTTGAAACAAAGGCTGCATACGCTGAGGGAAAAAGAGACATCTCAGAGCAAGTAGCGAAAAAACTCTCGAAGCTCGGAAAAGTTGTCTACCTTTCAAGGTATGAAAGAAAGCCAAGAAGAAATCTGATCGTGCCGAGGTTCTTCGTGGATTCCGCTAGCTTGCTCGCACAGGCAGACCTCTTTGTTGGAGTTGGGGGAACGATAACCAGAGAAGCAGCTCTTCAAGGAACGCCAGCGATAGTCATCAAAATTTTATCTCAACAATATGCCAATGAATATTTAGCGAAGAAGGGATTCCCAATTTTCGAAACAAAGCCAGAGCGAACAATGAAGCTTGCTGAAAAACTATTAGGAAAAAAATGGGACGTAAAGGAACAGTTGGAAAAACTAGAAAATCCGGTAGAAGTCATTAAGAACTTAATAGATGAAAAACTGGAAAGAAATTAATAAAGGCGTTGGATATCAGTTTACACCAATTCACGGTAAACGAGTATACCAGGTGTCAATTGTGAAAAGAATTATGGTCACTGGCGCTGGAGGCAGCGCTGCTTTCAACTTTGTAAAGTCTATCAGAGAAACGAAAGAACCCCTTTACATTGTAGGTACAGACTGCAGTGGATATCATATCCATTTAGCTAGAGAAGTGAACAGCAAATACGTAATCCCTAAGGCTAGAGAAGTTGACTACATCCAGAAACTTAACGAAATCACGGACAAGGAAGAAATTCAATTTCTTCATGCTCAGCCAGACATAGAAGTCGCAAGGATAAGCGAAGAAAGGGAAAAACTGAAGGCAAAGGTTTTTCTACCTGATAAGAGGACTGTAAAAATCTGCCATAACAAGTTCAAGTTAATTCAACATTTGAACGACCAAAATCTTCCCGCTGCAAAGCATATTTTAATCGAGAATGAAGGAAACATTAAAGCCGCTTTAAAAGAGTTCGGGGGTAAAATTTGGTTACGAGCTATCCGCGGAGCCGGTGGGAGAGGCTCCTTACCCGTAGAAAAATTCGAGCATGCCAAGGCGTGGGTTGATTACTGGAACGGGTGGGGAAGCTTTGTTGCTGAAGAATACTTGCCAGGTAGGAACATTGCATGGCAAGGTCTCTTCAAAAATGGAGAGTTGATAACGAGTTTGGTATGGGAAAGAATTGAATACATCATTTCTCATGTGAGCCCTTCTGGCATAACAGGCACTCCCTCTGTAGCTAGAATCATAACAGATGAAAAAGTGAACAAAACAGCCGTTGAAGTCGCATATTCGCTAACTGAGAAGCCCAACGGCATATTTTCAATTGACTTCAAAGAAAACAAGTCCGGCGTTCCTTGTGTAACTGAGATAAACCCTGGAAGGTTCTTCACTCCGTCTTACATGTACGTGAAAGCAGGAATAAATCTTCCAGATATCTATTTGAAGCTCGCCTTCGACGAACCCATTTCAAACCTGCCGAAGTTCAATGCTTTTAAACGGAAAATCTTGTGGATTAGGGGAATAGACATAGACCCAGTTGCTGTGGAAATCTAATATTAAAGTTTTCTCTGTAGTTCTAGGCTTTTTGTTACTTCCTCTTCTAGGAGGTTAAGCACCTTCTCCCTTATTGCCAGATATTTTTCGTCTGTGTAACTACGAGGCCTAGGTAGGTTCACTTCAATTATTCCTTTAATTCTTCCAGGTCTAGCGGTCATCACTACTATTGTGTCTGCCAAGTATACGGCTTCGATAACCGAGTGAGTTACAAAGAGAACAGTTTTCTTTGTTTGCTCCCAGATTCTCGTGAGTTCACGTTGCATAACCTTTCTTGTTTGAGCGTCTAAAGCACCGAAAGGTTCATCCATGAGTAAAATTTCCGGATCATATGCCAAGGCTCTAGCTATGCCTACCCGTTGTTTCATTCCGCCTGAAAGGGTGTGGGGGTAAGCGTTTTCAAACCCTTTCAGACCAACCATTTTTATGAGACGCATGGCCCTTTTTTTAGCCTCTTCCTTTGGAACACCTGTTATTTCCAACCCGAACATAATGTTGCCAAGAACAGTTTTCCACGGGTAAAGGGTTGGCTCCTGAAAGACAAAACCTCGGTCTGGACCCGGCTTAGTGATTAGTTTTCCGTCGAGAAAAATTTCGCCTTTGGTTGGTTTTTCAAACCCAGCTACTAAGTACAAGAACGTGGATTTACCGCATCCTGATGGCCCTACGATCACTGTGAACTCGTTCTCTCTTACCTCGAGACTAAAATCTTGAAGAGCCATGACCCTACGATTTCCCTCTTCGAAGACTTTTGTAACATTGATTGCTTTCAGCTTAACCTTTCTTCCACCTTTCCCCATGCTACTCCCTCCTCCTTACCATCCCCCACTTTTCAATGGTTATCTTCTCAAGCAAGCCTAAGATCAGATGGTCTATTAGAAGGCCTCCCAAAGCGATTATTACAAGTCCTGTAAACATTGTGTTTACGTCGTTTAAGGATCTGGCTGCGTATATCATTCTACCTATGCCTCCCGAGATTCCTGACGCTAGCATCTCAGCACCCACTAAGGCTCGCCAAGAATAACCTACTGCAAGCCGCAGTCCAGTTATTATGGATACTAAGGCTCCAGGGAACATTACTTGGAAAAATATAGTTTCTGAGTCGGCGCCCATGGTTTTTGAAGCCCATATTAGCTCCTTTTTGATGCTACGAATCCCGTTCATTGTGTTATAGACCACGGCGAAGAAGCATCCTAGAAATATAGCTAAGATTACAGTTTCATCCCCTATTCCTACCAGATACAGAAAAAGGGGAACCCAAGCAATCGTTGGAATTGAAATCAGAAGGCTGAGTATAGGGGAAGCAATCCAATGAACATACCGGTTCATTCCCATCAATATTCCAAAGCTTATTCCTAAAAGAGCGCCCAGACCATATCCGAGCGCCAAGCGATAGAGACTCCTATACAGGTAGACTAGAAGGGTTGGGTTGAGAACCGTAAGGTCGTACATTCTCAGCATTATATAGGAAGGGGAAGATACAAGTCTAGGATTCAAGATGTTAAAGAAAGTTAGAACTTCCCAAACAGCCAAACAAACCGTCAGCGGAGAGAGAAAACGGAGCCACCTAAGGACTTTGGGATTCAAGTTCATTTAAACTGCCTCCCGTCGAACCATTCCCCATTTTTCTATTGTCTCCTGCTCCACGAGCTTAACTAAACCTTCGATTAAAAGGTAGATGAAGGCCAAAATCATTATTCCACCATAAATTATGGAAGGACGTAAGTAGTCTCTTGCGTCAAAAATCATGAATCCTAATCCCCAGAGGCTTGCAGCGATCATCTCAACAGCAATTATGGTGCGCCAACTTCTCGCCAAACCGAGCTTAACCCCAGTGAAAATGTAGGGTGCTGAGGATGGAAGCAATACTTTGAGGAACATGGTTTTTTCATCAGCGCCCATGGAATAGGCGGCCCATATGAACTCTTTCTTTACGCTTCGGACACCCACGGCCGTGTTATAAACTATGGGAAAAAATCCAGCTAGAGCTCCAACAGCAATTATTGGTGGATCTTTAAAGCCGAGCCAGACCATGAAAATGGGCGCCCAAGCAATACCGGGAATAGGCATAACAAGCGTAACCAAAGGCTCAAAAAACCAGTAAACCTTTTTACTGTAGCCCATTAGTATGCCAAGGCTAACCCCAGTGATAACTGCTATCAAAAAAGATAGAAAAAGCCTATACAAACTAGAAGCGACATGAGTTATTAGGATAGATTGCCCCGTGAGCGTAGTCTTCGATAAAAGCTTCCATAAATCCTGAAAAATTTGGGATGGACGGGAAATCAGTGCGGGGTTCAGTATTTTCAAGGAAGAAACAAGTTCCCAGAGAGCCAAAAATGCGACGAAAATGGCGAGCAAAGTTATGCTTTGAAAAAAGAAATGGAGCGTTGATTTGAATTCTCCGATTTTCATCTCCGATACCTTTATTGTTGAAGTTTATGTTTGACCTCGTAGTTGCTTAGCTTCTTCGAGGAAAGTTGGGTCATAAACTAGGGTTGGTATTTTATCTATTTTTCCTTGCTGATAAAGGAACTCCGCCGTGTCGTATATGGCTTGGATTATTGTGTAGTTAAACTCTATCTGGAAGTTTATACGTTGGAACACTTTCTCAAAAGCTTCAGGTGAAACATCGATCCCCATATCCTTGGCTGCTTGAGCTGCTATCTGCGCACATTCTTTTGGGTTATTTTTTATCATTTCTGCCTTGTCAAGCTGGGCTGCTAGGAATTTGACGATTAAATCTCTATGTTCATAGGCGAACTTTTTCGTTGTATGTATCGATACCGGAACGAGAGCGATATCTCCGTAAGTTCTTAGTATCTTTCCAACCCCTTGGGCTTCAGCTATTGCTGGGGTTGGTTCCCAAGCAGTAAAGGCTTCAATACTGCCGCCTTCAAGCTGAGCTATCATGTCCTCGACTTTGACGTTAACCCAGTTGAAGTCCTCCCACTTATAGTTTCTACCCAGCTTTTCTGAATAGGTTTGGTTGAAAAATCTCCTTAGTACGCCTTCGGCTCCAGTTCCGAATCTTGTTGCAACAGTTTTTCCGATGAGATCGTCCCATGAGGTGTAGTTCGAGTCAGCCCTAACAACAGTCGCGTAACGATTTCCTCGTTGTAAAGTACCAATGATTAGGGCGTCATATGGTATGGCGTTAAATAAGGCAATTGTTTTGCTGTCGGCTCCGCAGTTGATATCCACCGCTCCGGAAATTAAAGCCTCGTTCCCTTCAGCACCTGAGCTAAAGAGAATGTGTTCCACATTTAATCCATATTTTTCCCAGAAGTCTGGCTTTCCGAGGAGTAGGAATTCGCCTGGATAGTATTGTCCACCATATTTAATATAGCCTTTTCCGGGACCTTCTCCAGCCTCTTTTTTACTTAAGTATTCCACTAGTTGCCAAGCTGCAATGGTGATTATAGCGATGAGAACTACTGCTAGAACTATTTTTGTCCCCCTCTCCATGTTAATTCACCTGAGGCTCTTTTCGGTTGGTGAATATTTTAATGTTTTCCTTTTATGGCTGAAATTTGGGCGAAAAAGGAAAATATTAAATTATAGATTTCCTTAACGAGAAATTATGTGGCTAGAACTACTACGAAGCATAACGGGGGAGGATTTCGGAGAAAAACTAAAAGAAACCATTACAAGGCTTGGAATGAACGTTAAGGACTTTGCGAAAAAGAGCAAAGTGCCTGAGGGAACCCTCTACAAGATAATTTCTGGAAAAAGAACAAATTTCCGAGTTTCAACCTTAAAGCAAATAGTTAACGCTGTGAGAAAACTTGAGGGTTACACCCATGAAAACGTTATAGGAGTAGTAACCTCCCGGGGAGCCTTAGATATTATCGGTAAGACATTCCAGTTTGAAGGAAAAGAAATCAGAATAAAGGAATATCCAGCCACTACGATCGAAGAGGAAATAATTCAAGGAATAAGAGCGGAAAGGGAGGGCGTCAAAGGGTTAATCTGTGGACCAATAGCGGCTAATACTCTCGAGAAGGTGGTTAGCATACCGATAGTGTCACTGCGATTCGAGGAAGGCCCCCTGGTCAACGCGATAAAGAAAATTGCAAAGAAAATTTAAGAAGCCGTGAATCATCAAAACTTAACATCATAACTGAAGGTGGAAAATCTGTTTACGTTGAGCAGAGAGGAAATCAAGAGAAAGATCAGGAATCGAGAGGTAACAATCTGCATTTTTGGACTTGGTAAGATGGGTTTACCCTTAGCTTGCGCCTTCGCTGATGTCGGATTCAAAGTCATCGGCGTTGATGTAAACCCTGAAGTTGTTAATAACGTGAACTCAGGAATTACGTGGTTCAAAGAGCCTGGGTTGGACGAGAAACTTGCAAGGGCATTAGTGAACAAGAAGTTAACAGCAACTTTGGATGGAGACTGGGCGGTCAAGGAAAGCGACTTCATAATTTGTTTAGTTCCGCTGGGGTTAGATGAAAACAAGAAGCCAGACTATTCAAAGACATTTCGAACAACTGAGATTATCTCCAGAAATCTTCGGCGAGGACACGTGGTGGGTTATGAGACAACGCTTCCTATAGGAACTACTGAAAATGTGATAAGGCCTATTTTGGAAAAGAGCGGGCTTAAAGCGGGAAAAGATTTTGGGTTGTTTTATTCGCCGGAGAGATTGATGTCTGGATATGTCTTCCAAAGACTGAGAGAATTGAAAAAGATAATTGGGGGAATAGACGAGAAGAGCTCTTTCATAGCAAGCGAAGTATACAAGATGATATGTCCTGCTGGAACGGATATTGTAAGAAATCCGAGAACGGCAGAGATGTTCAAAGTGGTTTCCGGAGTATGGCGGGATGTTAACATTGCCTTCGCTAATGAGATGGCGAAAATAGCTGACCGATATGGAATCGACATAACAGAAGTGATAGAGAAAGTGAACACTTCCCCAAGAAGGATGATGCTTGAACCCGGATGCGGCGCTGGAGGACATTGCATCCCAGTTTACCCATATTTCATAATAAGCAGTATAGAAAAACCCGAGGAAACTGTTCCTGTTGTAAAAGCAGCGAGAGAAACCAATGAAAGCATGCCTAAATACGCCATCAGTCTTGCAGAACAAGAATTAAAGAAGAAGAGAAAAGAGCTGAAAAACTCCAAGGTGGTCATATTAGGTTTAGCCTATAGACCATGTGTAAAAGAATGGGCAAACTCACCAACATTGGATATGGTGAAAATACTGAAGGACAAAGGAGCGAAAGTCTACGTTTTTGACCCTATATTTACAAAAGAGGAAGTGGAAAAGATATCTCATACTGAGAGCGGAGACTTCGAGTCTCTTCTTAAAGAGGCCGATTGCGTTGTAATCTCTACGATGTATGAGATGTTTGAAGGCGTACGTGAGAAAACAAGGAGCGACTGTGTTATAATTGATGGTAGAAATAAGCTACGGGACGCGGATCGAGGAATAGGAAGAACCCCAACTAAGGAAGAAATGTTGTCTAAAGTTCAGTAAGTGTTCTTTTCCCCGAGGGACAAGGGTTTGGGTGGAGGGATTTCTCTGCCGAAATTTAACATATTCCACAAGCGTTCATGGAGGTAATAAACTATTATCTTTACTTGTTCAAGGGCGCCTATGCTTGCGCTTAATGCGAGGTTTCTAGTAAATAGGTACACCATAGTGGTGGTGGTGACTGTTGCGACGATTCTCCACGATATCGCTTTGACTAAGCTTCTAGAGCGTTTCTCCATTTGTAACTCTCCATTTTAGCTGTATACTTCGAGGATAATTCCGGCAGCCACTGTTCCCTTTCGTCCTCT
>Ga0209426_1001454_pt1 | contig 14235 bp, 10 predicted proteins | sample Deesub1362B_J571_FD_187697 | JGI IMG/M metagenome (GOLD analysis project Ga0209426, IMG submission 187697) | Deep oceanic, basalt-hosted subsurface ecosystem from Juan de Fuca Ridge flank, Pacific Ocean, CORK Borehole 1362B_J2.571 (SPAdes)... ...
CAGCAGGACCCCGTGCCGGTCGATGATCCGTTGTCCGGGCGACCAGGCCGGGGTGGGCAGGAGGTCGCCCATCGGCTCGGCGTCCCTCTGGGCGACCAGGTTCCCCGCTCCGTCGAGCAGGTGGAGAAAGACCTTGTACCGCTCCGGCACCGGTCCATCGGCCTCCCAGAAGAGGGTCACCGGGATCACCTCTCCCGGCGCGAACGGTCCCTCGCCCACACCGTACCCCAGCAGACGGATCGCCTCCCCGAAGCGGGCGTCCAGCCGGACCGCGGGCTCCTCCGGCAATGGGGCCAGCCCGTAGGTCACCACCCGCACGTTGCCGTACCACCGGCTCCCGGCGGGATAGGCGTGGGTCGCCAGCCACCCCTCCACCAGCCGTTCGGGGTCGGCCTCCACGTCCCCCCAGTAGAGGACGAAGAGGCGGCGGTGAGACGCAGCGATCCCTTCCAGTTCTGCATACACCTCCTCGGCGCGGGGCGGACGCTGGCGGGGGATCGGATAGACCGGCACGCCGTCTCGGTAGTAGTAGGTGAAGACCTCCCACTGGTTGGGGGCGTCGAGCAGGATGCCGTCCCCCGGCCGCTCGGCGGTCCGGATGTCGGCGGCGATCTGGCGGTAGTCGTCCCGGGCGTAGGCGGGGTCGAAGTAGAGGTTGTGGAGGGAGGGGAGGAAGGTGGTAGTGAAAAGAAGAGCGTAAAGCGTCAGGCGTGAGACGTCAAACGTCAAGCGTGGAACCTGCAACTTGAGACCTGAAATCCGTCCTCCAGTCTCCACTGCCCGGAACGCGAGATAGGACAGTCGCTCCACCCCGTGGGCTAACAGGAGGCAGAAGGGAGGCAGTGCGGTCAGGAGGAACTTAAGGTAGGTGGGCTTATAGAGATCGAGGGCGAAGATCAGACCGATGGGGAGCAGCAGCCAGAGGATGAGGGTCGCCACCGGGCCGATCCGCCCCCGCTGGGGCCACAGCCCGGCGATGAGCAGTCCCCCGGCGAGAATCAACCCCCGGCGGGCCGCCGTCGCCTCCAGCGTGATCCCTGCAGCCAGCGCCCGGAACACGTCCACCAGGGCGTCCCCGATCCGGTAGTCCCGCTCGGCCGAGGGCCATGTGGTGACGGAACGGACGGCGGTGGGGAGCCAGGGGAGGAAGAGCAGGAGCACCGCTGCCTGGAGGCCAACCCAGCCAGCCAGGTACCGCCAGCCCTGCCGCCCCTTCGTGAGCCACCACCCCAGAAAGAGCAGGTTGTGGACCAGCAGGACGGAGGGGAAGGCGTAGTGGGTGTAGAGGCCTCCCCCGGCTGAGAGGACGTAGCCAATGGAAAGAGGGAGGGTGGGGCGGCGTGCGAGGCGGACCAACAGGTAGGTGGAGAGGGCGGAAAGGAGCCCCAGGAGAGCGTACATCCGCGCCTCCTGGGAGTAGTAGACGGAGAACGGAGAGAGGGCGAGCAGGAGGGCCGCTCCCAGGCCGGCCTGCTCTCCCAGCAGGTCCCGCCCCAGGGCGTAGACCACCGCCACGGTTAGGACGCCGCAGAGGGCGGAGAGGGCGCGGAGGGCGAACTCGCTGTCGCCCATCGGCATCCGCCAGTAGTGGAGCAGGAGGTAGTAGCCAGGGGGATGGATGTCCCCTCCGGCGGCGGCGAGGATAAGGGGAACGGTCCGCTCGGCGGCGCGGGCGGCGTTCCCCTCGTCGTTCCAGAAGGATTGGGCGTCCAGCCGATAGAAGCGAAGTCCCGTCGCGAGGAGGAGAAGAAGCAAGAGGCGAGAGGCAAGATACAGGCGGCGGCTCACCGTTCCCGACTCCTCATCGCTTTCCCACCACAGAGACACAGGGGACACAGAGAACCTTCTCAAATCTAATCATCTGACACTTGGGAAGGGAGCCTCCCGCAGGTTCCCTGCGGCGCACCTCAGCGCGCCGTACAGGGTGCTCTGGCTGGTCATTTGTGCCGTCAAACCGTGCATTAACCTGCGGGAGGCTGGCAAACTGTCAGGTGGTCAGTTCTCAAATATATGGAGAGGACCCTGTGCCCTCCGTTCCTCTGTGGTATTCTACTTCCCCAGCAGCCGCATCCGCATCAGCCGGGGCGGGAGGCTGCCGCAGCCCAGGATGGCGTCGTGGATCTCCCGGAGCGAGGCCCCGGGGTTGGCCCGCTTGAACTCCTCCACCAACTTCAGGATCGCCAGTTTCCCCATCAGGTAGGACTGGGGTTGGGTGGGGGTCTGGGTGTAGCGGCGCACCTCGGCCAGGGCGTTGGTCGGCTCCAGTTTGCACTCCTTCACCAGGAAGTCCACCGCCTCGTCCACCGACATCCCCCGCGTGTGGAGCGAGACGTCGAGGATGATGCGGGCGGCGCGCCACAACTGGTCGGAGAGCCGACTCAGCCGCTGGATGGGCTGGGCGATGTACCCCAGTTGCTCCATCATCTCCTCGCAGTAGAAGGCCCAACCCTCGATGAAGAGGGTGGCGAGGAAGGAGCCCATCCGTCGGGGAATCGTCTCCTGTCGGTTGGCCCAGATCAGTTGCAGGTGGTGGCCTGGATACGCCTCGTGCAGGGCGGTGACGGGCAGTTTGGGCCGGGCGTGGCCCTTCAGTTTCTGCTCCTGCACCTCGGGGGGATCGTTCGGATCTACAGGAGTGACCAGGAAGATCCCCTCTTGTTTCTTCTCGAAGATGCCGGGGGGCATGTAGGCGGCGTAGGGGATGAGGGGACGCAGGTAGGTGGGGGTCTCGATGATGCGCAGCGTCTCCCCCTCCGGAATGGTAGCGATCTCGTGGTCGATCACGTACTGGCGAGCCTCGGCCATCGCCTGCTCGTAGGCCTCCAACAGCCCCTCCGCCGTCGGATGGTCCGCCTTCGCCTCCTCCAACAGGTCCTCCACCGACCGGTTGGGGTCGATCTCCCGCGCCACCGCTTCCATCTGGGCCTTCGTCTGGTGGAACTGCTCCCAGCCGGTCTGAAGGAGTTGGTCGGCGTCGTAGTCCACCATGTGCTGCTCGCGCAGGATCTCGTCGAACAGATCCTTCCCCACGGCGAAATCCCCGGTTGCCTGGGGCAGGACCTCGTTCTCCAGGAAGTCGGCGAACGCCTGGATCGCCTGTGCCGCCCTCTGCCCGGCCTCGGTCAGGTCCTGCTGCAGGTCGGGAGCGGCCTCCGCGGCCATCGCGGGCAGCAGGCCGACGAAGAGGCCCGGGGCCTGTTTGGCCTGCTCCAGAGCGACCTCCGCCCAGACGCGGGGGATCCGCTCCGGGATCAGGTTGGCCTGGGCTTCCTTCAGCACCCGGGGGGCTTCCCGCACCCGGCCCAGCGCTGAGCGGAGCCGATCTGGCAGAGGGGCGAAGTCGCGGATGATGAGGGAGAAGACCCCGCCCAGCACCTCCTCCAGGTAGTCGCCGGGGTTCCGTCGGTGGCTTTGGATCTTCTCGTAGGAGCGGACGAACGAGTCGAAGATATGGGTCACCAGGGTGTGGTCGATGCGCCCGTCGAGGCTGAAGTCCGAGGGGTCCATCCCGCGGATCTCTGCCAGGGCCGCCTTGACCTCCTCGTGCTCCGCTTCCAGCGCTTCCAGCGACCGGTCGCCCAGGCGGTCGTCCCATCGGTGGTCGCCCAGTTGGGTTGCCGCGACGGGGTTGAGTTCCAGGAATCGTTCCAGCCATTCCTCCGCACGTCGGTAGAACCTGCTTTCGCTGCTCATTGTTCTCCTTCCTCGTTTTCCGTTGTCGGTGGTTGGCCGATCTCGATGACGATCCGCCACGACCCCATCAGGTTGCCTTCCTGGCAGGGCTGGACAGTGAGGTCAGAGAGGAGGGGGGCGGCGGGTTCGTCTACGCTGAGTGCATAAGGGACGCCCGGCTCCAGGGTGAAGTCGGCGTAGCCGGGGTCGATCTCCGGTCGTAGGCCGGTGACGGCGCGATCTGCCCCGCCCGGCCAGGTGAGCCAGAGGACCACGCCAGGCAGCGGAGTCGGTTCGTCTCCCTCCTCCTCCGGTGCAGCGCGGACCAACACCTGCAACTGGGGGAGGGTGGTGGTACAGACCTGCGTCTGGCTGATGACGCGGTAGGGCAGGAGCGGCGGGAGAGGGGAGATGAAGGGGGTCGGTGTGGCGGTAGGTGTCGGCGGGGGAGGGGTCGGTGAGGGCTGCGGGGTTGGCGTGGTCTCCAGCGTGGGAGAAGGAGGAGGGGTGTTGAGGTAGATGGCCATCGCTGCGGTTCGGACTCCCAGGCGGGAGGCTAACTGGCTGAGGGGCCGCATCACCTCTGCCGGTCGCCCTTCGACGGCGTAGGACTCGATGAGGGCGGCCAATGCCGCCTGCACGTCCTCCTGCGGCAGCCCCTCCAGGCGGTGCTCCGCCCGCTCCAGGTCCCCATCCACCAGGTACGCCATCGCGACCAGGCGGATCCAGTCGTGCCGGTAGTCGCTGCGCAACAGGTCGGGGGTCGTGTTGTAGAGGTCGACCGGGTCGATCAGCCAGGCGTAGATCAGCCCCAGGACCAGCCCGAGGACCGCCCCTCCAGCGAAGGCCAGGAAGCCCGCGCGGTGGTTCACGGCGTCCCCCCCAGGTAGGGTAGCATCGACGGCGTGGTCGCACCCATTGCCTCCGCCAGGTGGACCAGCGTTCGGATGTCTGTCTCCCGTCCCCCTTCGGCGATCAAGGTCTCCGCCAGTTCTCTCACCGGACGGGCAGGCTGTTCGGGGTCCAGCAGGGCCAACCGCGCCCGCGCCGCTTCCAGGTCCCCTTCCACGTGGTAGGCGGCGGCGACCATCAGCACGTACTCGGTCCGATAGTCCTGGCGTAACTGGGCGGGGGCGGTGTTGGTGTAACGGACCGGCCAGAGGACCCATCCAACGAGCAGGCCGAGGGCGATGCCGACGGCCAGGCCAGCCAGAGCAAGAGGTAGAACTCTGCGCATCCCCTCCTCACAGAAGAACGGGGCCGCGAAGGCGGGCCCCCTTGGGAAACGGATGGGCTGACAAGGTGCCGGAGGTGGGAGTCGAACCCACACGGGCCAAGCCCACGCGATTTTGAGTCGCGCGCGTCTGCCTGTTCCGCCACTCCGGCAGCGCCAGGGTGAGTATACCGTGAAATCGGTTGGGTGTCAACTGGAGTAGGCTGTCCTTCGGACAGGAGTTCGGACATCAGGCGTGGGACTCCTTCTCGGCGGGCTTAGCACCGGCCTGAAGCGCCGGTGCTAGGCCGATTTCCCGCCAGCCCCGCCTGTTTACGACGGGGCGGATCAGGTGTGTCCGAACTCCTGTCTAGACCCCAGGAGTAGGGCAAGGGCAGGGTTGTCGCAAGAGCAGGTGGTGACGGCTGAATAGTTAGGGGAAACGGTTGGACTCCGCGCTCTCCGCGCCTCTGCGGTTACGAGGAAAGTGGTGGCTCTGGGTAGGGGGCTTCGATGTGGTTGGCTTTCACACGCCTAACGCTTCTTGCAGTCCGTCTCCAACGAGGTTGGCCGCCAGCACGGTGAGGGTGAGGGCCAGGCCGGGGAAGGTACTGACCCAGGGGGCGTCCCGCAGGTAGGCCCGCCCCTCGGCCAGCATCGCCCCCCACTCGGGGGTCCCCGGCGGCACGCCCAGCCCCAGGAAGTTGAGGGCTGCGCCGTTGAGGAGCACCCATCCCAGTTGGGTCGCTGCGAAGGCGATGAGGGAGGGGGCAGCGTTGGGCAGGATGTGGCGAAGGGCGATTCGGAGCCGGGTCGCGCCGATGGCGCGGGCAGCCTCTACGTAGGGCTGGGCACGCACCTCCCGCGTCACGCTGCGGGCGACCCGGGCGTAGGGCGGAACCGCCGCCAGCCCCACCGCCACCGCCACCGGCGTCAGCCCCGTACCCAACACGGCTACCATCGCCATCGCCAACAGAAGACCCGGGAAGGCCAGAAGACCATCCATCAGCCGCATCAGGATCGCGTCCGTCCGTCCGCCCAGGCTGCCCGCTGCGAGTCCAACAGGAAGCCCCAGTCCCACAGCCGTCGCCAACCCGAGGACGCCCATCTCCAGCGTCCACCGTGCCCCCCAGAGAAGACGGACCAACAGGTCCCGGCCCAGCAGGTCCGTCCCTAGCAGCCCACCCGGCCCCGGCGGGAGAAGGGAACGGGTGGGATCTGCTTCCATCGGACCACCGGGGGCGAGGCTGGGTCCCAGAAGGGCCGCCAGGATCACCAGAGCCAGCCACGTCAGGCCCGCCAGCGCGGCGGGTTGGCGCAGGAGCGGACGTCGGGGAGGGGCGGCCCACTCGATCACGAAGCCCCCTCCCGCAGCCGGGGATCCAGCCAAGCGTGGAGGAGGTCCGCCAGCAGGTTGACCCCCACGTAGGCCAGTGCGCCGACCAGCACCACCCCCCGCACCACCGGCAGGTCCCGCCAGAGGATCGCTTCCACCGCCAGCCGCCCCAGCCCTCGCCGGGCGAACACCGTCTCCGTGACCACCGCCCCGCCGAGCAGGAAGCCGAACTGGAGGGCGGTGACGGCGAGGGCCGGCCCCGCCGCGGCCTTGAGGACGTGGACGAAGAGGACGTGACGACCGGGGAGGCCGCGCGCCCGGGCGGCGAGCACGAAGGGCGAGCCCAGCACCTCCGCCACCCGCGCCCGCACCAGCCGGGCGATGGAGCCCGCCAGGGCGAACCCCAGCACCGCCGCCGGAAGCACCAGATGGCGAAGTCCCCCTTCCCCGGTGGCCGGGAACCAGCGCAGGTGGAGGGAGAAGAAGAGGATAGCCAGGAGACCCGACCAGTAGGTCGGCGTGGAGAGGCCCACGACCGCCACGGCCGTCGCCGCCGTGTCCACCCAGGTCCGACGGCGAACTGCGGCCAGGGTCCCCAGGCCGATCCCCAGGGCCATCCCCACCCCCGTCGCCGCCACGGCCAGTTCGACCGTCGGCCCCAGTTGCTCCAGCACCATCCGCCCGACCGGTCGGCCGTGGAGCCACGATTGCCCCAGGTCGCCCCGGGCCAGGTCGGTTAAGTAACGGACGTACTGGAGCCAGAGCGGGTCGTCCAACCCCAACTGGGCCCGGCGCTCCGCCACCTCCTCAGGGGTCGCGCCGGAGGCGGCCAGCAACGCCTCGGCCGGGTCCCCAGGGGTCAGTTTCAGGGCGAAGAAGGCCAGGCTCGCCGCCAGCCAGAGGACGAAGACCGCGCTCAGCAGCCTCCGTCCCACGTATCCCACCCCCATCCCCACCCCCAATCACCCAGTCACCCAATCACCCAATTACCCAATCACCGCTCCGCCAGCGTCACGTCGATCAACCACGGGAACCACCCCCGCCCGTCGAACCGGAGCCCCTGCACCCGCTCGCTCACCCCGTTCAGGTTGACGTAGTCCCGAATGGGAACGACCAGCGCCTCCTCCATCACGCGGTGCTGGACCTGGCTGTAGAGTTCGACCCGCTGGTCCTTGTCGGAGACCCGTGCCCCCTCCTCCAGCCAGCCGTCCAGTTCGGCGTCCTCCACCTTCGACCAGTTGAAGAAGGCCTGGGAGTGGAAGAACTTGCGCAGGATGTCGGGGTCACTGCCGGAGAGGGTGAAGGGGATAAGGTGGTGCCCTCCGTTGCCGGCGATCTCCAGCGCTTCGGGATAACTGACCACCCGGCTTTCCACACCGACCCCCAGGTCGGCCCACTGGGCGGCCAGAAGTTGGCCGATCTCCGGCATATACCCCCAGGACATCAGGACCATGTCCAGCACCAGCGGCTCACCATCCCTGTCCCGGATCCCGTCGCCGTCGGTGTCGACCCAGCCGGCCTCGTCCAGCAGGGCCGCGGCCCTCTCCGGATCGTGGGGGTAGTACTGCTGCACCGTCGGATCGTAGCCGAAGGTGACCGCCGTCAGCGGCCCGTAGGCCACGGGGGAGGTGTCCTTGAAGATGGTGGAGACGATCGCCGCTCGGTCGGTCCCATAGAGGAGGGCCTGCCGCACGCGGATGTCGTCCAGCGGGGCGCGGCCGGTGTTCATAAACATCATCAACGACGCGCCGGGCAGGGCGACCGCTTCGACGCGGAAATCGGGGCTCGCCTCCAGCCGGGCCACGTCCTGCGGCGGGATCTCCCCCATCACGTCCGCCTCCCCCGTCTCCAGCGCCGGGGAGCGGGTGGCCGGATCGGTGAAGAAACGGAACTCCACCTCGTCCAGTTGGGCGGTCTTGTGCTGATAGACCGGCGGCCCCCAGGAGTAGTCCGGATTGCGGCGCAGGAGCAGGTGGTCGCCGGGGACGTACTCGACGAAGACGAAGGGGCCGGTTCCCACCTGGTGCAACTGGTACTCGTCCCCCCACTTCTCCACCGCCGTCGGGGAGGCCATCGCCAGGTAGACCTGGCTCAGCGAATCCAGCAGCGGCGCAAAGGGCTCGCTCAGGACAATACGGACCGTGTACTCGTCCACCACCTCGGTCCGCTCGTAGGGGCCCAGCATAAACCGGGCCTTCTGGGAGGCCAGGTCCGGGCTGGTGATCCGATCCAGGTTGAAACGGACCGCCTCGGCGTTGAAGGGGGTGCCGTCGTGGAACTTCACCCCCTTCTTCAGGTAGAAGGTATAGACCGTGCCGTCGTCGGAGACCTCCCACCGCTCCGCGAGGCCGGGGACGAACTCCCCGGTCTCGGGGTCCTGATAGACCAGCGTGTCGTACACAGAGGTGAGGGGGATCCCCAGTTCGGACGAGGCGTTGACGTGGGGATCGATCCCCGAGGGAGCGAGGGTGAGGCCGTAGACGATGCGCCCACCGGGGCGGGGAGCGCACCCGGCGAGCAGAAGGAAGACGATGATCCCTAGCAGCAAAACGCGTCGCACACGTCACCTCCCGAGCCGTATCGTTCGCAGGACGTTTCGACGGGGGGAAATTATACCCCCAGGGGATGGGAGGGCAAGTTTGCAGGTCTGATGTTCAGATGTCCAAGGGTCAGTATCAACACTTGAACATCCTCCCCTCCTCTGGTAAACTACCGCCGCTATGGCCGAACCGAAGGAGCACGTCCGGGTTGATTGGGAACCGATCGGGAGGCGGGTGGTGATACCCGCCGGAGAGACGCTCCTCGCCGCGGCCCAGGCGGCGGGTGTGGAGTTGGTCGCTCTGTGCGGCGGGGCCGGCCTGTGCGGGAGTTGCCGGGTGCGCCGGATGGAGGGAGAACTCTCCCCCCTCACCCCCGCCGAGGAGGAGGCGTTGACCCCCGAAGAGATCGAGGCAGGCTACCGGCTCGCCTGCCAGGCCCGGCCGCTGAGCGACGTCAAGATCGACGTCCCGCCGGAGTCCCTCACCACGCCCCAGCGACTCCAGGTGGAGGGGCAGGAGGTTGAGGTCCCGCTGGATCCGGTGGTCAGGCCGGTGGACCTGGAGATCGTGCCGCCGAACCTGCACGACCTGCGGGCGGACGATCTGCGGGTGGAAGCCGCCCTCGCCGAGAAGGGGGTCTCCCCCGCCTCCATCGCCCCGCCGGTGCTGACCTCCCTCTCCGACAGTCTCCGTGCCCACGGGTGGTCGGTCCGCTTGGCCCACCGCCAGGGCGAGGTCGTCGCTGTGCTCCCGACCGGCACCCTCCTCCTGGGCCTGGCGGTGGACGTGGGGACGACCAAACTGGCCGCCTACCTGGTGGACCTGGAGACGGGGAGGACGTTAGCCAAGACGGGGGCGATGAACCCTCAGATCGCCTACGGCGAGGACGTGATCGCCCGCATCGGCTACGCCAACGACCATCCCGACGGCCGCCGGGTGCTCCAATCCCGCCTCGTCGCTACCCTCAACGAGATGGTGGCGGACCTGTGTGCGGAGGCCGACGCACGGCCGGAGCAGGTCGTGGAGGCGGTCGTCGTCGGCAACACGGTGATGCACCACCTCTTCGCCGGCCTGCCGGTCCGCCAGCTGGGCACTTCCCCCTACGTCCCGGCCGTCGCCCGGCCGATGGACCTGCGGGCGCGCGATCTGGGGCTGCGCCTGGCACCCGGAGCCTATGTCTACCTCCCGCCCAATATCGCCGGGTATGTGGGAGCCGACCACGTCTCGATGTTGCTGGCGTGCGAGGTCCACAGGACCCGCAAGACGACCATCGCGCTGGACATCGGGACGAACACGGAGGTGACGTTGGCGTATAACGGGCGGCTGATCAGCAGTTCCTGCGCCTCCGGCCCGGCCTTCGAGGGGGCCCACCTGAAGGACGGGATGCGGGCCGCGCCAGGTGCTATCGAGCGGGTGTGGATCGTGGGGGAGAGGGTCCACATCCAGACCATCGGCAACGTGCCCCCGGTCGGCATCTGCGGGTCCGGCATCCTCGACGCCATCGCCCAGATGGTCGAGGCCGGCGTGCTCGACCACCGCGGGCAGATCCAACCCGGTCACCCGCGGGTGAGGGCAGCGGGCAAGAACCGGGCGTTCGTCCTCGCCCCGGCGCCGGTCAGCGGGCACGGGCGGGACGTGGTGGTCACCCGCAAGGACGTCAACGAGATCCAACTGGCCAAAGGGGCGATCCGGGCTGGCATCGAGGTCCTGCTAGCCGAGGCGGGCATCCCGGCGGAGGCGGTGGAGGAGGTCATCGTGGCGGGGGCGTTCGGGACCTATCTGGACATCGAGAGCGCGGTTCGGGTGGGGATGTTCCCGCCGCTGCCGCTGGACCGGTTCCGGCAGGTGGGAAACGCGGCGGGGACAGGGGCGCGGCAGATGCTGGTCTCCGCGGCCCGCCGACGGGAGGCGGAAGAGATCGCCCGGCGGGTCGAATACGTCGAACTGACGGTCCACCCGGCTTTCCGCCGCTGCTTCGTGGATGCCCTCTCTTTCTGAGAGGACCACAGAGGCACAGAGGGCACAGAGTTTCTCGGTTTTTGAGGTTTCTCTGTGACCTCTGCGCCTCCGTGGTAAAACCTCACATCCACCCCCGTTCCCGATACCAGCGGTACGCCTCCTCGACGGCGACCCGGAAGGGGGTCTGGGGGTATCCCAGTTCCCGGACGGCCTTGCCGCTGTCGCAGTAGATCTCCCGCGCGCTGAGCCAGACCTGCTCCGGCGAGAACGGGAAGCGAACGAACCGGCGCGTCAGGCGGACGAATCGCTCCAGTCCCCCCATCACCCAGCGGGGGAACGTGATCCACGGCTCCCGGCCCCCCACCACCCGGGCCACGATCTCCAGCACGCGCCGATGGGTCAGGTTCTCCCCACCCAGGAGATACCGCTCGCCAGTCCGCCCCCGCTCCGCCGCCAGCACGTGGCCTTCCCCCACATCGGTGGCCGCTGCCCAGCAGGTCCCCCCAGGCGGCGCGAACCACGCCCTTCCCTGCCGTACCTCCTGGAGGACGCTTCCCCCGATCCAGTGGGCGTCCCGTGGACCCATCACTGCCGCCGGGTTGACGATCACCGCGTCCAGCCCCTCCGCCACCGCCTCCTGCACTACCTCTTCGGCCAGGTGCTTGGAGTGGCCGTAGGGGAAACGGTGGGGCGGCAGGTTGAAGATACTCGATTCGTCCAGCAGGCGACCCTCGGGTGGGACCCCCAGCGCGCCGACGGAACTGGTGTAGATCAGCCGGCGCACCCCGGCCCGCAGAGCGGCCTCCACCACGTTGCGCGTCCCCTCCACGTTGACCCGGTAGATGACCTCCGGGGGGGTCCGCCAGTAGTCGGAGACGGCGGCGACGTGGAAGACCCAATCGCACCCCTCCATCGCCCGCACCAGCGACGGTGGATCGAACAGGTCCCCCACCACCCGCTCCACCTCCAACCCCTCCAGCACATCCAGTTTGGAGGTGGGCCGGTGCATCGCGCGCACGTCGTAGCCCCTTCGAAGGAGGGCAGCGACCACGTTGGCCCCCACGCAACCGGTCGATCCGGTCACCAGCGCTTTCATCCCGCGCCCCTCCCGTCCGCTGCCTGGAGGTTGCTCTGTGAACCTGGAGGAAAGACCAGGTACTCCTCGGTGGCGTTTTCCAGATCGGCGTAGGCCCCCCGGTAGGCGGGCGGGAGCAGGGCGGCCAACTGGTACATCACCTCCCGCAGGATCCGCTCCCGCTCCTCCCGGCGCACCCGCCCCTCCCTGGCCCGCAGGTAGAAGGGGTAGCCGACGCGCAGATGGACGTGGGTGCGAGCCAGGCGGAAGAGGTTGTGCCAGAACCGCTCCTGCCCCCAGACCGCGATCGGCAGGATGGGGACGCCGGTCCGCAGCGCGAGGAAGATCACGCCGCTGCGGGCGGGCTGGAGCCGTCCGTGGTGGCTACGGGTCCCCTCCGGATCGATCAGCAGCGCCTCCCCCGCCTCCAGCGCGTCCAGCGCTCCTCGAATCGCCGCCATATCCGGGGTCCCCCGGCGGACGGGGATCACGCCGCCGAAACGTACCAGAGGGGCCATAAGGGGGTTCCTGAAGTTCTCGATCTTGCTGAAACCCACGAGATGTCGGGGGGCGAAAAGATAGGTGAGCACCGCGTCCAGCCAGTTGACGTGATTGTTGATCACGATGAGGGGACCGGTTCGGGCGATCCGCTCGAGGCCGGTCGCCTCGACGCGCACGACGGTCTGGATGATGAGGCGGAAGAAGCGGCGGAGCCCGGAGCGGAGAAGGCTCCTCACCGACCGTCCTCCCTCAGCAGACCACGCGGAGGGCGCGGGGAATGATCTCGAACTCCAGGTCGGTCGCGTCCAGCGCGATGGTCTCTCCGTCGGCGTGGACGACCTGGGTGCCTTCTTTGACCACCACGCGCACCCGGCGGGCGCGGTCCATATGGATCCGGGAATGGCCGATCTGCGTACCTTGCATAAAGCGAGGGACGAGGGCCAGCATCTGTAACTGGTTCATCCTGGCCCCGATGCAGAGGTCGAAGAGGCCGTCGTCGGGGGCTGCGTGGGGCGTCATCAGGAATCCGCCCCCCATCCGACGACCGTTCATGATGGAGACCATCAGCGCGGGGAGTTCCATCTCCCGATCGTCCAGTTCGATGCGGGTGAGGGGAGCACGGTAATAGAAGAGCAGCGTCCGCATCACGGCGACGAAGTAGACGGCGAAGCCCCGCAGTCGCTTGTAGCGGGCGGCCTGGACATTGACGACGGCGTCGAAGCCGATGCCGATCCCGTTCCCGAAGTACCGCAGCCCCTTCGCGTGGCCCACGTCGATCGGCCGGGTGCGACCGCGGGCCAGCGCAGCGCATCCCTCTTCCAGGTCCAGCGGAACCCCAACCCCGTAGGCGAAGTCATTGCCGGTCCCGACGCAGAGGATCCCCAGCGCGGCCTCCCCCTCCCCGGCCTCCCGTGCCTCCATCAACCCGTTCAATACCTCGTTGGAGGTGCCGTCCCCTCCCAGGGCAACGACCACTTTATAGCCGTTGCGCACCGCTTGCCGGGCCATTTCCGCTGCGTGCCAGGGCCGCTCCGTGAACACCCGGTCAAAGGAGATGCCGTGCTCTTTCAGAAGCCGGTCGACGCGGGGGACGATCTCCCGCGCCGCCCCCCGTCCAGCGGTGGGGTTGACGATGACCAGATGAGTAGCCACGATCCCTTCCCTCGAGACGAATTTTCCTCCGCGTATGTTATAACCCCAACCTCGGGGAAGCGTTGCTGATCAGGAGGGTCGGACCATTGTATCACCGCTGTGGGGGGAGAGCAAATGGGGCTGCTTGGATGGGGTACTTCAGATCAAAGAGCGTGACGGCGATGTCGGCGGGGTTTGGCGATCCCCACCAGCACCAGCCCGGTCAGCATCAGGCCCACGACCCCGAGCGGACGGATGGAGGGGAAGGCGATGGTCGGTTCCGGGGAGAGAGGAGGGGTGGGAGAGGCTGTCGACGTCGGAGGAGGAAGCGGGGTGGGGGAGGGCGTCGGCGAGGGGGAAGGGGTCGGTGTGGCAGGGAGGGTGGGGAGGGTGAGAGGAGTGGGGGTCGGAGCGGGCGTCGGGCTGGGTATATAGGGTGGTTCTATCGGCGGTGCGGTGGGTGAGGGGGGCAGGGCGGCGACGGTGGTCTCCTTGTTCGTCGTCTCCACCAGCATCACCGGCGGCCCCCCGATCAGGCAGGCCCCGTCGTCGTCGCAGCCGGGCAGGTGGAGGGCGTAATATCCTCGCTCTGGGTAGACGATCCGTGCCTCCCCCCACAGGTCCACCAGCAAAGCCTGAGTGGTCTCGGCGGGGATGAGCGTCGTCTGCGACCGGGAAGTGCGAGACCAGGCCATCGTGGTCGCCTGGTGGCCCCGATCCACAACGACGAGGCTGACCTCGTCCCGGCGCACCCATTCCCCGCGCCGGAAGCCGGATAGGTAGGTGGCAGCGACCTGGTAGGCGATGA
>Ga0209426_1001456_pt1 | contig 14232 bp, 12 predicted proteins | sample Deesub1362B_J571_FD_187697 | JGI IMG/M metagenome (GOLD analysis project Ga0209426, IMG submission 187697) | Deep oceanic, basalt-hosted subsurface ecosystem from Juan de Fuca Ridge flank, Pacific Ocean, CORK Borehole 1362B_J2.571 (SPAdes)... ...
TTACGCCGAGGCGCCAGGCGCCCCACACCGCCATCGCCAACGCGGCGATCAGCGCCAAGCCCCAGATAAGCCCGCCGCGCGGACGCCGCTGGGCTGAGCGGCCTTCCCGCGCGAGGGTATTCACGACCTTACCCCGCCGGCTTGGGCGCGTCGGGCAGCTTCGGCGCCGAGGCCGAGATGTTCACGTCGACCTGCTTTCTGTGGCTGAAGCCGCCGTTGAACATAAAGAAGGCGAGCACGGCCACCAGGACGACCAGGCCCCCGACGATGAACGCCAGGCCGCTGTTGCCGCCGCCGCGGGTTTCCTCGGCCATCCGGGGCCTCCCTGTCCATTGAGGTTGTTTCTGGCGGAACAACGATAGGCGAGCCAGGAGGTTCCTCCCCTCGCCGCCGCGGGGGCGGGCGGGCGCGGACCGCGAAGGGACTTAAGCCCCGCGCGGTTTGTGCTACATATGTTCCATGTTTCCTGACGACGACTCGCCGGAATCCTCGCAAGGGTTCCCGGGCGACCTGCCCTCCCCGCGCATTTCGGACCTCGCCCGCGCCCGCCCGCCGACGAGCGCGTCCCCGCCCGACTATCTGGACGGCCTGAACCCCGAACAGCGCGAGGCGGTCGAAACGACCGAGGGGCCCCTGCTGGTCCTGGCCGGCGCCGGCACCGGCAAGACTCGCGTCCTGACCACCCGCCTGGCCCATATTCTGGCCACCGGCCGCGCCCGCCCGTGGGAGCTGCTGGCCGTCACCTTCACCAACAAGGCCGCGCGCGAGATGCGCGAGCGGATCACCCACATCATCGGCCCGGAGGCCGAGGGTCTTCGCTGGCTGGGCACCTTCCACTCGGTGGCCGCCCAGATCCTGCGCCGCCACGCCGAGCTGATCGGGCTGAAGTCGAACTACACGATCATCGACACCGACGATCAGGAACGGCTGCTGAAACAGCTGATCGAGGCCGAGAACATCGACGCCAAGCGGTGGACGCCCCGGATCCTGTCGCAGATCATCGACGGCTGGAAGAACCGAGGCTGGACGCCCGACCGCGTGCCGACCAGCGAGGCCGGCGAGTTCGCGGGCGGCAAGGGGATCACCCTCTACCGCCAGTACCAGGAGCGCCTGCGCATCCTGAACGCGTGCGACTTCGGCGACCTTCTGCTGCACAACATCAGCCTGTTCACCGGCCATCCGGACGTGCTGGACGAGTTCCAGCGCCGCTTCAAATACGTGATGGTCGACGAATACCAGGACACCAACGTCGCCCAGTACCTGTGGCTGCGCCTCCTGGCCCAGGGCCGCCAGAACGTCTGCTGCGTCGGCGACGACGACCAGTCGATCTACGGCTGGCGCGGGGCCGAGGTCGACAACATCCTGCGCTTCGAGCGCGACTTCCCGGGCGCCAAGGTCGTGCGCCTGGAATGCAACTACCGTTCGACCGAGCACATCCTGGCCGCCGCCTCGGGCCTGATCACCGCCAACAAGGGCCGCCTGGGCAAGACCTTGTGGACCCCTGCCAAGGGCGGCGAGAAGGTCAAGGTGTCAGGCGTCTGGGACGGCGAGGCCGAAAGCCGCCTGATCGCCGACGAAATCGAGCGCGCCAAGAAGGCCGGCCGCAAGTACAGCCAGATGGCCATCCTGGTCCGCGCCAGCTTCCAGATGCGCGCCTTCGAAGAGCGCTTCGTGATGCTGCAGATCCCCTACAAGGTGGTCGGCGGCCCGCGCTTCTTCGAGCGGGCCGAGATCCGCGACGCCCACGCCTATCTGCGCCTGATCCAGTCGCCCGACGACGATCTGGCCTTCGAGCGGATCGTCAACACGCCCAAGCGCGGCATCGGCGACACCTCGGTGCAGAAGCTGCTGCAGATCGCCCGGCTGGAGGGGATTTCGACCGTAGAGGCCGCCCGCGTGATCATCGGCGGCGACGACCTGCCGGCCCGCACCCGCACGGCGCTCAGCAACTTCATCCGGGATCTCGACCGCTGGCGCTCGCTGGTCGGACCCCTGCACCACCAGCGCCTCTTGGAGACCGTGCTGGAGGAGAGCGGCTATACCGACGCCCTGCGCCTCGACAAGGGCCCGACCAGCCAGACGCGGTTGGAGAACCTGAAGGAGCTGGTGCAGTCCATGGGCGCGTTCGACACGCTGGAGGCCTATCTGGAGCACGTGTCGCTGGTCATGGACCTGGACCGCGAGGCGACCGGCGACGCGGTCTGGATCATGACCCTGCACTCGGCCAAGGGCCTGGAGTTCCCGCTGGTCTTCCTGCCCGGCTGGGAGGAAGGCGTGTTCCCCAGTCAGCGCAGCATGGACGACAAGGGCGAGAAGGGCCTCGAGGAAGAGCGGCGCCTGGCCTATGTCGGCATCACCCGCGCCCGCGAGGAGGCGCGGATCAGCTTCGTGGCCAACCGTCAGGTCTATGGTCGCTGGACGTCGCAGCTGCCCAGTCGCTTCGTCGACGAACTGCCGATCGCCCACGTCGATGCGGCGTCGGAGACCGGCTACTACGGCGGCGGTCCGGGTATGCAGTCGACGGCGGCCTCGCGCTGGGACGATCCCGGCACGTCCGCCTTCCAGGCCGGCAGCAGCTATGACAGCCCGGGCTGGAAACGGGCCCAGGAGCGCACGGCCGGCTTTGGCGAGCGCGGCGCGGCCTGGCGCGGCGCGGCCGGCGTCCGCTCCGGCTCTTCGGCTCGCTCCGCCCCGATCGAGGGCGAAGGCCGTCTGGTCGCGGTCTCCGCGCCCAGCAACAGCGCCTATTCGCGCGGCGACCGGGTGTTCCACGTCAAGTTCGGCTACGGCAAGGTGACGGGGATCGAAGGCAACAAGCTGACCGTCGCCTTCGACAAGGCGGGCGAGAAGAAGGTCATCGACAGCTTCGTCGAAAAGGCCTGAGCGCGCGGGCGACGCCCTTCGGCGCGGATCAGCCGGGAGCGCGCGGCGTGGGTGGGATCGCCTCCAGCCACCGCCGCGTCCGCGCCGGCGTCTTGAACCGGTGTTTCCGGGCCCCCGCCAGCGCCGGATCGGCCCAATAGCCCTCACGCTTGGCGTTGGCGGACAGGTGCGTGTCCCAGGTCCAGCGGATCGGGTGATCCTTGCGCAGCCAGCGTCGGAAGTCCTCGCGGTTGCCCGTGCCGGGCCAAAGCTCGCGTCCGGACCACGCCCGCAGGAACGAGCGCCGCAGCACGCGGCCCATGATCACGGCGCGGGAATAGTCCAGCCAGATGATGTCGGTGGCGCGGGGCAGGATCTGGGGCAGCGCGCCCTTGGAATAGTTGCCGTCGGTGACCCAGGCCTCGCCGGCTATGGCCTCGCCGACCACGCGAGCCCATTCCTCGGGCGCGTCCGTGCTGAGCCCTCGCCAATCGGCTTGCCAGTTCAGAGCGTCGAGCTCGACATGCGGGATATCCAGGCGGGCGGCCAAGGCCCGGGCCAGGGTCGACTTGCCAGAGCCCGAATTGCCGAGCACGGCGATCCGCCGGCCGCTCAGTGCGTTGGCTTCGCCCGCGTCGCTCATGTCCTCCTCCGCGCGATCAGCCACGTTTCGCCGCCGCCGACCAGCACGAGAACAAGGTTCGTCAGGATCGAAAGTGTCAGCGGGCTTACCAGTCCCGCCACGGGAACCATGGCGGCCAGCATGACCAGCCCCATGAGGCGGGTCGGCGATCCCCTCCGGAACACCGCCAGCTTGAAGACCAAAGTCCCGAACAGGAACAACGCCGGGCCGCCGATCACCGCGGCCACGACCTTGATGTCGGCGGAGCCCAGCGGATGGTGGATGACCCACTCGTCGCCGACCGCCGCCACGATGATGCCCGCCACGGGCAGGATGTGGGCGTAGGTGTAGGCCACGCGCGCGATCGCGCCGGGATCCCTCGCCTCCTCGATGGCCTTGCTGGCGGCCTCCGCGGTCGAGGAAAAGTAGATCCACCACATCGCCAGACTGCATATGAAGGCGCTGGCGAACGCCGCCATGACGGGAGGATCCCAGGGCATTCCCATCACGGTGCTGCCGCTGACAATGATCGACTCGCCCAGGGCGATGATCGTGAACAGGGCGCAGCGCTCGGCCATGTGGCCGCCCTCGACCTTCCACTCCTCGCTCTTGGTGCGGCCAAGACCGGGCGTCCAGAAGCCGACGGCCGGCGAGAGATACTCGATCCCCAAGGCCAGACCCCAGATCGCCAGTCGCGCTTCGCCCTGGACGAAGCCCCCGGCGATCCAAAAGACGGCGGCGAAAGTCAGCCAGCAGAGGATACGCGCGAAATTGGCGCGATGCTGAGGCGCGCGCCAGGCGCTCCACAGGAAAAAGGCCGTGCGCCCGACCTGCATGATGACATGCCCGGCCGCGAAGGCCAGCCCTCGCTCTCCGAAGGCGTCCGGGATGGCGGCCGCCAGCACCAGGGCCGCGGCCATCATCGCGAACAACATCAATCTGACCGGCCCGCGTTCCGGATCCAGCCAGTTGGTCGCCCAGGCGGTATAGATCCATGACCACCAAACCGCCAGCAGCAGCAGGGTCGCATGGACCAGACCGGGGCCGTCGGGATGGCGCAGCACCGCGTGCGAGAGTTGGGTGACCGCGAACACGAACACCAGGTCGAAGAACAGTTCCGCATAGGTCACGCGGGCATGTTCGTCGGCTTTGCGCTCTCGAAGCAGCGGTGTCTTGGTGTCGGCCATGCCGTGGTTGACCACAGCCAGGACACGGAGGCCAGAACCATCCGCCGTTTCACGCGCTCTAGCGAAATGGAACGTCTGGACCTGCCCCTCGATCGCCTGAGGACCTTCGCCCTCAGCCCTCCCGTCGCCTGTGGCGCGCCGATCTGCGCGCTGGTCGGCTTGCTGGCCGGGTTCGCGTTGCGGACCGGCCCCCAGGACACCGGCTTCACGCCGCAGATGGAACCCGCTCGGCCCCAGCTCGAGGCTGTGGCCGAGCCGACCGCCTGGCCCGCCGGTAACACGCCGGACTATGTGGTCGGGACCGACTTCATTCAGGCCACGCGCGCGCCGTCCGCCCAGATGGTCGCCTATGCGCCGAGCGACGCCCTCCCCCCGGCGCCCGATATGCCGCCCTACACGCCAGGCCGCCACGGTCCGGCGACGCCGCCGCCCGATCCTGACAGCTATGGCGCGGCCTCGCGGGACGGCGACATCCTGAACGTCTCCCTGCCCGAGGATCGCAAGCCGGGGGTGACGGCGCTGACGATGGCCGACGCGGCCGCCACGGGTATGACGACGCGCTGAAGCGCTCGCTTTTTCGCCCCTTTGCCGCTAACGGAGCGGCATGACCGACTATACGCCGCAACAGATCGTCGCCCGTGGCGCGCGTCTCGACGCCGAGACCGCCGCCGACGCCATCGACAACCATCCGGGCCTGGAAGGCGCGACCTACTCGATCCTGGAAGAGGACGAGGACAAGAACATCTGGCGCATCGACGCCTTCCCGACGACCGAGGAAGAAGACGAAGGGCTGATGGCCCTGCTCGCCGACTATGACCTGAAGGTCACGCGCGACACCCTGGCCGACGCCGACTGGCTGGCCATGGCGCTGTCGGGCCTGCCGCCGGTGCGCGCCGGCCGGTTCTTCGTCTACGGGATGCACGATCGCGGCCGCACCCCGGCCAGCACCGTCAACCTGCGCATCGAGGCTGGCGCGGCGTTCGGCACCGGCCACCACGGCACCACCGTCGGCTGCCTGCGGGCCTATGACCGCCTGATCAAGGCGCGCAGGTTCGACAAGGTGCTGGACGTCGGGGCCGGCACGGGCCTGCTGGCCATCGCCGCCGCCCGCACGGGCGCGAAGCTGGCCGTCGGCACCGACATCGACAAGCCCAGCGTGCGGATCTCCAAGGAGAACGCTAAGGTCAACAAGGCCAACGCCCGCTTCGTCCATGCCTCGGGCCTGTCGAACATTCTGGTCGCCCGCAACGCGCCCTACGACCTGGTCTTCGCCAACATCCTGGCCCGCCCGCTGATCAGTCTGGCCCAGGACATCAAGCGCGCCCTGGTTCCGGGCGGCACCGTCATCCTGTCGGGCCTGCTGCGCACCCAGGAGCGCATGGTCAAGGCCGCCTACCTGTCGCGCGGCTTCAAGGTGAAAAGCCGCATCCATCGCGACGCCTGGGCGACGCTGGTGCTGACGCGGCCGTAGATTGAAGGATTTCGAGCAAATCCTGGCCGAGACGCTTGCGTATTGGCCGGCCCGCGTTTCATTCGGCATCTGGCGTTTGCCCAGAGGCCGAATGATCGTCCGGCAGTTGACGGATTTGTCTGAAGAAATCGACGAGGCCCTCGCGGGACATTCAAATGAGTTTGTCCTGCGCAAGATGAATTGGGCGATAGTGACAGCCATCCACGCCTACGCGAAAAGCTATCCTCGCCACACCCTCAAGCTCGATCTGAAGAATCTTTCCCGGTCCGCCATTCGAGCAAAATTTGAGTCTGATATGCAGCATTGCCTCGGCTTGCAGCCGGACGAGCAGTACGCATCCGCCGATGAACTCGCCATGGTGATCGGCTATTTCGCTGGCGCGGGGAAATAGTCGGTCTTTCCAGGAAAAGCGCCCAGGCCTAAATCCTCCCCCATGCGCCAGACCTTCGACGAATCCACCGATCCCTCCTTCGGCCCCAAGCACGTCCCGCTGATCCGCCAGGCCATGGTGGCCCAGGGGCTGGACGGCTTCCTCGTGCCGCACGAGGACGAGCACCAGAACGAATACCTGCCCGCCGCCAACGACCGCCTGGCCTGGGCCAGCGGCTTCACCGGCTCGGCCGGCGCGGGCGTGATCCTGAAGGACCGCGCCGCCGTGTTCGTCGACGGCCGCTACACCCTGCAGGTCCGCGAGCAGGTCGACCAAGGCGTGTTCGAGATCCGCGACCTCGTCGAGGGCGGCGTACCCGCCTATCTGGAGACGGTCGAGAAGGGCGCGGTGATCGGCTACGACGCCCGCCTGCACAGCCCCGCCGCCCTGGACGGCCTGAAGGCCGCCGCCGCCAAGGCCGGCGCGACGCTGAAGCCCGTCGCCGTCAATCCGCTGGATCAGGCCTGGGGCGCGGACCGCCCGGCCCAGCCCATGGCGCCGATCACGCCCCAGCCGGTCGAGTACGCCGGCGAGCCCTCCAGCGCCAAGCGCGCGCGCATCGGCCAGGCCGTCGCGGCCCTCGGCGCGGAGGCCGCCGTGATCACCGCGCCCGCCTCGATCGCCTGGCTGTTCAATATCCGAGGCGGCGACGTCATCCGCACGCCCCTGCCGCTGTCGCAGGCCATCATCAACGCCGACGGCTCGGCTCGCCTGTTCGTCGCGCCGGCCAAGGTCACGCCCGACCTGCCGGCCTGGCTGGGCAACGCGGTCTCGCTGGAAACCCCGGACAAGCTGGAGGAGGCGCTGGGCGACCTGTCGGGCAAGGCCGTGGTCGTCGACCCAGCCCAGTCCTCGGCCTGGTACTTCGACCAGCTGGCCGCCGCCGGCGCCAAGGTCGTGCGCGCCATGGACCCCTGCGCCCTGCCCCGCGCCTGCAAGAACGCGGTCGAGCTGGAGGGTACGCGCGAGGCCCACCGCCGCGACGGCGCGGCCCTGACGCGGTTCCTGCACTGGCTGGCGACCGAGGGCCAGGTCAATCCGCCCGATGAGAAGGAGGCGGTCGCCAAGCTGGAAGCCTTCCGCGAAGCCACCGGCGTGCTCAAGGATCTGAGCTTCGACACCATCGGCGCGGCGAACGGCCACGGCGCCCTGCCCCACTACCACCCGACGGAACGCAGCAACGAACGCGCGAAGCTGGGCTCGCTGCTGCTGGTCGACAGCGGCGGTCAGTACCTGGACGGGACCACGGACGTGACCCGCACCGTGGCGATCGGCGAGCCGAGCGCGGAGATGGTCAAGCGCAATACGCTGGTGCTGAAGGGCCACCTGGCGATCGCACGCCTGCGCTTCCCGGCCGGCACGACGGGCTCGGCGATCGACGCCTTCGCCCGCGCGGCCCTGTGGGCGCATGGGCTGGACTATGACCACGGCACCGGCCATGGCGTCGGCGTCTATCTGGGCGTCCACGAGGGGCCGCAGCGGATCTCCAAGGCGCCCAACACCATTCCCCTGCAGCCGGGCATGATCGTCTCGAACGAGCCCGGCTACTACAAGGACGGCGAATACGGGATCCGCATCGAGAACCTGGAAGTCGTCATGCCCGCCGAGCCGCCCCCCGGGGGCGATCGACCGATGCACCGCTTCGAGGCCCTGACCCTGGCGCCGATCGACCGCCGCCTGATCGACAAGGCGCTGCTGACCGACGAGGAAATCGCCCAGTTCGACGCCTACCACGCCCGCGTCCTGCGCGAGATCGGCCCCCGCGTGGAGCCCGAGGTTCGCGCCTGGTTGGAAACGGCCTGCGCGCCGCTTTAAGCGACTTGATCGTCGGCCCGGCGGCGCGGGCGGGTCCAGGCCCGCGCCAGGGCGTGATAGAGCGGCGTCGGCGAGACCGCTTCCGAGCACCGCCGCGCCACCAGGGCGCAGGTCAGCAACGGCCCGACCAAGGCCGGATCGCGGGTCATCTCCATCAGGATCACCGCGCTGGTCAGCGGCGCCTGGACGACGCCGGTCAGGTATCCGGCCATGCCCAAGGTGACCGCGTCCCGACCGCTGGACCACGGCGCGATGTGCGAGAAGAGAGCGCCGATCCCCGAGCCCACCGCCAGGGACGGGGCGAAGATCCCGCCCGGCGCCCCGCTGGCCGCCGCCGCCAGGGTGGCCGTCCACTTGCCCACCGCCAGGGCGAAGCCTGAGCCGAAATGGCCATACAGCAGCGCCCGCGCCTGGGCGTAGCCCGCGCCATAGGTCGCGCCGTGGCTGAGCGCCGCCGCCCCGGCCGCCGCCAGGCCGCACAGCGCCGCGAACGCCACCGGTCGCTTACCGCGCCAGCGCCGAACCGGATTGTCGCCCACCAGCACCGCCGCCAGGGCGCGGGAGAAGAGACCGCCCGCGAAGCCCGAGATCGCGCCCAGGATCGGCGCGCTGATCCAGGCGTTCCAGCCGGCCGAGCCCGACATGTCGCCGAAATAGGCATAGTCCCCGCCGATCGCATAGGCCGCCACGCCGGCCGAAACCACCGCCAGGATCACCACGGTGTTGGCCCGCTTGTCGAAACCGCGCGCCAGCTCCTCGACCGCGAAGACGATGCCGGCGATCGGGGTGTTGAAGGCCGCCGACACGCCGGCCGCGCCGCCAGCGATCAGCAGGGTCCGGCGATCGGGCCCGCCCCGCAGCCAGCCGGTCAGGAACACCATGATCGCCGAGACCACCTGCACCGTCGGCCCCTCGCGGCCGATCGAGCCGCCGCAGACCAGCAGCAGAGCCGCCAGCGCCACCTTGACCCCGGCCGTCTTCATCGAGACGCGGTCGTCGTGGACCTTGACCCCGAACGCGTCGCGGCCCCGGCCGATGTCACCGGCCGCGATCACCTGGGGAATGCCGCTGCCGGCCGAGGCCGGGGCCAGGCGCCGCATGAGCCAGACGCACAGCGGCATCCCGACGACCAGCAGGATCGGCCCCAGCCAGGCGCGCCCCTCGATCCACGACTGATGCAGCGCCATGGCCTCGTCGCACAGCCGCGCGAAGCCGACCGCCGCCGCGCCCGCCGCCACGGCGGCGGCTATCACCGCCCCGGTTCGCAACGAGCGGCGGGCCCGTAACCGGACGAGCTTCCTCTGGCGAGCCAAGGCTTCGAGCGGGGATAGGGACATGGGAAACGATCGCCTTGCAAATACATCGTGATGCGATATTTCTGCTAACGCGGACGTTTAGCGGCGTCAACGCATCAGGGGCCCGAAAGGCCGCTGGCGATTGAAACTCCTTGAGCCGAGAGCCCCTTGCCCCAAGCCCAGCCAAACATCGCGACGGAAGACGCAACGCCGCTGCGCGAGGCGGACTATCAGGCCCTGGGCGCCTTCCGTCGGGCGGTTCGCGAATTTCTGGCGTTCAGCGAGGCCGGCGCGCGCGCGCATGGCCTGACGACGCAGCAGCATCAGGCGCTGCTGGCGATCCGGTGTCATCCGGGACCCGAACCAATGTCGGTCGGGGAGCTGGCCGACAGCCTGCTGATCAAGAACCACAGCGCGGTCGGTCTCGTGGAACGGCTGGTCGAGCGCGACCTGGTCTCGCGCCGCCCGTTCGAGACGGACCGCCGGCGCGTGGCGCTGACCCTGCGTCCGCGCGGCGAAGCGGTGATCGCGGCGATCTCGCGGCGCAACCTGGCCCAGCTGAGCCGAGGCGCGGACATCCTGACCGAGATCGCCGAAACCGCGCGCCGGATCGCGCCGCCAGCCCCGGCCGGCGGCGCGTGAAGAGGTCTATTTCACGCGGTTCCACACCTGCGTCTTGCAGAACGGCGCGACGATGCAGCCCTTCAGCTTCAGCTGGTTGTCGCTGATCAGCTCGATCGTGCCCGAATAGGTGCCGCCGTCGTCGGGATTATAGACCTTGCCGCCGGTCCACTTGGTCGGACCGCCGGTGAAGTCGTACAGCATCTGCAGGTTTTTCAGCGTGCGACCGCGTTGGGTCTGGTCCCGGTTGTGCTCGTCCTTGACCGTCGGATCGGCCTTGATGTGGTCGGAGGTCACCAGCTTGCCGCACAGGCGATTGCCGCAGTGGGAAATCTCGACCTGACCGCCGTTGGTCGGCGTCTGCCAAAGGCCGGTAGCGTCGGCGGCGAAGACCGGGGTCGCCAACGCGCAGAGGGCGGCGACGGCGATCATGGTGGTGCGGAACATCCAGAACTCCCTGTGGTCACGCTTCAAATGCGCGTTCGAACGCTCGTTGCGCGATCTCGTCCCTCACGGCAAGCCTTCACACGAAAACGAGGCGGGAATTCGAAAAGGGACGAACTTTCGATCGGTTCCCGTCAGCGCCCGACAATGGCCAGCCACTCGTCCTCGGTCATCACCTGAACGCCCAGCTCGGTCGCGGTCTTCAGTTTGGAGCCCGCGCCCGGACCGGCCACGACGAGGTCGGTCTTCTTGGACACCGACGAAGCGACCTTGGCGCCCAGGCTTTCGGCCTGAGCCTTGGCCTCGTCGCGCGTCATCTTCTCCAGCGAACCGGTGAAGACGATGGTCTTGCCGGCCACGGCCGTGTCGGTCTTGGGCTTGGCCACCGGCTGGATATCCAGCTCGGCGACCAGATTGGCGACCTTGGCGCGATTGTGCGCCTCGGCGAAGAACCGCGCCAGGGACTGGGCCGCCACCGGGCCGACCCCGTCGATCGCGGCCAGGTGCAGATAGTCCTCCCCCGGCGCGCCGGACGCGGCCGCGACCAGGCCCTCGGCGAAGGCCGTCCAGCTTCCGAAGCGCTGGGCCAGGGCCGCTCGGGCCGGCTTGGTCAGCCTGGGCACGGCGTGGCCGATCTTGATCTCCAGATCGTCGGTCTGCGGCCAGGGATCGGCCAGAGGACCGCCCTTCCCCGCCTCGATCAGCAGATCCAGCGCCTTGGGGCCGACGCCCGGGGCGGTGGATAGCTCCAGATAGGTCTCGCCCGGCAGGCCCTTGGCGGCGGCCTCGGCGGCGGCGCGCAGATCCTCGAAGCGGTCGAAATTGCGCGCCAACACGGTCGAGGTCGTCTCGCCGATGTCGCGCGCGCCCAGACCGTAGATCATCCGGTCCATGCCGATCACGCGACGCGCCTCGATGCCCTTCACCAGATTGTTGACCGACGTCTCCCCATAGCCGTCGCGGTCGCGGAGCGCCGCTAGCTTTTCCTCCTCCCTGGCAAGCTTGAAGATGTCGGCCGGCTCGGTGATCCAGCCCTCGTCGAAAAAGGCCTGAAGCTGCTTCTCGCCCAGGCCCTCGATGTCGAAGGCGCGGCGGGATACGAAATGGCGCAGGTGTTCAACCCGCTGGAACGGACACGCGAATTCGCCGGTGCAGCGGCGCACCACGGACTCCTGGCCCGAGGCCGTGACCTCGCGGGCCAGCGGCGTCTGGAGCGGACACGGACACACGTGGGGAAATTCGTAGGGCGCCGGCGCGGGATCGGGGCGCGCGTCCAGGGCCACCTCGACGATCTGCGGGATCACGTCGCCGGCCCGCTGGATCACCACCGTGTCACCGATCCGGGCGTCCAGCCGCGCGATCTCGTCGGCGTTGTGCAGGGTGGCGTTGGTCACCGAGACGCCGCCGACCGTCACCGGCTTCAACCGGGCAACCGGGGTGATCGCGCCGGTGCGGCCGACCTGCAGGTCGATGGCCTCGAGCAGGGTGCGGGCCCGCTGGGCCGGGAACTTGCGGGCGATGGCCCAGCGTGGCGAGCGCGAGACGAAGCCCAGCCGCCGCTGCAGCTCCAGCTCGTCGACCTTGTAGACGACGCCGTCGATGTCGAAGCCCAGCGTGGGCCGCAGGGTCTCGAACTGGGCGTAGACGTCAAGCAGCCCCTGGGCGTTCTCGACCCGCTTGGCCGGCGGGGCCGTGGTGACGAAGCCCCATTCGGAGAGCTTTTCCAGCGCGCCCCACTGCGTATCGGCGAACGGTTCGGAGATCAGGCCCCAGGCATAGCCGAAGAACCGCAGCGGTCGCTGAGCGCTGATTTTCGGATCGATCTGGCGCAACGAGCCGGCGGCGAAGTTGCGGGGATTGGCGTAGGTGCGCTGGCCGGCGTCCTCGGCGGCCTGATTGAAGGCGGCGAAGGCGGCCAGTTCGACATAGACCTCGCCGCGCACCTCGATCACGTCGGGCCAGCCCGAGCCCTTCAGGCGATGCGGGATGTCGGCGATGGTCCGCAGGTTGGCCGTGACGTCCTCGCCCACCCGGCCGTCGCCGCGCGTCGCGCCCTGGACCAGCACGCCCTTTTCGTAGCGCAGCGAGGCCGACAGGCCGTCGATCTTGGGCTCGGCCGTGTAGGCCACGGTGTCGGAGGGCGTCAGCCGCAGGAAGCGGCGGACCCGGGCGTCGAACTCGATCGCCTCGTCGTTGGAAAAGGCGTTGTCCAGGCTGAGCATCGGCACGCCATGCTCGACCGGCGCGAACTGCTCGGCCCGCGCCGCGCCGACCCGCATGGACGGGGAGTTTTCGCGCACCAGGTGCGGAAAACGGCTCTCGATATCGAGGTTCCGGCGCTTGAGGGCGTCGTACTCGGCGTCGGTGATGATCGGCGCGTCGTGCTGGTGATAGGCCAGATCGTGGGCGGCCAGATCATCGGCAAGGCGCTCAAGCTCCTCGGCGGCCTGGGCTTCGGTGAGGTCGGCGACGGCGATCTGAGACACGGGCGGCGAATCCGGATGCGGGACGTGGGGCGCAGGTTAGCAACGCGGCGCGGCCCTTGCGACGGCGGCTTTACAGGCTTTCAGGCCATCAAAGCCCGGGCGGCCGCCCTCGCCGCTTCCGTGACCTCGGCGCCGGACAGCATCCGGGCGATCTCCTCCTCGCGCTCGGCGGGGCCGAGGGGCTCGACCTTGGTGCGGGTCGCGGTGTCGTCGCCGGACTTGGAGATTCGCCAATGGGCGTCGCCGCGCGCGGCGACCTGGGCCGAGTGGGTCACCACCAGCACCTGCGCGTTTTGGGCCAATCGCTTGAGCCGCAGGCCGACCGCGTCGGCCACGGCCCCGCCGACGCCCTGGTCCACCTCGTCGAAGATCATCAGCGGCTGGGGACCGCCGCCGCGTCCGGCCAAAGCCGCCTTCAGCGCCAGGGCGAAGCGCGCCAGCTCGCCGCCCGAGGCGATGGCCTCCATCGGCCCGAAGGGCGCGCCGGGATTGGTCGAGATCTCGAAAGCGACGCGGTCCAGGCCCGTCGGCCCCGCGCGCTCCTCGCCCAGCGGCTCCAGCGCGACGCGGAATCGGGCCTTTTCCAGCTTCAGCGGGGCCAGTTCGGCCTCGACGGCCTTGGCCAGGGCGTCGCCGGCGGCGCGGCGCTCGCTGGACAGCGCCTCCGCCGCGAACAGATAGGCCTCGCGCGCCTCGGCGGCCTCCTTGTCGGCGGCGCGCAGCGAGTCCTCGGAGGTCTCGATGGCCTGCAGCCGCGCGGCGAACTCGGCCCGCTTGGCCGGCAGGTCCTCGACCAGCACGTTGAGCTTGCGGGCCATGCCGCGCAGGGCGAACAGGCGTTCCTCGGCCTTTTCCAGACGGTCCGGCTCGAATTCGAAGGTCTCCGCCGCCGAATCGATCGCGGCGCTGGCTTCCTGAGCCTCGACCAGCGCGCGGTCGACCGCCTCGCAGGCCGCCGAAAGGCGCGTCATGGCCGAGCCGTCGGCCGGCGCGCCCGCC
>Ga0209426_1001460_pt1 | contig 14211 bp, 12 predicted proteins | sample Deesub1362B_J571_FD_187697 | JGI IMG/M metagenome (GOLD analysis project Ga0209426, IMG submission 187697) | Deep oceanic, basalt-hosted subsurface ecosystem from Juan de Fuca Ridge flank, Pacific Ocean, CORK Borehole 1362B_J2.571 (SPAdes)... ...
GTTGATCGTCCTGGAGGCGGAGGAAGTGTGGCGGGACCCGCTGGAGGGGAAGGTCTTCCTCCCCACCCGCCCCCTTCCTCTCACGCCGGATCAGCAGGCCGCCTGGACCGCCCTCCAATCCGCAATCCACGATCGGCGATCCGCGGTCTTCCTCCTTCACGGCGTCACCGGCTCCGGCAAGACGGAACTCTACCTGCAGGCGGTGGCGGAGGTGCTGGATCAGGGTCGCAAGGCGATCGTCCTGGTGCCGGAGATCAGTCTGACCCCCCAGATGGTCTCCCGCTTCGCCGCCCGCTTCCCCGACCGGGTCACCGTTGTCCACAGCCAACTGACCGACGGGCAGCGGTACGACGTCTGGCGACGGGCGCGGGCGGGGCTGGTGGACGTGGTCATCGGCCCCCGCTCTGCCCTCTTCACCCCTCTTTCCCCTTTGGGGCTGATCGTACTGGACGAGGAACACGATCCCTCCTACAAACAGGACTCCCGTCCGGCTTACCACGCCCGCGCGGTAGCGCTCCACCTGGCCCGGCTGACCGACGCGACGGTTATCCTGGGCTCCGCTACGCCCAGCCTGGAATCGTACCTTCGCGCCCAGCGGGGAGAGTTCCACCTGCTGACCCTCGGGCGGCGGATCCTGGGCCACGCCCGCCGGTTGGCCGACCTGCAGGCGGTCTACCACGTCCCCCACACCCGCTACCGTGCGCTGCGGGAGGGCCCTCCACAGGCCCGCTATCTCCCCCTTCCCTCGGTCCAGATCGTCGACATGCGGGCCGAACTGAAGGCCGGGAACCGATCCATCTTCAGCCGCGCGCTGGCCCGCGCGCTGGACGAGGCCCTGCAGCGGGGCGAGCAGGCCATCCTCTTCCTCAACCGGCGCGGCCGGGCGACGTTCGTCCTCTGCCGCGACTGCGGTTTCGTCTCCCGTTGTCCCCGCTGCGACGTACCGCTGACGCTCCACGGCCGCCCGGCGACCCTCGTCTGCCACTACTGCGGACACCGGGAGCCACCACCCGCCGAATGTCCCCGCTGCGGCGGGTCCCGCATCCGCCACTTCGGCCTGGGGACGGAGGGGGTGGAGGCCGCGGTGCGGGAGCGGTGGCCCGAGGCCCGCCTGTTGCGGTGGGATTGGGACACCGCCCGCTCGGCGGAGGCCCATTGGACCATCCTGCAGCGGTTCTCCAGCGGTCAGGCGGACGTGCTGGTGGGCACTCAGATGATCGCCAAGGGGCTGGACCTGCCGCTGGTCACCGTGGTGGGGGTGATCTCCGCCGATACGGCCCTCAACCTGCCCGACTTCCGATCGGCCGAGCGGACCTTCCAACTGCTGGAGCAGGTCGCCGGGCGGGCCGGTCGAGGGCTGCGCGGGGGGCGGGTGGTGATCCAGACCTACCATCCCGACCACTACGCCATCCAGGCCGTGGAACGCCACGACTACGAGGGATTCGCCCGGAAGGAGTTGGCCTTCCGTCGGTCGCTGGACTATCCTCCCTATGTACGGATGGCGCGGCTTCTCTACCGCCACCGCGACCCTCGACGGGCGGAGGTGGCGGCGCGGGACCTGGCGGAGGATCTGCGGGCAGCGCTGCGACGGGAAGGGCTCCCCACCACCGACCTCATCGGCCCGGCCCCCGCCTTCTTCGCCCGGCTGCGGGGCTACTACCGGTGGCATATCCTGATCCGCCACGCCGACCCACCAGCCTTTCTCCGGTCGGTGGGGGTACCTCCGGGGTGGCGGGTGGACGTGGACCCCGTATCCGTCCTGTGATCTCTGGCCTTTAGGTGCGGCTGTTAGAGTAGCCGCAGCCAGCCCATCACCGCCACCACTCCCCCCAGCGTTCCCAGGATGACCATCCCGTAGGTCATCGTCTTCCGCATCGTGGCCCCTTCATCCGCCTCCACCGGCGCGCAACCGACGATGACCTTGGCCGGGGCAAACATCCCTCCGATGGCCCCTCCAGCCGTCTGCGCGGCCAGCGCCAGCAGCGGACTCATCCCCACCAGTGCTGCCACCCGCTCCTGCAGTGCGCCGAAGACCACATTGGAGTTGGTGTTGGAGCCGGTCATAAACGCCCCCAGCGCGCCGATGAAGGGGGAAGCCAGCGGGAACGCCGGCCCGACCGCCCGCGCGATCCCTTCGGCCAGCAGGTGGATCATCCCGGCGTGGTCCATCGTCACCGCCATCCCCACCATCGTCGCGATGCCCACGCCGGAGGGGACGCCCCGCCGGACCACGTCCCGCGCGATCCGGCGGACCACTCCCGGTCGATAGGCCCCTTTCCAGCGGAACAGGCCGTATGTGAGGAGCGAAGCGTAGGTCAGCAACGCACCGGCGTGCCCAAACAGGTTGATCGACCGGGTGGCACCGGCCGGCGTCACCCAGCCGCGGGCAGTGACCAGTTCCGGAACCTCCACCCGGATCACTACCTGCCCCAGGAACGTTTCCACAGGTCCCACCAGCCGGGCCAGCAGGATGATGGCGACCAACAGTCCGTATGGGGCGACCGCCCAGCGGAGATCGATAGGCAGGTCGTTCGCCGGACGCGGGGAAGCGGTCCCGCGGACTCGCCACCGAGCCCAAAGTACCCCTACTCCCAGCCCCGCCAGCCCTCCGGACATCGCCCCGATGGGCCACAGCCCGTGGGTGACCACCAGGTACTGGGTTCCTCCCATCGCTGTCCCCAGCACCAGTAGCGGCCCCCATTCCTCCCGGACGGTCCGCCAGCCGCCTGCTGCCCAGAGCGCGCCTGCGCCGCAGAGGAAACATGCGACCCACAGCAACACCGCGCAGGGCGCGGCCAGTTCCTCGCCGGACCGTCCTGTCGCCGCCATCAGAGCGTAGAACGACGAACTCAGCGATCCGAAGGTCACCGCCCACGAGTGGCCGACCGAGGCGATGACCACCGCGGCCACCGCTGGGAAGCCGAGGCCCACCAGCAGCGGCCCCACCACCGCCACCGGCACGCCGAAGCCGCTTACCCCCTGCAGAAAGGCGGCGAACACCCATCCCACCAGGAGTGCCTGCAACGCCCGGTCCGTCGTCAGCCGGGCGAGGGCCGCGCCGATCGTCGTGATCGCCCCCGCCTCGTCGGTCACGCGGTAGAACAGGAGCGCCGCCCAGACGATGTACAGCACCCACAGGGCGAGGAACAGCGCTTTCACCTGGGCCCAGAGCAAAACCTCCCAACCAGCCCCGAAGCGAAACGCAGCGATGAGCGTTGCCGCTAGCCATCCCACCGGACCCGCTTGCACGCCCTTCCAGCGGAAGCCCAGCATCAGGACGAGGATGACCAAGATCGGGGTCAGCGCGAGGAGCCAGTCTATGATCATCGACGTTCCTCCAGGTTGCCGGCTGTACACACGGGCGCAATCTTACCAGAGGGTGGGGAGGCTTGCAAACGACTAGAGGGTCGGACATCACGTGCGAACCTCCTTCCTGGGACCGATTTCCCGCCGGCCCCGCCTGTTTACGGCGGGGCGGATGGGGTATGTCCGAAACTCCTGTCCAAACCCCAGCCGAGTCTTTCTGGAAAATCTCTCCTTTTATGGTAGAATAGGCCCAACTTTCTTAAGGAGGGCAGGATGCGTAAGTCTCTTTTCGTAGCCGCGATGGCGGCTCTGCTGGCCGTGGTGGTCGGCTGTCGGAGTGCAGCCACGCCAACTCCCCCCACGCCGACGGCGGAGCCGACGCCCACGTTCTCGCCGGCTCAAGCCACGTGCCAACCGATCTCCCCGGAGGGTATCCAATTCGGTGTCCCGCTGGAGAACCTTCCCCCGGTCACGGATCAAGATTGGTCCATCGGTCCGGAGGATGCCCCCGTCACCTTGATCGAATACTCGGACTTCCAGTGACCGGCCTGCGCAGGGGCACATCCCCTGATAACACGTCTGTTAGACGTGTATGGAGAGAACCTGCGGTTCGTTTACCGCCATTTCCCGCTGGTCAACATCCACGACAAAGCGTTTCTCGCCGCTGAGGGGGCAGAGGCTGCCGGAGCTCAGGGAGCGTTCTGGGAGATGCACGATCTCCTGTTCGAGCGCTTCGAGGAGTGGCGTTCGCTGCCGCCCGACCGGATGGTCGATGTGCTAACCGGCTATGCCGAGGAGTTAGGGTTGGACACGGAGCGGTTCGCGCAGGATCTGGAGGATCACACCTACCAGGAAAAGGTCCAGGCCCAGTACGAAGACGCGGTGGGGATGCAACTGGGCGGCACGCCCACCTTCATCGTCAACGGCCGACTGTACCTGCGAGACGTCTCACTGGATGCCTTCATCCGGTTCTCCATGCCAGGGCAGTACGATGCTCCCCCGCCCAATGTGATCGAGGGTGAGCGGCAGTACCTCGCCACCATTCGCACGGGCAAAGGGGATATCACCATCGAACTCTACCCCGACCAGGCCCCCGTCAACGTCAACAGTTTCGTCTTCCTGGCCCGCGATGGATGGTACGACGGCGCGCGGTTCTATCAGGTGCTCCCTGACAACGTGGCGGTCGCCGGTAACCCCATTGGCAATCCCGGCTATCTGTGCGAGCCGGAGATCGGTGAACTGAAGTTCGATCAGGCGGGTGTCGTGGGAGCCTTCGGCGATCACTTCTTCATCACCCTTGCCCCTCAGCCCAATCTGGACGGGCGCTTCACGATCATCGGCCGGGTGGTGAGCGGGATGGAGGTGCTTCAAAGCCTGGCTCCTTCCGACTTCGGCGACCCGGAGGCTCCCCAGGGAGAGGTGATCGAGACCATCGTTATAGAGGAGAAGTAGCCTTCTCGGAGTTTGACACGGGATGACGACGGAACTCAGGGAGGAGAGGGGCCAGCCGTCCTCTCCTCCCTATCACCTCCTCTGGTGGATCATCGTCCTCGCTGGGCTGGTAGCCGCGCTGGTCCTCCTCCTGCTCGGCTCCTTGACGCTGCTCCTCCTTCTCGACGGGGGTTTCCAGGCCGAGATGCAGATACGCCAGGGGATCGGGATGATCGGCCTGGGCATCGGCCTGATCGGCGTCGCGACGGGGATGGGATGGCGTCTCGCGGGGAGCTTGCCCCCGGCTTTCTTCTCCCCTCGTCGAACGTGGCCCCTGTGGCTGGCCTTCTTCGCCATCCTGATCGGGGGGGCCGTACTCTCCACCCTGGTCTCTGTGCCGGTGGTCGGTCTGGCCGTCCTGAGCACCCTGACGATGATGCTCCTTCCCGCCCTCGTGCTAGGCGCGATGGGACGGGTGATGGAGGGGAGAGGTGGGACCTGGGAGGACGTGCTCGGAGGTCTGGTCGCCGGGGCCTCTGTGGGCACGGGGGTGGCGGCGACGATAGAGGTGGGGGTGGCCGTCGTAGTGCTCCTGCTTTTCGTCGGTTACTCCCTCCTCTCTGGTCGCCCCATCGATCTGATGGCCCTGATGGAACAGGCGCAGCAGCCGGACCTGTTGACCGACCCCCAACTGATCGCCAACCTGATGCGGCCGCCTATCCTCCTGCTGCTCCTCTTCGGCTTCTCCGTGGTTGTGCCGCTGGTGGAGGAGACGGCGAAGACGCTGGGGGTTGGTCTTCTGGGACGGTGGCTGCGGCCCCACCCGGCGCGAGCTTTTTTCCTTGGGATCGCCTCCGGAGCTGGCTTCGCTCTGGCGGAGAACGTCCTCAACGTCTCCTTCTTCGAGGGTTCCATCTGGATCGGGGCGGTCGTCAGCCGGGTGTTGGCCACCCTGATGCACTGCGCCACCGGCGGGATGATGGGGTGGGGGTGGGGTGAACTCTGGTCCGCCCGAAAGCCGGGCCACCTGGCCCTGGCCTACCTGGGCGCGGTGAGCGTCCACGGGGTGTGGAACGGCCTGGCGGTGATGGCGGCGTTGAGCGGGATGGCCCTGGCGGGAACGAGGGATTCTTTAGAGGTCCTTGCCCTTAGCGCGGTAGTAGGGGTCAGCAGCCTCGCCCTTCTCCTCCTGGCTGCCTTCTGCCTCATCGGGATGCCGTGGGCTGGCCGTGTCCTGGCCCGCCGTGCTCCCTGACGACCGCCTCCCAGCGGTCCAGCGCTGCCTCCAGGTCGTACCGGGTCTCCACGAACCGCTTCCCGGCCCGCCCCAGCCGCTCCCGCTCTACCGGATCGGTCAGCAGCCGCACCACCGCTTCGGAGAAACTGTCCGGCTCGTCGGCGACCAGTAGATGCTTCCCTGGCGTGCCTCCCACGCCGTGGTTGCTCACCGGGGTCGCCACCACCGGCACCCCCATCGCCAGCGCGTCCAGCACCTTCTGCAGCAGCCCTCCCGCCACCAGAAGGGGTGAGACGCAGACCGCCGCCGCCCGATACCAGGGGGCCAGGTCGGGCACGTAGCCGGTGACGAAGACGTGCTTCCCGTCGTGGAGGGCCCGGACCTCCGGTGGCGGCCTGTAGCCAACCACGTAGAAGCGGGCCTCGGGGACCCGGGTCAGCACCTTCGGCCAAACCCGCTCCACGAACCAGCGAACCGCCTCCACATTGAAGGATCGATACATCGCCCCCACGAAAAGGACGTTCGGTCCGGGCGGCACAGCGGGATCGGCCTCGACAACGGAGAGGGCCGGGTTTAACGGCAACAGAACGGCCGGCCGATCGCCGCAGCGAGGGGCCAGGAGACGTCGGTCGCCCTCGGAGATAGCCGCGACCAGGTCGTACTGGCGGCAGAGCCAGGGCTCCAACCAGCGGAAGAGCCCGGCGAGGGTCCGGAGGACTCTCCGGCGGAGGCCGCTGCTCCGCGCAGCCCGCTGCTCCAGCAGGAACCAGTTGACGTCGTGCGGGCGGAACGTGGTGAACGGGCGGCGCAGCCCCAGGAGGACGACGGCCGTCTGGGCGAACTCCACCAGGACCTGGTCGGGTTGCCACTCCCGCAGCGCGCGGGCCGCCGCCCGGCGGAGGGCCAGGTAACTCCGGGGAAGTGTGAGCAGGCGGGGGCCGTCCATCGCGGTGTGGTGCGGCACGGTGAGCACGGCTTCGCAGAGGGGAGATACTTCTTTCAGCAGCGGGGCCTCCTCCCGCCGCATCCGGGCGACCAGCAGGAGCGAGTGGCCCCGACGGCGGAGCGCGGCCATCAGGCGGAAGACCCCCTGGCCTCCGGCGTGGCCCACAGACGGGGCGGGGAACTCTTTGTAGACGACCAGGATGCGGGCCACCGGACCTCCGGCTTACTCCTCCACCGTCACCACGATCAGTTCCGGCCGGTTCTTGGTCTCTTTGTAGAAGAAGTTGGAGAGGGCCCGTCGGACCTCTTGCTCGGCGGTCGCGGCTGGCGTGTTGGGTGGGAGAGACCGAACGATCTGGCGCACCACATCCTCTGCCCGTTCCCCTATCTCCTCGGCGACCCGTCGGGTTACGAAGCCCCGCAGCACGATGCGTGGCTTCCCCAGCAGGACGCCGCGCCGGGGATGGTAGCGCAGGACCACCACGCAGACCCCCGCTGTCGCCAGCGTCTCCCGGTCGCGGATCACCTCCGGTCCGACCCCTTCCCCCACCCAGGAGCCGTCCACGAAGACATAACCGCCAGGGACCCGTGGTCCGATCTGGATCTGATCCCCCTTGAAGCTCAGAATGTAGCCGTTCTCCACCACGGCGATCCGCTCCGGCGAGAAGCCCAGTTCCACCGCCAGTTTGGCGTGCTGTTTCAGGTGGCGCAGTTCGCCGTGGATGGGTACGAAGTTGCGCGGGCGGACGATGTTGAGGAGAAGTTTCTGCTCCTCCTGACTGGCGTGGCCGGAGACGTGGACCGGTGCGATGGGATCGTAGATCACGTCGGCTCCCTTCTGGAAGAGCCGGTTGATCACCCGGTGGATCATCTCCTCGTTGCCGGGAATGGTGTGGGAGGAGAGGACCACCGTGTCGCCCGGCTCGATGCGCAGGGAGGAATGACGCCCCAGCGCCAAGCGGCTGAGGACGGCGGTCGGTTCGCCCTGGGCGCCGGTTGCCAGGATCAGTATCTCCTGCGGGGGGAGCCGGTCGATCTCCTTCAGCGGCACCTTCATCCCCTCGGGGATGTGGAGATACCCCAGTTTCTGGGCCATCTTCACGTTCTCGGCCATCGTCGTGCCGGCGATGGCGACCTTCCGGCCGTATCGGGCGGCGACGTCGATCGCCTGTTGGATGCGGGAGATCAGGGAGGCAAAGGTGGCGATGATCACCCGTCCGGGTGCTCGGCGCATCACCTCGTCCAGCGCTTCGGTGACCACCTGCTCGGAGGGAGTGATCCCCTTCTCGGTCGCGTTGGTGCTGTCGGAAAGGAGCACCAGCACGCCGCGCTGGGAGAACTCCGCCAGTTTCGCGAAGTCCGTCGGCTGTCCGTCCACCGGCGTGTGGTCGAACTTAAAGTCGCCGGAGTGGACGATCAGCCCGGCCGGCGTGGTGATCCCGAGACCGACCGTATCCGGGATGGAGTGGCAGACGTGGAACGGTTCGATGGTGAAGGGGCCGATTCGGACCACGTCGCCGGGGGCATAGGTGTGAAGGGTGACCTCTTTCAGGAGGTGGGCCTGTTTCAGTTTGACCTCGATGAGGCCGCGGGTCAGGCGGGTGGCGTAGACGGGGACGTTGAAGTCCCGTAGGACGAAGGGCAGCGCTCCGATGTGGTCTTCGTGGCCATGGGTGATGATGATGGCCCGTATGAGTTCTTTCCTCTCCCGGAGGTAGCCGTAGTCGGGGATGATGAAGTCCACGCCGTACATGTCGGACTCGGGGAACATAAGCCCGGCGTCGATGATCAGGATGTTCCGACCGTATTCGATGGCCATCATGTTCTTGCCGACCTCCCCCAGGCCACCGATGGGAAGGATGGAGAGTTTCTCTGCCATACCGGGCTCCTTTCACCGGGCTTGATTGGATCGCGTCTCTTCGTTGATCGGATCGACAGAATAGTAGCACGGGAAGGGAAGACTGTCAAAGAGTGTGGTGAAATCCGGCTGTCACCACTTGCTCCCTGCAAAATGCGATAGCCCTGCCGGCACCCAATCCCTTGACGGCTGGCCCAAAGGAGGGTATAGTATGAGTGGCGGCTGGCCTGTCCACCACACGCAACGGGGGAACCGATATGGGCAAACGACTTTCCCAAAACTTCTGGGCTATTCCGATCATCCTGGGAACCTGCCTGCTGTTGATCTTCCTACTCGGCCGTAACATCCCCGAGCAGGTGGAACGGCTAGAGAAAATCCAGGACGCACAGGCCCAACTCCAGCCTTACATCGATCGGGAGCGGCAGTACAATCAGGCGTTGCAGGAGGAACTGGAGGAGGTCGCCTCTCCGGAGTTTGTTGAGAAGTGGGCGCGGGAAAACCAGCGCTGGGCCCGCCCCGGCGAGGTTGTCCTCAGCCTGCCCACTCCCGCGCCAGACGTTCTATCCCCCGAAAACTGAGTTCTCCAGCGAGCCGGTCTGCGGGTAAGACACAGACCGACCCGTCTCGGTGTTCGCCCCGGATCGCGGAGAGCGCGGAACGCAAAGGGGACTCGAGAGGAGTCTTCCCTTTGCGTTCTCTGTGTTCTCTGGCCTGAGAGCATGCGTCCTCACCGACCGCAGGGGCTGCAGGGGTCGCAGAGGGGGTCTTGGGGGCTTGACCTCCGGAGCGGGTGAGGCTAAAATGCAGGCCCCGGTCCAGCGCGTGCGTTGTCCACCCAAGGAGGAGCGGTTATGGACAGGTTGGACTACAAAAAGACTTTCCTCATCGGCTTCGGCTTCTTTTCCACCAGTGTGATGTGGGCGTTGTATAACACCTACGTCCCCATCTTCCTCCAGGCTGGCGACCCGGCCTTCGACGCTAAACTGGCGGTGCAGACCTTCGGCTTCGGTCTCAGCGCGACGCTCACCGGCTTCATCATGACGTTGGACAACATCGCCGCCTTCTTTATCCAGCCGATTATGGGAGCCATCAGCGACCGGACCTACACCCGCATCGGGCGGCGGATGCCCTACATCATCACCTGTGCCCCCATCGCGGTCCTGGCCTTCGCCCTGATCCCTCTTGCCCCCCAGATGATCCCCCCCGAACTGAACGGGCAGGTGGAGCAACTGACCGGCCTCTTCGCTTTCTTCATCGCCTCGTTGGGGGTGATGCTGCTGGCGATGGCCGTCTTCCGCACGCCGGTCATCGCCCTGATGCCCGACCTCATCCCCTCCCAATTCCGCTCCCAGGCCAACGGGGTGATCAACCTGATGGGCGGTCTGGGTGGGGTGCTGGCCTTCCTCGGCGGCGGCATTCTCTATAAGATCTACCGCCCGCTCCCCTTCTGGGTCGGCGGGCTGATCACCCTCATCGCCGTCGGCATCCTCTTCTGGAAGATCAAGGAGCCCAAGGAACTGGTCGAATCGGCAGCGCGGCAGGAGCCGGGGTTAGGTATCTTCCGTGGGCTGAGGGACATCCCTCGGGAGAACGCGCGGAGCCTGACGCTGCTCATCCTCGCCATCTTCTTCTGGTTCGTCGGCTACAACGCCATCGAGACCTTCTTCAGTTCGTACGGCGTGGCGACGCTGGGGGTGAGCGAGTCGACGGCCAGTATGATCCTCAGCGTGGCCTACATCACCTTCATCGCTTTCTCCATTCCCAGCGGCATCATCGCCAGCCGCATCGGGCGGAAGCGGACCATCATCATCGGCCTGGCTGCGTTCACGGTCCTTTTGGTGATCGCCTTCTTCGTCCCGGTTGTTCCCGCCGTCGTCGCCCTCCTGGCCCTGGGCGGTGTCGCCTGGTCGCTGGTCAACATCAACAGCCTGCCGATGGTGGTCGATACCTCCCCCTCGGAGGAGGTGCTGGGCACCTACACCGGCCTGTACTACGTCGCCGGGACCCTGGCGGCGGTCGTCGGGCCGATCCTCAACGGCTGGGTAATCGACCTCACTGGCCGTAACTACAACACGATCTTCCTGGTCACCCCGGCCTTCTTCGTGCTGGCGATCCTCTGTATGTTGGGGGTGACGAAAGGGGAGGCCAAGACGTCGGCACAGGTGTAGGCACTTCCGCGTTGTGGACGCCGCAGCGGTGCGGAGGGCGGAGAGGGATTTCCCGGAGGCTGTGTCTCTGCGGTGAGATCATTCCGTGTGTCCGGGGGCTGGTGCTACGGTGGCGCGAAACCGATTCTTCGGATAAAATAGAAGTCGGCCGTCGAAACACGACGCAAGCCAATCACACGAAACGGAGGGAAGCCATGCTGGTAGGAGAGCGAATGACGCGACGCCCGATCACCGTTGGTGAGGACGCGTCGGTGAACGAGGCACTGGAGTTGATGCACCGGGAGCGGATCCGTCGGCTTCCGGTGGTAGACAAGCAAGGGCGGCTGGTCGGTATCGTCTCCGAGTTGGACCTCTTGAAGGTCTCTCCCTCCCCGGCCACCTCTCTGAGCATCTACGAGATCCCGTACCTCCTGGCTCGGATCAAGATGCGGGACATCATGACACGGGACGTGATCACCGTGACCGAGGACACCCCGCTTGAGGAGGCTGCCCGCATCATGGCCGACAACAAGATCGGGGGCCTGCCGGTGATGCGAGGGGATCGGTTGGTAGGGATCATCACCGAGACCGACATCTTCAAGATCTTCCTGGAGATGCTCGGGGGTCGGGAGACCGGGGTTCGCCTCACCATCGAGGTACCGGAGAAGAAGGGAATGCTGGCGAAGATCACGGCCAAGATCGCCGAGATCGGCGGCAACATCCTGGCCCTGGGGACGCTGATGGGAGAGGATCCCTCCACCCGGGAGGTCACCGTCCGCGTATCCGACGTGACCAAGGAGGACCTGGTTGCGGCCATTGGGGAGTTGGGGGAGGGGATTCGGGTGCTGGACGCCCGCCTCTGCACACTGACGGAGTGCGCATAGCGCGGTCTGTTGTTGAGACCACGGAGACGCAGAGGGCACAGAGTCCTACGGGTTTTCTCTGTGCCCTCTGCGTCTCTGTGGTGAGAATCACCGGTACACTTCTTCTTTCAGGACGCCGATGAACGGCAGGTTGCGGTAGATCTCGGCGTAGTCGAGTCCGTAGCCGACCACGAACTCGTCAGGAATCTCGAAGCCCACGAAGTCGATCGGTATATCGATCACGCGGCGGGCGGGCTTGCTGAGCAGGGTGCAGATCCGCAGGCTGGCGGGGTTGCGGGTGCGCAGGTTGCGGGTGATGTAGTCCAGCGTCCGCCCCGTGTCGATGATATCCTCGACGATGAGCACGTGCCGCCCCTCGATGTTCCGCTCCAGGTCCAGGAGGATCCGGACCACCCCGCTGCTCACCGTCCCGGCTCCATAGGAGGAGGTCTCCATAAAGTCGATCTCGTGCCGCATTTCGAGGTGGCGGGTGAGGTCGGCGAGGAACATAAAAGCTCCCTTCAGGACACAGACCAGGAGGGGGCGATCCTCGTCGGTGTAGGTGGCGTTGATCTCCTGGGCCAGTTCGGCGACCCGTGCCTGTAGCACGTCCTCGGGGATCAGAATCTTTGCCACATCCTCCGCCAGTCCCATTTCACCTTCCCCCCGCTCACGTGGTATACACGTCTCGTTTCAAAGCGGCGATGTAAGGGAGGGTTCGGTACTGGTCGCTGTAGTCCAGACCGTACCCCACCACCCATACGTCTGGGATCTCGAACCCCAGGTAGTCCACCGGCACGTCGACCTCCCGCCGTTCCGGTTTACTGAGGAGGACGCAGGTGCGGAGCGAGGCGGGACGGCGGGCGCGGAAGGTGCGCACCAGGTAGTCCAGTGTGTAGCCGGTGTCGATGATATCCTCCACGATGAGGACGTGCTGGCCGGTGACCGGCGCGCGGGTGTCCATGATCAGTCGGACCGCGCCGGTGCTGACCGCCCCTCGGTTGTAACTGGAGAGGGCGATGAAGTCCACGTGGTGGGGGATCGTCAGGCGGCGGGCCAGGTCGGCTAAGAAGATGAAGGCTCCCTTCAGCACACCGACCAGCACGATCTCTCCGGCGTCGGCGTAGTCGGCGCTGATTTGATCGGCCAGTTCCCTCACCCGGCGCTGGATCGTCTGCTCGTCCAACAGGATCCGGTCGATGTCCTTCGGCAGGGCGGGTTGGTCTGTCATTCCTTTCTCCCTCCCACCTGATGGCATCCCCTGCACCGAGCCTCGTACACCTCGTCCGCCCCGACCATGATCACCGGGTCGTCATAGGCGGCGGGCTGACCGTTGATCAGCCGCTGGGTCCGGCTGGCTGGCCCTCCGCAGACGACGCAGATGGCCTGGAGTTTATCCACCCGCTCGGCCCGGGCCATCAGTTGGGGCATCGGCCCGAAGGGCTCGCCGCGGAAGTCCATATCCAGCCCGGCGACGATGACCCGGACACCTCGATCGGCCAGTTCCTCGCACAGGTCCACCAGCCCCTCGTCGAAGAACTGTCCTTCGTCGATGGCGACCACGGTGGTATCCGGCTCGATGAGGGAGCGCAGTTGCTCCGTGCTTTCCACCGGCACCGCTTCCCACTGCATCCCGTTGTGGGAGGTGACCTCCCGCTGGGCGTATCGGGCGTCGAGGCTGTGTTTGAAGACCTGGACCTTCTGGCGGGCGATCTGGGCGCGGCGGACGCGACGGATCAGTTCCTCGGTCTTACCGGAGAACATACTGCCGCAGATCACTTCGATCCATCCCCCGCTGGGCTTTCCGTACACCACCCTGCTCCTCCTGTTTTTCACTACGGGGAGGCCCAGTAGGTGCGTCGCACCTACTGATCGCCGCTCAACGAAATACGGGGGCAGATGTTGTTCGCACCTGCCCCCGATGGCTGTTCCGGTGGATGGGTTACCCTTCTTGCTCCTCGCCCGGCTGCTCCGTTGCGGGAGGCTCGTCGCCGGGCAGGACGAACCCGCGGGCGCGGAGCCGCTTCTTGAGCGTCGCCAGCGATTTCAGGCCGAAGCCGCGCAGGTTGGTCAGCGTCTCGTCTCCCTCGGCCAGTTTTGCCAGCGCGTCTCCGATGGTCTCGATACCGGCTGCCTTCAGGGCCTGCTCCGCCCGCGTCCCCAGTTCCAGCACGCTGATGGGCTGGTCGGGCGAGCGGAGTGCCTCTTGGCGGGCTCGTTCTGCAGCCAGGAGTTCGTCGCGGCGGCGCAGCCGGCTCAGGAACCGGTCGACCTGCCCCTCGGTGTCCACGATCCGCTGCTCGCCGGTGAAGAACGGGTGGCACTTGGAGCAGACGTCGGTGCGGATCACCGGAACGGTCGCCCCAACGGTCCAAGTGTTGCCGCAGGCGCAGATCACCTGGGCTTCCGGGTAGTACTCGGGAT
>Ga0209426_1001461_pt1 | contig 14189 bp, 14 predicted proteins | sample Deesub1362B_J571_FD_187697 | JGI IMG/M metagenome (GOLD analysis project Ga0209426, IMG submission 187697) | Deep oceanic, basalt-hosted subsurface ecosystem from Juan de Fuca Ridge flank, Pacific Ocean, CORK Borehole 1362B_J2.571 (SPAdes)... ...
CCGCCACACCCGCTGACATTGAGCAAACGTCACCGCGATCGGTGAACCGTTCCCTGTGGACGCGGCTTCACCACGAATTCATCAACCTCACGCAGACCCGTACAGCATCAACGGAGTACGCCCAGTGGAAACAACACCACAGCTGGTACCCCGCCACCGCAGTCGAACTCGCCAGCGAGCTCAGCGACAACCACAGCGCGCTGGGCGCCGTTGTCAGCCACTACCAAGACGGTTCACGGTTGGCCGCCGCACTGCTCGTCGAAGCGTTCCGGCCCGCCCTCATCGCGTTCACCCGCTATGCGCGCCTGGACCCGTGCGAGCAACTCGACCGCTCTGAGGTACGCGCCCAGATCGTGCTGAGCACCTTCTACGAAGTCGCCGCCACCACCGACACGCGTAACTCCTCGGTGGCGATCGGCGGCCGCCTGTATGGAGAGACGCTCAAGCGAGTAACACGGGAACGGCCGCATGTCCCGCAGTACCCAGCCCCCTCCTGCGACGACAACTGGACCGCGCAGTCCAAGACCTCACGCGACCCCTCGCGCAACATCGCCGACTACTCCTTCTTCAGCGTCACCCGAGTGGATGTAGCACCAGTCGCCGCACGCACAGCGACCATCGATTGGGACGCAGTGGAGCGGAAAGGATTGGCACGCGACGTGCTGGCCGTTGCGCGCGACAACGCGGTGATCACCACCATCGAATACGACATCCTGTGCGCCCGATTCCTCGGTGATGCGTTGGTGCCAGTACCCACACTGGCCCGCCAGTTCGGCCGATCAGTGAGCTACTGCGAGACGAAACTTCGCCGCGCGCTGCTCAAACTTGCGGCGCATTACCGCCCCGGTGAGCGCGCCGCAGTCTTTGGCGCGGCGTGATCGTGACCCGGTGTCCACGAGTGAAACGGAGCGCAACAATGCATCGGATTGCCGTCATTGTCGCGGTGTTCTGCGCGGCGGTCATCGGGATAGTGGCCGGGCCGGCCGACTATGTGCTTGCCTCCGCATCGGCTGCAACGTGCCCGGATGTGGCGGTCGTGGTGGTGCCCGGCAGCAGCGAAACCAACCCGAATGCCGACCCGCATGTGCCCGTGGGGATGCTGAGGAATGCGGTTGAACCGCTGAAGAAAGCGGCGCGACCGCGGCGGGTCTCCGGGATCTATGTGCCTTATCCCGCCGACATCATCGGCGATACCTCTGGGGCTTTGGGCTACAACTTCAGTCGCCGCAAAGGCGTCGAAAACGCTGCCAATGCGATCCAAACGCAGTCACACAACTGCCCCAAAACGCGGTACTTGATCACCGGATTTTCCCAAGGAGCGCAAGTCGCGGGAGATCTCGGCGCAGCAATCGGCAACGGAAAAACGCCGATCCCGGCCGAGCAGATCCTTGGTGTTGTGCTGTTGTCAGATCCCGGGCAATCGCCACAGGGTGAGCCCACAATCGGCTTAGCAGGACCAGCAGTGGGGTTCGCCGGCAGCCGTGAGGGCGGCTTCGGAGCACTGACCGATCGGGTCCTGTCAGTGTGTGCGCCCAACGATCTTTACTGCAACGTGCCCACCGGTTCGCTCACGATCCGGCTCATCGGGATGCTCGGTTCCCAACTTGATTCAGCTGATCCCGATGGCAGCGTCCGCCATCTTCTGTCCATCGCCGTGGGCACTTTCCTGGCGCCGGTCACCGAAGCGGTCGCTGGCTTCACCGCGATGTTGTCGCAGCCGAACTTCGTCGCCAACCTCATCACCGGAGGAGAAAGATTTCTCGCTGCACTCGTCCAACAGAGCGGAGCAGCCGGCCCGATTCTTGCGGGGTTGAGTGTTGTCATGAGCAGTATCCAAGGTGTCATTGCGGCCGTGCAGAACAAGGCCATCGGGCAGATTCCCGCGCTGGTAGCCACCGCAGTCACCACATGCGCCGACATCAGCGCCGGGCTCAGCGCCGCCCCGCCCGTCGTCGAAAGCGCCGCACCTGGCGCGCAATGGGTCAACGCCGTGACAGCTATCGGTGCGTTGGAGCGGGCGGGGCTCGATGATCGCCAAGCCGTCCCTGATCGCGCCGAGCAGCTGTTCACCGCGCTGGGGACCGCCGCCGACGCCTTGATGGCGGCGCTGCCGGTGAAGCTGTTCCCCGCCTTGGGCCCTATCTATTCGATGTTCACGCCGCAGCGAGTGCTCACAGATTTGCTGACCTACGCGAGGTTCCTTCAAAGCGACGCCCATAACTCCTACGACCATGTGCCGCTGGATTCCCAAGGACATACCGGAGTGCAGTTGGTGGCGAGGTTTATGAGTAACCAGATCGCGCAGTCGGGGCCGCGCTGAGCCGAGCCAACTGCAGCAGTTCAGGCTCCGCTCTGCGTGTCTGGCCCAACGCTTGGGCCCGGTCAGGTTTGGTGTGCGCCGGCCCGTGTGGGAGAACAAGGGCGTGGCGGAGGTCGACCGAATTGCCGTTTGCCGCGGCGCTGCCCAATACAACCAGCGCCACCAAAAGATTCAAAGGTGACCCGTCAATCGCAGAGTGGGTTGCCCAGGAAATCTTGGCCGGTCCCCTCGGGTGACGTTGTGAAGCGGACGGCCGGTCGTCCGAGATAGGTTGTACCAGGTCCGATTTCGCTAGCATTTGGTGCGCTGGCCGGGAACCAGACGATCATTTCGCTGTAGAACAAAACATCAGTAGGGCAGCCAGAGTTGTAGCCAGCCGGACGGGGGTTGAAGGCCGATACGTTGGCTGCGTATTGGACACGATGCCCTTGAGCGCAATTGGGTTCGCAAACTTGGTAACTGAAGATGCCGGTACCTTGCGCGCCAGACGAACCCCAGGAGCTCCAGGACATGGCTTCAAGCCGTCGAGAGCCATCGGCGCAGGTTTGGAAGGTGAATGTCGTGGGCCGTTCTGCCAGCCGATCTTCGTTGAAGTAGCACCCGGGTACGGCGTAGCGATACGCATCAACGGCTGTGGTTGTCGTCGGCGGGGGAGCTGCGGAAGTAGACGGCTGTAATGCCGGCGGCGGCGGCGCAGCTTGCGCTGATGTGACCGGTATCGACGAAGGTGAGGTCCTGGTTGTCTCACCGATTGGGGGCTTGGCCGGATTCCATGGCTGCCAGGCCCAGACACCGAGCACAAGGATAAGGAGCGCTGCGGCGGCGGCAGTCGGCCACAGTCGGGACGACCGGTTGATGGTGCCGCGTCGGGATCGCTGTGGAATGTATGCGGGCCGGGTAGGTGCCGAGGCCGAGGTTCCCCCAGACACCGAACCAACTTCCTCGCTCAAAGCACGTGCAAAATCGGAGCACCGCTGAAATCGGTCATCGGGATCTTTGGTTAGAGCAACTGCGAGAATCGGGTCGAGATTGGCTAGCTGTGGCCGCGTCTTGGCAAGCGGAGGCGGCGGGTTGTTGATATGACGGTTGCTCACCACAATCGGATTCGAGTGCGGGAACAAGTGCGAACCGGTCAAGAGGTGGTAGGCGGTGGCCGCCAGTGCGTATTGGTCAGTTCGACCGTCAAGATCCTCACCTAACAACTGCTCGGGCGCGGAGTAGGCCACGGTCCCTACAGTCATATTCGTCGCGGTAAGCCCGCTGATTTCGTTGACGTCGCGCGCTATTCCGAAGTCAGTCAAAAGGATCCGCTGCTCACCGTCGTCGTCAGTATGGGTCAGCATGATGTTGGCGGGCTTGACGTCTCGGTGCAGAAGGCCTTGTTTGTGTGCGTAATCCAGCGCGCTGGCCACCGCCGTGACGATGCGGGCAACTTCCTCACCCGGCATTCCAGCCGGGTACCGATCGGCCAGAAGCCGGGCCGCGTCCAGGCCGTCGACGAAGTCCATCGAGATCCACAACTGGCCGTCTTCCTCGCCACGGTCGTGAACACCCACGATGTGCGGATGCCACAGTGTCGAGGCGAGGTCAGCTTCCCGGTTGAACCGGGCCCGGTACTCGGGGTCGGTCGACCAGTCTCGGGGAAGCAGCTTCAATGCGTCCCGGCGCGGCAGACGTGGATGCTGCGCGAGGTACACCTCCCCCATTCCGCCCGACCCCAACAGGCGGATGATCGTGTACCCGGCGAACGCCTGACCGTTGGCTAACGGCATGCGGCGGATAGTACCGACGCTCGGTGGACTTGTAATCAGTCCTTGGCGTTATCGCCGATGTCGAGACTTCCTGCCCGAATCAGTAGGCAGCGTCCTTCAGCGCCGCTCAGCCCCTGCAACCTCGCGCACATGTCGTCGAATCCCACGCTGGTGGGCGCCGGCAAGCCTCGGCATGCAGCCGGCCGGCTCGGCGAGACCGGTCATTGCGGGCGGTGCCCGATGACCTGGATTTCTGATACCGCGAAGCTGTCGGCCTGGCCGGTGTGATCATTGAGAAGGTCGCCGCTGTTGGGTGGTGGCGTGGTCTTCAGTACCACCATGGTGATGACCGACGCGGTCTTGTTCGGCGTAACGAATACTGGCACTGATTCGCGCCGGTTGTCGGTGTTGGTTTCCAGGCAATTGTTGTCAAGATTGCACGGCTTGTTGGGATCGAAGGCTCCGAACAGCCAGCGGATGCGTGTCACGGTCTGGTACTGGGTCCACTGATCGCCGTTCGTGCCGAACTTGTTGAAGCCCGGAACGATCGTCAGGCGCGAAATGACGTAGGGCTCACCGAGGTTGATGACTAGTTTCTGTCCCGGACCGTAGGAAGTCTTGCAAACCCACGCGGTGTCGAGTTGCCCATCGAAAGCGTTCGAGGAATCCTCACCTGAGCCTGGGCACTTGGCGGTGGATGACGCGATTTTGATCGGACCGTCGACCAGCGGCGTCGTCGGTGGCGTGGTCGTCGATGCTGGGGCGGCGCTGATCATCAGCGGGGCGGGCCCGGGCGGTTCGGGCTTGAATACCACGACGACCAACCCAACGATCGCGACAGTAGCAGCCAGCCCACCGATACGGACCTTGGTGGATTTCCAGTCCACTTTGCTCAGCTTCTGGCGTACGGTGGCCCACCGATTCAGCTGCAGCGGGCCCGGGGCGTCGTCACTGTCGTCGTCATCAATGCCGTTGTCGTCACTACTGTCGTCGTCTGGGTCGGCGTCGTGGTCCTCGTCAAGATCATCTGCCGATGCGAACTGCAAGAACCCCGCCGACGAAGAAGAAGTCACCACGACACCGCCGTCGGCATAGTCGTGGCCGTCAGTCTCGGCGGGTAGGTCATCTTGCGGTGCAGCGCTCCGCCCGCCAGCGTTTTGTTGGGTCTGTTCACCGCACGTGGATGACCCGTCACTGGTCTGGCTATCGCGCGGTGCCAGGATCGCCAGGATTCGAGCGCGGTGCGCCACGAAGACGTCGGTGACCGACGAGTCGCTACTCATGTGAGTCCACTGCCCGCCCTCTTACCGGTAGAACGAACCCGGCATGTACACCTGATCGGCCCGTTCGGAAGCGACATGAACCGGGCCCGGTTCTACCGGTGCGCCATACGACGCCGGCATCCCCGGTGGGATTGCGGTGAAAACCGGTCCCGTCGTGTAGACGTACTGAACTAGCGTCGGCCCCGCCGCCGGGGAAGCCGGGGGCGCAGTGGCCAGCGCCGCGCGGTACGCATCGACACGCTTTTTCCCGCCCCGCCGTCCGATGACATAGAACACGACAGCAATCAACGCGGCGCCGACAGTCAGATAGGTGGCAAACCCAGCCGGCAGCGTCGAGCTGTTGATCGCCAGGATCGCCAGAAACGCGCCCACCAGACTCTTCATGGCGGTGAGGCTACCGGTTTGGTCATGGCCAACCCAGCCGATTTCACGCGGTGGTGTCGGTGGACGGGGCCCGCGGCGGTGCGCACGCCGATTGTTCCGAAAAAGTAGCCCCAACCTGCGGACCTCCACGAAAGCGTTGTGGTCCCGGCGCATTTCGTCGCCTCGGTTGGGTGGGGTGCCGCCACCGCGGCGGCCAGGCTTCGCTGGACATGGGTCGCTGCCGGGTTGGTCGATCGCTACGCTTTTTTCCGTACACCAGACGCCCGCACCGCGAGGGCGGCGGCCCGGGAGCGTCGAACGAGGAGGACATCGCCATGGCCAATGAATTGCACTGTGACCTTGAGCTTTTGCCCCAACACGCGGCCGAACATCGCGACCTCGCCGCCCAGTGGCTGGACTGGCCTGGCGGTGCCGAAGCGTTCCTTGCCGCGTTCCGGCGAACCCACGGTGTGGTCGCCGAGCCTGTCGCCCAAGCACTAGAGGCGTTGCAAGCCGCACGAATTCAGCTTGCGACCGACCACGCCGAGATGCACCACAGCGTCGGTGACGCCATCCAAGCCAGCTTTGATAGTTTCAGGCTTACCGAGACCAGCAACCAGCACAAGCTGTCCGCACCCGTCCAGGAGCTCTAACGGTGGCTGCCGCCGGTGCCGGTGTCGGCGCGAGCCTCCACGCAAACACCCCAGCCATGTTGGCTTCAGCACACGTGCTGGGCGCTGCGTCAACGCAAATGCTGTCCCATGTGATCCCGACCGTGGTCCCGCCCGCTGGCCTTGACGAGGTGTCCATCCGCAAAGCACTCGAACTCAACGCGCGCGCAGCCAAACTCGCGATTCACCTCGACGCTGGCGCGTGGAACCTCGCCGGCGGCGCACAGGCGATTATGCAATCGGTCTACACCCTGTTGGGTCAGGAAGCGGACAACGTATCCAAATTCAGCGGATTCGGCGGATCTGCCAGCGCGACAATCGGGGGCCTGCACGGATCGGGTGGTTCTACTGTCGCGACGATCGCCGGGCTTATCCCGAATTTCCCTCCGGTGCCGTCAATTCCGGATGTGCTCATCCCCGAGATCCCCACAGTGCCTGCGGTGCTGGACGCTGAGTACATCTCGACCCTGATCAATGGTGGAGCGGGGGCAGAACCGCACCTGGCCGCGGCCCAGCACTGGAGCACTGTCGGCGAAAGTTTGTCGCAGGTCTCTGAATTCGTCGCCTCGGCAGCTTCCACGTTAGCTGCCGCCTGGCAGTCATCGGCGGCCGACGCCGCCCACAGCGCGCTCAACCAATTCCACGAATGGTTGTCCCTGGCCGGGCAGGGTGCCACCGATCTCGGCAAGGACTGGCACGTCCACGCCGCTGCCTGGAAACGCGCTCAAGAAAACATTCCATTGCCGCACGTGGTGCGCAAAACGAAGTCCGACCTCGTTCAAGCGATGAGTGACAACGACGCCGATGGGGGCTTCAGCACACCTCGGGTCCTCTTCTACACCAGTGAATACAACGGGCACAACGCCACCACACATGTGCAGATGGCTGACTACAGCTCCGGGCAGCCACCCGGACCGACAAGCGCGGGATTATCAGGGCCGCCGCCGGTCTCATCGGACGGACCTCCCCGTGTTCCCGGCACGCCTGTGCCGCCGCCAGGATCGATCCACGAACGATTGACCGACGACCCACAGATCCAGAGTCTCACCGACCCCAAGGCGATGATGGCGATGATGACGGTGATGATGGCCGGTCTCGCCGGTGCGGCTGGCGGGCTCGGAGCCGTCAAGGGTGTCGGTGATGGGCTGTTGCAGCCCATCACGGGCATCCCGAGCCAAATCGCCCAACAGCTGAGCTCCTTGGCCGGCAAAGGCGGCGCCATCCACCCCGCTGCGTTGCATAGCGCGCATGGTGCGGCGGCAGCCAAGAAGCCGTCCGGTGGGGCAGGCGGGGGAGTGAAACCAGCTGGTCTAGGGGGCGGCGCCAAACTCTCCACACCGCCACCGGTGGCGTTCCCGGCCGCACCCGCGGGCTCCGCCGCTGGACCGGTGGCTCCCACAGTCAGCCCGGCGGGCGCCGCCCTGGGCGGCATGATGCCCATGACCCCCATGGGCGCCGCCAGCCGTGCCGACCGCAAAGACAAACCCCGCAACAAGGAACTTTTCCCCGATGAAACCGCGATCGACACCGACACCGCGCATGTGCCTGCAGTGTTGGGGGCAATCCCGGAACCCAGGGCGCACAAGCCGACCTTCAGCCACAAAGTGGTCAAAGCAGACAGCTGAGCACCACCGCGGCGTCGAAAGATCCGGCGGCCGGCGGCTGCACTCGCCGACGAACGAGAGAAAGGCCATAACGCAGACATGGGCGCGCGCCACTTGCCCTGTCGGGCAACAGCAATGCGCGCCAGGTGAGTCGTAGTGGACGCCGAACAGCTACGAGGCTGTCTCATTGAGATACTGGCCAGCGCCAAGGGCCCAACGACCACCAGCGCGGCGCTTATCGCGGTGACCGACAAGTACAGCAGAGACCAGCGCCGTCCCGTGGTCGTCGAAGAGGTCTACCGGGCACTGCTCATCCTCCAACGCCGCGGCATCGTGCGCCGAGTCCGTCGTCAGCAGCCAGGCCGCCACGCACGCTGGCAGCTCGCGCGTCGCGCACAGCGACAACGGATTTCGAGCTCGCCTTAGCCAAAAAGATCTGCATCTTCCCGTGAAATGCGAAGGGAGGACCGAAACTCCCGGACTCGACGCGCCTCAAACGCTAGGAGTTGACCCGTAAGTGTCTGTGAATCTTGAGGGTCCAGAGTCCCGCGATGATTTGGAGGCTGTGGTTGATGGCTTGGCCGCGGTGTCGACACTGTCGCAGTATCTGCCAATCTTTGAGCCGGGCGATGACGTGCTCGACGCGGGCGCGGATACGGCAGTGTTGCCGGTAGTGGGCATCGTGGATGATCCGGCAGCAGTGGTCGCGCTGTGGGCCGATGATGATTCCGATGCCGCGGTATCGGCCATCGCCCAGGACGACACGGTGATCGGGCAGGTGCACAACGGTGCGGCGGGCGACGACGACGTCGTTGCGGTTACCTGGCCAGCACTGGCCGACAACGATCACCCGGCGCCGGTGAGCGTTGATGATGACCGAAACTTTCTTCGGCGCAAGCCCTCGACTTCAGTCGGGGGATAGCCGATCCCGTCTGTCGGTCCGCGTAGCGGACCGTGTCGTAGGCGGGGTTTATCGTGAGGTTCATGCAGTACCGGTCGACACGTAAATCGGTGTTTTCGGTGAAGTACCACGTGATTTGGTGCCCGAAATACCGCCGAGATGTGTTGCGTGGTCCATTCCAGACGCGGTTGAAGCAGATCATCGCAGAGGTGGTCGCCGAATTTGGCGGAATGGTGATTGAGGTCGAGACGATGCCCGATCATGTGCATCTGCTCGTCGAGCTGCCACCACAGGTGGCGGTGTCGAAACTCGTTCAAATTCTGAAAGGGCGCTCGTCGCGGCGTCTTCGGCCCGAGTTCGCGCATCTGGCGCGGATGAAGTGTTTATGGTCGCCGTCCTGGTTCGTTTCCACCGTTGGTGGTGCACCGTTGGAAGTGGTCAGGCGATATGTGGAGAACCAGAAAGTCGCCGCCGCGCGCCAGGGGAAGGTGGCCTAGCGGTGGCGCACCGGTACCGGTTGTATCCCACCAGCGAACAAGCGGCGTTCATGCTGGCCAGGCACTGTGCTGATGCCCGTTATGTGTGGAATCTCGCTGTGGAGCAGTTCAATTGGGGCCGTGCCGGGCGGTCCGCGCCGGGACCAGCTGCCCGGCAGAAACAGCTCGCCCAGGCCCGGCAAGCATTCGAATGGCTAGCGGCCGGGTCGTCGTCGGTGCAGCAGCAAGCGTTGCGGGACTTCGACCGCGCCGCGGCAGCGTACTTTGCCGGCACCCACCGGCGGCCGACATGGCGCCGGAAGTTTTTCGACGAGGGATTCTGTGTCCGCGATAGCCGCCTCGAGCCGATCAATGGCAAGTGGGCGCAGCTGTTTGTCCCCAAGCTCGGGTTGGTGAAGTTGCGGCTGTCGCGCCCGCTGCCGCCCGGCAAACTGGGCATGGCCCGGATCACCTGTAAGGCGGGCCGCTGGCATGTGGCATTCCCCGCCCCACAACCGTCGGTCGCTGCCACGCAGGACAGAGATGGGCGCGCGGTCGGTATCGACCGGGGCGTGAAAACCACGCTGGCGCTCTCGGACGGCACAATGCTGCGGGCACCGATCATGCGTAGCGGCGAGCAGAAGAAGCTCGCCAGACTGCAGCGTCAGCTTGCCCGCTGCCGCACAGGCAGTATCCGGCGTGGCAAGGTGAAAGCCCGGATCGCGCGGCTGCACGCCGAGGTGGCTGATCGGCGCCGAGACTGGGTCGAAAAGACCACCACGCGCATCGCTGCCACTTACGGTGTGGTCGCCGTGGAGAAACTCGCGACCCGCAACATGGTGTGGGCACCGAAGCCTAAACCCGACCCCGACAACGAGGGTCACTACCTGCCGAACGGGAAAGCCGCGAAAGCCGGTCTGAACAAAGGGATATACGCGAACTGCTGGGGTGTGATCGCCCAGCGGCTCGATCACAAGATGTCCGCGTCGGGCACCGCACTCATCGTAGTGCCGGCCGCGTACAGCAGTCTGCAGTGCCGCAACTGTGGCCACAGCGTGAAGGAAAACCGCAAGAGCCAAGCGGAATTCCAGTGCATGAGATGTGGCCACCAAGACCACGCGGACCTTCAGGCAGCCACCACCATCCTCGCCCGGGCTACCGCGCCCGCGCACACCTCCGGGCCGGAGGCAACACCCGCACCCGCGGGTGTGCTCGCGCAAGCGAGAAGACCCGATAACGCGCAAGCGGCATAGGGAATCCCGCGATCTTCAGTCGCGGGAGAAGGTCAACCACGCCACCAGCGGCAAGGGGGGCGGAGCCGGCGGAGTCGGTGGACCCAACGGGTCCCAGGGCCCAGCCGGTGGCGACGGCCACATCTCAACACCCTGACTGCCAGCCCTCACCTGCTGCTGATCACAGACTCTCCCGCACCCTGCCCGACCCGCCGCAGAGGTGAACGGCTGATGCCCGACGACACCCAAAGCGCACCGCAGAACCGGCGGGGAGATCAGCAGAGTCGTTTGACCGGATCGCTTTTGGGCCGGGCATATACCTTCGACCATGACGACAACCATGTCTGCGCCGCCCGGCGAGGCGACCGAAAGCCTCGCCTCAGCGATTGAACGGATGGCGTCCTCGGAACGTCTGCGAAAACGCCAGTTCACCATGTTGCCGCTCAACGGACCGTCAGCCCCAGTGACGGGGGTGCAGGGCCGTGGGCCTGGTGATTCCACCACGCCGGCTGAGCTCGAGGGCCTGATTTCCTCGATCGCGATCGTCGGCTTGTTGCAGCCGCTGCTGGTCGAACAACTCGGGTCCCGACACATCCTTGTCGCCGGCGAACGTCGGCTCCGCGCGCTTCGTTACGGACATGTCCACCAGCCGGACAACGAACACTTCCAAACTGCGCCGGCGATCGTGTGCCCCGGGCCGCTCTCAGAAGAGGAGCGCCGGTGTTGGCAGCTCGTGGAGAACTTGGCCCGCGAAGACCTCGGCGTCGGCGAACTCGGCGCCGCGTTGCTGTTCGAACGATCAGCAGTGCTGGCCGGCGCGCTGCAATCGCACGGGGTGGAGGTCCCCGACGCGGTGATGGCAGTCGAGGACCCCATCAACCGGTGGCTGCTGCTGGACAAGCACCGTGTGAGTGCCGGTGCCCACAGCGTCGGTGCGCCCTGGGAGGAAGTGCTGAAACGCATCGGCGTGCAACTCAATGTGGATAAGGCTAAACAGGTTGTGCGGGCGTTCAAAGCCCTTCCCGCAGAAGTCAGTTCACAGATGGATGCCGAAGGCGTCGCACTTGCCACGCGACTGGATTTCCTGAAGCTGGGCAAAGGCCGCGACAACGCCGCTTCCGAGATCTGGGCGGCCGTGCGTGAACGCGGAACTCCGAAACTGCTGGGAAGTGCGGTGCGTGCCGCACTGGCTGATCCCAACCTCAGCGGTGAAGAGGCGGTTGAGGTTGCCCAGCAGCTACACGATGCGGCCAATGCGTCGCGGTCGGCCGCGCTGCGCGGCGGCAGTGACGCCGCCGACGGTGCGGTCGAGGAAGCTGATCCAGAGATCGTCGGGGCGGCCGTGACCGCTCTGAGCCGGCTGCTGGCTGAATTGCGCGGCGGTAAGAAAATTGGCGGCTATGCCGGTGGAACCCTGCTGCTGCATACCCGTGAATTGCTGACCCTGGCCGGCGGACAGCCGTCATGACCAGAAGCCTTCCCCTGGTGGTGCTGACGCCCGCTCGGGGCTGCGACTGCCGTGTGTGCCCCTTCTCCATCACCAATCCTGAAGCGGCGGAACCGATTTGTAGTGGCACCAACTCGGACTGCTCATACTGCGGGTGCGCCCGCACCGCCGACCAGTTGGTGCCGTCATGTGGGCAGTGTTCTATTCGTTGCGGGTCGCGGGTCGATATCCGGGCATGGATGCGCGACGCCGGGGGGACTTTGTCGTTCGACGACATCACGTTGGACGGACTTCACTGGCCAGAGGCAATGCCGCGGTTCGTTCCCCAAATCGATACGACGAACACCGCCGAACTCGACCGCGACCTACAGTGGCCGGCCTATGCAGTGGGATTGCGGCGCGTGTTCTCACCACGGACCTGGGAGGTGCTGCCCGGCTTCCGTGACGTGACGGCCCGCCAGGCCCTGGGCCTCATTAGTGATCAGCTATCAGTGCTCGTCGGGTACGGCGAAGATCCTCTGGTCGAGGCGTTTTGGACTCGCCGCCGGCGAATGTATCCGTTGATCGCCGCCCACCGATGGGATCTGGTGTTATCGCCGAACTTCAGCATGTACGGCAACCAGCCTCGCACCGAGCATCTCCTCAATTTTCGGCGGAACCTTGTGATCGCCGAGGAAATGCTGGCAGCCGGAGTAAACGCGGCGCCCAACTTGTATTGGTATCGCCTCGAGGACTTGCGCCGCTACGGGCGTTGGCTCGAGGACGTCCAACCCCCAGCCGTCGCCATCAACCTGCAGACCTTTCGCACCGACGCAGACTGGGAGGAGACCGCCTTACCCGGGCTGACCTGGCTGGGAGGGGAAATGCCGGCCCAGACCCGCCTGGTCGTGGTCGGATCGTCCCGCAAGAGCCGTATCGACGAACTGGTCGGCCTCTATGGGGACCGTTTGACCATCATCTCTCAGAACCCCGTCCAGTACGCGCGTCATGGCGCGATCATGGGTCCCAACGGCCGGGAAGATATCCACGCCGAGGCGTGTGTGGCGTTCGCGTCCACCGTCCGTTACTACGCGTCGCTGCTGGACGGTTGACAGCAGTTGGCTCGCCGACCAGATGTCCGCTCGTCGTCATCCGCCGCAGCAGCAGTGTGTTGAGGCACCGATCACCACGCGGCGGACATAGCTTTACCGCGGCCCGTCCTTTGGTGGAGACTTCTTGTACTCGTACACGGACGTGCGAGGAGCGAGTCAAAGGGTCGGTCGACGATGGAGTTCGTTTGAGGTTGTAGAGGTAGGCGACGAGCAAGCTCTTCACTTGCTTCATCCATGTGATTGCTTACTGCTCGGCAAGCCACTGCGCCTCGCGTCCGCCGTCGCTGATCCACGTCGAATAGCTGACTGTTTGGCACCGAATCCCACTGATTCCGAACACTTCTCACCTGAGCGAGGTTCCTGATGTCGTTGTTTACGATCGCCCCCGAATACGTCACGTCCGCGGCTACGGATCTCGCGCGTATCGGCACCGCGATCGATGAGGCCGGTTCGGCCGCGGCGAGCGCGACGACGAGTGTGTTGGCGGCCGGTGGCGACGAAGTTTCCGCGGCGATCGCTGCACTGTTTTCCGCTCATGGGGCGGCCTATCAGGCGGTCGGTGCCCAGGCCAATGCCTTTCACGCCCAGTTTGTGCAGCGTTTGAGCGCGGGGGCCACGTCGTATGCCGTGGCTGAAGCTGTCAACGCCAATCCGCTGCAGAGCTTGGAGCGCGAGCTGCTGGGGGCGATCAATGCGCCAACGAACACGCTGCTGGGCCGCCCGTTGATCGGTGACGGCGCTGCTGGCACGGCAGCCAACCCGAACGGGCAGTCCGGTGGTCTGTTGTGGGGCAATGGCGGTAACGGCTACAACGGCCTGGGCGGTAACGGCGGTGCAGCGGGGTTGATCGGAAACGGCGGCGCTGGGGGTACCGGGGCTGCTGGCGGCGTGGGTGGCACCGGAGGCGCTGGGGGCTGGTTGTACGGCAACGGCGGCGCCGGGGGCACGGGTGGTCTGAGCCTTACTGCCGGCGGCGCCGGGGGCAGCGGCGGAGCTGGCGGGGCCGCGGGGCTGTGGGGCACCGGTGGCGCTGGCGGCAGCGGCGCCAGC
>Ga0209426_1001462_pt1 | contig 14179 bp, 10 predicted proteins | sample Deesub1362B_J571_FD_187697 | JGI IMG/M metagenome (GOLD analysis project Ga0209426, IMG submission 187697) | Deep oceanic, basalt-hosted subsurface ecosystem from Juan de Fuca Ridge flank, Pacific Ocean, CORK Borehole 1362B_J2.571 (SPAdes)... ...
CAAGAGCGGTTAATATAAGGAGTCCCTTTAATAATTTATCATCCCATATATATTTAAGACCCTCTTTAAAATCACTCAAAAGGGGTAATTCCTCTTTTTTATCTTCAGGAATAAATATGATTAAAATCAGGAGAAAAGATAACAAAAATGTTATTCCATCAATTATAAAAAGATTGAGTATCTTTATTATTGTTTCTCCCTTTAAAATCATCAATATAAATCCTGCAAGAAATGTTCCTATGACCTGAGCTATCTGAGTTGAACTCTGGACAAAGGCATTTACCCTTAAAAGAGTTTTACCTTCTGCAATTTTAGGTATAACGGAATCCCTTGCAGGGAAGAAAAAGCTTGAAAAAGTTGATAAAAGAAAGGCTGACATTGAAAGTGTTACAAAGTTCAAAATATTAAATTTGTAAAGAAAGGGAATAGAAAATAAAATAAAAGCCCTTAACAAATCAGAATAAATCATTACTCTCTTCTTCCTCCATCTATCTACAAGAAAACCTGCAAATATTCCGAAAATTAAATAGGGAAGGGTTTCTGAAAAACTTGTTATTCCTGCTTTTAAAGAAGATTTTTCTTTTTCAATTAAAAGAACAAGGAAAATAAGGGAAGCAAAGAATAAATTATCACCTATTGCTGAGATAAACTGTGCAAGCCAGAAGATGATCAATCTTTTAATTCCTTTAATCATTTTCAATTTTTATTTTAAGAGAAAAGACATTATAATATTTTTATAAAGGAGGATAAGATGAAAAAATTTTTTTTAAGTTTATTTTTAGTTTCTCCTCTTATATCACAAAAAATTTTAAAAGTTATTCCTGCCCCTGGTTATAACAATGGATATTATGCATATGGTCTTGCCTGGGATGGGAGTTATCTCTGGGTTGGAGACGATTTTGATGGAATAATTTATAAAATTGATACTACGGGAAATGTAATATCTTCTTTTCAAGGAATAGCAGGAGCAAATCATGGTTTGGCATGGGATGGAGCAAATTTGTGGTGTGCAGGAGAATATGACAACAATTATTTTGTGAAATTTTCAACCACAGGCTTAAGAATTGATTCAATACCAAATAACTGGGATTATGTAGGGGGTCTTACCTTTAATAATGGATATCTATGGGTAAGCGTATACTATCCTAATACTTTTTTTAATATTTATAAAGTTGATACCTCTAATGGTAATATCCTTGATACGATTCAGTCACCAGGAACTCAGCCTCAAGGACTTGCTTGGGAGACTCAGTATCTGTGGGTTGTAATGGATGATAATGACGGTGATACAGAGGTTATATGGAAAATAAATCCTCTCGATGGGAGCATAATTGATACGGTAGATGTACCGACCACAAGACCGAGAGGTCTTGTATGGGATGGTCAATATTTATGGCTGATTGCACAAGCACCCCCTGACTGGGGATATGCAGGAGCAATTTATAAAATTGATCCTTATGGAATAGGTAATCCTGAAATCTATGTTCCTGTCACAAGTCATAATTTTGGAGATGTGATAGTAGGCGACACTAGTATTTTTTATCTTACTTACAGCAATGTTGGTAATGACACCTTGATTGTGGATTCAGTAAGTCATAATAATTCTGAGTTTTTTATAGAGAATAGTTTTCCCAAAAAGACACCTCCTGGAGTTACTGATACCATTCTTGTGATGTTCATTCCACAGACCGCCGGATATAAATATGATACACTGAGGATATACTCAAATGATCCATTAAATACTATGGAGGAAGTGTATCTTCAGGGTAATGGTGTGTATCAGGGGCCTGAAATTTCTATATCACCCGATTCTCTTCTATGGGGTGGTATAAGAAAAAATGCTTTAAAAAGAATGTGGATAACAATTCAGAATGTGGGAAATTCTCCACTTTTGATTGATAGTATTAAATTTAAAACCAATAATTTCTTTACATATGATACTTTTCCTGTTTCAATATCTCCATCCACACAAAGAAAAATTGGTATTTGGTTTAATCCAGATACTACAAATGTTTATCTTGATACCTTGGTCATTTTTAATAATGATATTGATGAATCCATGCTTAAGGTTCCCTTAAAAGGTCAAGGGTTTGATACTTTATACAATTCAGGAGAGGTTATATGGTATTTTGATGCACAGGGAGATATATGGGAACATATAAGAGCAATTAAATCAATTGATGATATTAATAATGATGGATTTCAGGATGTGGTGGCAGTGTCAGAAAATGATACACTTTATGTTTTTAATGGAAATGGTTATCAGTATGGAGATTATCTCTGGAAGAGATACATTGGGACATGTTATGTTGAAAGAGGACTTGTTATTACTCCTGACTTAAATAATGATGGTTATAAGGATATAGTACTCGGAACAGTATGGGGTATAAGAACAATATATGCACTTTCTGGTAAAGATGGAAGTATTCTCTGGCAATTTGATACACATATTTATGGAGGCGGAGGTTGGGTATATGAGGTTTCATATATTGATGACTATGATGGGGATGGAATCGTGGAAATTTTGGCCGCTACAGGAGATGATGGCAATAATACAGGCCCAAGAAGAGTTTTTATGTTCAGTGGAGCAGATGGAAATATTATCTGGGAAAAATTTTTAAATTATGCAGTTTTTGGAGTAAGAGCTGTTGGTGATATAAATGGTGATGGATACCCTGAAGTAGCCGCAGGAACAGCTGATGGAGGAGAGTATGCCTATTGGCTTTATCTTCTTGATGGAACAAATGGAAATATTTTATGGTCAAAAAATCTTCAGGGTGCTGTCTGGACACCTGTCCCAATTAGAGACATAGATAATGATGGCATTACTGATATTGCAGTGGGTATCAGCATATCTTTTTCAGGAGCAGTCCAGACATATAGTGGTGTGGATGGCTCTCTTATATGGAATTTCAGTGTTGGAGGGATGGTGACAGACCTAAATATTTTAAATGATGTGAATGGCAATGGATTTGAAGAGCTTCTACCTGCAGGTCCGGGTATAAGTAATTTTTATGCAATTGATTCAAAGACAGGTCAAAGTGTGTGGCTTCTACCCTCACAAGACGCTGTATTTTCAATGGTATCAATTAATGATTTGAATGGTGATGGATATGATGATGTTATAGGTGGGACAGGTTATAATGTGAATAGAGTTGTTGTTATTAATGGAGTGGATGGTTCTGAATTATGGTCAGATAACTTTTCAAGTCCTGTGGAAAGTGTTTATCCAATAATTGATATTGACGAGGATGGAACAGATGATGTTCTTGCAGGGTTGAGGGATGGAAGAATTTATCTGCTTGCAAATGGTAAACCCACCCTGATTTCTGAAAGGAGAAGAAAGACAAAATTGAAAAACCAAAATCCATTTATTTCTGCTGGAAAATTATATATTAATCTAAATAATATCAAAGGAAATTTAGATATTCTACTTTATGATGTGACAGGGAGAAGGGTCTTCAGGGTTTTTAAAGGTAAAACAGAGAAAAACATTTTAATTTTTGACCTTAAAAAAATCAAACACGGTAAGTATTTTCTTTTTATAAAAAACAACAATATTGAGAAAATTTATCCTATTTTGCATATAAATTAATCAAATTTTGATTGAGTTAAATTTTTTCTTTATAATTTTCCCATGGAAAAAATACTTGTTACATCTGCATTGCCTTATGCAAACGGTCCTTTACATCTTGGACATATAGCAGGCTGTTATCTTCCTGCTGATATTTATGTAAGATATTTGAGAATAAAAGGAAAAAAGGTCATTCATATATGTGGAACCGATGAACATGGTGTTCCCATTACAATAAGTGCTGAAAAGGAAAATAAAACTCCTCAGGAACTTGTTGATTATTATTATGAGATAATAAAAAATTCCTTTGAAAAACTCGGGATTTCTTTTGAATATTTCGGAAGAACTTCAAAAGAGCATCATAAAAAACTCTCTCAGGAATTCTTTTTAAAGATTTATAAAAAGGGGTATATAGAGAAAAGGGAAGAGAAGAATTATTACTGTGAAAATTGCAAAAGATTTTTGCCTGACAGATATATTGAGGGAACATGTCCCCATTGTGGAGCAGAGGGAGCAAGGGGTGATCAGTGTGAAAGTTGCGGAAGATGGCTTGAGGCTTTTGAACTTTTGAATCCGAAATGTAAAATCTGCGGAAATACCCCTGTTTTAAAGGATACCTTTAATTATTATTTTCTTTTACCGAAATTAAAGGATGATTTAAGAAAATGGCTTGAAAAAAAGGAAAACTGGAAGGATTTTGTAAGAAATTTCGCTCTTTCATGGACTACAGAGGGTTTGAGAGCAAGGTCAATAACAAGGGATTTATCATGGGGTGTTCCTGTCCCCCTGGAAGAGGCAAAGGGAAAGGTTTTATATGTATGGTTTGATGCTCCTATAGGTTATATTTCAATAACACAGGAATGGTGCTGGAATAATAACGAAAACTGGGAGGAATGGTGGAAAAATAAAGAGGTAAAGCTTATTCATTTTCTGGGTAAGGATAATATTGTATTTCATGCTGTTATATGGCCTGCAATGCTTATTGCTCACGGTGAATATATCCTTCCTGATGAAATTCCAGCAAATCAGTATCTTGTTATGAAGGGTGGAAAGATGTCAACCTCAAGGGGAATGGCTTTATGGCTGGATGACTTTCTTAAAAAATATCCTGCCGATTATGTGAGATTCGGAGTTTCAAGGGTTTTGCCTGAAACAAAAGATTCTGAATTTTCCCTTGAAGATTTTGAAAGGGAATGTGATACATATCTTGCTAATGATATAGGAAATCTTGTTTCAAGGGTTTTCAGATTGTTTGATAAATACTTTTCCTTAAGAGTTCCGAAAAAGAAAATAGAGGGAGAATATGAAAATAAGATGTGGGATGTTATTAATTCAAAACTTGAGAAAATTGAGGAAAATCTTGATAACTTCAAGTTCAGGTTAGCCTTGCAGGATATAATTGAAATTGCTCAGGAAGTTAATAGATACATTGATTTTACAAAGCCCTGGGATGTTCTCAAAAAGGATAAGGAACAGGGAGGAAAAATAATTTATAATTCCCTTTCCGCAATAAGATTGCTTTCTGTTCTTTTATATCCCTATTTACCTTTCACAATGAAGACTTTGAGGGATTCTTTGAATTTAGGAGAACCTTCCTGGGATGAAGTTAAAAATCCCTTTTTAAATGAAGGTGAGGTTTTGAAATCCCCGCCTATATTATTTCCGAGAATCAGAGATAAGGTTAAAGAGGAAGTTACCGAAGAGAAAAAGGAGGAGCCCAGAGAGGAATACATTACTTACGAGGAATTCAGAAAGGTTAAACTTGTTGTAGGAAAAGTTCTGGAGGTTTATGATATTGAGGGTGCTGATAAGTTGTATAAACTTGAAGTTGATACAGGTGATAGGGTGAGAACAATTGTTGCAGGTATAAAGGAACATTATAAGAAAGAAGAATTAAAGGGAAAAAATATTATAATTGTTTCGAATTTAAAACCCAGAAAAATAAGAGGAATTTTATCAGAAGGAATGCTTCTTGCAGCAGAGGATAAGGATGGAAAGGTTATAATATTAACAACAGAAAAGGAAACAGAGCCAGGGCTGGGAGTACTGTAAAAAAATCTCTTGAAAAAATTCAATTTCCCCCTTTATAATATAACCTTGCCGGGGTAGCTCAGTGGTAGAGCAGCTGATTTGTAATCAGCAGGTCGTGGGTTCGAATCCCTCCCCCGGCTCCATGGGAGGGTACCCAAGTGGACAAAGGGGGCGGGCTGTAAACCCGCTGGCTTTACGCCTTCGGGGGTTCGAATCCCTCCCCTCCCATTATAAAAAGGTTTGACCCGCGGGGGTAGCTCAATAGGTAGAGCATCGGCCTTCCAAGCCGATGGTTGCGGGTTCGAGTCCCGTCCCCCGCTTTTTTTATTTTTTTAATGGAGTCCATTGTTCATAAAATCCTGAAAGATTTTAAATCAGGAAGTGAAGAACTCCTTTTAACCTTCTTAAAAGGGGTTCTGACTTCCAGAAAGAAAATTGAGAAAGAAGAGTTTTTAAAGGCGATTTCCAAGATTATAGAAGCTCATCCCTCAATGGCTGTTTTTTATAAATTGATGGAAGAAACAGTTAAGGTGCCTGAAGAAAAAATCAAGGATTTTTTAATTGACTTAACAAGAAAAGTTGAGGAGACACCAAAAAAAATCTCGGGGAAAATATATCCTTTATTAAAGGATAAAAAAGCGGTTTTGACCCATTCAAGAAGTTCGACAGTGATAAAAGTATTGAGAGAGTTAAAAAAGAAAGGAATTAATTTTAAAGTTTACTGCACAGAATCAAGACCAGGAGATGAGGGAAAACTTACATTTAAGGAGCTTAAGAAGGCAGGTTTTGATACTGAACTCATTCCTGACCTTTATGTAACAAAATTAATTTCAGATATTCAGGCAATAATTTTCGGTGCTGATGCTGTTTATGAGGACAAGATAATAAATAAAGTGGGTACATATCCTCTTGTTTTAATAGGTAATCATTTTAAGGTTCCTACCTTTTGTGTAACCAGCAGTTTAAAAATTTCTGACAGTTTTAAAAATTTACCTAAAACAAATGAACTTTTTGAGGAGGTGCCTTTGAAACTTGTGGATAACTTTATTACAGATGAGTGATAGAATTTATGTTATAGGTGGAGGATTAGCAGGGACAGAAGCAGCGTGGCAGATTGCAAAAAGAGGCGGAAAGGTTATTCTTTATGAGAAAAGACCTTTGTCTCAAACACCTGCCCATAAGACAGGTTATTTTGCAGAACTTGTGTGTTCAAATTCTTTTAAATCAAAGGAAATAGCACATCCTCACGGACTTTTAAAAGAGGAACTCAGGAGACTGGGTTCAATTGTAATAGAAGCTGCCTTTAAATTTTCACTTCCTGGTGGAAAGGCTTTAACAGTTGATAGAGAAAAATTCTCAAAATATTTAACAGAAATAATTGAAAATCATCCTGATATTGAAGTGAAAAGGGAAGAATTGAAAAAAATTCCTGATGATGGAATTGTTGTGATTGCAACAGGTCCTTTAACAGAAGGGGAATTTGCAGAGGAGATTAAAAGAATTACAGGAAGCGATTTCTTTTATTTTTATGATGCTCTATCTCCTATTGTTTCAGCTGATTCTCTTGATATGAATAAACTTTTTTTTAAAGACAGACACGGATGGGATGATGATGGTTATCTAAATTCTATCATGAATGAGGATGAATACAGAAGATTCTGGGAGGCACTTGTTAATGCTGAGATTCATAAGCCTCATGAGTTTGAAAAGGAAGTTAAATTTTTTGAGGGGTGTCTTCCCATAGAGGAGATGGCAAAAAGGGGATTTGATACTCTGAGATTCGGTCCTTTAAGACCTGATGGAATTGTTGATCCTCAGACAGGTAAGGTTCCCTATGCCTGTGTTCAGTTAAGAAGAGAGGATATGGAGGGTTCTGCCTTTTCCCTTGTTGGATTTCAGACCCAGTTGAAAATTAAAGAACAGGAAAGGGTTTTCAGATTAATTCCTGGTCTTGAAAGGGCAGAGTTTATAAGATATGGGGCTGTTCACAGGAATTCTTATATTTTGGGTCCCGAAGTTTTAAACCCTGATTTGAGTTTGAAAAGAGAAAAAAGGATATTCTTTGCAGGTCAGATTTCAGGAACAGAGGGTTATACAGAAGCAGTGGCGTCTGGATTTGTTGCAGGAATAAATGCTTTTTTAATGAGTAAGAATAAAGAAACAATAATTTTTCCGAAGGAAACAGCCATCGGAGCACTTATAAATTATGTAACTTCTTCAGACCCGAAAAGGTTTTCTCCCATGAATATAAATCTGTCCCTTTTTTCTGATGTCCCTAAGATGAGAAATAAAAAAAAGAAAATGAGGTTTGTAAGTGAAAGAAGTTTGAAAGTGCTTGAAGAATTTGCCCGTAATGAATTAAAATTATAGATGAGCCGGGCTCCCTATTTAAGCAGTTTTAAGCTTTCAAAAGCAAGAATATAAAAAGGAGGGAAAAGTTATGTTAAATTATGAAGAAGGAACCAAAAGAGAACAAACCCAAAAGAAGAATGTATATGATGAAAGAAGCCCTGTCCACGGGAACCCATATATTGTTATAAAAGCACTCGAAGATGGAGTAAGAGTTATGGGACTTACAAGAGGTATGCAGACAAGAGTGTCCCATACAGAAATTCTTTCCAATGGTGAGGTAATAATATGCCAATTAACCGAATACACTTCTGCATTCAAGATAGTAGGAAAAGCACAGGTTATAACACCTTATGGAGAGATTCAGGCAGAGGGAGTTATCCCGAGATTGAAAGAATTTAAAGAAAAAGTTCCTGAATTCTAATTACCCTGAAAACAAAAGGGAGCCCGGCTGATTTTTTTGATCTTTATATAACAACTTCCATTGGTATAGAAGATATCACAAAAGAAGAAGTAAGGGAGATTCTGAAAGATAGAGAGATTAAAATCAATCCCTTTGAATTCAGAGGAAAAGTTTTTGTTAAGGATGTGGAATTATATAGAATTCCCGAAATTTTCTTCAGTTTAAGAACAGCGGAAAGAATAGGAGTTCTTCTCGATGTATTTGAACTCAATTTAAATAAATTAAAGGATTATGTTTTTTCTCTGAATATAAATGAATTTTATAAAAAGAATCTTTCAATTGCTGTCCGATGTAAAAAGAGGAATAATAAAATCAAACTTTCAAAAAAAGAGATAGAGGCAGAAATCGGAAAATGGCTTATTTCTAAAATAAGGGAAGAACTCAATTATACCCCTTCTGTTAACCTTGATAATCCTGATTTTATATTGAGATGTGATATTTCCGAGAGATATGTAACCTTCTGGATTGATTTAACAGGTAAAGAGGCAATGCATATAAGAAAATACAGGTTTTTTGACCATCCTGCACCCATAAAAGGGAACATTGCCTTTGCTTTGATAAAGAAAATGGAAGTTAAAGAAAATAAAATTTTTGTTGACCCGATGACAGGTGGAGGGACAATTCCCATAGAGTGTGCAATGTGGGCAAAAAATATTTCTCCCTATCATTTAAGAAATGATTTTCTGATTTTTAAATTAAAACCCTTTGAGGATTTGAAAAAAGAAGGTTTTTTAAAAACAGGAGAAGGGGAGAAAAATTTAAAAATATTCGGTTCTGATATAAGTCTTGAATTTTTAAAAGGAGCAAGGGAAAATGCGAAAAATGCAGGAGTTGGTGATTATGTGAAATTTATAAATCTTGATGCATGTAATCTTTCAAAGGCATTCAAAAAAATAGATTATATTGCCTTTAATCCGCCTTATGGTTTGAGGATGAGAATCGGTGAAGAGGAGAGGGGAATCATGAAGAAATTCTTTGAAGAGGCGGAAAGAGTTCTATCAAATAAAGGAAAAATAGGTATAATAACAGCAAGGATGGACCTTGTGAGGAAATACAGAAGGGATTTCAGAATCACATGGAGAAGGAAGATATTTCATGGGGGAGTGAGAATCTTTGGATTTATATTGAGAAAATGAACAAAAAACAAAAAATAAGAGAAAAAATATGGAGATTGATGGAAGAAAAAGGTATAGCAAGATTTCCGGGTGCTTTCGGAAGAATTCCGAATTTTGAAGGTGCAGAGAAAGCAGGGGAAAACTTATTTAAACTTGATATCTGGAAAAGGGCAAAGTTTATAAAATCAAATCCTGATTCTCCTCAAAGAATAATAAGGGAAAGGGCTTTAATTGAAGGAAAGATAGTTTATATGGCTGTTCCTAAATTGAGAAATTTAAAATGTTTTATAAAACTTGAGCCCGAAAAAATAAGAAATCCGAAATTTGCTTCGACAATAAAAGGAGCTTTTAAGCTCGGAAAACCTCTTCATCCTTCTGAAATTGAAAAGATTGATTTGATAATTGCGGGCTCTGTTGTAATGAATCTCAATGGTAAAAGATTAGGTAAAGGGGGAGGATATTCAGACCTTGAATATGCTATAGGGAGACATTTTGGTTTTGTTAATGAAAATACTCTTGTTGTAACCACGGTTCACGAGGTTCAAATAATCCCTGAGGACATACCTTTTCTCCCTCATGATATCCCTGTTGATTATATAATAACTCCTGAGAGGGTGATAAAGACAGATAATGACCTGGGAAAGCCAGAAGGAATTTTGAGAGAGTATCTGGATAATATGAAAGTGGAAAGTATTCCTATTTTAAAAGAAATTTTAAATCTTTAATTTTTCTTCCCTTTTTATTTCTTCAATTTTTGTTTTTTTAAGGGTTTTCTCCACCAGGTTCATTGGACAGAAGGGACCGCACATTGAGCATGCTTGGGTTCCGCTTCTTCTCTGACTGAAAATTTTTTTTGCCTCCTCAGGGAAAAGAGCAAGTTCAAATTGTTTTTCCCAGTCAAGTTTGTATCTTGCTTCACTCATCTTTTTATTTCTTTCAATTGCCTCTCTGTTACCCCTTGCAATATCCGCAATATGTGCAGCAATTTTGAAGGCAATTACTCCCTGTTTTACATGCTCAACAGTTGGTAAACCCAGATGTTCTGCAGGAGTGACATAGCATAACATGTCTGCTCCATACCATCCTGCAAGTGCTCCTCCTATTGCTCCTGCAATGTGGTCAAAACCAGCAGCAACGTCAGCAGGGACCATTCCCAGAATATAAAAAGGAGCATAATTTGTGAGTTTTTTCTGAATCTGAACATTTGTCTGAATTTCATTTAAAGGAATATGCCCAGGACCTTCAACCATTGTCTGAACCCCTGCTTTTCTTGCCCTTTCAACAAGTTCACCTATTATCATGAGTTCTGCAATTTGAGCTCTATCGGTTGAATCATGTAAAGAACCGGGTCTTAATCCATCTCCAAGAGAAAGGGTTATATCGTATTCCCTTGCTATTTCAAGCAATCTGTCATAATACTTGTAAAGGGGATTTTCCTCTTTATTTTCAAGCATCCAGGCAGCAATTAGTCCTCCACCTCTTGATACAATCCCTGTTAATCTGTTTGAATTCTGGTATCTCTTCAGTGTTTCCCATGTGATTCCTGCATGTACTGTAATATAGTCCACTCCCTGTTTTCCGTGCTCTTCAATTACTTCAAATAAATCATCAGGGGTCATGTCATAGAATGAACCCTTTTCTGCAGCCCTGAACTCTGCTTCATATATGGGTACGGTTCCCAGAGGAACGGTGCATATTTCAAGAATTTTCTGTCTTATAAGTTTCAAATCTCCGCCTGTGGAAAGGTCCATAAGTGTGTCTGTGCCGTATTCTATGGCAACCTTTGCCTTTTCTATTTCTTCTTCAATATTTATATAATCATAGGAAGTTCCTATATTTGTGTTAATCTTAACCTTCAGACCTTCACCTATTCCGCAAAATTTTTCTAAGTTTTTGTGATTTATATTTCTGGGAATAATAACTCTTCCTGAGGCAACAAGTTCTCTAATCTCCTCGGGCTTCTTACCTTCTATTTCAGCAACAAAAAACATTTCATCAGTAATTTTTCCCTGTTTTGCAAATTCAAGTTGTGTCATTTTTCTAAATTAGGTTTAAAGGGGAATTCAACCCGTGAAATTATTATACAATTTAAAAGTTAATTTTACAATACATAATAATTGGTTATACTTAATAAAAATAAGTATTTAAGGTTTTCAATTTAATTAAAGGTATTAAAAAATCTTAAATTTGCAATAAGTTTTTATTTTTTTATATAATTTTTAACGAATTTTTTACTATTTTTATTAAAATAACATTAAAAATTAAGGAGGTAATAAGATGAAAAAATTAATACCTCTAATAATTACTCTGGTGCTTCTTGGTTGTAAAGGTAAGAGTGTTGAGATAGGAGTGATTGTGCCTTTATCAGGTTCTATTGCATCATATGGAAAAGAGGTTCTGAAGGGAGTTGAGCTGGCAGTTTCTGATTATAATGAGAGCAGACCAAAAGTCAAAGTCAATCTTATTATATATGACAATAAAGGATTTTCAAAGCCTACAGAAGAAGGAATTAAAAAATTTGTTGAAAATGATAATTGCGTTGCAATAATAGGTCCTGTGGTTTCAAAACTTGCAATTAAGGCAGCAAATATAGCAGAGAAGGGCAAAATTCCCTTAATAACTCCTACAGCCACCCATCCTTATGTTACACATGATAAAAATTATATTTTCAGAGTATGTTATACAGACCCTGTCCAGGGTGAAATGATGGCTAAGTTTGCGATGGAGGAGCTTGGATTTAAAAAAGCAGGAGTTCTTTATGAGGCAAATAATCCCTATTCCGAAGGTCTTTTCAGAAAATTTTCTTTACTTTTTGGGAAACTGGGTGGAAAAATTGTTATTAATGAATACTATGTTGAGGGAGATACTGCTTTCACCGAAAGACTCAAGAAATTAAAAAAAGCCTCGCCTGAGATAGTTTTCATTCCAGGATATGTGGAAGAGGTTGTTCATATTTTGAAAGAAGCAAAGAAAATTAGGTTTACAGAACCTGTTTTTTTGGGAGGAGATGGATGGCATTCACCTTTTCTAATAGAGAAAGTCGGTAATCTTTTTGAAAAGGATATCAAAGCATATTTTACATCTCCTTTCTTCCCTGATATGGAAAAAGAAAAAGTTAAAAGATTTGTTGAGAAATACAGAAATAAATATAAAGAAGAGCCTCAGGCTTTCGCTGCTCTTGCATATGATGCTATGTCCATTGTTCTTGAAGCAATTAAAAATCTTGATAATCCCACAAGGGAAGGGATTTTTAGATATATAAATGAGCTCAGTGGATATGAAGGAGTGACAGGGGAGATAAGTTTTGAAGGAAGAAAGGACCCCTCAAGAGATGTGTATATTTTAAAACCCACACCTTCTGGATTTGAACTTTACAAAAAAATTCTTTCGGGTAATATAGGAGAATGAAAATGCCAGAACAGGTAAAACGTCTTATTTTTGTGTTTGTAATTTTAATTCTTTTCTTTGTATTGGTCCGGAGTCTACTTGTGCCCCCGACCTTTGGAGAATACGGACATTACAGGGCTGCTTCAATAAAGGATATTATTTCTCAGGAAATCAAATATGCTGGAGAAGTGGTATGCAGTGAATGCCATGATGATATGGTGGAGATGAAATCTGCATCCTACCATAAAAGACTTTCCTGTGAGGTGTGCCATGGTCCTGCATACCAGCATTCCCAGGCGCCTGACGAATATACTCCTCCTGCTCCAAGAAAAAGAGGGTACTGTGTTTTGTGTCATGGTTACAATTCTTCCCGACCTACTGGTTTTCCTCAAATAGACCCTGTCCGACATAATCCCAGAAAGCCATGTATTAAATGCCATAATCCTCATGACCCTACCCCACCTGAAGTTCCAAGAGAGTGTAAGGGATGTCATGAGGAAATTTACAGAACAAAAATTCTTTCTCCTCATGCCTTGTTGAAATGCACCGAATGTCATACCGCACCTGAAGAACACAAAATTAATCCAAGAGCTTATAAACCGACAAAACCCCAGAGGAGAAAGTTCTGTGGAAAGTGTCATGGGAGGGAAGCAGAGGTTTCGGAGGAAATTCCAAGAGTTGATTTGATATACCATGGTTATGGAAATCTTTGCTGGGATTGTCATTATCCCCATTACCCTGAAGCACACATTACTCAAAATAATAAGGAGGAATAAAATAAATGAGCAGGAGAGAATTTTTTAAAAAAGCAATAAAATGGTTATTTTTATTAATAGGCGGAGGAATTATCCTTAAATTTCTTTCTGTTATAAGAAGAAAACCGGCTTCAATCGGTGCAATCTACGAGGATTATGATCCTACAGAACATTATTATGCAATGGGTATTGATATAGAAAAATGCATAGGATGTGGTAGATGTGCAGCTGCCTGTAAAATAGAAAACAATGTTCCTCAAGAGCCTTATTTCTTCAGAACATGGGTTGAAAGGTATATAATTACTGTGGATGGTGAAACAGTTGTAGATAGTCCAAATGGAGGTATAGATGGATTTCCTCCTGCTGGCAAAGAAAAGGAAATTTTGAGAAGTTTTTTTGTTCCAAAACTCTGTAATCACTGTGATAATCCTCCTTGTGTTCAGGTATGTCCTGTGGGTGCAACGTATAAGACAATAGATGGGGTTATACTTGTTGATAGCGAATA
>Ga0209426_1001463_pt1 | contig 14155 bp, 32 predicted proteins | sample Deesub1362B_J571_FD_187697 | JGI IMG/M metagenome (GOLD analysis project Ga0209426, IMG submission 187697) | Deep oceanic, basalt-hosted subsurface ecosystem from Juan de Fuca Ridge flank, Pacific Ocean, CORK Borehole 1362B_J2.571 (SPAdes)... ...
CCCCTTCTATTTCTGTCTAGTTTAGAACCACTCTTACATTCCCCACGCTGGCCATTGGCGCACCGCAGTACACAGGCGGGGAATGGTGGCGGTTGGCGTCAAGCCTAGAACGGCCCGAGGGCCTTGGAGATAGACTCGCTTGATTGAGCAGAGCCGATGAGCCCGGCGATCATGGCGATGAGGAAAGCCGCGATCACGGCTCCAGCGATGATCTTGAGGGCCATGGTTCAGGCCTGGGGATAGGTTTCCGGGGCGACCTCGGGCGCGACCTCGGAGACCGGCGCGGTTTGCGCGGGGGCCTGGGTCGTCTTGCCGATCTCCACGCTGATCACGCCATCGGCTTGCGTGTAGGAAGCGGTGGCGCTGCCAACGGCACCGAGGACGCTGTAGACGGCGGCGGTGATGATGGCGGGGTCGTTGCTCGTGACCTTGGCGAAGGTGTCGGCCATATGGGCTCTCCTGGATGCGGGGTTCGCTCGCGCACGGCCTGGCGCGCCAAGTCTCAGCCATAAGCGGGTGTGTTCGAGCCGCCGGCGCGAGCGAAGGGTTTGCCGTTGGTCCCGCGCTTGTTGGGCTTGACCGGGTGGGAGGTGAGAGCCGGATCCGGTTTGCTAACTGGCCGGTCGGGTCATCCTCAAGCGCTTCATCCTTGGCGAGAGCCTAGAATCATCCAAGGCGATAGGCGCAGACGGCGATCTGGTTTCCCCGCCCTCCCCGGCTCAAAGCGGAGGGGGCTTCTCAGTTGAGGTGATGGGAAGGGCGGGAAAGGGTCAGGCGATCAGACGCTTGACCGTCTCGATCGCGAATTCAGGGGTGACGTCGAACCATTCACCGTTCAGACGGTAGTCGGCCAGGGCGCGGTGAGCTGCGGCCTCGGTGGCGCGAGCGTCGGCGACCTCGACGTGAAAGTAGGCTCTCAGGCGCACAGCGCTGGACGTGTTCAGAGCGGCTAGCCGAGTATCGACGTCCTTAGCGATACCGATCTTGGTCGGATGCCCAACCGCGCCGACGACGTAGACCCTTTGGCGTTCCTCCGGCGGCGGGATGGTGCCGGCGACGATGATCGGGTTTCCGCCGTGGCGGTGCGCTTTGCTGACCTTCCGTTTCTGGCGCTTCTTGCGCATCGCGCGAAGGCCGCCGCGAGCGTTGATTATCTCGTCGGCAAGCTGGTGGAATTCTTGGCGTTCAGAGAGCGGTTTCTTTGGCGCGCTCATTCTAGACAACCTTACGACTCGGCCATTTTTGCCGATAGTCCTGAAGCCAGCGCCGGAAATCCACCGCTACTAGACTGGCCTTCCGCGCCCTACGTGCGGGGCGGCGAACACCGCATATATGCCCTGCTTCGCGAAAAGGCGCAATATGTGGCTTGGCGACCGCCTAAGCAGCCGATGAGGCGCGCGGCCGCGCCGCTACATCATCGACCGTGGCCGGAGCGATATCACCCACCGGCATCTCCGCCGGCCCCGTCCTGCCAAAGATGGAAACCTCGACCGAAACCCGGCGTTCGTCCGCCGACATTGCGATCACCTGGGCAAGGAAGCCTGAGAACGGCCCCCTGGTGATCACAACGCGATCGTTCTTGCTGGGCCGGTAACGCTTAGCGATCGGGGTGAAGTCGAAGTCGCCATCGGCTTGCTCCTTCATCAGCCCCTCGATGAGGCTGGAGGCGATCGGATACGGAATTAGGCGACCATCGTTCCGGCGATATTCCAGGACGGCGTGAATGAATTCGACTCCGTTGATCTTGGCCTCAACGTCACGGACGCACTGCTTCACGGCGTCAGCCGAAGCGACTTTCACGAACAGATACCCGGGCATCAGGGGGCGCTCGACGATCTCGTATTCCTCCCCATCCTTGGGGCGGCGAAGCAACGAGCGGCGCTTCTCGACCGGAAGGTAGATCTCCGCTTCGCAGGTCACGCCGTCCTCGATCAGGGCCTCGGTGAAATGCTCCCGCAGCTTCTGGACGGCGTCATTCTCCCGCCGCGTCGCGGTGCGCAGGCAATACCAGCGCCGAGGATCGGAGGTAACGGTCTGTGTCATGCGGATTCCCCGATGCTGGAAGGCTGCTGTTCGGCCAGACGCCGCGCCCGGAAGGCGGCGAGGCGCTCGTTGAGAAGTTCGCGGGTCTCGTAGCCGGCGGACGCGCTACGCGGGGCTAGGCCCTCCAACTCGCCCATCCGCTCCGCCAACACCGGCCAGAGGAAAAACACGTCGGTCATGGCCCGAAGGCGAGCATCCACCGGCAAGCCGCTACAGGCTGATGCCAGCAGGTGAAACGCCATCCGCTGGGCTATGCCGGCGGCGTCGTAGGACAGGACGCGGATGCGATCAGCGCTCAATGCCTGGCCTCCAGAACACGCACCGGCGCGCCGCTATGGGCCAGTTCCGAAAGCGCCTTGCGGCCCTCCGACCGGATCTTGTCGCCAGCGAACGGCGTCGCCGGGATCAACAGGCGCTCAGCATCATTCCAGCCGCACGGCGCGATGTATGAGCCCACCCAGTCAGGATCTCGATGCCGGCCAAAGGCGGCGCGGACGTCGGCCGGCACGGACGAGCGGACGGCAGCGCCGCCACTGAGGGAAGAAGATCCCGAAGGGTCTTCTTCCTCAGTGGATGAAGATGAAGGGCATTGCATATGCAATGCTTGCCGGATGCTTGGAGCATCGCTTGCTGAAATTCCTGAAGCATTCCCCTTAGAACCCTTAGGAGCATCGCCAGTCCATCGGCCGGCGGCAGCCTTTGCGGCCTTCTCAGACGCCTTGGCCTTCCGGTCGCTCCACTCGGTCATGGTGGCGTCGACGCGGGTGTGACGCCAGACGCCGTTGCCGACCACGAAGAACGGCGCCAGCTTGGGGCGCAGGACCTTACGCCAGGTCTTCACGTCTACGCGCACGATCGAAGCCAGGGCTTCATCGTCATCCGGCAATGGGGCGCCGTTGCGCCAGTACCAGCGCACCAAGCGCCCATAAGCCCCGTCCTGTTCGTTGGTCAGGTGGCCGGTGCTCAGGTCCCATTCTGCCACGTAGAGCGGCATCCAGACGTCGGCCTTTGCCTTCTTGGTCATTTCCATCCCCCGGAGTCACGCCACTGCAGCAGGGTCTTGCCGCCCTTCGATGAGTTGCAGCGGCCACAAGCCGGTGCGAGATTGCGCGGATGGTTTGAGCCGCCGAGGTGCAACGGCACGATGTGGTCGACAGCGAGGTCTTCCGTGGCACCGCAGTACAGACATATCGCGCCAAGCTCAGCGAAAGTCTTTGCTCGCAGGGCAGCCCATACGCGTGCCGGCGGGCGACCGGCCGGACCCATGGCATGCTTGATAAGCGCCTCGGCAGCTTCGAAGCCCCAGCGCCCCAAGGGCCGCGTCGGCCAGGCCATGCAGCAATCATAGAGCTCTGCTCCCGCTCGGTCGAAGCGTTCCGCGTCTAGGCCGCAGGCGGCCCGAAGCTCACTCTCGTCGATGAGGAAGTCGCTGACTTGCCAGCAGAGCGCCACGCCAGCGTAGTAGAACAGGCGCGCATCCTCCGAGAGAGAGTAGGCGCGCTCAAAGATGGTCGGCTGCGGATCCTTGGCCATCACGCAGCCTCTCCCGCACTATCGGCGAACAGCGGAAGGGCATCAGCCGGTTCAGACCCGACTTTTCCCTTCTCCTGCGCGGCCAGCCTGCCCTCGCCGCGGTAGTAGGCGACCTTGCGCTCAATATCGGCGACGTACTGGGCCTCGCGCTCGATGAGGATAGACTCGAAGCCCTCCAGCATTGCCGCGACGCCCGTGGAGCCACTCCCCGCGAAGGGGTCGAGCACCACACCGCCAGGCGGCGTGACCAGCCGGACGAGGTACCGCATCAGGTCGATCGGCTTGACCGTCGGGTGCTTGGAGCCCAGGCGATCGTCGGCGTCTGCCTTGGCGCTGTAGAAGAAGCGGGCGGCGGATCCGCTATCGCCGGGGCTGGCCGTTACGATCTCGCGTCCGGACATCGCGCCGAGTACGCCGCGCGCCTTGCCGCTGTCGGAATGTCCCGGCAGCAGTTGGCCGCTACTCGTCTGCGGAAAGGCGTCGACCACCTCTTCGCTACCGTCATGGATGACGTTGGCAGGCCAGCGGCCCTTGGCATCACCACCACGCGGGCCGGGCGTCGGCGCGAAGTTTGTGCTGCCGCGCTCGGTGTATCTTCGATCGGCCGAGGCCTCGCCTTCGCGATGGCCACCTTCGGCGCCCTCGATCCTGCAGCCATCAATGTTCAGCGCTCCGGTGCCGTGCGCTTGGACGTTGGCCGCGACAGTGCCCTCGAGCGGCTTGCGGGCGAGAACCCAGGGCTCACATGCCGGTTTAAGGGCGGTGCCCCAGCCGTCCCATACCGCCGAGGCCGCCGAGGCCGCCGAAGTGATTTTCGACCCCACCGTTGCTGACAAGCCGACGCTGTTGACGCCAGCCGATCCATTCACCTTGCGCGAGGCGAACGGGCTGTCGCCGACTACAGGCCGCACGTCACCGTTGGCCTTGTCGATCCCCTTGCTGACGTCGTGCGATTTCGGAAACCCTGACCCGTACAGCCAGGAGATCATGTCACGGACCTCGAAGCCCGCGGCCTCGATCGCCATGGCGAGGTGGTGATAGGTGCGCGTCCCGCTCGCGGCTATCAGGTGGCCGCCAGGCTTAAGCACGCGGAGCACTTCGGCCCAGAACTCGGGATCAAAGGCCGTCTCGCCCGTATCCCAGGCCTGCCCCATGAAGCCCGCCGACGCGCGCTTGTAGACGCCGCTCGCGCCCTCGCTCTTGGCCGGTGCGGCGTTCTTGCCGCCGAATCGCTTGACGATAGAGACCAGCGCATACGGCGGATCGCACACAACGCTGTCGATCGAGTTGTCAGCTAGGCCCTTGATGACCTCGCGACTGTCGCCATGGTGGATGTGGACGGCCTTCATCGCTGCCCCATGGTCTGGCGGGCGCGCCATTGGGCCAGCACTTCGGCCTGAACAGCGGGCGTGACAGGGCGGATGTTGGCCGCCCAAGGGGTCGATGAAATTGGGGAACGAGCGGTCATGCTGATGCCTCTGCTAGGTCTTGCATCATCTGGTGTCGGTGCGGGGCGGGATCGATCAGGATCCGCGCCGGACGTGACGCGGGGCGCGCTCCAAGCTCCTCGTAGCGGCGCAGCGCGTTCAGGACCGAGGTATGATCTCGGTTGAGCCACCTTCCGATCTGCGGCAGGCTCGGTTCGCACCCAGCAATCTTGATCTCATTTCGGATTCGATAGACCGCTTCGAACCTGGCGCGGGCAAAGGCCTTTAAACGTTGCGGCCCCACCAGCTCCTCGATGGAAATGGCGCTAGAGCGGCAGACCTGGCGAAGAATATCCGCCACGCTGGGCGGCATGGTTGGTATCGTCGCAGTAGTCATTGCGGGAGCTCCTCCAGCGAGGTGCGCCCCTCTTTCGTCAGCGCAATACGGCGATTGCGGACGCCGCCGGTGCGTATCGCTAGGCCCAGGCGCACGGCTGTCTTCACTCGATCGTCACAAGTCGATTGACCAAGCTCCAGGACGTCGGCCAGCTCACCCGGCGCCAGTGGGCAATCCTCAATGGCGCGTAGCAGCGGAATGATCTTGTCAGGGATATTGCCCGTGACCTGCGCCTTCATGCCGAGTCGGGCGCGAATAGCCTCGGAGCGCTTGAGACGGTCCGGTTGCGGGTCGCCGAGCAATGCGCCGGTGATCACCCGGCGCGGCGGCTGGCGGTCTCGGTCCGTTCGGCGCGCGGTATAGCCTGCATAGGTCATTTGACACCTCGCGCGGCCAGCTTGTCGGCAAGGCGCTTGGCGTTCCGGCCAAGGTTTTCAGCGGTGGCGGCAAGCTCTAGGTGCTTGGCGGAAACCTCGCCGGCCATGGCGACGATCGATTTCAGGGCGTCGAGGTCATGACCATCAGCTTCGCAGCGGTCCGGCCCGTAAGCGCGCTCGCGCTCCTCGGCGACCCATGCGCGAGGAACGTCAAGACGTTCTGCGAGGGCCTGGTCGCAGTCTGAACCTCGATAGCGGGACGCCTCGTCGTCATAGCACTCGGCAAGGGCGGTCTGAATTTTCAGGCGGTCCTTGGGCGTTGGCTGGCGGGGCGGATCGGCGCGGCCGGCGGCGGGCGCGGCCTGGGCGGGGCTCACCATGATGGGGACTTTCGGTTTGGCGGGCGCGGCCGGCGACGAGGCCGGACGCGGAGAAGATTTCGAGAAGCCCGCGACGCATTGCGGGCATTGGTCATCGGCGCGCTGGGCCGCCACGCGCCAGCCGGCGCCAACGAAGGCGCGGCACGCGCGGCTAAAACCCATCGACCGATCGCTATCGGCGATTTTCAGGGACCGCGAGCACGCGCAGCGGATCACCAGAAAGGGGAACGCACCTTTCCGGCGGTCGCAGTATTCGTTGATCCGTTGGAAGTGCTGGACGCCCCCGACCATGGATCAGCGCCTTAGCTCGGGCATGGGCTTGCCGGTGGCCTGGGCCAAGCCGCGAAGCGTGGCGATGCGCAGTTGACGGCGCGCCTCCACGCATCCCGGATCACTGGTGCTGGCCAGGGCGCGAATGCGGTCCAGTTCGGTGACGAGCGGATTCGGCGCCGGCACGGGCCGCGTTAAGTCCACCGTCATAAAGCGCCAGGGGTGGCGAAGGGCCTCGGCGAAGCCGTTCATCCACGTGCGGAAGGTGGCCCCGTCCAAGCCGACGGAACCCTTGGGGTGTTGGACGGGGCGAGGCATCACTTCGGATCCGCCATTTTCGCTTGGCTGACCGTGGCGGCGCGCGCGGCCATTGCCTTCACGCCAACGCAGATCTGCTTACCGTCAAAGTCGAGGCGGGGCGTAATGGTCGGTTCGTGCCACGAGGCTACGATGTATTGGCAGCCTGTGTCTTCGTCCGTGAGGACGCCCGCCCTGATGGTCAGATCCGCGCCCGCAAGCGAGAAGGTTCGGGCATCCTTTTTCCGATTTTCGAGGTGTTGGTAGCCTTTGCAGGTCGATAGGCCAACGCACAAGGCGATGAGCGCCGTGATGGTGAACACGCGCATCGTCAGATCTCCCCGATGGCGGAGAGGTATAGGTCCAGGATTGCGTCGGCCTCCTGGCGCTTAGCGCGATCGATGCGGCGCAGGCGCACGACCTTCTTCAGCACCTTGACGTCAAAGCCGTTGCCTTTGGCCTCGGCGTAGACCTCGGCGATTTGCTGGGTGATTTCGTCTTTCTCTGCCTCCAAGCGCTCGACCCGGTCCACGATGGACTTGAGTTGGCCCTGGGCCTGTTGAGTGAGCACGTCGGCGTGCGGGATGGCGTCATCAGCCATGAGAGAAGCTCCTCTCTAGTGCGCCGGTCGGAGGAAAAGGGCTCCGGCGCGATAGCCCGAGGCCGTCAGGTCAGAAGGGACCGGACAGCGGAAATCAGGATTGCCCAGAGCAGCGCGGCGGCGATCGTCACGGCGATCAGCATGGCCAGCTTTGAGCGATGGAACGGCATCATTGGGACACCACGCGCAGGCTGGCGCCGTCGTGCGCGCGAAGGATTGCGTCGAGTGTGGCGAGGTCTTCACGGACCTTGGCCTCTAGCTGAGCGATGGCGCGGACCTCGTTCTGGGTCAGGCGCTTGTCGCTCATGGCCTTGCGGACGGCTGCCTGAACGTTGGCGGCGCTTTCCGTGAGATCGCAAGCGACTTCGGTGATATCGTCGGCCGTGGCCTGGGGCTCTACGGCCCCGAAAAGCGCGCCGCTATAGATCTGCCGACCGCAATAGTCCTCCAAGACATTGATTGCCTTGGCGGGCATCGTCACGTCATAGCCGACGTTGCTGTACTTGGAGAGCATACCGGCCGATAGCTCTAGGATGCGCTCGACTTCGGACGGCCCGCCACAGGCCTTGATCAACTCCTTGGCGTAGTGAGCGTGTTCGCGCTCCGATAGCGTGCTCATAAGGAAAATCCCCGTTTCGGGTTTTCAGTGCTTTGCTGCGCCGCAACGCGCATGTTCCGCCCCGCTAGGTCGCGGGCCTGGAATGGAGTGCGGGCGTGATGAGTGATGGACTGGCGGAAATGCGCCGAGCCCTGGGCTACTTGATCGGAGCCCAGGAAGATCAGCGACGCGCCGAGGAGCTGCTGACCCGCGCTCACGCGGGACGCGCCATGGCGATGCGCCTGGTCCAGGTCTCGATTGAGCGGAGCGCGCGACGACACCGGGGCGAAGGCGTCGTCGCGCGCATTCGCCGGTTCGGGGAGGACGACACCGGCGAAAGGGGTACAGCGTGAAAATGCGGGCGCGGACAGGCTCGGGCAAAGGGGGATACCCCGGCCTGTCCGCGCTTTGGCGCGCGCGCAGCCTTTACGAAGAGACGCGCGCACCGCGACGGACCCGGCCCCGAGGCGCACGGAAAACACGCCTCCCCGACCCAAACCGCCGAACTGAACTGCTGCTGGGCGCAGACTCGACATCGCGACAATGCGCGGCGAAGCTGCAACGCCATGAAGGACCAACCCAACTGGGCAGAAATCGTAAGCGCGCTCGCGACGAGCGCGACGGCGCTTATTGGTTTGCCGGCCGTATTCGCGTTGCTCCGCGATCGAGCCGAATTGAAAAGCCGGTCCATTCGCGTGATCGAAAGCGGCTCCGCCTGCGATGGGGCGCTCACGATATTGCGCGTGAAGTTCGCGGCGCCGGATCAGAGCGAAGCGCTTTACGCCGCCATCACGCTCCGCAGCTCCGGCGCGCTGGCGACCGAGGACCAGTACAAGGTCAAGCAGGAAGGAGCCTTGGGCTATGGCGGCGAGCGGGCATTCATCCTGCCGACCACGACGGCTCGAAAGATCCGCGTGCCCTTGAGCCGCTACCTCGACGACCCGTCTGGAAATGTGTCGGCGTTCTTCGCCGTGGTCGGCGGCTCGCTGTCCGATGGCTTGATAATGAAGGTCGCCGTCGTGACCACTCCGCGCCGCAAGACCATCACCCACAGGAAGGCGATCGTCAGCAGAGCCCACTGAACCACGCACAGGTACAGCAACGCCTTTTCCAGCGCGGTCATTTCGATCTCCGATGGTGTGAAGCAGCCCCCGCATGGTCACACCCCCATTTCGGGGCTGAGACGTGCGGCGAAATGGCCCCTTTCGACGCTCGGTTGTCGATAATCATTAACGGCGACGTGCAGTCGGTGGCTATTGGCAACGCTCGCGCCAATAACGCCGACCATGAGCGACACATCCGACAAAGACGTGGCCTTGGGCGTGGCGACTGCGCTGGCCGACTCGATCATCCGAGCGCTTCCAAAGGCGCGCCAGGCCCGCGCGGCCATGAACATCAAGGGCCACGTGCTGGTGATCGAGGACGCCGAACAGGAAAACCGCGCGTCCGGCGCCCATTCCGAGGTGAAAGAAGTGCTCCAGGCCTTCTTCAACCGCATGGCGGACAGCGCCAAGGGTTGACGGTCCAGGTTGCAAGTGGTTGCGTGCGAATTCGCCTCATGGATGCGAATTGCCATGCCACTCGTCAGCGTTTTCGACATCATCCCCGCCAGATCCGAACCCAAAGCGGGGAATTCGTTAACGTCGCCACGTCCGGAAATGGCGGAGGCGCCCGGCCGATTCAGACCCATGTCCGAACCCGCCACCGTTCTAAAATTTCCCGCCGACCGAGCCGAAGCGCCTGCGGTTCGTTTGGCCCTGGCGTCCATCCTGGCCACCGGCCGACAGACGCAGCTCGAAACGGCGCGATGCAGCGTCAACGTGCGACGGGCCGTGGCCGGATTGCGATCCCTAAGCCCGCGCGAAGGCGCGCCGTCGCCGGCAAAGGCGATCGAGGAGTTGCAGCGGGCCTGCGAGGCTTGCGGCGGGTGCAGGGGCATCTGATCCGCCCCTATGCCGCTAAATCGACGAGGATCAGATCGGCTGCAGGTATGCCTGTCGCAGCCTCAATCTTTTTCGCAACCCCTACCGATGGGCGCGCCTTTCGCTTGCGGATGCGCCAGATATGCGGCTGCGTCACGCCGACCATTTCAGCCAGCTTCGCGTCCGGAATCTTGTTGTCCTGCATGTACTGGTCGAGCGTCATGCTTGGAATATGTCACATGGACATATTTTGATGCAAGCGGAATATGTCGACCGGAGTATCGGGGTCTATCGTGCCCGAGGGCACAATATGCCCATGGGACAATCTCACTTCATTCGTGCATGGCGAAAGCACCGCGGCCTTTCGCAGGTGCAATTGGCAGAGCGGATCGGGATCAACCAGGGCAACTTGTCGAGGATCGAAAAGGGTACGCGGAAGTACGATCAGGAATTTCTTGAGCGTGCTGCTGAAGCGCTCGGATGCGAGCCAGCCGACCTTCTCAGGACGGATCCGCAGGCGCAGGCGTCTGAAGAGATCTGGGCCTTTTACGACAAGATGACGGCTACGCAGAAAGCCCAAGCTACCGAGGTCGTAAAGGCGCTGCTCAAGGTCAGCTAATGCCGCCTATTACGCTAGTTGCGGAGGGTTCACCCTCCGCCCTATGGTGGCACTGGCGCATCTGGCGCCGGGGGAGTTGAAAATGAGACTACGTGTGCTTGCGGCCATCGCTGGGGCAATGTCGGTGAGCGCTTGCGCGACCACTGACGGCGCGGCTCCAGTCGCCGCCAACCCATTTGACGCCGCAGCGTTGGAATGGTCGAGGGGAGCTGGCCAAAACGCCATCAAGGGAAGTGCAATCCTTCGCACGCGGGGCGGCGACGTCAAAACCTGCGCAGGACTCACGGCAAGACTGATCCCCGCGTCAGCTCATACGACCGAATACGTGAAGAACGTATATGGCCCAGGCGAAAAGGGTCTTGAAAATCCGTATGCGTGGCTTGCTAAGCGCGCATTAAACGGCGGCGTGGCAGATTATGTCCGTACCACGACCTGTAATCCTCAAGGCGAGTTCGGGTTCTCAGGTCTTCCTGACGGCAAATACTACGTTGAGGCAAACGTCAGTTGGGAGGCGCCTTCGCGCTACGGCATGACGCCTCAGGGCGGCAATCTCGTTTCGGCCGTCGATCTCAAGGGCGGCGAGACCAAGAGCATTGTGCTTACGCAGTGATGCGGCGGGGAGGGTCCAGCGCGTTCAGGCCCGTTTGGAGCGCCTATCCAAGTAACGCGCGAGGGCTTTTCCCGCTTCCCATGTCGCTATGGTGATTAGCGACTGAAGCATCGCCACTACAGCAGCCAAGATCATCTTAACCTCCTGACAGCCCGGCCCAGCGCCGGGCTTTTCGTGCGTGAAGGATAGCGCGATCAACAAAATATGTCCCTATGGCATTTTCTGTTTGACCGCAGATTATGCCTGTGAGACATATTCTCCCGTCACCGAACGGGAGCGCCGAAATGGCCTTTCACCACCAAACGACCGAAGAGCTGATGGCCGCGATTGGCGCGATGTGCGCGCCGCGCCCGAAGGTTCGCCAATCGACGCCGGCTGAAATGGCCGCCGCTCGCGCCGCCGTTCAAGCGGTTCGCGACGAGCAAAAGGCTCCGATTGTCGCCCGTCTCGCCGCCGCTCCGGTCGACATGACGGCCCTCACCGACGACCAGCTGACGCTCCTGATCTACGACGCCATCAGCCTCTATCCGCGTGATGCGGGCTATGCGCTGGGCGAAGAGGTCAGCCGTCGCGCCCATGCCGAGCGCGCCCGCCGCGCCGCTCCGGCTTTCGCCATGGCCGCGGAGTGATCGCGATGACCACGATCACCCCTACCCCGCTGATGTTTTGGGCTTCCGGCTCTGACGTCCTGGCCCGCGTGGATCGTGTAGGCGTCCACATCGGCCGCGCCGAACAGGAAGACCTCCTGCGCGTGTTCGAAGACGAGCGCCGCGCCGCCGAAGCTGCCCGCGATCCGAAAGCGTGGCTGGCCGCGCTCTGCAAGGCCCACCAGCTGACCAACGCGCGGATGCAGGCTCGCCGATGGGATCGCGCCTCGGGGTTCGCCGCATGACCGCCGCCGAGATCGCCCGCGCCCTCCGCATGGCCTCGCTGGACCTCCCGCAGGACCACCAAGACCAGCCCGCCATCCAGGCCGCCCATGACGCCCTGATGCGCGCCCCATCAATCAGCGGCCCGAAGGTCGTCGCCTTCCGCCGCCCTGACCATCAACCCGAGCCGCCGCGCGCGGCCTGACCAGAAGGGGGAACACATGTCCGAACTCCATATTGCCGATCCGGTCGACGTTCATGTCGGCCAGCGCATCCGGGCTCGACGCAAGACGGTGGGCCTGAGCCAATCGACCCTCGCCGACGCGCTGGGCCTGACCTTCCAACAGGTCCAGAAGTACGAGAACGGCGCGAACCGTGTCTCCGCCTCCAAGCTGTATGAGACGGCACGCTGCCTCGGCGTTCCCGTCTCCTACTTCTTCGAAGGGCTGCCCGATCCGACCAGCGGCGCCCAAGGTACGGTCTCAATCGATGACCCGTGTCAGGCCCTCGCCGCTGTCGACCTTGGACCCGACCTCGCCCGCGCCCTGGTCGATACCGACCGCGCCGGCCGCGCCATCATGCTGCAAACCGCCAAGCGCTTCGCCAGCGCCCAGACTGTCGCCGCCTAGCGACCATGGGCCCCTCTCCTTCCACGGACGCAGCCGGGTCTATTCCCGCCGTCAACAGCCGGGGCGCGCCGCTGCGTCAGCGCCCCGGCCGGGCCAGACGCCCGGTCGATCTCCGCGAATTCGTGGCCTGGATGGCCGTCGTCTACCTCGCCGGGATGGTCCTGTTTCTGCTGGCCCTCGCTGGAGTGATTTCGTGACCGACCACACCATCGCCGGCCGCGTCCGGCATATCATCGCCAAGTACACCAAGCGCCCCGCTTCGGCGATCAGCGCCGCCGACTGGCTCTATGAGCTTGGTCTGGGCGACCTGGAGGCCATCGAGATCAGTCTCGACATCGAGGAGGCCGTCGACGCCGAGGGCACCGACGCCGAGTGGGAGGCCTGCAAGACGGTCGGCGACTTCATTAAGCTGGCCGAAAAGCTGGCCGGTGAAGAACTGGCGGCGGCCTAGTCATGATCGACTTCGACCGCCAGTGGGAAGCGACCAACGCGCGCATCGCGCGAGGCCAGCGCTTCGTCATGGTCATCATCGCCGTTCAGGTGATCATGGCCTTCTGCGCCACCGTTGGCGCGATCTGGCTCGGTGTGGCGATGATCCATGCCGGACCGGAAGCTATCGCCGAGGCCGCCGGCCGCGCCGTCGCCGCCTTCGATCATGCGAGGGCGGCCCGATGAACGCCGTCACCCCCATCGAGGCGAGCGCTGAATCACACGCCGACATCCTGGCCGAGTTCGAAGCCAATCCGGCTATCGTTCTGCTGGACGAGGCCAAGGCCGCCGCCTTCTATGCCGCCTGCGTCGCCGAGGTCGAGGCCCATACCCCCGACTTGACGACCAAGAAGGGCCGCGACGCGATCACCGCGCTCGCCACCAAGATCCGCAACCGCAAGGCTTCGATCGACAAGGCGCGGCTGGCTCGCACCAAGGATTGGCGCGACCAGATCGACGCCGTCAACGCAGCGGGAAACCGCGCCAAGGCGACCTATCAGGCCCTGGAAGACAGGGCGCGAAAACCCCTCGTCGACTGGGAGGCTGAGGAAGCGGAGAAGGCGCGGCGCGCCAAAGCCGCCTTCGATTTCCTCCAGGATGCTCCGGTCGTCCTCTGGAACGACACGAGCCACTCATTGGCCGCTCGTCTGGACGAGGTGAAGGCCTTCACCCTGCCCAACGACTTCACCGAAGAGCAGCGCGACGGCTGTGAACGCCTTCGGGGCGTCGCCATTGCGGCCCTGACGACCGCCATCGTCGAAGCGAAGCAGAAGGAGCGCGACGCCGCCGACCTCGCGCGGCTCCGCGCCCAGGAAGCCGAGCGCCAGGCCGCCGCGCCAGCGCCGATCAGCGAACCGGTAGCTTCGGCGGCCGTCCAGACCGTCACACCTCCGCCCCGGGATCCCAACCCGCCGACCGAGCCGTCGGCGCTGCTGACCGCTCTGGGCCGGGCCAAAGCCGACCTGATGAAGGTCTGCGGGCTCGACGAGCCGACTGCCAAGGCAGTCGTCCTGGCCATCGGCCGCGAACAAATCGCCCACCTTTTGCTCACCCTGGAGAGCCGCAATGCTGGCTGAAGTCCTCGACCAGTTCGC
>Ga0209426_1001465_pt1 | contig 14126 bp, 13 predicted proteins | sample Deesub1362B_J571_FD_187697 | JGI IMG/M metagenome (GOLD analysis project Ga0209426, IMG submission 187697) | Deep oceanic, basalt-hosted subsurface ecosystem from Juan de Fuca Ridge flank, Pacific Ocean, CORK Borehole 1362B_J2.571 (SPAdes)... ...
CTTGGTCTGCCGGCGCTTTGTCCGGCCCGGATTTCTGTTTCATCTGCGCTCCTTGCGGCTACGATGAACCAGAAATCCTCCCTTCGTGAAGACCCTCAATTTGTCTCAGGGGTGCCGACGGCGAACAATATTAGATTAGGTGGTCCCGACATTGCTGATCGTTGGATATCCACCTCCGACTATCGCGGCACGCGGTGTTGCGCGAGCCCACGGGGCTTCCAACAACCAGCGAGGCCGCGCGAAATTCTTGACTGCGTGAGCCGCTGCTCCAAAGGAACAGGAGAGCCGTCCCGGCGCAGACGGCTCGTGCAGCACGGAAATGGACCGACATCATTCGACCGCATAGATTTTGGGTTGTGAGCTGTCTTTGAAGACCGCGTAAACCGTGAACGCTCCGCTCTTGCGTCCCGTCATCCCCGGGGAGCCCTCAGGCATGCCCGGAAGTGTAATACCGGCGATTGCCGGCCGCTCCGAAAGCATCTTCCGCACGATGCTTATCGGGACATGCCCATCTACCACGTATCCCTCGATGAACATCGTGTGGCAGCCTTGCAGATTATCAGGGACGCCTGCCTTGCGACTGATTTCACTCAGGTCGTTGGTCGCTTTGACGTCGACTATGAATCCATTTCGTCGAAGATACGCGGCGTAACCTTCGCAACAACTACATTGAGGATTTTTGTAGAGCACCGCACGCGGCGCGTCCGCCGCGCGAATCGGTGTCGCGGCTAAGATTGAGATCAAACCGACACAGAACGTGCGCCGTTGCATGGGATTCTCCTTTGCTAAACGCGCTACGCGACTCGCAGCAATGTCATCATCCCCGCGACTTGGTGATCAGTGACGTGGCAGTGGAACATCCAGTCACCAGGGTTGTCCGCGACGAAAGCCACATCGACAGTGTCACGAGGCTCCAGAAGTACAGTATCCGCCCACTGACGGTATGGGACTGCCGCGCCATTTCGAGACAGAATACGAAAGCTGTGGCCGTGGAGATGCATCGGATGCCACCACGCGGTTTCGTTTTGCAGCCTCAGAACGTATGGTTGTCCTCGCTGCAGCGTAAGTGAAGGCGGCATGCCCTCATGTCCATCACCCGTCATCGACGTTCCGTTGATGGCCCAAGTCGCCCCGTGGGACATCCCATGCATGCCGCCCATTCCGGCCATGTTGCCACCACCCATCATGCCACCCTGCAGCTTCAGGACATGTGTTTCGGCCCGGCCGAGGTCTGGTTCGGCGAGCGGATTGCGCGGCAAGGGAACAAGTGCGTTTGGACTCTTTCTGGGCGTATACTCGTCGCCGTAGGAGAGGACCGCGACGGCATAGCTCAGACCTTGGTAGAAATCGTCGATCACTTCGTACGCCCGCCCAGGTTCACCATTCAACTCGAGAAGAACGTCGGCTCGCATTGCAGGTCCCAGCAGAACGCGACCGTTTTCCGGTTCGTGAGGTTCGCACGGTTGTCCATCCACCGCGATGATGATTGGCCTGTGCCCTTCAAAACGCAGGGCCATGATCCGAGCGAGAGCAGCGTTGATCAGGCGGAGCCGTAAGCGTTCTCCCGCTTGAACACGCTCTTTCGTGTGAAGGGCGCCATTGACGGTGACCGTGTTGCCCACCCGACCGGACATTGCAGCTTCCATTGCGTTGCCGAAGCCACCAACGAGTTGACCCTCCGACGTCAGCCGCCAATCGGAAATCACCCACGCAACGTCGCGCTCGATCCCGGGCGTTTCCGGCTCTTCGACAATCAGCGCACCGGCAAGACCTCGTCCGAGTTGTTGTAGCGTATTTGCATGGGGGTGGTACCAAAACGTGCCAGCGTCGGGCGGCGTAAATTCATAAGTGAATGTCTCGCCGGGTGCGATGGGCGCTTGAGTCAGCCCGGGCACTCCATCCATCGAAATCGGAAGCCGGATACCGTGCCAATGAACGGTCGTACCTTCGGCCAAGCGATTCTCCACCAAGATTCGCACCGGCACTCCCTGCCGGACTCGTATTTGCGGCCCGGGAATGGTCCCGTCGTACGCCCACACGTCTGTAGTAAAAGCGCGAGATCGGGTACCAAGGTCCCAAGTGGTCGGACGGACGAGTAATTTGAGAGTTCGTATATCAGGGGCGGCTTCGGCTAGCCTTGAACTGCTCGCCAGTAGAGCAAGACCTGCTCCCCTACGGAGAACATCCCGACGTGTAATCGATGGAGATGATTTCGAATACGCCATTCCCACTCACTCGTCCTAAGCTCTGAGCGCGAGATCGGTGAGTCCGCGCTCGCACTCTTTTGTCAGTTCAAGATTGGACCATACGATCTCACCATCAGAGTCGACGATAAATCCGCTCCGAAAGTCCTGAACTTCCCGCAGCGCACATGCGCGCAGGATCGCCGCTTGGTTCGTGGGATGACACTCGCTTTGAAGCAGAACGCCGCAAATGCCTTCCGGCCGATACCAGTCAACGTCATCTGAATAGACCAGAGTCACAGGACCAAACTCATCACGTTGCCTCCAAATGCGTGCAAGTTCTCTACACGCTAGTTCGGTCGTCCTTGGGATCGGGTTACGTCCGCTCTCCCAATGTTGGATGGTGCCACGGCTCACACCGAGTAATCCCGCAGCACCAAATTGCGATACTCGCAAAAGCCTGCGCCATTTCTTTAAATCCCAAGAGTCCATCACCGGCCCGTTGCGGCGGGACTGGCCGATAAAGAGGCCGGCTTTGCTATGCGTTAGCATGAGGCCTACAGGTACGCTTTGGTCCCGGCAGGCGGTGCATCTCCGTCAGGATTGGGGAGCTTGCACCACCTGGGCCGGAAGCCGCTGTTATTGCCCGGGACTGACCGATTGGACCGTGTAGTTGTTGCCCGATCCCGTCACCGTAAACCGGACCTTGTCCCCGACCTTCACCTTCGAAAGATCGACTGAAGCCGCCGTCGGAAACTCCATCTTCATTGCCGGCCAATTGACTGCGGCGATCGGAGCATGATCGAGCGTGATTTTCTTGCCAGCCGCATTAAGTGCGGTGACGGTGCCGGTGCTCGATGCGGTCTTTTGCTCAGCCTTTTGGTCAGTCTTTCCCATGCCTGGCATGCTGTTCATCGATTGCGCCTGCGCATGGCCGATCGAGCCAACAAACCCGATAAGCCCGGCAAGCAGCGCCGCGGCAACGAAAGAGCGCTGGGGTTTGAGAGAACTACGGGACAACATGGATCTCTTCTCCTGTGATTGCAGGACGAGAGACGATGACCTCACGCTGACCTCGCCTGCAATTTGGTCAGCTGAGGGATAGGTCCCTGCACGGCTCCGCGCCGTTGGGTATTCAAAACACGACTTCACTTCGCCACCTCGGGGGCTATGTGCCGAGCAGTCTGTGGGGGCCCAGAAACAGTGCTGTGATCCGGTTCTGAATGCGATGTCGGCAACCGGTAGCCTTTGATGATCGCATAGATTGCGGGGATGACCACGAGCGTCAGTATCGTGGACGAGATCATTCCACCGATCATCGGCACTGCAATCCGCTGCATAACTTCGGAGCCGGCCCCACTACTCCACAAGATCGGCACCAGACCAGCCATGATGGCAACCACGGTCATCATCTTCGGCCGAACTCTGTCCACCGCTCCCAGCATAATGGCTTGATAGAGATCGTTTCTTGTAAATGGACGTCCGGCAGCCGCGCATTCAGCTTTCAGCTCATCAAGCGCCTGTTCGAGATAGATCAGCATCACAACGCCTGTCTCGGCCGCCACGCCAGCAAGCGCTATGAAGCCGACCGCCACTGCCACGCTCATGTTGAAGCCCAGCCACCACATCAGCCAAACTCCGCCGACAAGTGAAAATGGCAACGAAAGCATCACGATGAGTGTTTCAGCAAGCTTGCGGAAGTTGAGATAGAGCAGCAGGAAGATGATGAGCAGGGTGATCGGCACGACGATTTTCAGACGAGCCTCCGCTCTCTCCATGTATTCGAACTGGCCGCTCCAGGAAACGTAATATCCGGGTGGGAATTTGACCTCCTTTGCCACGGCCTCGCGCGCATCTGCGACGTATCCGCCAAGATCGCGACCGGTGATGTCGACAAAAATGTAAACCGCAAGCTGGCCGTTTTCAGTCCGAATTGACGTGGCACCGCGCGTGAGTTTAACGCTGGCTACCTCACCGAGCGGCACGCTTCCGCCAGAGGCCAACGGAACCTGCACATCGGTCGCAATGGCCTGCGGGCTCGATCGAAGCTCGCGTGGGTAACGTACATTAACCGTGTATCGCTCGCGACCTTCGACAGTAGTCGTTACGGCCTCGCCGCCGAGCGCGGTCGATATCACGTTTTGCAGGTCCGCAACCATCAGGCCGTAGCGCCCGAGCGCGATGCGATCGGGAACCACTTCCAAGTAATAGCCCCCGATCACGCGTTCGGCGTAAGCACTTGAAGTGCCGGCCACGTTTCTAACAACGGCTTCAACCTGTCGCGCTAACCTGTCCATTTCCGCCAGGTCGGTACCGTATACCTTGATTCCGACCGGCGTGCGGATGCCGGTAGAGAGCATGTCGATCCGTGCCCGTATTGGCATGGTCCACGCATTCGATACGCCCGGAAATTGAAGCGCCTTGTCCATTTCTGCCCGCAAACTGTCGATCGTGACACCTGGCCTCCACTCCGACTTCGGCTTCAAGTTAATGATGGTCTCGAACATTTCAGTTGGGGCCGGATCGGTTGCTGTGTTTGCCCGTCCTGCTTTTCCGTAGACCGATGCAACCTCAGGGAATGCCTTGATGATCCGATCCTGCATTTGCAACAGTTCTGCAGCCTTGGTGACCGATATACCCGGTAGTGTCGTGGGCATATACATCAAGGTGCCTTCGTTCAGCGTCGGCATGAACTCGCTGCCGAGTTGACGCGCAGGCACGATCGAAATCGCTAGAGCCACCAGTGCGAGGAGGATCGTCACTCCCTTTGCTCGTAGAACGCCGCGAATGACAGGGCGATAGATCCAGATGAGAAAGCGGTTCACCGGGTTTTTATGTTCAGGAATGATCCGGCCCCGGACGAAGATCACCATTAGAGCGGGGACCAACGTGATAGAAAGGAAGGCGGCCGCGCCCATGGCGAATGTTTTAGTAAACGCCAGGGGTCCAAATAGCCGACCTTCCTGCGACTCCAGCGTAAAGATCGGGAGGAAGGAGACGGTAATCACGAGCAGGCTGAAAAACAGCGCTGGGCCTACCTCAGCGGCCGCGTCGACGAGGATTCGTATTCGAGGCTTGCCGGGCTTTGCTCGTTCGAGATGCTTGTGGGCATTTTCGATCATGACGATCGCGGCATCGATCATCGCTCCGACAGCGATGGCAATACCGCCAAGGCTCATGATGTTCGAGCCGAGGCCGATGTATTTCATTCCTGCAAACGCAATCAAGATGCCAACGGGCAGCATAAGGATGGCAACCAAGGCACTGCGCAAGTGAAGCAGAAATACGATGCACACCAGGGCGACGATAATGCTTTCCTCGATCAGGGTGGTCTTGAGAGTTTCAATCGCCGCCTTAATTAACTCCGAACGATCATAAACAGGTACGATTTCAACGCCTTTTGGGAGGCTCGAGGCAATCTCCGACAGGCGCGCCTTTACATTGTCGATAACTGTGAGGGCGTTAGCTCCAAATCGCTGAAGCGCGATACCGCTCGCGACCTCTCCGTCGCCATTGAGTTCTGTAATGCCCCGGCGCTCGTCCGGCCCCAGTTCAACGCTTGCGATATCGCGCAGCCGAAGCGGCGTGCCCGCGCTGGTCTTTAGAACAATATTTTCAATGTCCTCAATGCTTCGCAGATAGCCTCTGCCGCGCACAACAAACTCAAATTCCGATAGCTCGACTGTCCGCCCGCCGACGTCGATGTTGCTGGCGCGAATAGCGTCCCGGAGCGTTTGAAGGGAAATGCCCTGCGACCGGAGTCGTCGAGGATCGACCACAACATTGTATTGCTTGACGAACCCACCGACGCTAGCCACCTCCGCCACGCCTTCGGCCTTCGAAATGCCATAGCGGATCGTCCAGTCCTGCAGGGAACGCAGTTCGGCCAGGTTCATATCTTTGGCGAGGATGGCGTATTGATAGACCCAACCGACGCCGGTGGCGTCCGGCCCTAGACTAGGTGTTACGCCGGCCGGGAGCCTGCGCGTTGCTGCGTTCAAGTACTCCAGCACGCGACTCCTCGCCCAATAGGGGTCGGTGCCATCTTCGAAAATCACATAGACGAAGGACACGCCAAAGAACGAGAACCCCCGCACGACCTTTGACTTCGGCACGGTCAGCATGGCGGTCGTCAGCGGATAGGTCACTTGATCTTCTATGACCTGCGGCGCTTGTCCGGGGTATTCCGTGTAGACGATCACCTGAACGTCGGAGAGATCCGGAATAGCGTCCAGTGGCAGAGTGCGAATTGCATACACGCCCGCCGCTACGGCAAAGACGGTACCGACGAAAACGAGCAGCAGATTATGCGCCGACCAGGCGATCAGCCGGGCGATCATTTGGGCGCATCTCCCGAAGACAACCCGCTTAATGCCGCCTTGAGATTGCTTTCCGCATCAATCAGGAAATTGGCCGCGGTGACGACCCGCTCGGTCTCGGATACGCCCTCTCGAATCTCCGCAAATCCGTTGCCGCGGATTCCGACCTTCACCGGCCGGGGCTCAAACCGTCCTTCCCCCTTGTCGATGATAACGACTTGGCGTGTGCCACTATCGATCACCGCGCTCTCGGGCACAGCTAAGACTGCGGCGCCACCACCCGTCGTGAGCTCCATGTCTGCATACATGTCCGGTCGCAGGAGGCCGTCAGGGTTCGCGAGCTCGACACGTAGACGCGCCGTGCGTGTTTCGGTGTTGATGCGTGGATAGATACGGGAGACTTTTCCTGTGAACACACGATCGGGATAGCCACGAACCCGGACAGCGGCTGATTGTCCTTCTGCGACCAGAGCGAGTTCTCGCTCAGGGACGTCCGCCAGCGCCCAGACCACCGAGTGATCTGCAATGCGAAACAACACCTGACCGGCGGGAGCTTTCATACCGGGGACGGCGTCGCGCTCCAAAACCAGGCCATTGCTTGGAGCAGACCACGTAATCGAAAGAGGTACTTTTCTGGTGCGCTCGATTTCGGCAATCACGTCGGCCGGTACATTGAGATTTTCGAGGCGTCGACGAGACCCTTCGAAGTCAGGGGCCGCCACAAGCTGTGCGCCGGCGGCAACAATGTCCGGCGAATAAAGCTGAAGAAGTGGCTGACCCGTTCGCACCATGTCGCCAGTGGTGACATTCTCCACGCGATCGATGAAGGCATCCGAGCGAGTGGCGACAACCGCGATGCGGCGTTCATCGAGTTGAATCGTGCCGGGCACTCGGAGAGTTCGGGTCAAGACCCGCCGTTCTACCGGTTCAGAGCGCACTCCGGTGCGTTGCAGCCGCCCAGGGGAAACCTTGACAGTGGAACTGTCCTGCTCCTCCCCCTCATAAACGGGCAGATAGTCCATCCCCATGGAATCTTTTTTCGGGACGGGTGATGTGTCCGGCAATCCCATTGGATTGCGGTAATAGAGAATTCGCTTCTCCCCGGTCGCGGCATCCGTTTGCGTCGCCGGCGGATCATCGAACGTCACGTCCTCGCTGGCGAGAACCGGCACAAATTCGCGACCATCCGCCGTTTTCTTGGGTTGCGCGGAGTAGGAAGGTTTTCCGTCGGGATCGCGGTAGTAAATCACGGAACCGGCGGGGGCACGGACAGCTTGACCCCCACCGAGCACAGCCGTTAGTTGCGAAGGCACCCATCCGGGGAAAGCCCCTTCGCTACGTCCTAATCGAAACCCGACCGCCAGGACACCGAGCATCAGGAAGGCAAAAAAGAGAATCAAAAAGATGCGTTTCAATGGCGATCTGCCCACGCTCGTGTGCCGTTTCTTAACACTTTCATAGGCATCGAGAGATGTTATCTGATCCATCAGTTCTTGGCCTTCAAAACGAGGCGGCTTTGAACGGTATCCTTCTCTCCTTGGACCTTCGCTGCGAGAGAAAGGCGCCAGCTTCCCTCCATTCCCAAGGTAGTCCGATATCGGTAAATACCGGTCTCTTCCGATGGCAGCGCCTCTAGATCAGCCATCATGGTCGGCATGCCATCCGGGGCCATATCCAGTCGGGTAGCGAAGATAACAGCGTCGCCCACAGGCTTGCCGGTCGGCTTGTGCATCAGCCGCACGGAAATAATTGTGTCCTGCGCCAGCGGCAGCGCGTCTTGAACGAGTTGAAATTCATAGTCTTGGGGCGACGCGGAAACATTCTGGGCGGATATGACCGTCGCCAGAGCAACGGTCGCGCAGAACGACACTATGTGGGATTTCATCATTGCCAGGCTAGCCTCAAGATATCTACGGGCCGCCGAGGCAGCCGAGCTCTCACAATAGGGTAGTTCGTGTAGGGCGGCGGTCCGGTTACAAGCCGCATTCAAAAAGGCTGCAGACCGGCTGCAGACGGGCTATCGTCGTCCCTTTCGGTCCTGGCGATCGGTGCTCTGCATCATCTTTTCACAGGCATCCATCATCTTGGTCATGCGGCCCATCATCGCGGACATGTCGCCGCCCATCATCATTCCGTGATCCCCAGGCGCCGCCGGTTGGGCGGGTGCCGCAGGTTGTGCCGGTCGAGCGTCTTGGGCCAGCGCCATGGACGTTACTCCGCTGCCGAGCGTGGCGAATACGAGAGAGGCGGCAAGAAGTTTTCTCATGTGAACTCTCCTTCTTTTTGAAGCGTTTATGGCTGGCTGTTGGGCTGCGAGGGCGGGCTCGAGTTATTCCCCTTGCCCATGGAACAAAGGTGCAGCGCGCACATCGCGAGACAAGGCAAGACGCCAAACAGGATCGGCAGGGCACCTGCCGCGACGAGCCAGTGCCAATTGAGCACGAGGCCCAGGACTATCAGCGCTGCGAGACCGACCCAGACGATGGGCTTTTGCCACCACAGCCGGAACGTCGAGGAACACGCGGCTCCATTGAACGCCGGACGCCTGGGCACCGGAAGTGTCGTCATGTCAGTCCTCCTGCCACTGCCAAGGTTCCCGGCAGGGCCATAACGGTGAATTCGGCGGTGCCGCAAGAGCGGTTACAGGTTCACGGATCCGTGAACTGCGGCCCGCAACTAGCGGCAGGTCCACAGATTGCTTTTTGGACCACCCTGGTAGGTGCAGCTCTTTTCACGAGGGGCTCGTTGCGAGGTTCTGCGTGGCGGCACTTGATTTGCGGCTGCGTAGGGACCGCCCTGCTGATAGGCAGAAGGCCCGACTTCGTTCGGCCAATAGCGCTTGTCGGTAATTGTTGGACCTGCTGCCGCTTGTCCCAACGACGCAGCGAGGAGGATAATTGACCCTGCAAGCGTAAGTTTCCATTTCATGACCCGGCTCCTTTTTTGAGATGCTCAATGCGTCTCAATGAAGGAGTTCGGTCCGGCACGAAAATCGGTTACAGATCACAGGCGTGGTTTCGCCTGCACCGCACTTGTTGATGCAGTCAAGCGCCGCGGCCAAAAAAAGGGCGCACCCTGTAACCGGAAGCCAGCGAGCTACGAACTCATGAACACGGAGCATGCCAAGGAGCGTGAACTTCGGGCCTTGATGATCGCGGGCCTCAACGGCGACGCCGCGGCGCATCGCGCGTTGTTGTCGGCGCTGAGCGGGCACTTACGTGCGTACTATCGAAACAAACTCGTCCGGTCGGGCCGCGGCCCTGAAGAGGCCGAAGATCTGGTTCAGGAAGCTTTGATGGCGATCCACACTCGGCGCGACACATATGATCCTGCTGAACTTCTAACGCCATGGGTGTACGCTATCGCTCGGTATAAACTAATCGATCATCTTCGTCATAGTCGGTCCAAGCAAGCGAACGTGCCGATCGAAGATGCGTTGGACGTGATGGCGGCCGACGATCGAGCGGCCACGGAGAGCAGTCTCGATCTGACAAAGTTGCTGGCGAAGCTGCCCGAAAAAGTCCGGTTGGCCATTCGTTACGTGAAGATTGAAGGTCTTAGCGTGGTCGAGGCCGCGGCTCGATGCGGAATCTCGGAGTCGGCCGTTAAGATAAACGTGCATCGCGGCCTTAAAGCATTAAGTGCCGCCATCGCTCAGGACAAAGCGAAATGAAAACCGATGAACTTATTGATGTGCTCAGCACGAATGTCGAGCGCGTCGACACCGGCAAGGTAAGCCGAAACCTTCAGCTTGCGATCGTCGGCGGCTTAATCCTTGCGTTGATCACAGGCCTGGCTGTTTTGGGCGTCCGATGTGACTTGAGAAACCCAAGCGCCTTCGGGTTTTTGGTTCTCAAGGTCGGCTTTGGCGTCGCGGTGATTCTACTCGGATCGCACTATCTGCTCAAACACGCACGGCCTGGCGGCGAGATGCGCTCGTGGATATTTGTCACCACGATCCCTTTCGTAGCGGTGATGGCTTTAGCCGGTGTAAGTTTGATCTCTGCGCCCGCCTCCCATTGGGACCATATGCTGATGGGAGACCGTTGGATCGAATGCCTGCTATCCATTCCCGTTATCGCAGTGGTACCTTTTGCAGTGATCATGTGGGCCGTTCGAATGGCGGCCCCCACGAACCTGGCAAGAACGGGAGCTCTCGCAGGCTTGGTCGCTGGCGGGATCAGCGCAGTAGCATACGCGCTTCATTGTACCGATGATTCCTTGCCTTTTGTTGCGGTGTGGTACGGAGGCACGATCGTCTTGTGCACGGTCGCTGGCGCCCTTTTAGGCCAGAAGCTACTTCGCTGGTGAGCCCGTTTTGGAAACGTGGCGGACATCCGCTCCTTCGCCGGCTTGGTTTCGGAATAAGACCGAAGGACTCATAGTAACGGATCATCTTTGCGGATACGCCGGATCGCTCGGCTGCTCGATCTATGTTCATTAAGTGCAAATCCAACACGCTCTTGACCTTGCGACGGCTGGAAGGTCGAGAACAATCTTGAGTTTTTTCGAACGGAGGATAGTCATGGCCGGCGCTACGGAACACATGCACCGCGAGCCGCGTTCGCACAAGCAAGGCGACGCCGAAACGGATCCCGTCTGCGGGATGTACATCGACCCCGGGACGTCTCAACACAGCGCGGAACACAACGGCAAGCGATATCATTTCTGTTCGAGCGGCTGCCAGAAAAAGTTCGTTGGCGATCCCCAGCGATACCTTTCCGGCAACACACGATCGAAGGAAGGTGCACCCGAAGGTACGATTTATACCTGCCCAATGCACCCGCAAATCCGTCAAGTAGGGCCCGGGGTTTGCCCAATATGCGGGATGGCGCTCGAGCCTGAGATCGTGACCGCCGAAGCCGGTCCTAATGTCGAACTGATCGACATGAGGCGCAGATTCTGGACCGGACTTGCACTCACCATTCCCGTTGTCGCGCTCGAGATGGGTGGTCACTTCCCTGATCTGCGCCGTGTCATCACTCCAGCCTTTTCCAACTGGCTGCAGCTTATCCTTGGCACTCCGGTGGTGTTGTGGGCGGGTTGGCCTTTCTTTGTCCGCGGTTGGCAATCGGTTGTCACACGCAATCTGAATATGTTCACGCTCATTGCCATCGGCGTCGGTATGGCGTGGCTCTACAGCGTTGTAGCGGTGTTTGCCCCCCACATTTTCCCTCCAGCATTTCGCGGCGCAGAAGGCACCGTGGCAGTCTATTTTGAAGCCGCCGCGGTGATCACGGTGCTTGTGCTGCTCGGGCAGGTTCTCGAGTTGCGGGCCCGGGAGCAAACCTCGGGGGCGATCCGAGCGCTGCTCGACCTCGCTCCTAAGACCGCGCGCCGGATCAGTAATGCCGGTTTGGAAGAGGAGGTGCAGCTCGATCAGGTGCATGTCGGCGATCGCCTGCGCGTTCGCCCGGGCGAAAAGGTGCCGGTCGACGGGGTGGTGTTGGAAGGCCATAGCGCCGTCGACGAGTCGATGGTTACCGGCGAGTCCATGCCAGTCACGAAGGAAGTCGGCGGCAACGTCATCGGCGGAACGATGAATCAGTCCGGTGCACTGATCATCGAAGCCAAAAAGGTCGGGCGCGATACGATGCTGTCACAGATCGTGCAGCTCGTCGCCCAGGCACAACGGAGCCGTGCTCCGATCCAGCGCATGGCCGATAAAGTCTCGGGATGGTTCGTGCCTGCCGTGATCGTGATTGCCCTGCTTGCATTCGCGGCTTGGTCCATCTGGGGACCCGCGCCGCAGTTCTCCTACGGATTGGTCGCTGCGGTTGCAGTGCTCATCATTGCGTGTCCGTGTGCTCTCGGCCTTGCCACCCCCATGTCCATTATGGTCGGTGTCGGTCGTGGAGCGCAATCAGGCGTGCTGATCAAGAACGCGGAAGCGCTAGAACACATGGAAAAGGTCGACACCCTTGTGGTTGACAAGACAGGCACTCTGACGGAAGGCAAGCCCGCAGTCACAGCTATCGTGCCGGCGCCGAACTACACGGAGGCGGAGGTGCTGCGGATTGCGGCAAGCGTAGAGCGGGCGAGCGAACATCCACTAGCCGTCGCCATCGTTCGCGCTGCCGAAGAGCGGGGCATCTCGACCGCACAGGTGACGGATTTCGACTCGCCAACCGGCAAGGGTGCGCTGGGCAAGGTCGAGGGTAAAAGCATCGCGCTTGGAAATGCCAAGTTCCTTGCTGAGCTCGGCGTGAACGTAGCAGCGCTCGCGGCTCAGGCGGAGGATCTTCGGAAAGAAGGCGCGACGGCGATCTTCATGGCTGTGGATGGCGTCGTGGCAGGAGCACTCGCCATCGCCGATCCAGTCAAATCGAGCACGCCTGAGGCGCTCAGAGGCCTCAAGGCGGAGGGGATTCGCATAGTCATGTTAACCGGCGACAATTGGACAACCGCAAAGGCCGTGGCTCGCCGGTTGGGGATCGACGATGTGGAAGCCGAGGTGCTTCCCCATCAGAAGAGCGCTGTCATTCAGCGCTATAAGGCGGCGGGGAAGGTGGTGGCGATGGCGGGGGACGGCGTGAACGATGCGCCTGCGCTCGCTGCGTCAGACGTCGGCATAGCCATGGGTACCGGGACGGACGTTGCCATGGAGAGTGCCGGCGTTACGCTCCTCAAGGGAGACCTAACGGGCATTGTTCGGGCACGCCGGCTCTCTCAAGTAGTAATGCGCAATATTCGCCAGAACCTTTTTTTCGCTTTCATCTACAATGCGCTGGGCGTGCCCGTGGCGGCAGGAGTGCTCTATCCGTTTTTCGGTATTCTCCTGTCCCCAATTATAGCCGCCGCCGCGATGGCGCTGTCTTCGGTCAGCGTCGTAGCGAATTCACTACGCCTTCGAAGAGTGCGACTCTAACGAAGGGTGACGCATGTGATGATGGCGTGAGAGGCATGTGGCATGGCTGCCATTTGGCTGTTGCTTGGCGTAGTGCTTATTCTCGCCACCGCAGCCCTCATCAAATATTTGTTTTGGCGCTGACATGATCCGTGTTGCGGGGTTGGCGGCGCTAACCGCCCTTGCTTGTGGTGGCCTTTTGGCTTTTCGTTCGGGATCGCGCAGACCACGGCGCTGGCCGGAAATTGTACGTTGAGCATTGCGCCTCCTGTCACGGCGAAACGCTACAAGGACAGCCGGACTGGCAGACACCGAAGGAAAACGGCCGATTGCCCGCGCCGCCTCACGACGCCACAGGCCACACTTGGCATCATTCCGATGCAAAATTGTTTGGCATCACCAAATACGGCATGTCTGCGGTCGTACCGGGACACGAGAGTGACATGCCCGGATTTGGTCCGATCCTTACCGACGAGCAAATTGGGGCCAATCCGGTCGACAAACCAAGGATCAGGACAACCCGAACCTGTGCACGGACTTCGAATCCGTCAACGATGATTGGGACCAGATCAGCGGACAGCCATTAAGGCCCGCGCCTCATATGATCCGCACTATGAGGCCGGACAGATGACCGCAACGACCAAATGCTGTAACGTCAAAATAGTTCTTGCCATGTGGGTGTCATCCATTGTGATGGTGTGGATGGCGTCCGCTACCGGCATCTGATGTGCCAAAGTGAGTCGTTGTCAGATTCACTCAAAGGGAGCCATCCACGAT
>Ga0209426_1001466_pt1 | contig 14116 bp, 17 predicted proteins | sample Deesub1362B_J571_FD_187697 | JGI IMG/M metagenome (GOLD analysis project Ga0209426, IMG submission 187697) | Deep oceanic, basalt-hosted subsurface ecosystem from Juan de Fuca Ridge flank, Pacific Ocean, CORK Borehole 1362B_J2.571 (SPAdes)... ...
AAGATATTATTAAAAGAATAAGAGCAAGAACACTTTTTGCAACACATTATCATGAACTCACATCACTTCAGGAAAATTACAGTGAAATTCAAAATCTATATACACTTGTTAAAGAATGGAAAGGGGAAGTTGTATTTTTAAGAAAAATTGTTCCTGGAGCAATGGATAGGAGTTACGGAGTATATGTAGCGAAACTTGCCGGTGTTCCTGCACATGTTATAGAAAGAGCACGTGAATTACTTGAAAGATTAGAAAGTAAAAAGAAACCTTTAAAATTCAATAAAAAACAGCTCGAACTTTTTGAAAAGCCGGACCCATTGAAAGAGTTTATAGATAGTATAAATCCTGACGAAATATCTCCGAAGGATGCTCTTGAAATTTTATATAAAATAAAAAAACTGAAAGAAAAAATGTAAATTTGATTTATCAAAAAGGTTCAAATCCTCTGAATTTTTTATTTTTAAAATGAAAATAAAAGAAATTAACGAAATTCTTAAAGGTGAAATTAAAGGGGAGCAGGAAATTGAAATAAAAGGGATTTTACCTCCTGAAGAAAATCGGGAAGGGTTTATCTCGGTTATTTATGAAAAGAAATATTCTGGAAAGAGTTTTTATGCTGTTATTACGGATAGGGAGAATGTAGAAAATATAAATTTCAAATCGGCTATTGTGGTTGATAATCCGCGAGAAAAACTTGTGCAGATTTTAAATTTATTTGAAGAGAGAGAAGAGAGGAGCGGTTTCATACATGAAACTGCTGTTATATCCGAAAAAGCGAAAATTGAGAAGGATGTGTATATAGGTCCTTATTGTGTTATTGAGGATAATGTGATTATAAAAAAAGGGGTAAAGCTTGTTGCCTTTGTTTATGTTGGAAAGAATTCAGTTATAGGTGAAAATAACACAATTTATCCTTTTGTTTCAATTGAAAAAAATGTTGAAACAGGCAAAAATTGTATAATTCATTCAGGAACTGTTCTGGGTTCTGATGGATTCGGTTATCAAAAAAAAGGAGATAAAATAATTAAAATTCCACAGGTGGGAAAGGTTAAAATTGCAGATGATGTTGAACTTGGAGCAAATGTGTGTGTGGATAGAGCAACAATGGGGAATACATATCTTGGAAATCAGGTAAAAATTGATAATCTATGTCAGATAGCCCATAATGTAAAAATAGGGGAAAGGACGATAATTGCGTCTCAGACAGGGATTGCAGGAAGTTCTGAGATAGGAAATGATGTCCTGATTGCAGGTCAGGTTGGTATAAAAGACCATGTAAAAATAGGTGACAGGGTAATCTTAACAGCAAAAACAGGTGTGAGTAAGGATGTTCCTGAAAGAAAAATCTATTCAGGATATTTTGCAAGAGAACATAAGCTTGTTTTAAAAGCAATGAATATTCTTTATGAACTTCCCAAATACTGGGAAAAATTAAAGAGATTGTTAGAAAAGGACGAATCAGTTTGAAGGAGGTTATATGAAAAAGAAAAAACTGGAAATAAAAACTGAGAAATTAAAAAATTTAATAGCATATCAAACAGATTCTATAGTAAGTCGGACAATTATCAACAAAAAAACAGGAACTATTACTCTTTTTGCCTTTGATAAAGGACAGGGATTAAGTGAGCACACTGCTCCGTTTGAAGCCATGATTTATGTTCTGGAAGGCAAAGTTGAAATTGTGATTTCAGGGGTATCCTATAATTTAAAACAGGGAGAAATGATTATAATACCTTCAAATGAACCTCATTCCCTCAAGGCGAGGGAGAGATTTAAAATGCTTTTAATTATGATTAAAGATTAGAAGTTTGAAATTTTATGTTTCTTTGTCTCTTTTAATTAAAGATCAAAGGGAGACACATAATCTCCCTTTTCTTCTTTTGTTTTTAATAATCTTTCTTTTTGTTCTTCAAGCACTTTAAATACAATCTCAGGAGTATCAGAAATTTCCCTGTATATCTTTTCAATTCTTTCAATTTTTTGGAGATGTTCAGGTATCCTGATAGTAAATTGTTTCACATAATCTTCCTCAGAGTACTCCTTGTTTAGCACCTCCTTAAACAATTTTTTAAGGTCTTCATATTTGGGTATTAAACCGGTAGGAGTCTTGATTGCATCAACATCATTGTTGATTCTCAATTCCATCCATTTATACCATACCCTTTTATCCATTTTTTCATTGAGGAAGTTTCCATTTTTATCTTTTAAGAAATAATTTACTGAAAATATCTTCGGCACCCTTTCCAGCCCTTTTTCAAATTCAAGATACATTTCTAAATATTTACCTATGGTTACAGAAAGAAAATCAAGATTTGACATGGGATTAAACTTTCTTACTCCGACAGCTCCAAGGGTTGCTGCTGTTGTCTCTGATTCAAGAGATGCTCCCTTTGTTATAACCCCATGAGTCCAGTCAAAGGCTTCTTCAACAGGAACCCAAGTATCAGAATCCCTTCCACCATATACAACCCCTCCTATTTCAACTCCGTTAGGATCCTCAAGCTTCGGGTCAAGATTTTCAAACATTTCAAGAGCTATGGTAAATCTTGCATTGGGATGAGAAGGAGGTATCTCTTTTCCGTCTTTATCCTTTTTGCCCTTATACCATTCGCCGGAGTGATTTATTCCTTTTTCAGGTTCAGGAGCATCTTTACCAACCCAGTAAACACTTTTATCTTCTGTTACGAGAATGTTTGAAAATATAATATCTCCGGGTGAATGTAATGCTTTAAAAATTATGGGGTCATCCTTTGAGTTAATTCCTTGGATAATCCCGAACATACCTTTTTCTACATTTACTGCATAAACTTTTCCATTCTTCTTATGCAGGTAAGCAATATCATCTCCCACCAGTCTTTCTCCGGGCATCATTGCAGTTGATGTTTTTCCGCACAGGGAAGGAAATGCACCTGTAATATATGTAACTCTTCCATTAGGTCCATTGATTCCAACAATCAACATATGTTCTGCCAGCCATCCTTCCTGTGATGCTCTGTGGATTGCAAGTCTTAATGCGAGTTTTTTAAGTCCTATAGCATTACCACCGTACTGGGTGTTGATACTGTATACAATCTTATCTATAAGGTCAATATATACTCTTCTTTTATCAATATTTTTTGAAGTCATCCTCTCATCAAGCTCACCTGCAGAATGAACAAACTTAAAGAAGGTCGCATTAGAACCTCTTTTAAGAAAATCCTGGTACCCCTGTCTGTAAAGGATGTTTTCTGAATGAGCAACATATGCAGAGTCGGTAAGCTGAACCGCAAGTATTGAGAATTCAGAACCAGCGGGTCCTAGAGTATAAAAGCATACATACATTGTTTTACCCTTCATTATATCCTTCATTAGTTCATGTATTTCTTCAAGCCCCTTATCCCTTTCCATCCAGTTTATATATTTACCATAATCCATTCCAGGAGGAAGAAGAAACTTTGTTTTTTCTTTATCCCTTGCCTGGTCATAGTATCCATCAAAGTGTGCTGTATGCCCTTCTATTTTTAATCTCATCTCTTCTCCTGCTTCAATTGATTTTTCTTTTATATATTTTAAATCCTCAGAAGTTCCTGCACTGACATAGATTTTCTCCGGGTTGCAAAGCTCCACATATTTTTCCACAAATTTATTCAGCTCTTCATTTCCGAGTTTCATGAGTCTTTCATAGCTTTCTCCGATGAATTTTTGTTTGAATTTTTCCATCACAATCCCTCCTTTTTGTTTATTTTAATTTAAATTAAATAATAATGTGCCTCCAAAATTCAAATTATTAGAAAAAATTTAAGAAATTATGCTGGAACCTTCAAAAGGTTCATATATTATTGAGAAAAGTGTAAAAAGCATTAACAAAAAGGTAATAGCAGGGATTATCCCTGTAAAGAGAATAAATAATAAAAAGAGTATCACAGGTATAATAAGAAATTTTGGGTTAATTCTTAATCTATAAATTATGAAATCCAAAGGAGTTAAAGGATAATTTAGATTACCACACTCAGGGCAGAAGATTCTATCCAAAGGTATATCTTTTTTACATTTTTTGCATCTATGTTTTTTTGAATATTTAGAGGCTGTGAGGTACGAAAGAGTATTATGTCTGTTTCTTTCAATTGTAAAATTTATTTCCTTTCCTTCAGGGCTTTGCTTTAAATTTTCATAAATTTCAAGTGCTTTTTCATATTCACCTACTTTTTCATATAATTCTGCAAGTTTTAAACTTGAGATAATATCTTTTCTTTTGCTTAAGACATATCTTTCTCTCTCATATTTTGACAAAAATTTGTTAAAAGAATGAAGTTTTTTTAAATATTCAAATACTTTAACAATCAGAATATAAATTGAAAGAATAAAAGCGAGAAAAACCGAACTCAACATTGCTTTATAAAGTCCTGCTGCAAGTATAAGTCCGAATATATTTCCTGAGATAAACACAATTATGAGTATAGGAATCAGAAGGAGGATTCCTCTTATAAATCCTCCTCTCATCATACGTTCAATTGCTCCGAAGGCAATAAAAATCAATATAATGAAATACAAAAACAAAAAAAGCAAAGAAAGCAAAGATTGCATATGAAATTATAAAGGCTCTGCGAATTACTTTTAAAGTTTTATGAATTTACATTATTAATCAAAATTGAACCCTGAATAAATTTCATTTATAATTTTATCTTCCTATGAATGAAATTGATTTTTTAATGCGACTTGCGGTTTCTTTTATTTTATCGGGCGTTATCGGTATAGAAAGAGAGATTTCGGGAAAAGTTGCAGGTTTAAGAACACACATGCTTGTGGGAATGGGAGCAACCCTTTATGCAGCGTTATCAATTCTTGTCAGAGCAGGAACAGGAACAATTGACCCTTCAAGAATTGCTGCTCAGGTTGTAACAGGGATAGGTTTCATAGGTGCAGGTGCTATATTCAGGGATGAGGATAAAATAAGAGGACTTACAACAGCTTCTGATATATGGGTTATGGGAGCGATAGGTCTTGCAGTCGGACTGGGTTATCTTCTGCTTGCTTCCTTTACAACCTTTCTGGTTTTAATTGTTCTTATCGGTGGTGCCTGGCTTGAGAAAAAAGCATTAAAGACAAAATGATAGAGTTCTTTATAAAATCCATTATTTATCTACTTGTATTGGCTGGAATTGCTGCTTATTTAACATACTTTGAAAGGAAATTTCTTGCTTATTTTCAGGATAGGGTGGGTCCCAACAGAGCAGGACCAAGAGGTTTATTGCAACCGATAGCAGACGCAATAAAATTGTTTTTCAAGGAGGACATAGTTCCAAAGAAAGTAAGTTCAAGAGCTTTATATTTCATTGCTCCTATTTTAACAGCTACATTTGCAATAGCCCCATTTTTCTTGATACCTTTGTATCCTGAAGGACCCTTTCCTGATATAAATCTCGGAATCCTATTACTTCTTGTTCTTTCTTCCTTTTCCCTTTACGGAGTTATATTTGGTGGATTTTCTTCTGCAAGTAAATATTCTGTGATAGGAGGTATAAGAGGAGCACTTATGCTTTTTTCTTTTGAAACTTCCCTAATTATAACAATTTTGAGTGTGGTTTATCAGGCAGGCACATTTTCATTAAAAGGAATCGTTGAAGCACAAAAATTGCCTTTTATATTCCCGCAGTTTATAGGATTCTTTATATTCATGATGGCAGGTTTTATGGAAACAAAAAGACTGCCCTTTGATATCCCTGAAGCAGAATCAGAATTAACAGGCGGGTTTCACACAGAATATAGTTCTCTTAAATTTGCTTTCTTCTTCCTGGGGGAATATTTACATATTCTGCTTGCTTCCTCACTTCTTGTAACCTTCTATCTCGGGGGCTGGAAATTGTGGATTTTACCTCCATTTCTCGGATTTATAATAAAACTTATTCCTTTTGTCTTTCTTTTTATCTGGGCAAGAGCTTCACTTCCGAGATTCCGATTTACCGATGCCCTTGAAATGGGCTGGAAAATTTTGTTACCTTTGTCTCTTTTGAACTTTTTTATAACAATACTCTGGGTATATTTTAAAGGAGGTTAAACATGCTTGAAAATAAAACAGCAATTATAACAGGAGTAACTTCAGGAATTGGCAAAAGCACCGCAATTTTATTCTCAAAATACGGTGCAAAAGTTATAGGAGTGGGAAGAAATCTTCAGAAACTTGAAGAGACCTTTAAGGATATAAAAAACGGGTGGTTTTTTAAATGTGATCTCTCAAACAGAGATGAAATTGATAATTTTATAAATGAGATAAGAAAAAGAAATGAAAAAATTGATATACTTGTGAATAATGCAGGGATGAGAAAAGATAATTTGATTTTAAGAATGAAAGATGAGGATTTTGATGCTTTATACAATGTGAATCTTAAAAGTGTATTTGTTCTTACCCATGAAATTGTGAAACTGATGATTAAACAGAGGAAAGGAGTGATAATAAATGTTTCATCAGTAGCGGGTCTTGTAGGTAATCCGGGTCAAACGAATTATTCAGCGATGAAAGCAGGGGTAATTGCCTTTACAAAATCTCTTGCAAAAGAACTCGGTTCAAGGAATATAAGATGCATTGCTCTTGCTCCTGGGTTTGTTGAAACAAAAATGACAGAAGATTTGTCAGATGAGGTTAAAAAATGGTATTTAGAAAATATTTCTTTAAAAAGGTTCGGAAAACCCGAAGAAATTGCAGAAGTTATAGCATTTCTTGCTTCCGATAAAGCAAGTTATATAACAGGAACATGTGTTATTGTTGATGGAGGTTTAAGCGGATTGTGATATGATTATATTCCTCTTTTTAATCTCTCAATATATTTTAATCCCGATGGATGATGTTCAGACAGATCATTTAAAAGCATATGGTGTTGTTTACAGAGCATTACAGAGGGGAATAGATTTTGACTGGCTTTTGAACTATAGAGGCGGTTCTTTTATGTCAGAATATTCAAAAGAAGTAGAGGAAGACCTTTTAAAAAATGCTGTTTATTATGAGATAATTTCAAGCACAAGAGCAGGTAATATTTACACTACAATTGAAGAGAACAACATGAACGCTCTTCGTCTTGAAGTTGCTCCGAAACTTGCTGTTTATGTCCCTCCCTATGCAGAACCATGGGATGATGCAGTTGAACTTGCTTTGAACTATGCGGGTATTCCCTATGATAGAATCTGGGATGATGATATACTTGAAGGAAAACTTGATAAATATGACTGGCTTCACTTACATCATGAAGATTTTGCAGGTATGTATGGAAAATTTGAATTGCCTTATGGTCATACTGCATGGTACAGGAAAATGAAGGAAATTGATAATAAAACCGCAAAAAAATACGGTTTTAAAAATGGACCTTTAATGAAGCAGGCGGTTGCCTTGAAAATTAAGCAATATGTGGAAAACGGCGGTTTTCTTTTTTCCATGTGTTCAGGTCCTATAACACTTGATATTGCTCTTGCTTCCATAGGACTTGATATATGGGATACTCCTTATGACGGAGACCCTTATGACCCTTCAGCAAATGAAAAATTAAATTTTGATAATACCCTCGCATTCCAAAATTTTAAAATTTATATGAGTTATACAAATGATGAAGAAACAGATATTGATGTAACAAAAGAGGCAGATAGAAGAGGACCTGTTGTATGTTTCAAACTTTTTGAATTTTCTGCGAAATATGACCCGATTCCATCACTTTTGACACAAAATCATGTAAATTGCATAAATGAATTTCTGGGAAGGGATACGGGCTTCAGGAAGGATAAATTAAAACCTTATGTGATAGTTCTTGCAGAGGTGGAAGGGACCGATGAAGCGAAATATATTTATGCAAATTATGGAAAGGGTTTTTTTACTTTCTATGGAGGACATGACCCTGAAGATTTCAAACATTTTGTCGGAGACCCACCCACTGACCTTTCAAAACATAAACACTCTCCTGGATATAGATTGATTTTAAACAATGTATTATTCCCTGCAGCCCAGCCTCAAAAGTTAAAAACATAACTTGGGAACTTTTGATAGTAAAGAATGGAGGGAATGTTTTAACGTGTTTAAAAATAAAAAGTGGTTATGGATAGGAGATAAAGAGAGCGGGTTCTGGGCCCTTGAAACAAAAAAAATTTGTTTTAAGATTTATGAAGCAGGATGGAAAGGGACCTATCTTTCGGGTAAAAATCTGAAAGATAAAAGACCGGAAGATTTTCTTACATTTTTTAAAAAATTTACTTTAAAGGTTGTTATAAACGATTACTACAGAATTTTTAAAGAAAGCAGAATATTCAAAACCATACGGGAAAAAGCGTATATATTGAAGAAAACGGATGAGGAAAAACTTTTAAAAGGTTATAAAAAATCTTTAAGAGAAGACATAAGAAGGGGAGAGAAAAATAAACTTATTTTTAGAGAATTAAATAAGGATTTTCTTGAAAAGTTTTATAAGGTTTATTCTTATACAATAAAAAAATTCGGGGCAAAGGCTCTATCCTTTAGTTTTGTAAAAAATTTATATGAAAAATTAAAGCCTAAAAATCTACTTAATTTTTACGGTGTTTTTCACAACAATAACCTACTTTCTGCTGTAATGACCCTTTATCCTGATGAGAAAACTTCCCTTGCCTATATTCAGGGAACATCTGAAAAAGGATATAAACTTGATGCTTCTCCTTTTCTTTTTCATAATTTAATATTGAATGAATTTAAAAAAGGTTATGAAATTTTTTCCTTCGGGGCAGTCCCTGATAATAGTAAATCACTCATTTTTTTCAAAAAAAGTTTCGGAGCAGAGGAGTATGAGTATCCTGTTTATGTGTGGTATAATCCCTGGTATGTGGAAGAGTGATTATTGAATTTTCTTTTCACATTTCTCACACAATTTATAACTTTTAAAATCCGTATCATATAAAGAATTAGAAAAATGCATAACACACTTCGGGTCAGGACAATGGGATAAACCCTTTAAATGACCGAGTTCATGTATTATTTCTTTTGCTGTTCTCAAAATAAGAAGTTCTTTGTTTTCTTCCTTTTCATAGAAAGATTCTTTTAACCTTGCAATTGAAACAATGCTTTTTCCTTCATAGGGTAGAGCAAGTCCGAAAACAAAATTTAAACCGCTGACATAAAGGTCTCTATCTGTAATGTAAAGTGTAAGACCTTCTTTATATGAAGGCAATTTACCCAACACACATTCGGCATTATACTGATTTCTTGATGGATTATAACAACCTTCAGGAAACATAACACTTTCCTTTATAATTATTTTTCCCTTATAAACCTCTTCAACACAAACTTTTGCCTTTTCAATAAGCGTTAAATCAAAATTATTTAAGGGAATTAAATATATCACCTTCAAATTCCCTTTTATTCTCATCAATCATTTTTATCTTTACAAAATGGGGATCAGGAAACTTTACGTTTTTTACTTTAAAGGGCCATTCAACAAGGAATAAAGCTTTCTCCTCAAGAAGACCGGAAAGATCAAGTTTTTTCTCAATATCATTTATATCAATTCTGAATAAATCTATGTGATAAATTTTTCCATCAGGTATCGGATATTCATAAACATAAAGAAAAGAAGGACTTCTTATTATATCATAACCGAAATAGGAAAGAATACCTCTTATAAATGTTGTTTTACCGCTTCCCAGAGGTCCTTCAATGAGAATACTCATGGGCATTTTTATTTTTTCTGCAATTTTTTTACCAAGTTCAAAACTCTCCTCAGGAGAATTTGTTATTATTTTCATAACTCAAGAGATTTTAAATAAATTCCGTATAATGTTAGATAAGGGTTATAAACAGAATTTTTAATAAATTTTTTGAATAACTTTCCATCTCCACCCGTAAGCACTATTTTTAAATTTTTGAATCTGTATCTTTTCTTTATACCTTCAACAATTCCCTTTAATCCGTAAATTAAAACACCTATGATACCATAACTCACACATTCCTCAGTGCTTTTTCCTGTTAACCTGAAATTTAATTTTAAATTTTTAATATTTATAAGTTCTGTACTCCTGTTTAAAACCTCAAGTTGAGTTTTAAAAGAAGGGATTATAAGTCCACCTATAAAGTTACCATTTTTTTTCACTACATCCACTGTAATTGCTGTGCCGAAATCCATAACAATTGAATCGGTTTTGTAAAGATTTATAGCAGAATAAACATTTACAATTCTATCAATTCCTATTCTTTCTTTTTCTTTATAAGGATTTTTTATTTCTTTAAAATCCTGGTGGACTAAAAATCTTATATTGAATCTATTGCTTATTTTTTCTTCAATAAAAGGAACAACAGAAATCCCGTATATTTTTTTTACTTTATATTTTTTTGTTATCTTTTCAAGAATTTTTATCGTATTTTCTTTTTCTTCAATAAATAGTTCAGGTTTTCTTTTTTTATTTTCAAAAACACCTATTTTTATGTTTCTGTTACCGATATCAAGGCAAATTACCTTGTTCATCTCTGATTCTGAAATCAAAAATTTCAAAGAGTGGAAAATATTTTATATCTTCTTCTGTAATAACTTCAATGGTAAAGTTATCTTTAAGATTTTTGAGAATACCTTTATAATTCCTGTTTTCATACATAAATTCAATTTTTACATTCAAGGGAATATTTTTTCTGTAAATTTCATATAAAAATTCCGAATCCTTTTTATTAAACTCAAGAATTTTATTAACCAGTTTTTCCTTTAAATCATCTATATTAAATTTTTTTCCTGTAAACAGATAAAGAGAACCTGCAGAGTTTAATCCCTCGGGAAAGTTTTGTGTATTCACATTTATACCTATTCCGTTTATAAAATTGTCATTTATTTTTTCAATTAAAATACCGCATATCTTTTTCTTTTCTATCATAATGTCATTAGGAATTCTTATGTAAGGGTTCAGATTGTATTCTTTTGTTGTTTCCTCAATAACAGAGAAGACTGATACACAGGTTAGGAGAAATGCTCTTTTGTTTTCTTTTACATCCGGAAGATAAAAAGAAAGATATATTCCGCCTTCGGGTGAAAAGAATTTGTTTTTAAACCTTCCCTTTCCCTTTGTCTGGATATCAGCAAATATGAATATTTCTTCATCTTTAAATTCTTTCAGTATTCTTTTTAAATATTCCTGTGTTGAATCAACCTTCCGTAGATGGATTATTTTCATTTACTTTTTCACGGGGATGTGTTTTTTTATAGATTTTTTTAATTTCCCTTAATGACAGATTTGTGTATATCTCTGTTGTGGAAAGTGAGGAATGTCCGAGAAGTTCCTGAATACTTTTTAAATCAGCACCATGGTCAAGAAGATGGGTTGCAAAAGCATGTCTCAAAAGATGGGGATGGACACCCGAGGCATTCGCCCTTTTATTGAATGTTTCCCTCACAATTTTTCTAAGAGATGGGTAAGATAATCTTTTTCCGTTTTTTGAAATAAAAAGATATTCATTTTCAGGATAAACTTTTTTTCTTTCATTCAGAAACTCCTTGAATAAATTAAAGGTCATTGAAGGTATGGGTATAATTCTTACTTTATTTCTCTTACCTTTTATTCTTATCTCTTTTAAACTAATAGAAATGTCTGGAATTTTTATATTTAAAAGCTCACTCGCTCTTATTCCGAGTCCGTATAAAAATTCAATTATTAATTTGTTTCTTTTCTCAAGAAAATTTTCAGGTTTCCATTCATCAAGAACTTTTCTGAGGATTTCTTCAGGTAATGTTTGAGGAAGTTCTTTTTCAAGTTTCGGAGTATGAATACCCGTGACAGGATTTTCTTTTATTTTACTTTCTCTTAAAAGAAATCTGAAAAAAACTTTCAGTGAAGATATTTTTCTTGCTATACTTCTTTTCTTGTATCCGTATTTTAAAAGGTCAGCAAAGTATTCCCTCAGATGGAATCTTTCTATTTTTTCCGGTTCCTGTATTCCGAATTTCTCTTTGGTGTATTCAAAAAATAAATTTATATCTTTTTTATAAGAATCAATTGTGTGTTTTGAATAATTTTTCTGATATGTAAGATAGTTTAAAAAATCATCAAGAAATTTTATCAACCCTTTGGTTTTGTTATAAGTTGTTTCGGTTCAACGAGCATTATTATGGAAGGAATGTTTGCCCTTGACCTGTGTCTTGTTCCTTTTTTTACAAGCAAACCTTCACCTTCTTTAAGATTAAATGTTCCTTCTTCCGTATCAATAAAAATTTCGCCTTTTAATACTATAAAAAGTTCATCTCCTTCATTATGAGTGTGGAAAGGGTATTCTCCCTGAATTTTAGCGACTCTTACCGCCACATCCCCGATGTTTGCTATTTCAATAGGAATCCAGAGTTCTTCTTTATCCTCAAATATTTTAAATATTTTAATTTTTTCCATTTTTAAATTGTGTTTTTATATTTTTAATTTTTATTGATATATCACCTTCTTTTGTTTTCATCTTTATATTATAAGGCATATCTTTATTCCATACAATAAAAATTCTTGCCTCAGGAAGATTTATTTTTTTGAACCTTTTATTTTCATCAAACACAACTTCAATTCCTCCTTCAAGTTTAAAAACAGATTCATTTTTTCTTTTAAATGCCTTTAAAACCTTTGTATTACCTATATATTTCAAAGGGGAAAAAAGGATTTTTGTTAAAAGAAATATTCTTTCCTTTAATTCTCCCTCAAATTTATTAGCACCGAAGGGAGATAAAAGGACAAGATTTATATTTTCACTATCTGCCTCAAACTTGAATTTACCTTTAAAATAATAATCATTTTCAACAGTTACATCACCCGTTGTTTTTATGGAAATGAGTTCACCCTTTTCATTCTTTTCAAGAAAATAAATAAACTCTTCTTGAGGATTTTCAATTTTTATCACACGTGTGCATGAGAAAAGAAAAATAGAGAAAAGTAAAATCCTTTTTACTTTATTTACCTCCTCTCATCAGTATTTCCCTGTATTCCTTTACCACCTCATAAAGCCCTGATAAAACACTGTCAGCAACTATTGCAAAGCCTATTGAAACTTCTTCAATTTCTTCAATTTCAAGAAGAGGAATCAAATTCTGTCTTGTAAGTCCATGTCCTGCTCTTACCCTTAATCCTAAAGATTTTGCGAATTTTGCAGCTTTTTTTAATCTTTCAATTTCTTTTTCTCTTTTTTCTCCCTCAGAAATAACATAAGTATTTGTATTTAATTCAACGGCATCTGCTCCTGTTTCTTTTGCAATTTTTATTATTTCTTCATCAGGCTCTATGAATAAACTCACATTTATTCCTGCATCTTTCAATTTTTTAACTGCATTTTTAACATCTTCCTTTACTTTTTTCAAATCAAGACCGCCTTCTGTTGTCACCTCTCCTTCTCTTTCAGGAACAAGGGTTACCCAGTGAGGTTTTACTTTAAGTGCAAAATCAACAAATTCCGTGCACATTTCAACATTCAATTCTCCTGATATATGCTTTTTAAGTTTTTCAACATCTTCTTCTTTAATATGTCTTCTATCAAGTCGTATGTGACATGTTATTCCACAGGCCCCTGCCTGTTCTGCAATTATAGCCGCAACAAGCGGGTCAGGGAATTTTTCCTTCCTTGCTTCCCTTAAGGTTGCTATATGGTCAACATTTACACTTAATCTTATGGGTTTCATTTTTATTTTTTACTTTTTAATTTTTGAGCATCTCTCACAACAATTGCTGTCATATTGACAATATCTTGGACATCATCACCTTTTTGAAGAACATGCACAGCCATTTTTGTCCCTAAAAGTATAGGACCTATTGCCTGTGCATTTCCAAGTCGCTGAAGGATTTTATAGGCTATATTTGCTGCATCAAGATTAGGGAAAATAAGCACATTTGCCCTTCCTTTAAGTTCTGAAAAGGGATAAAATTTATTTATTATCTCAGGAACAAGGGCTGTATCTGCCTGCATTTCTCCATCTGCCATAATTGAAGGTGCCTTTCTTTTGAATATTTCAACAGCCTTTCTTACCTTCTCTGTTTCCTTTGATTTAACACTTCCGAAATTTGAAAAGGATAAAAAGGCAACTTTCGGTCTTACTCCCATATCTTTTGCAAAGTCAGATGCAATCAGGGCAATTTCTGCAAGTGTTTCGGGATCAGGGTCAATATTTATTGTAGCATCAGCAAAGAA
>Ga0209426_1001467_pt1 | contig 14102 bp, 16 predicted proteins | sample Deesub1362B_J571_FD_187697 | JGI IMG/M metagenome (GOLD analysis project Ga0209426, IMG submission 187697) | Deep oceanic, basalt-hosted subsurface ecosystem from Juan de Fuca Ridge flank, Pacific Ocean, CORK Borehole 1362B_J2.571 (SPAdes)... ...
TTTAGTTATAAATAGATTACGTTTGCATAAAAACAAACGACAAGCTTATATATTGCAAACACAATTGATGGTGGTTCAGGCGTGTTCTCCCAGGGAACTTGTCCCAGGATGCAACGGACTTAACGGCAGGTAGCTCGCGGGCCTGCTACCAAGTTATATTCGCATAAGGGAGATAAAAACGTGCAGTACACCTGTGAGAACGGACTCTGGGAGCTGGTAGGTATGAGCAGATACTCTTAAATCCATCTGTCCAGAGGGACAATATTTTCTGCCTTAACCCCAAACACCCTTTTTAGTATTCTTTTTTCTTCGGAGGTCAATGGCAAGTACTCTTTTACGTAGCTTTGATGGAAACCAATGACGAACTGATTCCAGATAAGCTTCCGCTTGAGAGTTTCTACAGTAGCGAAGAATTTCTTCAAGTCGGTCTCCAGTGGCAATCCGACTTTTCGGTTTACGTTTTTCACCATCTGCGCCCAGAGCTCAAATCCATCTATTGAGTGCTTAACGTCTATTGCGCGCCTGAGGATTCTGGGTTCTCCGCTGCAGCTGATCACCCCTACAAAAAAAGGCAGGTCTTTAGGGATCTTCTTATTTTGAACAACCAGATACACCTCATCAGCCAAGTGTATATAGCTTTCCACCTGTCTTTTCAGCCTGCTGAAATTGTCTTTATCACTCTTCACCTCGAACGCTATAATTTTTGCTGGCCTGTATGAGCTGTCCTGCACAAATGCGAGCCCATCGGCTATGCTGCCCGCTATCTCCACGTGAGTTTTGAAGAAGGGGAAATTGTACTCTCTTTTAAGGAGATCGTAAACTATAGAGAGCATTTCATGCTCTGACAAGATTATCCGTCCACTTTGGAAGTTATTCAGAATTTTTCTTATTTCATCTGTGTAGTCTTTTGTTCTGAAAACTCCTGCATCTTTAAGCTTTAAGTTTGCGTATCTTGTCAACTTGTGCCCGCATAGCGACAATGATATTTCCAAATCGATACGGCGATTGTCAGCAAAAGACGTAAATCGGAATTCAGTTTCACATATACTTCCATTTTCATATATCGTGGCTGTTCGGCTTTCCCCTTGCTGATCAAAATAGTCAGCAACAATCTTCTCAACTTTTATTCCGCTCATTTTGCTGCCATGCTCGGTATGCAGAACACGCTCTCATCACAGTCTATGTTGTCCTCCTTTGCACAATCTTGAGAGCAGTAGTGGAATTCCCCATCGCAACAAACTTCATCGCCTTCCTCAAAAGGATATCCGCAAAAATCACAAACCTCTAGCTCCATACCACACTCGCCACACATCACCATTCAAGTCACCTCTCCCTTACCTACCCGCCTTATCAGTTTTCACCGCCTTCTTCTCTTAAAAGAATCAGTAAGTAATGCTAGGTCTCAGTCAAGATATAGACGCAGCTTGGATCTGACACTGCTGTGCAGTTGAAAAAGCTTGCGCTTTCTCATTGCTGAAGAATTCAACAATCTCATCCTGCAGAGAACCCTTCAACTTCCCGAAGTGCCACCTCATTGAGGACGGACTAACACCCGTAATTTCGAGCACATCCACAATGTAGCTAGAGAGGGGTACTGTAACCTCCTTAACATTCTTGCGGAGTACCACCCTGTACCTCCTCTGACCGTCGCCTGCCTTCCTGTTGGATAGTTGCCTCAACACCACATTTTTTAAGGTGCTTAGCGAGTCTTCAGTGACATACCTGACATCGTACATGCAAAGGTCAAGGAACCCCATGAAATCAGGTGATGGGTCCTGCACGTAACGCATAAGTTTCTTTTTCTCTATGACCACCTTCTCGGAGGTCATGGAGAAGATATCCATGAGATACAGGACCCTCTTGTCTTCTGGTTGCCTCTTAAGGTACCTGTATACCTTCTCTGCATGTTCTGTGCTGATTCTTTCAACCAACCCTTCTCGGGCTGCTTGTACCAAGGCATCATGATGCGGTATCATTGCATCAGCAACTACTGCGATAAATGCGGCAAGGAAGGCGGTGGATGTACCTATTCTTCTGTCCTTGTATGCCTTTATGTTCCTGAGACAGCTTGAATACATGTTCCTGAATTCATCCTTTTTTGCGTAGAAAAATGTCCTGACCTCTCTTGTCACCTCGTAAAGCTGATGTGTGTGGTCCACCCGGCTCATGAACAGCTCGAACAGCTCCTCGATCCTGAGCCTCCTTTTGAACACAGGATTCTGAAGGTACTCAGCGAGGAGCCTGTACAACCTCTTTACGCTGTCGTAAAGCCCCTTGTCCCTCTGTCTCAGTTCAACTCTTTTTTCGGGAAACATTTCAATGTAGGCGAGTTCAACAAGCGCCTCAAGGGCACGCCGAGGCAACTTCATCTTTGGATACTTTTTCTGAAGCTTTTTAAGGAGGAAGACAGCTCTGTCAAACACCACGGAGGGGTACTCCCTTGCTCTGACCAGAGAAAACAGCTCCTTATTGTACTTTTCTTCTTTTGTGAGTGTTGAGCGTTGGAGGAATACCTTGCCTCCGTTGTACCTGAAGTCCTTCTTCGTGCGGAAGGGCTTGATGGGGGTGTGAGAATCGGAGAGTATTTTGGACCCTTCTGATGTAAGGTATGCCTCCTGCACCAGTCCACAATCCAAGCACACATACTCGTAGTGCCTCTCGTCAAACACAAGCCTGCCACCGCACTCGCAGCGAAGATCATCTGCAGTGCGGCAAGCGTACTCTCCTCTGCCACGCTCCTCAACAATCCCTTTCTCAACAAGGCGATAGACAGCTTTCTTGGTTGCTTCCCTGCTAATACAGCCAGGGTACTTTTCAGAGAGCTTGGTATACACGTCCTCAAGAGTCAGCGACCCTATCTCGGAGAACAGCTTGGTGACTTCACTGAGGTAGGGTACCGCTGTGCTCTTCAACGCTTACCACCCCCTCCCTCACATTTAGAGCAGATAGAAAGAGTCCTCCCACTGATTGTCACCGTCAGCATTGGAGAAAGACAGTTTGTACAAATGTTACCGTCTGCGAGTTCTCTGAGCAACTCGACAGTGGCTCTTTCAATTGGCCCTCCATTCTTTTCTAGGGCACGAAGAGCCTCCTCAAAAAGCGGATCCTGGCGCAAAGCTTTTATCCTTGTTTGAATAAATTCTAACCCATGCATGGGCTAATGCGGGTAAGTAGGGAGTATTTAAACAATTTTCATATATCCAGTTTAAGTGAAGTGTTTGAGTATCATTCTGTACAAAAATGTTTGAAAAAAGAGTTATCCAAAACTTTTAGAGAACAATTTAAATGATATATAAAATAGGTGGGGGGTGACTCACAGTACATCCCAAGGAAGTGATTTACTAATCTCCTCCAAACCTCTCAAAAATATCCTTAATCGCATAGGGAATCGTCGCCGCTACCTCGCCAGCTGTGAAGGCATATCCCTTTTCTTCCAGAAGCATATCTCCGGCATAGCCGTTGATAAATGCGGCGCTGCACGCCGCTGGGAAGGCGCTCATCCCCTGAGCAATTAAGCTGGCGACTAAGCCTGCAAGCACGTCTCCGGTACCGCCGACGGTCATGCCCGGGTTGCCTGTTTCATTAAGCTTCACTTCCCCTTCGCGAGAGGAGATTATGTCCACGCTACCCTTGAGGAGAATCACACTTTCAAGCTGCGTACTCCACTTCCTCACAATCTCAACCCTCTCTTCAAGCTCCTGCGGAAGACGCTCGCCGGTAAGCGCATAAAACTCGCCCGCATGCGGTGTGAGCACTAGCTCTGAGCCTTGGATGGGAAGCTTCTCCCTAAGAGCCTTCAGCGCGTCCGCGTCCACAATACAGGGCTTCGAACAGCGCTTCAAAAGCTCAACCACGCCGCGGGTGGTTTCCTCTCTAACCTCTAAGCCAGGGCCAATGAGCACACAATCAACGCCTGCGAGGAGTGCTTCAATCTCAGAGATAGCTTCCGTGGAGAAATACTCGCCCTCGTATTTCCTGACTATAAACTCTGGTGAGAAGCCTCGCGTAGCCTCGAAGTTGACCTCTGGCACAGCGAGGTAAACTATATCCACGCCTGCGTTGAGGGCGGCAAGGGCGCTGAGCAGAGGGGCACCGTGGTATTCCAAACTGCCGCCTATGATGAGTACCCGCCCATAATCGCCCTTGTGCGCCTCCCTACGCCTCTCTGGCAGGTTAACCACCACATCTCCAGCACCAACGTAGCGGGAAGCCTTATTAGGTATCCCAATGTCAACAACAACCGTAGGGAACCGCTCTAGGCCAGGCTTAGGCGCGTGGAAGGTGACCACAAGATCAGCCGCGACGCAGTATCCCTCGCCAGCCTCGTTTAATCCAGAGGGCACATCCACAGAAACCTTAAATGCGCTGCTCCTGTTTATCTCTTCGATAATGCTCCTGTACGGCTCCCGCACCTCGCCTTTAATTCCAGTGCCCAGAAGGGCGTCCACAATTATATCAGCGTCAAAGCGCTGCTTTCTGAGGCGCTTCACTTTTACTCCAAGCTTCCTGAGCTTCGCAAGATTTCGCTTCGCGGCGCTGCTTTTAGGCTCACGGGCGAGCATTACGCTAACCCTTGCGCCCATCTCGGCGAGGTATCGCGCCGCAACAAAGCCATCGCCGCCGTTGTTGCCGGAGCCGCAGAGTACCAACACGCGCTTCCCCGCAAGCTCTACCCTCTCGCTCAGCTCTTCCGCCACAGCTCTACCAGCGTTCTCCATCAGCTCCTCCACTGGTACGCCTAACCAAGTGCTATTTATGTCCAGCGCCTTAAGCTCCTTCGCGGTAAGTACCTTCATTTCTAATACCTCATAAGGCGCATTATCTCAAGGGTGCGCAGCAGGTCTGTCTTGGAAATAATCCCCACAAGCTTGTCCTGCTCCACCACAAGAAGCCTTCCCACTCCAGCGCGCGCCATGCGCATAAAAGCCTCGAAGGCTTCCTCTTCCGGACCTATAGTGAGAAGCCTCTTCGTCATAACATCCCCTACGCGCTTTATGCTCCACTCCCCTTTTGGTACTCGCGACAGGTCACTGAAGGTGATTATTCCCACCAGCTTACCCTCTGAGACCACTGGGTAGCCCATGTGCCTCTTTTCAAACAGGATTTCTGCGAACTCCTCCAGGGTTATGTCTTTGTCCACCGTCACCACCCTGGTGCTCATCAAATCCTTAACTTTCAACCCCGCAAGCATGAGGTTTATTCGCGAGACCTCACCCTCCTGTGTTGCGCCTATGTACACAAAGAATGCGATGAAGATCAGCCAGAGGTTGGGGAGGAGCACACCTATGAGAGCCATGAAAATCGCTATGAGCTTCGCTATACCCGTGGCGATCTCAGTTGCTGCGGGAAAACCCAGCTTGAGGGCTAAGAGGGATCGAAACACGCGTCCGCCATCCATGGGCAGCGCCGGGATGAAGAGGTTGAAGATACCGAGAAGGAGGTTCACCTTAAAAAACACCACCAGAAAGTCCATTAAGCCTGCGATTCTGAGTTCGAAAAATGGGAATATCCCTCCCCAGCCGCCGAAGGCTGCAATAACCACCAAACTTAGAGCGCTAACTATGAAGTTGAACCCCGGCCCGGCGATGGCGATGGCAAACTCCTTCTTCGGGTCCTTAGGCATCTCCTCCATCGATGCGATGCCGCCAAAGGGCAGTAGGGTGATTTTTGAGATTTTAATGCCGTAACGCCTGGCTACGAGGGAATGGCTAAGCTCGTGCATGGTAACAGTGGCGAAGAGCATTACTATGTATATAAACGGCCCGGGGTTCAGGGTAAGAGCGCTGTACATAAAGAAAAAGAGAAGAAGTAGCAAGAAGGACACGTGCAGCTCCAAGGGAATCCCAAAAATGCTCCCTATGCGATAGTTGTCCCTCATAACCATGCCCCAAACTTTTTATTTATTAAACATCATTAGCTTTATATATGCATCGCCAAAAAATACTCACGAGGTGGTTTCCTTGGTTTCAAGGTTGAGCGAAATCACAGGTAAGGAGGTTTTTACAGAGGATGGGGCACATGTAGGCAGTGTGGACGACGTGGTTATCGACCCAGAGACAGGTAAGGTGACCGGCATACTTATAGGAAATGTGGAGGAGAGCTTCTGGAAGAGGGCGGGAGTAGACAAAGCCAAAGGCGTAAATGTGCCCTACAGAGCGGTAAAATCGGTGGGGGATATCGTAATTTTGAAAAATATAGTTTATTCTGCAAGGGCGGCGGCGCCTTAAAGGCGGCGGTAGAGCTCTTTTAGTATCCTCCCATGAACAATAAGCCCGAGAAATTTTCCGTCTTCTACAACTGGCAGGCGCTCTATCTTGTTTTCTATCATAAGCCTTAGAATTTCCTTTAGTGGTGCGTCTCTACCAACGACAATTAAACGCTTTGTCATGAGATCGCGCACAGGTAGAGAGCCCACCTGAAAGGTCTTCGCCAGCATTATATCGCGCTGCGTTACTATGCCCAGGATTTTCTCTCCTTCAACAACAGGCAGGCTGCCCACACTTGAGCGCGTCATTATGAGGTCTGCCAGCGCTATCTTGTCCTCGGGCGATATGGTTATCACCTTTTCCGCGGGAAGCATTATATCCTCAGCCTTTAACTGTGCAAGCTCCTTCATCGCCATCACCTAAAACATCGCCTTGCCCTCTTTGCTCTTTATCACAAGCACAGGTATCTCAGAGCGGTGCACAACCTCGCGGGAAACGCTGCCCAGCATGAACTTGCTTATACCCCTGCCGTAGGAGGCGAGCACCACCAGATTGTAATCCCCCTCTTCTATCTCCTTTATAATCTCATCCGCAGCCCTTCCACGACGCACCTTGGTCTCTGCCTCTATCCCATACTTCTTCAGAATCTTCACACCTTCTTCCAGTGACCTCTTCACAGCCTTGGGGGTGCCTAGCTTTCTGAGCCTGTGAATATCCTCCTTGAAAACCTCGAAGTACTCGTTGTATTCCTCATACTCCTCCTCAAATTTAGGAATAACCCTGAGGATGGTGACCTCTGGGTTGGTATGCTTCAGCAGGTAGCCCGCCTGCTCTATTGCCTCCTCCGCGAATCTCGAACCGTCGGTGCACATCAGCACTTTTATTTTTCTCCCCCCTTTTATAGTAATGTATGCAGAGAGAGTATTTAAATTTTGGGCAGTGAGAGCGGTAAAAGTAGCGAGGGAAGGGAGAAGTGTTGGGTAAGAGGTAATTGCACTTTTGTCTTAGAATTGAATAATTTAAGTTAATAGTTTACAAGATTTTAAATAGTAACTCCTTGAATAAATGAGTCATGAAAAGAACAATAGAGGTTTTGTCTGATGATGACCTTTTGAGCCAGATTATAGAAGGCAGAAAGAAAGACGTGAAGATTTTAGACTTTGAAGAATTTACAAAAAAGCTGAGGATTTAAAATTCGTTCTTTGTTTGTAGCTTAATATCGGTGAATCAGTACAAGAAAGGAGTGGGGGCACTGGGACTCGAACCCAGGTCGGCGGGTATCTCCCGCCTTAGGTGTCGTCTGGAGCCCGCTATGATAGCCGCTACACCATGCCCCCACAGGTGTAGCACTGTTGCTCACGAAGCCATAACATGGTAAAAGAATTTATACAGGGTTATTTCAGCTTTATCTCAAGCACATTCTGGGAGAACATCTTATCAGCTATCGTCTTATATTTCACAGGTATTACAGCGAAGTATCTTTTATCTCCAGCTTTCGCACGAACTTCAATGGAATTTTCAAATTTTTTTACAATTATGTCGTCGCTATTCTCAACGCCGGGCAGGCTAACCTTTATCAATCGCCCATTGCGCTCTACGCTAACCTCTGGCTCCACAACTTCTGGGTCGCGGGGCGTAATCCTCCTTTTATCCTTAAATACCTCAGAAATGTCATCAAAATCCTTTATAGAAACCTTCGGTTCACCTTTCTCCTGAGATATCTCCACAATAAACCCCTTCCCGAAGGGGAAGTTGGCAACATCGCTGAAGATATTTTTAATGCTCTGCTCAAAAACATTCAAAGCATCGTCTAACTGGCGCAGACGGGAGGGCGCGTTTTTGCTTCCGCAGTGTGGGCAGAACGCCCAGTCGTCTTCTAACTCCGCGCCGCAACCCTTGCACTTCATTACTCTTCACTATTCAACAATTTTTCTACCGTCTTTTAATTTTTTTATAACTGAAAGGAAATATTAATAAGCCATCACGTCAAGATTTAGATAGGTGGGAAAATGGTAAAAGCAAGTGCATACACCATTGAGGAGATTGCAGAGAAGCTCGACGAGGCATTTGGTATGTTTATCGACGAGGAGGAGGGATACGACGAAGCCATAAAATCCGTAAAGGAAAGACTGGAGAAACTCACAGAAAAATATCCCGATGATAAGGAGCTGAAAGAGTACCTCCAAGCATTCCAGGACTTCTACGCGGAGAAGGAAGAGGGCAAGCTTACCAGAGAGAGCGAAAAAGAGCGCCTTGTGTGGCTAAAGTCGGAGATAAACCACATAGTGCACTGGAGAAAGCTGGGGATGAGCGCAGGTAGAGTGCTGCCCTTCAGGGACTTCAGAAGCATGAGGGGCGAGATAGGCAGGAGGGGGTATTAAAATAGCAAAGGTTAAAGATTACATGCGTACAGATTTGCCAGAGGTAAGCCCCGAAGCGAGTTTTGAGGAAGTTGTTGAGACAATGAAAAAGAACAACTCAGACATAGTTGTTATAAAGGAAAAGGGAGAGATAGTTGGCTTAATTACTGACAGCGACATTGTCGCATGGCGCGCCTCCGGTAACGACACCTCCAATGTAAAAGCGTACCAGATGATGACCCCTTGCGAAGTAATGGGAAGAAACCCCTGTCTGCAGATTAATGAAGACGATGACATAGAGAATGCGATGAAGGTCATGGCGATAAGCGGTGTGCGACACCTGCTTGTATGGGGTGAGGGAGGCAAAGCTAAAGGCGTGCTCTGCGCCCATGAACTCATTTAAACCATGTATCCAGGCTGCGCTGTGCCCGGGTGACCTTTAAAGCCTTTTCCATCTTTTCCAGCGCCTTTTCTACGCGCTCGCGGGAGAAGTCCCTCTCCCTGCATAAAAAGGCGATTACACCCTCTTTATCAGGTGAGTGCCACTCTAGCTTATAATCGTCAGTGGTTTTGTGGTTTAGGAAAAGTTCTCTTATCTCAGCCACGTCGAAGTCCACCTCTATCCCCTTCGCCTCTAGGGCACGCTCAGCGCTACCGTGCTCTTTAATAAGCGCATACGCCTTCTTGGGGCCTATGCCTTCGACTCCGCCAGGGTTATAGTCGGTGCCTATGAGTATTGCGATGTCTATTAACTGCTCCCGGCTTACACCAAGGCTGCGAAGCACCTCGTCCAGGGTTATAATCTCAGGCTTCACATCAACGTACGCTTTCTTTCTCGGAAGCTTCCGCTTGCCAGAGATGGTGAGGTTGCGTACCAGGCGGGGCGAACCAAAGAGCAGGGAGTCGTAGTCCTGGCTGCCTGCGGCAAAAACATCACCGCGCTTTGCCATGTACGCAGCCTGAGCCTCGCCCTCAGCGGGAGCCTCAACATAGGGTATGCCGAGCAGCGTGAGCAAGCGTTTGGCGTCGCTGAGCATTGCATCGGTGAGCTTCGCAGACTGCACAGCTTTGCTCCACGCCTCCTCGTAGCGCTCCTCCTTCAGCGCGCGCTCCCACTCCCGTTTAGCCTGCTCTCTCAGCTGGTTTCTCTCTTTAATCACCTTGGATTTCAGCTTGGGCGGTTCGCCGTCAAACACGTACACGGGCAAAACGCCAAACTCAATAAGGTTGGAGTTTCTGTAGAGTATGCCTGAGAGGTGGCTTGTGACTCGCCCCTGAGAGTCGCGCAGGGGTTCGCCGGTGGGCTGGCGGATAATTGAGAGGAACTGGTAGAGGGTGTTGAAGGCATCTATGGCTATGCGCTTGCCCGCGAGCTCATCAAAACTTATCTCCCTCGCCGCCACCAGGTCGCCAAGTTGAACTCCCATTGTAAAAGTGTAGGTATCGGAGGCTTATAAAGATGTCGAAAAGTGCTAAGTAGTTGGGTCAGTGGTGGTGCATGTGCCCTGTTATGACGCAGACGTGAGAGCCGATACTCAGAGTTTATCAGAAATAAGATTGAGCTTTCCTCTTACTTTTTTAATCATCTTCCTTGCGAGAAGGTCCTTTACCACCTCTTCCAAATCCTCTCTACTCATCTCCGCCTTTCCTTCAATTTCTTCCATACTCATATCTCTTTTCTTTAGAAGAGACAACACCTCAAACTTGTAGTACACTTTTCGCGCCATTACCTCTATCTTTTCTTTTACAGGTAAGGTTACACCATACTTCTCTTCCAGCTCAGCAAGCTTTGCATTGAGATATGTGAGCCATACCTCAGTGCCTAGCAGCTTTCTCTGTGTCTCCACTTCCTGCAGCAGGTCTTTTGAATCTATACCAGCTCTCACAAGGAGGTTCATATCCTCTAAATCACCCTCCCTTTCAGTTATAGATTTGAAGAGGAATATGTCGCTGTTGGAGGCTACACCAACCTTGAGGTTCTTGTAATTCCCAAATGTGGTAGCTCTGCTTTTCATGCTCTCCGAGAATATGAATTTCCTCATAACCTGAGCTACAAAGATGTCCCATCTGAAGCCTTCGTCATTCTCCAGTATGAAAGATGCACCCATCTTTATGTACTCCTCCCCTGGCTTAAGCACCTTTCTATAGCCTATGTCGCTTAATATCGAAAGGAGACGCCTCGCATCTTTACTGCCTGATACTACGATATCCACATCCTTCGTGGCCTCTTTTATGCCAGCCAGCGCCATTGCTCCACCACCTATCATGTATATCCAGAGTTCCCTGTCCAGCCCTGCATCTATCCTATCAAACTCTCGCAGGATGTATTCTCTGTCGAAAGAGCGCCTCATAGTGCAACACCATAGCCTATAGCCTTTTCAGAAAACTCTTCCCAGGTGGGGAAATGCTTCGCCCTATGCCTTCCCCTGCTCTTCAAAAAGTTGATTAGAGCCTTGGCCTCTTTAGCTGCACCGTACTCCTCAGCCCTCTTCAACAGCAGCTTTTCATCAACTCTATTTTTAGCTAAGAGGATGAGGAGGTATGTTATGTACCTAGTGCTTTTTGGGTCTATCAGCAAGGTGTGTATCACCACGTCGTAGATATCCACGCCCTCCTTTTTCTCAGAGTAGAAGTAGTAACTGGTGTCTGTAAGAAGCAGAGGTACGCCGTAGTCGCCCAGCTTAGAGGGACCTGTGAGGTGGAAGCCTTTATGCTCCTTTGCAGCTGGTGCCTTGACGATGAACTCCCTGAGCCCTTCCCACACTACTGTAGCCTGTGGAGAGAGCTTTCTGGCTTTCTTCCTGTGAAGGTAATGCACCATCTCCTTAGCTATCTCGTTCAGAATGACAAAATCTAGATTAAGAGAGTACTTGGAATCTTTTTTTCTGACCACACCTTTTTCCATGAGCCTTTTCAGGACTCTGTGAATATTCGCCCTGCTTACCCCTGAAATACTGCTTATCTCTTTGACGCTCCGCTCTCTATCCAAAACCCAGAGGACGCTAATTGCATCGCCAGAAATAATGCTCGAGAAGTCCATGTACTCGAATCTTCCCAGCAAATCCTTCATCAACTGGGCGTGCTTGGTATCGGCGAAGCTGACAAGCTTCTTTTTGTTTATCCTCTCAACTTCCACGAAACCCTTTCGCCGAAGCGAATCCACCATCTCTGAGGTCCTGGACAGGCTGATCCCCATACTCTGCGATAAGGTTGAGATGGTTACTCCCTCTCCCTCTTTCTGAAGTGTCTGCAGCAGCCTAATTTCTGATTTCCCCAGCATGTGTATCATATTTCCGAACTCTTATATAAATAACTTCGGTTTATTGATACATACCCTCTGCTGAAGGCATCCTGCAACATAATATCAATGCACATGTATGTGCTCTTTGTGCTCCTCATGCTCCACCTCAGGCACATTCTCCTCAAACTCTACTCCTTTCGGCTCGTACTTCCTCAAAGTCTGGCTGTTCATCGCCACTATCACTGTGCTCAGGGACATTAGCAGAGCACCAATTGCTGGGCTAACAACTATGCCATAGCTGTACAGAACGCCGGCAGCGAGAGGTATGGCGAAGATGTTATACCCCGCGGCCCACCACAGATTCTGGACCATTTTCCCATAGGTCTTTCCTGAGAGGTCTATAACCTTTGGCACATCCCTGGGGTCGTTCCTCACGAGGATGATGTCCGCACTCTCAATGGCAACATCGGTGCCCGCGCCTATAGCTATGCCAACGTCTGCTGTAACCAGGGCAGGGGCGTCGTTTATGCCGTCGCCAACCATGGCCACGCGGTACCCCTTCTCCTTCAGGAGCTTAATTTTCTCAGCCTTCTCGTGGGGCAGAACCTGGGCGAAGTAGTCGTCTATACCAAGCTCCCTCGAAACCCACCTGGCTACTTCTTCGGCATCGCCGGTTAGCATGTAAACCTTAACCCCAAGCTCCTTCAGCTTTTTAACCGCTTCGTAAGACTCTTCCCTTATCCTGTCCGCGAGGGCAAATGCGCCGGCAAGCTTCCCATCAACTAGGGTAAAAACGACAGTCTTGCCCTGCTTCTGAAGTTCCTTTATTCTCTCATCATTAACTTCAATCTTCATCTCCTTCAGCAGGTTGGGGCTCGCCACGTACACCTCCTTGCCTGCCACCTTCCCGTAGGCGCCTTTCCCAGGTATAGCCCTGAATTCCTCTGGCTCAGGTATATCTACGCCATTGTGCTCAACATACTCCACTATTGCCTTTGCTATTATATGCTCAGAGTTGCGCTCAACGCTGGCTGTGAGTTTTAAAAGCTCATCTTCGGGAATAAGCGCTATAACGTCGCTGACGCCGAATTTACCTTCTGTTAGCGTGCCCGTCTTGTCGAAGACCACCGCATTGAGATCCTTCGCGGCTTCAAAGGCACGCCTATCTCTAATAAGAATGCCGCTCTTTGCGGTTATCGAGGTTGAGATGGCAACCACCAGGGGTATCGCCAGACCCAAAGCATGAGGACAGGCTATAACCAGCACAGTAACCGCCCTTTCAAGGGCAAATTCTGGCATCCCCAGAAGATACCACACCGCGTAGGTTACTATTCCCACAGTGAGAGCAACATAAAACAGAAAAGCTGCGGCTCTGTTCGCCAGGTCCTGCGTACGCGACCTGCTTTCCTGTGCCTGTTTCACCAGCGCTATAACCTGCGCCAGGTAGGTCTCCTCGCCTGTTCGCTCTATCTTTACCTTCAGCGCACCCTCTGTGTTTATCGCCCCTCCTATTACCTTCTCCCCAGGCTTTTTGTGCACTGGTTTGGACTCCCCCGTAAGCAGGGCTTCATTCACATAAGATTCGCCCTCAACCACGACACCATCTGCAGGAATCTTCTCACCGGGGCGAACCAGCACAACATCGCCAGCCTTGAGCTGTGAGACTGGCACGTCTTCAATGGCACTGCCCTTCACAAGGTGAGCCACAGTGGGCATTATCTTGACCAGTTCTTCTAGCGCTCTCGAGGCACCGAGGATGCTCTTTGCCTCTATCCAGTGCCCGAAAAGCATGACATCTATAAGCGTCGCCAACTCCCAGAAGAAGTCCTTTCCGGCTATAAAAAAGACGGTTGCAGAGGAGTAGAAGAAGGCAACGGAGATGGCAGTGCTTATGAGGGTCATCATCCCCGGCTGCCTTGCTTTTATCTCTTTAATACTTCCCTTCAGGAATGGCGAGCCACCATAGAAATAAACCGCTGACGACAAGATGAATAAAACCATCTTCTGGAATGGTATTTCTATGCGAAAACCAAACCACATCTGAATCATTTCAGAGAGAAGCAGGATAGGAACAGTGAGTATAAGGCAGACCCAGAATCTCTTCTTGAACTCCTCTATGTGATGCTCGTGGGTATGCTGAGCGTGCTGGTTATGCTGATTGTGTTCACCATGCTGCTGTTCCATTTTATCCCTCATCCGCCCATACACCTCCTCACATCAATAAAACGGACTTTACTTACACATTATTGGCGGTTTAATATTTATTCCTTACTCTTTGCAACGCGAAAATGTTAT
>Ga0209426_1001468_pt1 | contig 14086 bp, 11 predicted proteins | sample Deesub1362B_J571_FD_187697 | JGI IMG/M metagenome (GOLD analysis project Ga0209426, IMG submission 187697) | Deep oceanic, basalt-hosted subsurface ecosystem from Juan de Fuca Ridge flank, Pacific Ocean, CORK Borehole 1362B_J2.571 (SPAdes)... ...
CCCGGCATTTGGTACGGGTGATGTGGTCCATGTTCAAACAGGGACGGGACTACGAGGTTCGGGAGGTCTCATGCCCCAGTTGAAAATCCTAGCGGAATGTTCGGGTCTTTACTTTTGATTCACGTTTCAAGACCTGACCCTCTCTTCCGCTAAGCCTGTTCTGCATCGGATTAATGATACGAGATCGGGTAGGTTGGCGATTGGGGCCGGGGGTGGCCGCCGCTGCCAGAGCTGGAGCGTTTGCGAACCCGCTTTGGGGTGAGCTGGAAGCCGTCTTGCTCCCCGTTTGGCTCCCCACCTAAAATGGCCGCGTGAAAGACCTTCCTTTTGGGCCCGGCGATATCCTGGAGGGCGATTACTGGCCGGAGCCGGTGCGGGTGCTCACGGTCACCCGGGCCGGGACGCTCACCCAGTTGGAGGTGGTGGGCACAGAGACCGGCCGCTTCTACGGGGAAAGCTGGTTGGGAGGAACCGAACTCGCCTCCTTGAAAATTCGCACTCCTGAAGGCTTCACCTTCTCTGGGGATGGGGAGGCCGCCTTCTTGGCCCTGGAGGCCCGTCGCATTCGACTCGCCCACCTGTTCGATCCCCTCCAAGCAGTGCACACTTCCCAGGTGGACCCCCTCCCCCATCAGATCGACGCCGTGTACCACCACATGCTGCGCCAGGCACGACTGCGGTTCCTGCTGGCCGATGATCCGGGGGCTGGCAAGACCATCATGGCCGGGCTCCTCCTCAAGGAGCTCAAATACAGGTCGCTGGTGGAGCGCACCCTGATCGTGGTCCCCGGCCACCTCATCGATCAGTGGCTGCGGGAGATGCGGGAGCGGTTCTGGGAGACGTTTCGGGTGGTGAACCGGGCCACCCTCAAGGGGAGCTGGCGGGAGAACCTGTGGCGGGCTCACCCCCAGCTCATCACCTCCCTGGACTTCGCCAAGCAGGAAGACGTGCTCGCCTCCCTCGCCGAAGTCGACTGGGACCTGGTGATCGTGGACGAAGCCCACAAGCTGTCCGCCTGGCGCTACGGCGACAAAACCAAGAAGACCCAGCGCTATCGGTTGGGAGAGGTTCTCTCCCGTACCAGCCGCTTCCTGCTATTTTTGACGGCCACCCCTCATCGCGGTGACCCGGAGAACTTCCGCCTTCTTCTGGAGCTGCTCGAGCCGGGGATGTACGCCAACGTGGACATCCTATCCGAGGCCGCCCGCAGGGGGGAGAACATCTTGTTCCTGCGGCGGCTCAAGGAGGACCTCAAGACCTTCGACGGGGTCCCGTTATTCCCTCCCCGGCACGTGCGCACCCTCACCTATCGCCTCTCCCCCCAGGAACGGGAGCTTTACGCCGCCCTCACCCGCTACGTGCGGGAGCAATATAACCTCGCTTTAAACCAAGAGAAACGCAACGTGGCCTTCGCCTTGCTGATCTTGCAAAGGAGGCTCGCCTCTTCGGTGCGGGCAGCCCGACGGTCCCTGGAACGCCGGCGGAACCGCCTCTCCCAGCTTTTGAAGCTCGGCCGCTGGCTCTCCGAAAAGGGCTACCTCGACGAGGAAGCCCTGGAAGACGCCCCGGAGCTGGAACGCTGGAAGAAGGAAGAGGAACTCATCGAGCGGCTAACCGCCGCGGCCACTAGAAATGAGCTCGAGGCCGAAATCGCCCAACTGGATGCCATCATTCAGCTCGCCCGCGAAGTAGAGCGGTCCGGAGAGGAGACCAAACTCTCCCAGCTGAAGCGACTCTTCTCTGAACTAGCCCTCCAGGGCGCCCAAGAAAAACTGCTTATCTTCACAGAATCGCGCGACACCATGGAATACCTTACCGAGCAGCTCTCAGCTTGGGGCTATTCGGTGGTCAAGCTGCACGGCGGCATGGGATTGGACGAACGCATCCGGGCCGAACACGAATTCAGGGATCAGGCCCAGGTGATGGTATCCACGGAGGCGGGTGGGGAGGGGATCAACCTCCAGTTCTGCTCCCTCATGGTGAACTACGACATCCCCTGGAACCCGAATCGTTTGGAGCAGCGGATGGGGCGGATCCACCGCTATGGCCAACGCAAGGAGGTTTACATCTACAACTTGGTGGCCGAAGACACTGTGGAAGGGGAAGTCCTGCGCCGGTTGTTCAAGAAGCTGGAGGCCATCCGCGAGGCCATGGGCTCGGATCGGGTGTTCGATGTGATCCAGGAGGTGATCCCGGGGCGGAGCCTGGCCGACCTGATCGTAGAGGCCCTAACCGGAAGGCGCACCCTGGACGAGATCGCCGCGGAGATCGAGCGGGTCCCGGACGAGGAGGCGCTGAGGCGGGCCAGGGAGGCAGCCCTGGAGGCGCTGGCCACCCGCCACATCGACCTGAAGAAGGTGCTCGGGGAGGAACGCCGGGCCAAGGAAATGCGGCTGGTCCCCGAATACATAGAGCAGTTTTTCATAAGGGCTTGCTCCTTCCTGGGGATACCACTCGAGAGGCGTAGGGATGGGCACTACCGGCTGGTTCCGGTCCCCGCTAGCCTGCGGCGGAGGACGGTGGAGTTCCAAAACCGGTACGGAGAGGTCCAGCGTACCTACCGCGATTTCACGTTCTACAAGGAGGAAGCGGGGCGGAGCTGGTAGCCCCAGGGCATCCCCTCTTGGAAGCGGTCATCGAGGAGGTCATCGCCAAAGGAGAGGCGGAGCTCAAGCGGGGGGCGGCTTTCCTCGATCCATCCGGGGAGCTCTCCGGAACCGTGTGGTTCGTGGAGGCCGAAGTCAGGGATGGCAGCGGCACCCCGGCCGGGAAACGCCTGTACGCGGTGTTTCAGCCTCCGGAAGGGGAACTGCGGCCCATCTCTTCCGGCGTGCTTTGGGACCTGAAGCCAGCTGCTAGTGCAGGGAGCCAAGCCCACCTCGATCCCCTGACCGTCCAGGCTTACGTGGCCGAGGAACTGGTGCCCCAGCTCCTGGGGGAGATAAGGGCCGAGCGCGAGCGGCAAGCCGGGGTGAAGAGGCGTTATGGGCTACGATCGTTGGATGCCCTCATCGGCGAGGCCGAAGCGGACCTTTTGGAGCTTGAGACCCGGAGGGCCAAGGGGGAGGAAATCCCCGAACCTCTGTTTCACAGGCTGCGGCAGCGGCGGGAGGAGCTCGAGGAGCGGCGCCGGCGGCTGTTGGAGCAGCTGCGGCTGGAGACCACGCTGGTGCCCGGGATGATAAAGCTGGTGGGGGCGGCGGCGGTGTCCTCCTTGCCCCGGGCCGACGAGCTCTTGCACCCCTCGCTGGAGGTGGAGCGGGTGGGGATGGAGTTGGCGCTGGCCCATGAGCGGCGGGAGGGGCGGCGGGTAGAGGACGTATCGGCGCTTAATTTGGGCTACGATCTCCGGTCCGAGGGGGCCGAAGGTGATGTGCGTTACATTGAGGTCAAAGCCCGCGCCGGCACCGGCCCCATTGCCCTCACCCCCAACGAATGGCTCATGGCCCAGCGCTTGGGCGATGAGTACTGGCTGTACGTGGTGGAAAACGCTGCCCAAAAGCCTACCTTGCACCGCATCCGCAACCCGGCCTCCGTGCTCCGCCCCGAGGAGCGGGTGGAGGTGGTCCGCTACGTGGTGCACGATTGGAAACGCTCCGCGTCTCCGCGAGGTGATTAAAAATGACGGGAGAGCAGCTCCGCCGGTTGATCAGACAAGGTGAAACCATTTCGGTGGAGTTCAAAGGTGAGGAACGTGGGGCGTTATCAGACGATGAGTTGGTGGAAGCTGTCGTTTGCCTGGCTAACCGCCCGGGCAGCGAGCCCGGTTGGATCCTAGTGGGCGTAGAGGATGACGGACGCATTACGGGGGCGCATCCCCGCCATGGATCTATTACCGATCCGATCAGGATTCAAGCGCTCATCGCCAACCGCACCCGGCCTTCCCTCGCCTGCCGGGTTGAGCTGGTGCAGCTTGAGGGGAAGCCTGTTTTGGTCATCGAGGTCCCACCTTCTTCCATGCCCGTTGGCACCTCCGACGGGAGGTATCTGCGGCGGGCCATCGGGGGGAGGGGAAAACCGGAGTGTTTGCCATATCACTTCCATGAGATGCAGGCTGCCTTGGCAGGCCGGGGGGCGCTGGACTACTCCGCCCTAGTGGTGCCGGAGGCCCACTGGGAAGACCTCGATCCGCTGGAGTTCGAGCGCTTTCGCCGGATGATCCGGGAGAGCCGTGGACAGGGCGATCAGACGCTGTTGGAGCTCCCCGATATCGAGCTGGCCAAAGCCTTAGGCGCCGTGGAGGCCGATCATGAGGTGAAGGCAGTCCGGGTGTTGGGGCTTTTGTTGTTCGGGAAGGAGGAGGCCCTGCGGCGGTTCATCCCGACACATGAGGTGGCCTTCCAGGTCCTGTCAGGGACGCAAGTGGAGGTTAACGAGTTCTTCCGCTGGCCGCTGCTCCGCGTGATGGAGGAGTTGCTAGGGCGCTTCCGGGCGCGCAATCGCGAGGAGGAGGTGATGTTGGGGCTCCTGCGGATCGGAGTCCCCGACTACCCAGAGCGGGCCTTCCGGGAAGGGCTGGCCAATGCTCTAATCCATCGCGACTACACTCAGATGGGCGCGGTCCACATCCAGTGGTATGACGATCGAATCGAGATCTCCAATCCCGGCGGATTCCCGGAGGGGGTTCATCTGGGGAACTTGCTCGTTGCTCCGCCACGTCCGCGGAACCCACTGCTGGCAGATGCTTTCAAGCGGGCGGGGATCGTGGAACGCACCGCCCGCGGGATCGATACGATTTTCTATGAACAATTGCGTAACGGGCGTCCAGTGCCGTCCTACGAGCGGAGCACGACAACGATGGTGGTGCTGGTATTGTTTGGTGGAGAGGCTGATTTGAGATTCGTACGTTTGGTGGTGGAAGAAGAGCGAACAGGCCACCCATTGGGGCTCGAAGATCTTCTCATCTTAAATCATCTCCGGCACGGAAATCAGCTGACCGTGGCGGAGGCAGCTCAGGTTGTTCAGAAGTTGGAAGCCGAAGCTCGCAGCGTATTGGAGCGGTTAGTGGAACGGGGCCTGCTCGAATCCCGCGGTGCGGGTAAGAGGCGTGTCTACCAGCTTTCGGCCACCACTTGCCGCCGGTTGGGTGCGGAAGGGGCCTATGTCCGCCTCAATGGGTTCGAGCGTTCCCAGGCGGAACGGATGATCCTAGAGTATGTTAAGGCCCATGGATGGATCGCCCGCCACGAGGTCGTCGAACTGTGCAAGATCGGACCTTATCAAGCCACGCGACTTCTTAAGCGGCTTGTCGAAGAGGGTAAGCTTGTCCGCTACGGTGTGGGGAAGGGCACTCGCTATGCATTACGCGCGTAAATATAAGCGCGCACGTAATGAAAACGTGCGCGCACGTAAATGCGTGCGCAGGCCCCCCTGCCAAGTCGACTTCAACCCAGCGGGAGGCAACGCTTTGAAAGAAAAGGGACGAGGTGACTTTGGACCTGGCAACTGGAGGAGGAGGGGTCTGGAGGTGGTTGAGAGTTGAGCCCCAAAGATAGGCGGTTGATCGAGGTGATGTTCCCCCTGGAGCGGGTGTCGGCCGAGTCCCGGCGGGAGAAGAACATCCGGCACGGCCATATCTCCACCCTGCACATCTGGTGGGCCAGGCGCCCACTCTCCGCCTCCCGGGCCATTGCTCTTGCGGCCCTGCTCCCCGACCCGGGCACCGAAGAAGGCCGCAGGAAATTGGCAGAGCTCATCACCAGGATCGCGCCCTGGGAGGCGGTGAGGGACGGGGATTCACCCGCCATCCAGGAAGCCCGGCGGCTGGTCCGCGAAGCGTTCGCTGGGGAACCTCCGCGGGTGCTGGACCCCTTCGCCGGGGGCGGGGCAATCCCCTTGGAGGCGCTGCGGTTGGGTTGTGAAACCCATGCCCTGGACTACAACCCGGTGGCGGTGCTCCTCCTCAAGGCAGTAGTTGAGCTTCCGCAGCGGTTCGGCCGCCCCCAGGCCACCACCGAGTCCACCGCCCTGGGCCTGGAGTCCAGCGCGAAGGAGAGTCCGCTGGTGCTGGAAGTGCGCCGGTGGGGGGAGTGGGTGCTGGAAGGGGCCAGGGAGGAGCTGAACGGGTTCTACCCGCCGGACCCGGATGGCGCCGTCCCGGTGGGCTACCTGTGGGCCCGCACCATCCCCTGCCAAAACCCAACCTGCAAGGCAGAAATCCCCCTCATGCGCCAGACCTGGCTCGCCCGGAAAAGGGACAAAAAGGTGGCCCTGAGGATGGTGCCGGATCGGGAAAACTGCCGCGTCGATTTCCAGCTTGTAGAAGAGGAGGGGATCGATTTCGATCCGGGGAAGGGCACAGTGGCCCGGGCGGTGGTGGAGTGCCCGGTATGCGGCAGCCGCATAGATGCGGACACCACCCGGCGGCTGTTCCGGGAGGGGAAGAGCGGCCAGCGGATGGTGGCGGTGGTGCTTCACACCCCCTCCCGTCCCCTCCCCCGCAAGCGGGGGAGGGCTGGGGCAGGGGGGAAGCATTACCGTCTGGCCACCGAAAGGGATCTAGCAGCCTATCGAGCGGCGGAGGTCGCCCTGGAGGAGAGGCGCGAGCGGCTGCTGGCCGACTGGGGCTTTGATCCCGTGCCGGATGAGCCCCTGCCACCACTTGAGACGCTCGGTTTCCGGGTTCAGCGCTATGGCATGACCCGGTGGGGTGACTTGTTCAACGCCCGGCAGAAGCTGGCCCTGATCACCTTCGCCGACCACGTTCGAAAGGCCCATCGGCGGATGCTGACCGAGGACCTGCCCCCCGAGTTCGCCAAAGCCGTAACCACTTTTTTGGCGCTAGTGCTAAATAAATTAGCTGATTACAGCTCTGTCCAATGCGTTTGGCACACTAGCAAGGAACTAATCGCGCATACTTTTGGTAGGCAAACATTACAGACAGTTTGGGACTATATAGAGGTAAATCCTCTTAGTGGGAGCACCGGGGACTGGCGGTCGGCGTTAGAATGGGTGCTGGAGGTGATCGCGCATTGCTCCCGCATTCCGCCAGTGGAGGTGGAAGGGTGGAACGGAAACCCCACGTGAAACATCCGCTGACCCTCTCGGAGGTTTTGGCCATCCTGCACGGGCTTTGGGATGAAGCCCGCCGCCGGTACCGGGCTGAAATCGTGGGCGTTTTCGGTTCCTATGCCCGCGGCGAAGCCCACAAACGCAGTGATCTGGATGTGCTAGTCCGCTTCTTGGAAGGAGCATCCCTCTTCGACCTGGTGGGGCTGGCGGACTTTCTAGAAGAGAAGTTGGGACTCAAAGTGGACGTGGTCTCCGAACGGGCTATACGGCCGGAACTAAAGGAGCATATTCTGGACGAGCTGGTGCGGATATGAAACGAAATTACTTGCTCTTTTTGGAAGACATCATCGCTGCCATGGACGCCATCGAGCGATTCGTGGAGGGCATGAGTCTTGAGGACCTGCGCCGGGCAGTCGATGCTGGAAGAACTCAGAAGGGAGAGAAAGAGATGAAGCAAAAGGTCTTCACTACGCGCGGCTCCGCCACCGAGCTCTCCTATTTCCGTTCCAGGAGTCACTCCAGGGCTCAGGCCTTACCGGTGTGAGCGTCACGACATGGGGAGGACAGGGGCTGAGATGAAAGAAACGGCGAAAAAGTGGTACAAACAAGCCATACACGAGCTGGAGATGGCGGAGAAGAACATCGCCATCGGGGGCTACGATGTCGCTTCTTTCCTCTCCCATCAAGTTGCCGTTCGAGTGCTGGCTTTCTTTGAAGCCAAATGGGGCTGGTTATGAAGGAGAAAGACTATTGGCTGAAGAAGTTCTTGTCGGAGGCCGTGCCGAAAATAGTCGAGGTCGTAAAGCCCGCTCGGGTGGTGATTTTCGGGTCCCGGGCCCGGGGGGCCGCCGGGGAGGGTTCAGACCTCGACGTCATCGTGGTGGCGGATTCCTTCCGAGGTATGCCCTTTCTGAAACGGATGCCCTTCCTGCCCAAGCTGGTCCAGTTCGAAAAGCACATCGACTTCCTCTGCTATACCCAAGAGGAGTTCGAGCGAGTTAAGCAAACTTCCTCCCTTGTAAAATCCGCCCTGAGGGAGGGGATGGTGGTGGTTGACGGGGTCAAGTCGGTTGCCGGAGAGGGACATGCCAACGACGTTGGGGGGGCGAGGGGGCCAAGGTGAAGACCCTGAGAATTCCTCAAGTGCTCATCGGCTCCGCCACAGAGCTCCCCTATCCCGACAACTACTTTGACGCTGTGCTCACCGATCCCCCCTATTACGACAACGTGCCATATGCCGACCTCTCCGATTTCTTCTACGTGTGGCTCAAGCGCACGTTGGGAGACCTCTATCCAAAACTCTTCGCCACTCCGCTTACTCCTAAATCACAAGAGATGGTGGCCGACGCCAGCAAGAGTGGAGGGATGAACCAAGCTAAACTGCGTTTCGAGGAGATGCTCACCCAAGCTTTTCGGGAAATCCGCCGGGTGCTGAAGCCGAACGGGATAGCCGTGATCGTGTTCGCCCATAAGACCGCCGCTGCCTGGGAGACGATCATCAACGCCCTGCTGGAGGCCGGGCTGTACATGACGGCCTCCTGGCCGGTGCATACCGAAATGGGCAGCCGTCTGCGGGCACATGAGTCAGCGGCGCTCGCCTCCAGCATTTACATGGTGTGCCGCAAGCGGACCTCGGAGGAGGTAGGGGAGTACAGCCAAGTGAAAGAGGAACTCGAGCGCGTCTTGCCGGAGCGCCTGGCGGAGCTGTGGCGGCAGGGCATCCAGGGGGCGGACTTCTCTATGGCTGCTATCGGCCCGGCGGTGGAAGTGTTCGGCCGCTTTCAACGCGTGGAAAGGCTCTCCGGGGAAGCAGTGTCGGTGGGTGAGCTGCTAGACCTGGCCCGACGGATCACCTCCGAGTTCGCCCTGCGCCGGATCCTGAAAGATGGGCACCTCGCCGGAGTGGACAACGTGACCCAGTTTTATCTCTTGTGGCGGTGGAACTATGGCCGGGCCTTGGTTCCGTTCGACGAAGCACGCAAGCTAGCTCTATCGGTGGGGGTAGACTTGGAACTCCTCTCCCGGGAGGGACTGATCAAGAAGAACGGCTCTTACCTGCGGCTGCTCGGCCCCCAGGACCGTGGGTTCGCCGGGAAGGAGGTTCCAGCGAACCTCATCGATGCCCTACAGCTTGCCGCCCTATACTGGGGGCAGGGGAAGGAGCAAGAATTGGAGGAGCTGCTAGCCAGCCTGCCTTGCTCTCTGGAAACATTCTGGCGGGTGGCCCAGGCCATCGCCGATGGGCTCCCGGACGGCGACAAGGAAAGGCAGCTCCTGCACGGTCTATTAGGCCGACGGAATGGGGCAAGATTAAGGGAGCAGAGGCTTCCCTATGACCGCTAGAGGGCTAAATCGGAGGCTGCCGTCACTGGCGCGGGGGTACACCCGCACCGGTCCGAACTCCAGAGGAAAACGTGGTGTTGGGGCTTGAAGCCGGATTTTCGTCCCGGGGAGGCGATAGAGCTGTGAGGAGAAGGGGGTAGGGAATGGAGTTCGGGGCCAAGTTAAGTGAGGCGGAACGGTCCCTGGAGCGCGGGGCTGTGGCCCAAGCAGCCTTAGCCGGTGGACAGTTGTTGGAAGCCTTGCTCCGTTCCGTCTATCAGGAACTTCTGCCCAAGCTCCCTCCCCAACAGGCAGGCAAATCTGCCCAGGCTTTGGAGAAGGTGGGCAAGGGGAAAGGTGTAGAGGAGCTTACCTTGGGCCAGCTCTTGGGTCTGTTCCGCACCGGTGGGCTCTTCCCCCTGGCCAAGCGCTATCTGAACCGCGATCTTTCCCTGCTGACGAACGAGCAACTGGTCCGGGGTTGGGTGGAGCTACGCAACCGCGCCGCCCACGGTGAAGCCAGCCTAGATGAACAGGAAGTCCATGTGTTTCTCGTAAACTTACGGCAACTTCTCAGGCAGGCGGGCTACTTGAAAACCGCGGCGGCGATTGAAGGGGAGTTGCCCCCGTGGTGGGAGGTGGCCCGTCCCCATCGGGATGTGCGGGAAGGGAAACTATCTCCGGAGAAGTTCGCCGCCAAGCTGGACGAGGTGGTGTTGGGCCGGGGGACGGACGAATACAGAAAACCCGAGGAGTTCTTCGCCACGACCTATCCCACCCAAGGGCTAGTGACCCTGTTGGCCACGGTGCTCAAGCGGCTGGCCGGCAAGGGCGGGGAGGGAATCGTGCACCTCCAAACCCCGTTCGGCGGCGGAAAGACTCACTGCCTTATCGCCCTCTATCACTTCTTCCGACATCCGGAGGCGGCCCTGAAAACACAGTTTGGGAAGGAGGTGGTCTCCGAGGCCGGGGTGGAGGTGCCGGAGAGAGTACGGGTGCTCACCTTCGTGGGGGTGAGCGAAGACCCCCTGAAGGGGAAGACACCTTGGGGTAGGTTGGCCGAACAGCTCGACCGCTACGAGGATTTCCGGGACTGGGATGAGTCCCGCACTAGCCCAGGCAAGGAGCGGCTGCGGGAGCTATTGGCGGGAGCTCCCACCCTCATCCTCATGGACGAGATCGCCGAATACGCCGCCAAGGTAGTCAGCCCGAAAGAGATCGCCGAGGCCGGCGAAACTGTGGCCCGGGCTTATCAAAGCCAGCTGTTTACCTTCTTCCACCAGCTCACCGAAGCGGTTGCATCTCTGCCCAATTGCGCTCTAGTGGTAACCCTCACCACCAGCTCCCCCTATGGAGCGGAGGGCGCCCGGGCCCAGCATGAGTTGGGGGAGATCTTCGGTCGCATGCGCAAGATCCTGGAGCCGGTCCAGGGGGAAGAGATCTACGAGATCGTGCGGCGGCGGCTGTTCGAGAGCCTGGGGGATGAACAGTCGCGCAAGCAGATCGCTGCAACCATCTGGCGAGCGTATCGGGAGCTGAGGGATCAAGTTCCCCAAGCGGTTCGGGATGTCGATTACCGGGAGAAGTTGGCCAGGGCCTATCCGTTTCATCCCGAGCTGATCGATGTACTCCATGAAAGATGGGGGTCCTTCCCTGAGTTCCAGCGTACCAGGGGGGTGCTCAGGCTCCTGGCCGAAGTAGTGGCCTGGCATTGGAAGAAGCGTTTGCCCCTACCCGTTTTGCGCTCGGCCGATGTCCCCCTGGGAGTGGGGGGCGTCCAGCAGGAGCTGCTGGAGCAGATAGGGTGGGAATACGAAGGCATAATCGCCTCCGATATCGCCGGCGGTACCGCCCTGGCGACGCGGTTGGATGCCCAGGCCCAAGACGAGGTGAAGAGGTACCAGCTCGGCAGGCGTTTGGCCACAGTTGTCTTCATGTACTCGTTCACCGGAGCGGAGAAGGAGGAGCGGGGCGTGTCCCCTGCTTGGCTGCGAGCGGCGGTTTATGAGCCGGGGATGCCGGCGGCCCTCATCGGCGATACCCTGCAGAAACTGGAATCAGAACTGCTTTATCTGCACAAGCAGGACGGCCGCTATTTCTTCTCCACCGAGCCCAACTTGAACAACTTGGTGGTGAGGGCAGAGGAGGAGATCGGGTCGGAGGCGATCGAGGCTGAACTGAAAGTCTGGGTGAAAAAGTACTCGGGGATGGAGCTCAAGGTGGGGGAGCTTTGGACCCAGCGACCTGAAGGAGCACCGGACAGACGTGAACCCCAGCTGGTTCTGTTGGCTCCCGCTTTCACCTACGGGGCTTCCGCGACCGACGAGTTCGTCCGGGCCCTTTACGAGCGGGCCGGGGACGGGAAGCGCAAGTATCCAAACGCCGTTCTAGTCTTAGCCCCTGATCCGAACGAGCTGGAGCGGGCTAGATCGGCCGTCAAACAACTTTTAGCTTTGCGTAGGGTGAAATACAGCCACGGGGAGCGGCTGGATAACGCCGACCGGAAGGAGCTGGAGAGACGCATCCAAGCGGCAGGGCAATCGGTGGAGGACCGGGTGCTTGGGTGCTGGCGCCATCTGAGCTGGCTCGAAGCCCAGGGGCCGCGCTGGGCGGACTTGGGAACACCTCATTTGGGGCCGGCCCGGTCCTTAGGCGGGCGGGTGGTCGAGTATCTTAAGGATGCCGACCGGTGGGCGGAGGACATCGCCCCCCAGAAGGTCCTCCAGCTCGCCTTCGCCCCGGGAGAAGAGGAGAAACCGTACCGCGAGGTGCGGGACTTGTTTTACTGCGTCCCCGGAAACCCCATCGTGCCGGAAAGGGCACTGCGCAAGGCCATCCGGGAAGGGGTTAAAGAAGGGATTTTAGGGATCAGATTCGGCGGCACGCTGGCCTTTAAGCGTGAAGTGCCGGATTCACTGCTCGACCCCGAGGCCCTGATCGTGCGAGGGGAGGTCGCGGAGGCAGAGCTGGCGCAAGCTGAGGCGCTACAAGAAGAGCAGGTGATCGAGCGAAGAGAGAGCCAGCCCCCGCCCCCAGAAGCCCCGCCCACAGCGGAGAGGCAACCCCGAAAGCTCCGCTTGCGCCTGCGTATCCCCTGGGACCGGCTGGCCGATATCCAGCGCGGGGTGATCAATCCACTCCGGGGCGAGAGCAAGCGGTTGGAGCTTGAGATTACCATCGAAGCCGAGGCTGAGGAGGGCTTCAGCCATGACGTTTTGGAAAGGAAGGTACGCGAAACCCTGAAGCAGTTAGGGATAAACTGGTCGGAGGACCTCAGCTAGCCGGGCGCGGGAGCACATAGAGCAAAATGGCGAAGTAGTGACAGGCGCTCCCGGCCAAGACGAACAGGTGCCACACCGTGTGCATGAACGGGACGGTGCGGCCCAGGACGAAGAACAGCACCCCCACCGTGTAGAAAAGCCCGCCGGTCACCACCAGCCAGAACCCGGCGGGGGGGAGCAGGAGGAAAAGCTCCCGCATGGCCAGCACTGCCAGCCAGCCCATCCCCAGGTACATGAGCACCCAGGCCACTTTGAACCGCTCCCGAAACCAGGACTTGAAGGCGATCCCCAAGCCGGCCAGGGCCCAGATGGCAGCTAGCAACCCCCAGCCCCAGGGCCCCCAAAGCGGCAGCAGACAAAACGGGGTGTAGGTCCCGGCGATGAGGATGTAGATGGCGATGTGGTCCAGAAGCTTCAGGGCGGGGCGGGTGGCCACCGCCTTGGCCCCGTGGTACAGGGCAGATGCGGCGTAAAGCAGCACCAAGCTGAGGCCGTACACCAGGGCGGCGGCCAGGGCACGGGGATCCCCGGCTCGGTGCCCCCCCGCCACCAGTCCCCCCAGTCCGGCTAGGCCAAGCACCACCCCCAGGCCATGGAGCCCGGAATTGGCGACCTCTTCCCAAAACGCTTTCCCCCTCACGCCACTTGAGTCTAGGCGCCCCCTCTACCTCCCACAACTCCGCCGGTTGCCTCCCCGTCTCCCGGAAAAGAAGGGAGGAGACAAGCTGCGGGCCTGTAAAATACCGCCACTGCCATGGACAGGCGTTCGACAGTGACGGCGACATGTCAAGGGGTTTCGGCACGTAAATACGCGGTTTTCTCCCCCTCAGACGTTGGCCACGGCCGGATTTGTGTTGTACACGGATTGCGATGGAATGCTTGACAAGGCAGGGGTATGTCTGTATACTGCTGTACATGTACATCCGAGAGGTGGTCTCAGCGCGCAAAAAGGGCCCGGACGTCGTCTACGTCCAGTTGGTGGAAGGACAGCGGGACCCGAACACGGGCAAGGTCAAGACCACCATCCTGCACACCTTCGGTCGCAAGGACCGCCTGGACCTTTCCCAGATCAAGCGCCTGGTGGACCAGCTCATCCGGTACCTGGACGAGGAACAGCGTCCCCAGCTGCTTGCGGGCCTGGAGGTCACCCGCACCTGGGAGCTGGGCGGGACGCACCTTCTGGATGGGATCTGGCGTGAGCTTGGCCTGGATCGGTTCTTCGGGGAAGCGCTTCGGGGGCGGCGGTTCGAACAGCCGGTGGAGCGGGCGCTGTTCGCCCTGGTGGCCCAGCGGGCGCTGGCCCCTGCCTCCAAGCTCGCCGGCAGCCGCTGGGCCGGGGGGAGGGCGTGGATCCCCGGCCTGGAGGAAGGAGGGGATGAGCTGTCCGTCCAGCATCTGTACCGGGCGATGGATTTCCTGCACCAGGCGATGCCGGAGCTTCGGGAACATCTCTATTTCCAGGTGACGGACCT
>Ga0209426_1001469_pt1 | contig 14081 bp, 11 predicted proteins | sample Deesub1362B_J571_FD_187697 | JGI IMG/M metagenome (GOLD analysis project Ga0209426, IMG submission 187697) | Deep oceanic, basalt-hosted subsurface ecosystem from Juan de Fuca Ridge flank, Pacific Ocean, CORK Borehole 1362B_J2.571 (SPAdes)... ...
TTGTTGATCCCACCCTGACCTACGGATGCCCTCCGAAGGTAACCGCTGCTTCCGGATTGGACGCCCTTATTCATGCCGTTGAATGCTATACCGGCAACAAGGCCAACACTTTTAGCGATGCCATCGCGCTTAAAGCAATGGAGCTTATTGCCAGTAACCTCAGGCGAGCGGTCAAAAATGGCTCCGACAAAGAGGCGCGCAACTGCATGGCAGAAGGCTCGCTCCTCGCCGGGATCGCCCTAGCCAACGCTGGTGCTGCCGCCGTCCATGCTCTCGCCTATCCCCTCGGTGCCCGCTTTCACCTTCCTCACGGGGTAGCTAATGGCGTCCTCTTCCCCTACGTTACAGAACTCAACCTGTCAGCCAACCTGCCGAAATACGCCATCGTTGCCCGGATGCTGGGAGCGGAAACAGACGGACTCTCTCCGCAAGAAGCTGCCGAAAAGGGTGTGGAGGCAATCAAGGGTCTGGCTAAAGATATTGGCATTCCCCTCCGTCTGCGGGACTTGGGAGTACGCCGGGAAGATTTGGAAGAATTGGCCATCGCTACCATGGATGTTACTCGCCTTTTGGCTAACAACCCTAGGCCACTCACCCTGGACGAGGTGAGGCAAATCTGGGAAAACGCCTGGTAATACTTTGGCTTTCTGTTACCTTGATACATGTCTTTTTGTTGCTAAATCCTCCTTTATCTGATTTGCGGCATCCGCTGACAGATTTTCCCGCAGTTCCAATTCAGCCTATTCCCTCAGACCCGAGTACACCCTTATGAAGGATAAGTGTCTTCTCATCTGCCAGACCCTGCGGGCGGTTGAAGCGTGTTTTCAACAGGTGGTCAATGGAGCGCACGATGTAGGAGACCACCGGCTCCGGGGTGTAGTAAACGCCACGCATCTCCCTCACCCTGGGGTCATAGGCGGTGAGGAAGGTCTCGTAGAAGTGCACCACTGGGTCTTCCTTGGCAGTGCGCCTGCCAAAATCTTTAAGGATTGCCTCCATATCAGCCTGGGCAACGAGCTGTGCCAAGCCATCAACCAGCCAGGCAATGCGCTCATCCAAATCAGGCCCGGCAATGTGGTTGAACAGCTTGCGCAGGAACGGGTTGGTTTTGGGCAAGAGATAAGCGGCATTGTGGCGGGTGAAGGAACCGCCGTTGCCAGAGGTACAGCGGGCGGCGAAGATCCCCGTAGGCAATGGTCTGAGCATACATATCGGCGAACTGCTCCACCGAGAGGTCAGGGATGAGGTTGTCACGGAAGGCAGACAGCTGCGCGTGCAGGCTTCCGTTCTCCGGTTCCTCCTGGAAAGCAGCAATGATGAGACTGCGAATCATGTGTGCCAGGCGTGCCATGCGCAGCGTCAGCTCCCTTGGTGTGTCCACTACCTTAGCCTGATGAGCCAGAAAGTCATTCAGGAGTCCAGCTACGGCTTGGACGCCCACTTTGTCCCGCTTAATTTGGTGAGGGAATCACGGTAGCGCTCCAGCTGTTCTGATTTCTCCGCCTCATCAAGGCTTTTGCCGATATCCTTAGCCTCAATGTAGCCGATGGTAAGCGACCCTTTCCTGACAATAAAATCTGGCGCCCACACTCAATGTGCTTTGGCTCGTTAGTGGAAGTGGTTCCCGGCAGCAGACTCTCAATCAGCCCTTCTAGCGCCGAACGATGAGTATGCTCAGTGGCATCACCCAGCACTAGCTTCTTCTCCATGGCATATAGATAATGCTGAAGAGGTTTTACTGCATCGCTCATATCACCTCCTGCCAGCGGTAGGTCGTCTCGCTCCGCCGCGCTACCTGCAGAATCAGCACCAGTCTGTCGTCGTCATACACCTCGTAGACCACGCAGTAGTTCCCCACCCTGATGCGGTAAGCATGTTCGGCGCCTTTTATCATTCTCACCCCGTGGGGGCGAGGCTCATCGGCGAGCTGCTGGACGGCGGCGCGCAAATGGTCAAAGTCCGGCCTGCTTATTCGGTTTTTGAGCCTTTGTAGGTCACGGTCGGCGGCCGGGGAGACTTCAAGCCTGTACACCTTTTGCCTCGGCAGCTCATTCTCGCTCGTTTACCGTCTCTTCAATTTCGTGCTCAACTTCGTCCCAGGGACGTCCGCCTTTTTCCTTCCACTCAGCGCGCGCAGCCTCAATGGCAGGTAGCAACTCAGCATCCTCTTGGCTTTCCAGCCATTCACGCACTGCATCAGCGATGATTTCACTCGCTGCCGTATGTCTCCTTGCTGCCTCCACCTTTAGATGGGTATAAAGTTCCTCATCATGAAACACCACCGTCATTTTTCTAGTCATCCAAGCCCTCTTAGACGTATGTACTTACATGTGTACAGATTATAACTAACAGACTTAGGTAGTTAGTCAAACTTTTTGGAGCTACAGGTCGAAGTACGACCATTGATGCACAATTCTGACGATTGTGCAATGTCACTGAATCACGCGAGAATTCAGTTCTGTTAGCTGACTGGCGGAAATGGCCCAAACTGCACCCGATAGAGAAGCTCCAGTATTCGGAGTTCTGTCATTTCAGCTGAAGTTGCTTTGATAACTCCCGTAGCGCTTGCAATCTGGGTAGTTGCTTTCAGCCAACGATTCGAAACCTGTCCATACAGGTAATGATTCTAGCAGCTTTGTTACCAAGCCCAACTCCCAGTGCCTCCAAGACTACATTGTCACAGATGGGGATGAGCTTTGGCCGTCTCCGATGCAGCGCCTTGGTGAGTCTAGCGACACCTATACCGGGGTGTCTCAATAATACGCTAAGTACTTCATGAATGACATTCTTACGACATTGCCATTCAAGGTCACTCATGTTGAGTAGATCCCAGTCACCAATTTGCGCAATAGACTCACCAACAATTGGCCCCATGTCTTGGGCGACATTCTGGCTGCAATCTTGTTGGCTATTCACCTATCTTCATCGGTTATCCGGTCTAAGTCGGACGGGATTACACCGTCATACGTTCGAAAGCTGTTGAATCTTTTCAGATAATAGGCAAGATCGCTTTCGACTCACTCCCAAGAGATTTCCCTCGCTTGGATTTCACTGGAGATCGGGGTGGCAGCAGTTCTCCTTTTAATCTGTACTGGTCCCAAGCCTTTACGTCTAAGTTCTTCTGCGCATTCTTGGCAATGCACGACCCTTCGGTGCGCACGAGCTTCGAACTTCCTGTCACAGGTTCCACAAATCAAGGTGATTAGCTGCTTAGCCCACATTTGCTCCTTTGATGTTGGCACTATCCTAATTATACACCAATGCTATTGGTATTCAGGGTGAAGCCGGGCTGCACAATCCTCGGTTTAGTTAGGTTGTTCCGACCGTAATCTTTTTTGACCGCAGATGCACTGCCGGAGGCCTGTCCAATAATATAAAATAAAATAAATAGGGATGCAGCCCGTAGTACCAAGCGACTATGCGGCGTGAGGACTTAAGTACTATTCATACGCAAGCGTAGAAGTAGCATAATGTATGTATCCCAAGTAACATATAGTACTTTTGGGCTATACCAGAAATGCCGGCTTTACAAACAAGAGGTAACCCAGCACGGAGGCGGCTGACTGATGATGAAGGACGAAAGAAAAACTAGGAAACAGCTAGTAGCAGAGTTGATTGAAGCACGCGAGCGGATTGCGCAGTTACTGGCCGAGTGTCAGCGTTCCAGAGAGACTCTGGAACAGAAGGTTGAGCAGCTCGAGTCGCTAATGGACTCCGCGCCTGTAATCATCTGCAGGGCTGACCTTGCTACCAGAGTCACCTACGTGAACAAAAAGTTTGAGGAGGTCACGGGGTATACCCGCGGAGATGTGCTCGGTAGGCCCTGGGTAACGTTGGGTATTTTGTCCAGGGAAAATGTCAGGCTATTGACCAGAAGGATGGCAGAGAAACTAAAGGGGAGTCCCCCCATTCCCACAGAGCTACAAATCAGGCGAAAAGATGGGCGATTCATCTGGGTCACGGGTATAGGCGAGGTTATGAGAGAACGCGGTAGGCCGGTTGGCTTTCAGGTTATTGCGCAGGACATTACCGAAAGGAAACTCTACCAGCAAAAGATCGAGCGCGCGGCCCAAGAATGGAGAGCTACCTTTGACGCCATAGCCGACTGGGTATTCATCGTGGATAGACATTTTAGAATTACCAGGTCAAACAAGGCTTTTGCCGATGCTTTTGGGATGCGACCCGAGGAAATCATCGGCAAGACCTGCTACGAACTGGTACACGGTACCAGAGAGCCTTTTCCTGATTGCCCTCACCGAAGAGCATTCGATGCAGGCAAACTGTCCAAAAGCGAATTCTTTGAACCCAAACTGGGAATCCATGTGGAAGTATCCTGCTCGCCTCTGCTCGACGAAAGCGGCGCTGCGACCCGATCGGTGCATATTGTCCGTGACATCACTCAGCATAGGGCGATGGAGAGGGCCTTGCGTGAAAGCGAGAAGCGCTACCGCCTGGTCACGGAAAACGCGGCAGACGTCATCTGGACTGTGGATTTAAATATGCGCCCAACCTACATCAGCCCATCCATAGTCAGGTTATTAGGCTATAGTGTTGAGGAGGCTATGGCTAAGCCGATGGAGGAAGTTTTTGCTCCTGCCTCCTACGAACTAGCCATGAAAGCTCTTGCTGAAGAGCTAGCTAACGAAAAGAAACAAGGCGTAGACCCGCAGAGGTCGAGGGTTCTGGACGTTGAGCTGAAACGTAAAGACAGTTCCACAGTGCCTGTCGAGCTTAAGTGTACTTTCCTCCGGGATGCCGAGGGACAGCCGATCGAGGTCTTAGTGATAGCCCGGGACGTGGCCGAACGCAAACGGATGGAGGAGGCACTGCGCGCAAGTGAAGAGACGTACCGCTCCTTCTTTGAGACAGCCAGAGATTGCGCTTTCATCACTACCCCGGAGGGCAGGTGGGTAGACTGCAATCAGGCGGCGGTGGAGTTCTATGGTTACGAAAGCAAAGAGGAGCTACTGAAGGTCAGAGTACCGGACCTCTATCAAAATCCAGAAGACAGAAAAAAGCACACTCAGCTAATTGACAAGCGGGGATACCTGGAAGACTATGCGGTGAACCTACGCAAGAAGGACGGCACCATTATCAATGCCCTCATTACCTCTGTGGTACGGAAAGATAAAGAGGGCAAGGTGCTCGCCTATCAGGGGACAATCAAGGACATTACCGAACGCAAGAGGATGGAGGAGGAGCTCAAGCAGGTAAAGGACTTCCTTCAGCTGCAGATTGACCGCATGCCCATCGGCTTAATCGTCTGGGACACAGCGTTCCGCGTGCAATCCTGGAATCCTTCTGCGGAGAGAATTTTTGGTTATAGAGCGGACGAAGCGCTTGGCAAGCACCCCTATGACATCATCGTCCCCAGACAGGCGCAACCCCACGTTGACCAAATCTGGCGACGGCTGCTTGAGGGGGATGAGACCGCGCATAGCGTAAACGAGAACACACGTAAGGATGGCAGCATTATCATTTGCGAGTGGACGAACACGCCACTCAAGCGGCAGGATGGCACCACAATCGGTGTTCTCTCCATGGTTCAGGACATTACCGAGCGTAAGCGGGCGGAGGAGGAATTGAGAGAATCAGCTGAATTGCACAGCGCCCTCGTGGAATTGGGCGGCAGGCTTGGGGAAGCCATTATCATGCGCCAGGATACCGAGCAACTAGAAGGAAAACACGTCTTTGTCAGCGATGCCTGGTGCCAGATGACCGGCTACTCCGCAGAGGAGCTGCTCAATATGTCCTTTTTTGAGCTAGTCCACCCCAAGTACCGTGAGGAGTCTCTGACGAGATACCGCCGGCGGATGTGCGGCGAGGTCATCCCCGACTTAATTGAGCTCTACATTATCAGGAAGGACGGCACTGAGTTCCCCGTAGAACTCACCAGTGCCTACACCACCTACAAAGCGAGGCCCGCCGTCGTCGCCTTCATCCGTGACATCACCGAGCGCAAAAAGATGCAAGAACAACTTATGGTCACTGACAGGCTGGCTTCAATTGGTGAGCTAGCCGCCGGTATCGCCCACGAGCTGAACAATCCCCTAACCAGCGTGATCGGCTTCTCCGAACTAGTGCTGCAGCAAGATGTGCCGGCTGACCTCCGGGAAGACCTTGAGGTGGTAAACCGCGAGGCAAAGCGTACTGCTGAGGTAATCAGAAACCTTCTTACCTTCGCACAGAGGCACGAGACAAAAAAGCAAGCGGTAAATATAAACCATATCATCAAGAAGGTGCTTGAACTACGTGCCTATGAGCAGAAGGTCCACAACATCGAGGTCAGAGCGTACCTTGCCCCTGATCTCCCCGAAATCACGGGTGACCCCTTCCGTCTGCAGCAGGTCTTCATAAACATCATCATCAACGCCGAGCATTTTATGAGCGAAGCTCATGGCAGAGGCACCCTTATCATTACCAGCGAGCGGCAGGGCAACTTCGTCCGAGCTACCTTTGCCGATGATGGTCCGGGCATTGCCCCGGAGAACCTGAGACACATCTTTGACCCCTTCTTCACCACCAAGGAGGTGGGCAAGGGGACGGGACTGGGCTTGAGCATCTGCCATGGCATAGTAACCGAGCACGGCGGCCGGATATGGGCTGAAAGTGTATTGGGCAAAGGCGCTACCTTTATTATGGAACTGCCGGTACGTGCGAAAGGCCGCCGCAGCAAGGGACAGTAGATGGAAGACTTCATCGCCAACCCAAAAAGAATCCTGGTAGTCGAAGACGAGCCGACTATCTCCGAGCTCTGCCAAAGAGTCTTGGCTAGCAAAGGTTTTGAAGTGGATATTGCTGCCAACGGGAAGATAGCGCAGGACATGGTTGAGAAGCTTGACTATAAGCTCTTGCTGATCGATATCTGGTGTTCAATGGTAGAAAGCTCTATCAATGGCTGCAAGAGAAATGCCCGTAACTGGCAAGCCGGATGACATTCACCACTGGGTCTGTAGTGGGTGGAGATACTCGGGCTTTTCTGGAACAGACCACCAGACTATTTTCCGCCCAAACAAAAAAGGAAGCATTGCGCTTCCCTTTTGCCTTCTTTGGTAGCGGGGGTTGGATTCGAACCAACGCCATTCGGGTAGCGGGAGAAATCATAATCCTGCAGTAAATAGCGTTTCGTTTACCGCTTACAAAAGGGACCTTTGTTATATCAGAGGAAGCAATCGCATCCTTTCCGTTCCGAGATGGAGGGCTTGTTTAACACAAAAGCGATAAAGGCATGAAAGGGTGAATTGTTACCGCCTAGGTTTTGAACATGCCGAATTTTGCGGCCACACGACTCTAAGTCTTACTTGAGCAATAAGTTTGACAGTCATATCAATGAGGACTAGAATTAAAGCCTAATACATGAAATAGCCTGAAAAATAACATGATGTGGTGCCGTTTGAGGGGGGTGGGGAGATGAGAAAAAGGGTACTGGAATCGCCGCCTGATAGCGGTTGCCGGTGCCCTTTTCTGGTCTGCAGCTGTTGGTAGAGTCATTGGTAATATGGGAGTGCACAAGATGAGAGCCGAAGCTGGGACGAAAGAGCAGGTCCTAAGCGAACTGGTAGAATTGCATTGACGAACTGCTGAATTGGAAGAGTCCGAACGCGAGCGCAAGCGGGCGGAGGAGGTTCTACCATGAATACATTTCACCTGCTGACATCTGCAACATATTGGCTGCTGATTGTGATGTGGGCTTACATCCTGTTTTTCTACATTAGACGTATTGGCTTGAAGCGAGTAGAAAGTCGTTTGCTCATCACGCTCATTGCTATCTTGGCTATCGACGCCTTCCGCACCTTGTTTGAGAGCTTCTACTTTGGTGCCTGGTATACATCGCTGGCAGGACTCTTGCCAATGGGAGTCCACGACTTTTTGTCCTCTCCTGAAAGGTGGGTTATTCCCAAATTTCTAAATGTCGCGGCAGCAGCCTTAATCATCGGCATATTGCTGCGCCGTTGGCTTCCCGAGGAAGAGCACGAGAGAGAGCAGCAAGAGAAACACGTGCGCGAACTGACGGAAACCATCGAAAAACGCAAGCGGGCGGAGGAGGAACTGGTGCAGGCTAACATCCAACTGAAAGAAATGGACCGCATCAAATCCGAATTTCTGGCCACTATGAGCCATGAGCTGAGAACGCCGCTTAACTCCATTATTGGCTTCACCGGCATAATGTTGCAGGGCATACCCGGGGAGCTCAACGCGGAGCAGAGAAAACAGCTTTCCATGGTTAACAATTCAGCAAAACATCTTTTGGGCTTGATAAATGATATCCTGGATCTCTCAAGGATTGAATCCGGCAAGATGGAAATCTCGACGGAGAGGTTCAAGATCCAGGACGTTGTTTCTGAGATTGCCCAGAGCTTATCTCCAATGATTTCTCAAAAGGGGTTGAAAATAATCACCGAGATACCAGATGAAACCCCGGAAATCTACAGCGACAGAAAGAAAGTTTCCCAGATTCTCCTGAATTTGGTCCACAATGCAGTCAAATTCACCCCAGCCGGCGAGGTAAGAATTGAGTGCAAGTTCGACAGTGACAATCTGGAGGTGAGCGTTGCCGACACGGGCATAGGAATAAAAAAGGAGGCTATGAAGCTATTGTTTGAGGCATTTCGGCAAATCGATGGTACAGTGCAGCGAAGGTATCAGGGTGCTGGACTGGGACTCTATCTCTGCCAAAAGCTGGTGACCCTACTGGGTGGAAATATCTGGGTCGAGAGCGAATATGGCCGGGGCTCCAAGTTCACCTTTACGCTACCTCTTAGGCCAGAAGGAAGGGGAATAACATGAAAAAAAGGATTTTAGTGGTAGAGGACAATGAGCAGAATTTGTATCTGGCAACTTTCCTTCTGGAGAGAAACGGCTACGAGGTTATCAGCGCTGAAGATGGGCTTGAGGCTATAGAAAAAGCCAAAATGGAAAAACCCGACCTCATACTCATGGATATGCAACTCCCAGAGATGGACGGCTTCGAGGCAACCAAGAGGATAAAGGGCATCCCGGAGCTCAGCCACATATCCATTGTGGCTGTAACCTCCTATGCCATGGTAGGCGATAAAGAAAAGGCACTGGCTGCTGGTTGTGTGGGCTACATCGAAAAGCCCTTCGTGCCAGAGACCTTCGTCTCGGAGATTGAGAAGTATCTCCGATAAACCCAGGTGCATTCACGAAGGTGGGTAATGAAAATCTTGATTGTTGATGATAACCAAGAGGACCGCTACCTGTTAGAAGTGCTCCTTCGGGGACGTGGCTATAAGGTTGAATCTGCCGCCGATGGCGTGGAAGCCCTAGAAAAAGCATCTCAAGGCAGGTTCGACATGATAATCTCCGATATTCTGATGCCCCGGATGGATGGCTTTCAGCTTTGCCGTAAGGTGAAGACGAACGAAGAGCTGAGAAACATCGCCTTTGTGTTCTACACTGCCAGCTACACCGATCCCAAAGATGAGGAGTTTGCCCTGAGTTTGGGTGCAGAAAAGTTCATCGTCAAACCTACAGAACCGGATGTTTTTGTTCAAATCCTGGGGGAGGTTATCAGAAGCTACGAGACAGGAACCTTAGCAGCACCAAAACCTCCGGTTGAAGAGGAGGCTGTTTACTTCAAGGAATACAATGAGCGTCTGGTTAAGAAACTAGAAGACAAGATGCTGCAGTTGGAGAACGCTAACAAAGCGCTGGGAGAATCGGAGAAAAAATATAGGGAGTTGATAGACAATGCCAATGATGCGGTGGTAGTTGTCGAGCCGAGAGGTTATCTAAGCTTTGTTAACTCGAAATTCTGCGAGATGATGGGCTACTCAATGGATGAGGTGCAGAAGCTTCGCTTCAGCAAGCTGGTGCATCCCGATGATTTAGCGATAGTTACGGAAAGGTTCAAGAAAAGGCTGGCCGGGGAAGAGGTGTCCAGAAACTACGAGGTTCGATTGCTGACCAGGACAGGAGAGACAATCTATGTAGATGTGAATTCCAGCACCATCGAGAAGGAAGGTAAAATAGTTAGGATACTGGGCATTATAAGGGATATCAGCGAGCGCAAGAAGGCTGAGGAGGCGCTGCGGGAGAGCGAAGAGAGGCACCGTTCGCTGACCGACGACGTGCTCGATAGTTCAGCGGTCGGCATCTGTATCCTCGATTCTGGTTTCAGGATTGTCTGGGTGAACCGGGCACTGGAACACTTCTTCGGCTTACGAAAGGATGAGGTTATCGGAAAGGATCAGCGACATCTCATTCGGGAACGAATCAAGCCTATCTTTGAGGACCCCGAAGTCTTCGCCGAGAAGGTGCTCGCTACCTATGACAATAATACCTACGTCGAGAACTTCGAGTGCCATGTACTCCCCGACGGCGAGCGCGAAGAACGCTGGCTTGGACACTGGAGTCAGCCTATCCGATCAGGCCTCTATGCTGGCGGTCGTATTGAACATTACACTGACATCACTGAGCGTAAGCGAACGGAGGAACAGCTCCTGCAGGCGCAGAAGATGGAAGCAGTCGGGAGGCTGGCAGGTGGTGTTGCCCATGACTTCAACAACCTTCTAACGCCCATCATAGGTTACAGTGAGCTGCTACTGCGTTGCCTCGGTCATGACGACCCAATATGCCAGGATGTTGAGCAGATAAAGAGAGCCGGGGAAAGAGCCGCGTTGCTGACCCGCCAACTGCTGGCTTTCAGTCGCAAGCAGGTGCTTCAACCGGAGGAGCTTGACCTCAATTCGGTTGTCACCGATATAGACAAGATGCTTCGGCGTATTATTGGTGAGGACATTGCGCTGGTCACCAGGCTGGCACCAGAACTCAGACGCATCAGGGCAGACCGCGGCCAGGTCGAGCAGGTCATCATGAATCTTGCCGTCAATTCCCGTGACGCCATGCCCGAGGGCGGCAAGCTCACTATCAAGACCGAAAATGTTACCCTGGACGAAGATTACCGCAGGATTGGTCCCGAAGCATGGCCTGGCGAGTTTGTCTGCCTCTCGATTGAGGATACGGGAATCGGCATAGATAAGGAAGCCATCGAGCACATCTTCGAACCCTTTTTCAGCACTAAGAAGTCTGGAACTGGACTTGGTCTGTCCGTTGTCTATGGCATCGTTAAACAGCACAAAGGGTGGATTAATGTTTACAGTGAGCCTGGGCAAGGCACGACTTTTAAGATCTACCTGCCGGCTATTTCTATATCTATAAGGCCAGAGGAGGAAACCAAAGAAATTTCATTCTCAGAACTTCAAGGCAGTGGCCAACGGATTCTGCTGGTAGAGGATGAAGCCGGGGTTCGTGAATTTGCCTCCAGGGTACTCCGTGAAAATGGCTATATCGTAGTTGAGGCGGCAACGGCTGAAGAGGCGCTGAATATCTTTGAAAAAGAAAAGGGGAAATTCCACCTGATCTTCAGTGACGTGGTCCTGCCCGATAAAACTGGCCTCCAGTTGGTTGATCAACTTCTTGCTGTTAAGCCCAAACTGACGGTCGTGATGAGCAGTGGCTACACAGACCAGAAATCGCTCTGGCCGGCTATAAAAGAAAGGGGATTTCGATTTCTACAGAAACCCTACTCCTTAACGGATCTGCTTAGAGCTGTTAAAGAGACTATAGAGCAGGCTGAATGAAAAGCCCCGAAAATTAGATATGCAAATGCCGAAAAAGGGGAAAAAGACTGCTGATGAAGAGGTCAAGCGGGTTGCCTATTAGAGGCTATCACGCAAGGGCTACTTAGCCTACATGCATGAGAGAGTGGAAAAGCCACCGCGGTTTGTTGTTTAACAATAGTTTGAATTGTTTAATGGTGGCAGATTTGAGCTTTGCTTCATACCGCAGGACCGTCGGACAGAGAGAAGTTTTAGGCAGCTTCAGCGTGGATTCTAGTCGGGTTAAGAACTGGGAAGCCGATAACCTCTCAGAAAGAATCAGTGGTAATTCTGTGCATCCCAGTATCAGAGCTTGAGCACTTTCTTTGTCGGCCAGCGCCCTGGCAATTCTTGTCTGGTTTGCGCAACAATATGGCCATCTGCAAGCTCGGTTACGATTTTGCGATGGATATGGTCTTGGTCGGCTTAACTCTTCCCGATCCTGAACATCTTAGTGCCACATGTCGGGCACACACCCCGAGTTGCCGGTCTACCATTCTTCATCGTTATAGCCTTGGCATCTTTCATTTCCTTTTCAGCTCTGCATTTAATACAGTACGCTTGCATTTGTTTTGCCTCCTTTTTGAAGAAAAGGACAGGCCATTCCTCGTTGGAATGTCAACAATCGGATCTCACCCCATAGCGTTTGGTGATACGGGCGAAGTGAGATAGTGACGTAACAATACTCTGAGAGAAGGAGCTTATCCCAAACATTAACTAGTGTCATATTCACACATTCTTAGGTCGCTTTTAGGCTACTGAATAGCAGCCTGCGCCTCGTTTAGGCTTGTGAAAAGGGAGACAGTCATATCATCAGGACTTGATGCTATCCATCGTACCGCTAGATATCTGCTCAGTGGCGCAACTCCATCCCCATAAATAGTGACCCGAATTATATGATTTCCAGGGTGTAGCCAATATCGCATTCCCCTAGGTTGGCAGTTTGTCCAAAGAGGGAATTGATTCCCTGCTATGTACGCCTTTTTATCCCCTTGTTGAGTCATGAGCATATCTAAGTAATCCTAATCAGAGCGGTCAAGGTCGATATCCCTGAACGGCACTTCTGCCCAACTCGTTGTCATCCAGTGCAACTGCATTGGGTCGACGTTTGGAAGCTTACGACTAGCTGGGTCATACATTGAAACGACTTTGCCCCTGCAACTTTTGGCTGCCGTGTGCCCCCCTGTTGAGAATCCGCAATCTAACCCAATAACTAGGGGAGAAGTAACTCGAAGAAGAGCGGGCTCGAAATTGCCATCACGGCTAAAACAATGGAGGTTACAGTAATATCTTGGGCTAACTGCGACTCGAACACAGCCAAACACCCTATTTATTTAGACATTTTTAGCATTATAACACGAGCAAAAGGGTAAGCGAACCAAGGTGGCATCAATTACAATTAAGGGCGGGGGCGCTCGCCTCAAACGTTGCACGATCCTAGGAAACGATAACCGGCCAGACTGACTCCAAGACTGAACTTGACCCTCTGTCACTAGCATGTTCTACCACTGCACTACAGAACCACCCACCGAAGCTGAGCAAAACCTACTCAGTTGGGGCTTGACAACCATGGTATAATAGTTATGACAACTTCGTACAGGAATATCGTACACGAAGTTCGTATAGGAATATCACAGATGACGGTCTGTCCTTGACATAGGCGAAAAGCAAGGGTGAATGACCAATAATCATAATTATGAAAGCGGGAGGTGGTAGCTTTCAAGAGAAAAGATTTTGACAGGCTGGATTTCAAATTTTGGGGAGGAGGATAAAATGAAAAGGAGAATATTGATCTTGGTTATGGTGGTGGCATTGCTTGGTGGACTGGTTGCTTCCGGCTGTGCCGCACCGGCGCCAGCTCCGGCACCAGCTCCAGCGCCAGCTCCAGCTCCAGCTCCAGCACCTGCTCCTGCCCCGGCACCGGCCCCAGCTCCAGCGCCTACACCTTCCCCGGCTCCGGCCCCAGCTCCAGCACCCAAACCAGCACCAGCTGCACCAGCGGAAAAAATCACTTGGGTTGGGCAGTCACTCACCGCGCTGGACACGCCCTTCTCTCGTTATTTTCAGCGAATTGCTGAACGCGTTACTGAGCTCAGTGGAGGGCGTTTCGAACTAGAAATCCATGCTGCCGGTACCATTGTGCCCGCCTACGAGGAGTTCATGGGAATGCATGAGGGCGCCCTTGACTGGGGTGCTGCACCCCTACACCCGGTGACCGGCACGCATCGCTGGGCCGGCATTTACCATCAGAATGCGGGCAGGTTACCCCCCTGGGTCTATTACCTGTTTCTTGCCGAAGTGGGCATCGATATGGCCAATAACTGGTTCCAGGCAGCAGGGCATGATGTCTACTTCATCCCCCGGACCGGGGGCGTTGGTCCACCTGAGCTCTTCTTGCATTCCACCAAGCGGCTAGAAACGCTGGAAGATTTGAAGGGGCTGAAAATCCGCACCTTCGGT
>Ga0209426_1001471_pt1 | contig 14068 bp, 5 predicted proteins | sample Deesub1362B_J571_FD_187697 | JGI IMG/M metagenome (GOLD analysis project Ga0209426, IMG submission 187697) | Deep oceanic, basalt-hosted subsurface ecosystem from Juan de Fuca Ridge flank, Pacific Ocean, CORK Borehole 1362B_J2.571 (SPAdes)... ...
GGCGGGAATGCCCGCTTGCAGCAGCGGGAGGTGATCGTCTGTAACCATGTAGCGAGCTTCCGGAACAAATTGCGAAACTCCCAGCTGCGCGGCCACATTCCAGACTTGTTCTACCAAGTTGGGAGCATACGCCTGCGAGTTCTGTTCCACGTAGATTTGCAGGTCCTTATCGCCCACCATATCCAGCAGAATGGCCATTTGCGGCCGCGGCTTCAGCGGCAGATTCCGAGCGAAAAAGCGTGACCCCTGAAGAAATTCGTGATCCTTTGACGGATGCCCCAGGTCCTCGGCATCAAATAGAACAATCTGGATTGTGCTGTTAAGCTGCATCCGGGACAGGTTGCGGGCTATTTCCAACAATACAGCTACGCCAGATGCTCCGTCGTTGGCCCCGGGAACGGGACGTTTTCGATTGGCGGGATGGGGATCCTGATCCGCCAGTGGGCGGTTATCCCAGTGGGCACACAGCAGCAGTTTAAACGGCCCCCTGCCAAAGGTTGCGATAATATTGTCGGCACGCACTCTCTGGTTCAGCAGATAGTTTACCGCCATAAACGACTGCACGCGAACACGATCCGTGTACATCCGGAGTGTCCTCACCAAGTAATCCCGGCAGGCATCGTGTCCGGCTCCTCCGGGATAGCGCGCGCCAAACTGAACCTGCTTCACCAGATGCTGCCAGGCCCGCCTGGCATCGAATTGTGGATCGGCAGATTTTCCCTGGCAGGCAAAAAAATAAAACGATAACACCGTACAGCAAACAATCCGCAGTGTCCGTCTCATCCTCAGCTTCCCGAAATTTGAATATTGACATTAATACCCAGCTCGATGATGCGTGTCTCTCCGTAGAGCTTATTTTTTGTGCGGCCGAACTCAAAACGGATCCCCCCTCGGACCGTTGAACTGAAGGAGTAGGTTAGGCGCGGTGTAATGGACCACTTTTCGTTCCGCGTCCACTCTTCGTACTTGCCGGTCTGGCCGCGTTTCTGTTCGCTTACATCCTTGCTCATAACGAAGGTCATGGAAAAATCGATGTTATTGCGGATTTGCTTTTTCCCGAAGAAAGGAATGGAAAGTTTCAGCCCGCCCCGTTTGGAATAAGTGAGGGTGGCGTTGATATCCGAAGAGCGCTTACGGGTGCCACCCACTCCACCGCGGAGGTTAATCGATTCTGAAAAAGAGCGGTTGTACTGCAGGGTAGCTGTCATGCCGTTTTTCAGGCGGATGTTCAGCCCCACAAAAGGCCGGTAAGTAAGAGTTAAAGTCCGGTTTACGGCATTATCCCGGGTATCCTGCCATTTCACTACCAGACGGCCGGTCCGGTTGTGGTCCAGTGAGACGCTCTGCGCGAATCTGGATAACAACGGAAACTTTTCCAGCCCCGACCACCGGAAAGACCAGTTGGGTACCGGAATTTCGGCCCCACCAATTTTCCACTTGGTATCGGTAATGTTGCCGGTGGTTGTTGTGGTGCGGTTGTACGAATTGGCGTAATTGTACTTGAGGGTGACCATAATTTGCGGTGAAAGCTGAACCCCGGACTGGGCATCGATATTGTACCCACGGTTGAACGATCCGCGGTTGGAGCCGACGTTCTGCTGAATAATGGGCCCCGGGTCAAATGATTTACCAATCTGAAAGGCCAGCGGCGGAATCTTCATCAGCCCATAATTGTTGGACGAAATCCGTTGGGAATAGCGGATGGTAATGGGCTTAAGTTTAGACCCAATAAGGCCAAAAAGGCGCAACGGGTTGATGGCCGGTACCGTCCGTTTTTTCTTCTTGGTGTCCTCTTTTTTCTTGTCTTTATCCAGTTCTTCTTTCTTCCGTGCGGTTGGGAGCCTTCGCCGCGCGGCCGCAGGCCGCCTGGATGCCGTACGAGGCCGCGCTTTCATAAATTTTTGCACCAAACTGCGCGGATCAAAAGTGAGCTGAACGTTGTAATTCACGTTGTTCGAAGCACTTTTCCCAAGGGTCTTTTGCTGGATGTTGTTATTGTAATTGAAATTCGTGTTCATGGATGATGTGATCCGCAGCCATGTCGAAATTCTGGGACTGAATTGCATCCGGATCGTCTGCCGCACCGAAGTGAGGGGTCCCATCTTCCCGCGAAAAACTTCATACGGATCCAGAATTTGCCGGAGATCATTAACATGCGATCGCGAATAATCGATAGAAAGACTCTTAAGCGGCTGAAGCCCGGTACTGAACGTCTGATCAATTACGAATGAATATTTGGGTGTAACCAGTCCATTGCGGTTGATGCGGGTGTCTTTCAGGCGGTTGAAAGAGATTTTATAATTGAACCGCTTTGGCAGGTAATAAAAGCGCATACGGCTCAACGCCTTCACAATGGGACCATTGCCAAGCCAGCCAAACGGGCGGAAGGAAGCCATCGTCTTGAATGCCACACTGTAATTGATATTTCCACTGTAACGGAAGATCTTCGCCTGCTTGATGATGGAGTTGCTCATAAAAGACTCGGCATAACTGTAATGGATGGACAGGGCGTCCAGGGTGTATTTGAGAAGCGGATTGTGAGACCGACTGGTCTTTTTGAACGACACGGAAAGAGCCTTGCGGTTGTTTACAGTCTTGATGGCTTCAAGCAGACTGTCGGTTGCGGTTTTCTTCGAAACGATGATATCACTGCCAGGAAAGTACTTGGGACTCGCCTCCGAACGCTGGTAGCTCATATTTACCGGAATAGAAAGCCCCAGATTGGGCGGCAAAAGTTTGTCGAGGCGGAAACTGGCATTTACACTTCCGCGGAGCTGGTTGTTTCCCTTGCCAAACCGTTCATTGACGGTGCGGAAATCATCATCGATCCGGTTAAACTCAGCGTTGACCGTTCCCAGATCCGCCAGACGCAAATCCATCCGCGCCCGCATGGCTTTCCCACGGTCTTTTTTCACATCCGATAGCCGCAGTTCATTCAGCCAGATTTCGCCCGTAAAAGGCGTATCAGGATGATAATTGATCACGCCCACAATCAGTTGGCGCACGTTAGTAAGGGACGGCCGGCCCACAACCCGCAAAGTATCGCCATCCTTTGTAACCCCGGTGATACGGCCGTATTCGTCAGGTACGCCTTTATTTTTGAGGGCGGTAAGCTCCTCAAAATCTATGATCATTTCGTTCCGTTTGTCCCAGCCCGGGTACACCCTTTCGCGGAACTCGTAATAATTGTGCTCATTGGCGCCAAACCGGAAAAAGAGCACAACATCGCTGCTATCCTGCCGGATATGAGTTCCATACGGATCTTTCCCGTAAACAAACATTTTCATTTTGTTGTAATTAATGTAACTTTGCGGCTGGAAGAAGGCCTTCTGGATGATTCCATTGGCGCCGGGCGGCAATTCTGTGACCTTCAACACCAGAGCCTGCTCTTTGAGCTGGACCTTGGTAATGGGGTCCACCTCGCTGGCCACACCGGGCGGCGGGTCGTAGTCGGGATTGTCATACGTATTTACAACGGTCACCCGCACCGTGGAGTCATTCTTCACATCGTACTGAACGGTATCCAGATCACTGTAGGCCAGCCCCCGTTCTTTCCACTCGCTCCCAACCAGCTTGATCTCGGCGATACTCAGGATGATGGTATCGCTGGGAGCTTCATCGATCCAGATGCGCACATACTCAATGTTGGTCCACTGCGGGTTGCCCACGACGGTATCCGGTTTGGCCAGCGGAATGCGGTACAGACGCCAGCCATAGTCTCTTTCCGGCGGCAGGCCCAGCCCACCGGCGATAAACACCGTATCCGGACTGTTTTTATCCAGTGAGAAACTGTATTCAAAATAATCGTTGCGCAGATCCAGACTGCCATTCTGGTTCAGATCCTCCGTATCCGGAAAGCGCCCGCCTTCATCATTCAGGTTACCCTCCGTCCCGTTGATGTGTTCGTAGAGACGGCTCCCTTCAATGGTGGTCCCGGGAATCAAATACCCCGTGGGAGGCCGGTACGACCAATCATCATCGCCGGAATCCCCCGGCACATTTTCCCCATCCTTCCCTTTTACCCCGTCCAATCCGGTATCTTCATCCGGGTCCAGAATACCATTGCGGATGCCATTGCGCAGTTTGTCTTCCGTATTTAGTTTCCCATTTGGAATGGCGTCCTCGGAGATCTGGCCGAAATCGATATGAAGCCGGCCCTCGTCGCCCTTTACCCAGACTTCCAGAAACTTGGCGCTGGACTGATCAGCGTATCCGGCCGACAAATAGCGCATAATGCCGCCCCAGGAACGCATACCGTATTCCGGCTTCCGCACAAAACGCATAGTTAGCACGTGAACCCGCTGCGGCACATTGGGATTCACATCCCGCTCTGGCCAGATCTCTTTGATGGAGACCTGTTCGTACGGATTGTACCAGATCAGCCGGCCGCGGCTTTTGTTTTTTAGCGAATCGTGCGGGAGCACGTTATATTCCAGCCAGCCAGGGATCACCTTGGGCACACTACAGATGGTCCACTGACGGCGCATCACCCCCAAAGGCGTTTCCCGCTTGGACCCTTCAAAATCGTCGATGTACATCACTCCGTTCGGGTCGTCCGTATCCGGACTGTTCCGGGTATTGGGATTCGGAATGATCTCAGCGATTTCGCCCTCCACCCGCAGTGTTGTGGGTTCCTTCGTCTGAATGAGAGGAAGGGCATTCAAAGCTTTGGTGACAAAGTAGGGTTCAAAATTAAGCTGACCGTTGAGATTCCACACAAAGTTCCGCATGGGCCCTTCTTGCCCTATGCGGATCTTCTGATCCAGCGTACTTTGATTGAGATAAAGGAAGGTCCCGCCAATAAATGAATTGTTGAACAGTTCGTAATCCCATCGTGCTCCCAGAATGGTTTTGCGGTCTACCTGAAAAGCCTGATTGCTCTCGTAGCTGATTTCCAGAGAAGCATTGGGATCGCTGGCCTGTTCATCCAGAATGGTAAGATTGCCCGAAAAATAATCGATGATGTAATCCTTTCCCGGCTGGAGGCGCCGGCCATTGAGAATAATCTCTTCACTCCCTTCAATCACGTTGAATCCCAAGCTGTACGTGGTCTGGCGAACTTTGGTGGAAACGGAAATGTAAAAGTTGCTGTGCTGGGTGATGTACTGGTAATCGGTCGTATCGTAAATGGCCGGAACCCGCTTATCTTCCGGAAGTACCGAACTGTTGAAGGGTTCCAGATCGGGAAAAATGAGCTCGCCCCTGGCCCAGTTGATGATGTTCGGGTCGTCATCCAGCAAGTTGTCCGGATTTGGATTGCCATTGAGATCGCGGCGGTCCAGCCCTAGCAGGCTCAGGTAAGAAACGGGCTTGCCGTTGATGTTGATCGTCTCCTGTGGATCTCCACTGGGCGGCTTGTAGTAAATTTTCAGTTCAAACCCTTCTTTGTCGATATTGCGGGTTCCCAGATAATACACATTCTTCCATTCCAGATCCCAGGTATAATCGCTGGCCAGGGGATTCTTAGTTCTCAGCAGCTGCAGGATAATTGGCCGTCCTTCACTGGCGCCCTGGTAGTCGATATCGCCGACAACATTGCCAGATGAATCTTCGTAGGCCACCGCCAGCACCTCACCTTTGCGCAGCGGCTGCTCCAGTACAATATATCCCAGATCCTTCTCCACGAAGTATTCGGTCTGCTCCAGTCGAATGAAATAGCCGTTGTAATGGTTCTGATCGACCACAGTGGTATCGGGATTTTCCGGATTGGCGCGATCCGGGTAGGCAATGGCCCAGCCGTATACGGCACCTTCTCCCACTTTGCTCTGGTATCCGTCCTCAGATTTGTACACTTCAATCCGCTTAATGGAACGGCGCGGGTCGTAGATGTGATTGCCCTGATTGTCCAGCTTTTTAAACTGTTCGCGGTAATAATAATTCAGAAAAAAGTATGTGCCGGCGCGGTACTCATAATCGTTAATTTTGTTTTCTTCCGAAGTGGCGCCTCCGGTGATGGTCAGTTTCTTTTTCTGGCCCTTTTCCTGGCTGGCGATCACAGTCATCTTGAGATTGCCCAGCCGCATATTGGCCTTGATGCCAAATAGCCCGGAATTTTTGGCGCTGAAGGTTACAAAGCGCGAGGCCGGCAGCGAAAGGGCGACGTTCCCGGCCTGGATGCTTTCCACAATCTCATCTTCAAACCCCTTGTATTCCAAACGGATGGCATTCTCGAATTCAAAAGGCCGCTCACTATCCTGATCCACATAAACATTTACCTTCTGGCCAATGTTGCCTTTTACTGTGAACCGCTGAGTTTGCTTCATGCGGAAATTATAGTCTGACTGGCGGTTGATGGCGGTTTTGACCTGGCTGCGCTTTTCGTGGCGCAGCCCACCGTCGATGGTCACATTTCCCACCACCTTGAGGCCCACCGTATTGCCGCCAAAGATGCGCTGAAATGCCTGGCTCTTGATGGGTATGGGGATGTCGAACCCAATCCCTCCGCCGCGGCGCGACAGATCCGACCGCTGTTCCAGGGCCTGAACGAAAAATTGCTTCCGCTGGGTTTCTTTCTCCAGAGAATAGCGAAGGCTCAAATACTCATCAAATGGCAAAATAACGGGGGTCAGCACCGGTTTCCCCATCAGGCGGTGCTCAATCGTCACAGAGCTGCGGTCAGGAGGGATTTCGTAAACGGTCTGGAGCCCTGGAATCTTGTTGCGGAAGTAAGGCGTGTACCGCAGCGCAAGCTGCAATCCTCCATAACTGCGTGGGATCAATGTACGGATAATGGGATTGCGGAATTTCAGGTAGCTGGCGAAAGAATTGGGCCCGTTTGCCCAGACCGGTCCCGCTGGAGAGAATCCCCAAATACCCGCCGCTAAGCTAACCAGTACGCCGATGCGTACGCGTGAAAACATAAGAAAACGTAAAAAACGAAATTCCACCGCGAAATCAACAATTCCTCTTCCATTCGGGTCATTGATGAATTCCCGTTAGCAAAGCGGCCTGGAGATCCCCTCCTGCGTTTTATTCTTTCAACTTTTTATTTTAACACACCCATTCCCCAATTTCAACCGGAAAATGAAAAAAAAGATGTTCCACCGGTTCATGCAAAACGCCTATTATTGCCCTTTGCTGGGCACCCATTCCGTCCAATTTCGAACCTGCATCGTATTGGCAGCAGGAAATCAATCTGCTTGAGGCGAACATCCATTTGTTTTATCGGCTGATTTGGTCTATATTTAATCGATGTTCGTGAGCCAGAAGTTCCGGAGATTCTCAAAAAAATGAATTTGCACGCACGGGCCTGAAGAGCCAAGTCTGATGAAGCCAGCGATCATCTCCCGATATATCATCCGCGAACATGTCGGTCCTTTCTTTTTTGGTCTGGGCCTGCTCACCCTGATCTTTATGCTGAATCTGGTCTGGAGAGATCTGGGCCGTTTGCTGAGCCGCGGCCTGGAACTATCCACGATCCTGGAATTCCTGTACCTCAATCTGGCGTGGATGATTGCCCTTGCCGTCCCCATGGCCGTCCTCATCGCCACCCTGATGACCTTCGGCCGGCTTTCCGCCGATAACGAGATCACCGCACTGAAAGCCGGCGGTGTCAGTTTTTATCAGCTGCTGCTGCCGGTACTATTTCTATCCCTCTTTGTTACCGCTGCGATGATTCTGTTTAATGACACCATTTTGCCAGAATTCAACCACCGGGCACGCCTGTTGCGCGACGATATTGTCCGGAAACGCCCCACATTGCGTGTTGAACCCAATGTGGTCTTCAGCGATATCCCCGACATGAACCTTATTACCAAAGAGGTCATCGAAAAAGGCGACTCCTCGCGGCTACGTACCGTCGTCATCGATGACCGCAGCGATCCAAACGTCCGGCGGACCATTTTCGCGAAATATGGCGTTCTCAAATTCGAAGAAAAATCGGACAAAATGTTCCTCACGCTTTTCGATGGTGAAATCCACGAGATCGACGTAAAAGACTACGAAAAATACCGGATCCTCAAATTTCAGCGATACCGCATTAATGTGGAGATCCCTGGCCTTTCCCTGAAGCGCAGCGAATCCAGCATCCGAGGCGACCGTGAAATGACCATCGCCATGCTCAAAGATTTGATCCGTAAGAACGAAAAAAGTATCCAGACCAAACGGGAAACAATCCGCAAAATCATTGCCCGCCAGATGGTGGAAGGGATTGATACAACCCTTTTTAAGGTTGAGGCGGCCGATGAAAAGCCGGTACCACCTCCCACCGGTCAAGAGGAGATTGCTCGCTCGCTCCCTCCCGGTGTCGCGGTTCGCTTGCAAAACCGCCTGATCAGCTTCAAATCTCAGATTCAGATGGAGCTGCGGATCATCCGCAGCTATTCCCGGAAGATCGATTCATTATGGGTAGAGATTCATAAAAAATACTCCATTCCCGTTGCGTGCATCATCTTCGTTCTTGTGGGAGCCCCGCTGGGCGTATTATCCCGAAAAGGAAACCTGGGCGTTTCGGGCGGTATCGCCGTTCTCTTCTACCTGATCTACTGGGTTTTTCTCATCCAGGGCGAAACTCTGGCCGACCGCCAGATAATCAGCCCCGTTGTGGCAATGTGGTCGGCCAATGTTATTGTTGGTTTACTGGGACTGTACCTGGTCCTGTACACCGTCCGCGAATACCGGCCCATCCAGTGGGAAAAACTGAAACCGAAATTCATGAGGAAATACGAGCTGTATGACCAGGCTGGATAAGTACATCTCCAAGCAATTTTTAAACACCCTGCTGTTTGCCATCGTATCTTTCGCGCTCATCACCATTGTCGTGGACCTTGTGGAATATCTGGACAAATTTATTGACCGGCAAGTTCCAAAGATCATCATCTTTCAATATTATGTCTATTATCTTCCTTATATCATTGTACTGATTTTACCCATTGCCGTCCTTCTGGCCAGTCTTTTTTCTCTGGGACAAATGGCCCGCTACAACGAACTTACAGCAATGCAGACCTCCGGTATTAGCCTATACCGGATTGGCCTGCCCCTTTTCGTTTTGGGATTTTTTCTCAGCATTTTCATGTTGCTCTTTGCCGAATACGTTTTGCCACCAGCCAGCGCCCGGAAGATGGCCATCAAACGGCAATATCTGGACCGTGTGCCCCAGCAGATTTTCAGCCGGCAGTCCAACATCAATGTGCTTCAGGGTGAATTTGAACGGACGTACATTTCTTTTTTCGACGCCAAAAGACAAACAGCCCATGAGGTGATGGTACAATTCTACACGGACGGCGGCTTGCGGAAGAGGATCGACGCGCGGCGGATGGTGTGGGCAGATGGAAAATGGTACCTCGAGGAAGGACTCGTGAGGGAATTCCATAACGATTCGGTGTCTGTGCAGCCTTTCCATCGGCTGGAACTGAAAAATTTCCCATTTCAGCCAGAAGACCTGCAAAAAGCCCAAAAACAGCCCGACGAAATGAATTTCCGGGAACTCCGCCAGTTCATCCGCCAGATTGTGCGTAACGGAGCCGATCCTCAGAAATGGCTCGTTGACCTCCACCTGAAAATTGCTTTTCCGTTCAGCAACTTTATTATCATCCTTTTCGGAATCCCGTTGGCCTCTATTCAGAAGCGGAGCGGCCGTGCACTGGGCTTTGCCCTGAGCTTGATCGTGTGCTTTTTCTTCTTTGGCCTGATCAAGACATTTCAGGCATTGGGATACAACGGCCTCATTCATCCGGCCCTGGCTGCCTGGAGTAGCAATCTACTCATCGGCGGCGTCGGACTTTTTCTACTGATCCGCGCTAGAAAGTGACGCTCCTGCACCTCTGCCATCACCGACCAGAAACAGCCGCCCGGGTGCCCCCATTTTTTGAATAGGAACCGGCGGAACCGCACCCATTTTTCCAGCTTAGCCAACAATAATGCGGTACATCCCTCCCCCGCTACCAAACCGCGGATTGACCACGTTGGAAAAAATGGACCCGAATGTGTAGGTGATTCCGAAGGAGACAAAATAGGAATAGGTGGTGGCCAGTTCTTTTCTCCGGAGAAGAACCTCTTCCTGGGTTGCTCCTCGTTTTGGCAGGTAGAGCTGATCGTGAATCATGGAAACCGAACCGAAAATGTTGATGCTCAATCCCCCAAAAACGCGCAGGGTAAGTCGATTGTACAGCACGAGGCGGTTTTTACTAAGATCATGCCAGTACTGAGAGGCCGTGAGGGTTGTCTCGGTTGAACCCCACGGCTGGTTAAACGTGAGCGTTGCGGAGAACATATGGCTGAAAGGGGTCTCAGAAATACGGTCAAAAATGGTCTCCTCCATATATTGCAACGATTCCCCCCGCAGCCAGTACTGAAGCCGCAGCTCACGATGGGTAGACTCCGAATAAGGAAAAATGTTGAACTCAACTGCCGGATAGAGGTAAAACTGATGCTTGATGTTCTGATACGTGGACGCACTGTAGCCGCCTTTGACAGCCACTGACCAGTGCTCTCCAAGACTGCGAACGACAAGCGCAGAAAAGCTCCGCCCCCGTGAATAGCTGAATATCTTCGTTTTTCCGAACTCAAACCGGTTTTCATTATAATTTGCGCTTAACGAAAACCGGATTTTCCACTCCGGTGTCACCTTGCTTGCCGAAACAGAACCGTATAAAGACAGAGATTTGCTCGATTTTTCCCCATTGGCGAATGTATTGGCATGGATGCGGAATACCCAGTTTTTCCATTTGTCGGTAACCCGGGTGGTTCTGGCCTGAGGCCGAAACCCAATTTGAATTTCCTCGCGGACCGGCGTAAAAGCCACATAGCGCACCAGTCCGATTTTCAGCGTACGGGTAAGCCCTTTTCGGATTTCATCCGACGTGGCCGTATTGCTCACCACATAGCGCAATGTATCATTCTTCCCGGCGAAATCTTTCTTGCCAAGAAAAGTGAGCGTATACTCTTTGCCCCCACTCCCAGTAAGTTGCCAAGTAACCAAAACATGGACCTGCGCATCCACAGGATCCCGGACATAGTTTACAAACGGGATCTCGGTCCGGATAAAATCCAGATCGCAAACATCACAGTCGATAAAAACACGCGGAGCCTTTTTCATCCGCTCCGCGGTTTCCGACGGTTCCTGAGCCTGCAAAGGCAACGTCTCCCCAATCACCCAGAGCATTGAAAACAACATCATCCAGAAAGAAATGCACTTTCGAAAGCAGCAAATACACCCAACCTGGATTTCATCCTGGAACCACTTCATTGGCATCTCCCTTCTATTTCATTGAACAGTTACCCGGTCCCGCCAGCTCTTTTTTACCCCTGTGCTCATAAAAAAGGACGATTGTTTTTCTTTTTTGGTTGCACGACACAGCAGAATATATTATGACACATGTCGTATGACAACGAAAATAGTAGCTACATGCCAAAATTTTTTCAATTTTTGCTGCAGTGAATGAGACATCGGATTCCTGGTCAAAAAATCCTGGCCCTCTTATTCTTTTTCTTTTTTGAGCCTTCTGCTCCAAAAAATTCGGTAGGGTTCCGGTCTTTTGCCCAACCGAGCTGGCCGGGATCAAAAAAGAAAAAGGCCTGTCCGAAGACAGACCTTTCGTTGGGAGGGAGGAAGCCAAACTGAATTGGCGTCGCCTAAAAATGCAGATACGTGGCCAGAGCCATGGACACCGCTTTGGCTTTTGCAGGAGTGAGGGCGCCCGGAAAACTAACCCCATAATCTAGGTGGAAAAATCCGAGGCGGATGCCAAATCCCATAGCCAGGAGGCTTCCGTGTCGTCCGCCAAAGCCCACACCCACTCGCAATGGCAGCACCCGCAATCCGTTCCACTCACATCCCAATGCGAAATAGGGCCGAGTGCTCACCCCTGCACGCTGGGAAAAACCCTGGTGGTAATCTACCGAAAAGACAAATGCGCCCCACGTACGTGCAATGCCCAAACGCATCACGCCGGGAATTGCTGTCGTAAAAGCATCGATATTCCGGGAATATTCCTCGCTGGCAATGAGCGAATCTTCATCTGCTGAATTCTCCACCGTAAACGGTTTCACGGTGTGGAAAGAGACTTCATACTCCTGTGGTTCAACACTCCAGCGAATTCTCGCTCCCAGATTTAGCCAGGCGGCGGAGAGGTACCATCTGCCAGCCTGGGCCGCAAGTCCAAGATCGTAGGCGAAGCCCGCACCTCCCTGTGCGTACCGTGCCCGAACACGTCCCTCCCCGTAACTTTCCCAGCCGTTGTAAAATTCGCCGTACGATTCTACAATCTGAGCCACTCCCAGGCCAATCAGATACTTCAGGTTCAGGCCCAAACGCGTACGGCCTGGCAGAGGAAGCGGGAAAGCCATGGAGAGTTTCACCGAAGAATAAGCGATGGCTTCGCCTGCATTGTCGCCAATATTGTAACTCTGGTCAAAACCAATTCCTTCCAGGGCAATGCGGAGATAGTCGCGGGCAATTTTGACATCCGATGCGGCAACCATATCTACGGATAGGGCAATCCGGCCCAAAGAGAAGGCCAGAGCCTGAATGTCCGTGTCCACATAAATGTGAAGTCCATCCCCTTCTGGAACGGCATCGATGAGATTCTGAATATCTTCCGGCGAAAGGTATTTGCCATTATACTGATCGTATGTGGATTTCGAAAAGCTGCTATTCCCGAGAAGCATCCCGGCGCCAACCAGATTCAGGCCAAACCGCGGATTTCCCCGCAGCCCAAGATTAGCCGGATTCCATTTTGGAGCCCACACACCCCGGGCCAGAGCCGTATAGGCTCCAGCTAATCCAACTGCGCGGGCGTTGGAGAACGTCTGTGCCGCCCCTGGCTGACCAACCGCCAGAATTGCAGCGACAGTCAAAAGGCATGCTTTCCGCATCATTTCTCCACCTCAGTTCGATTGATTTTCGGGATCAACATGGTACATAAACTCACAGGCCGCTTTCACATGAATATAATCCGTCTCATAGACGCGCACGATCTGGCCGCTTCCTGGAATGTGGATCTTTATCCCGGCAAGAACGGTTGGATGGGTAAAAAACCGGATCTCTTCCTGGGAAAGCTGAACATTAATGTCGCTCACCTTTTCCTGCAGAACTTTTCCTTCAGCAGAAACTTCGCCCGGATCCAGCCGAACAGGCCCGATGGTCAGCTCCGGATTGGCGAAGACATTGGTGTCCTGGCTGCTAAAGTAGAACGTGACCTCAACACCAAACGGCAGGTGATTTCTCAGGCGTGCAAAAAAGCGCCCCTCCAAAACGTTGGATTCCAGTTCCGAGCGTACACCTGCATCTATGTCCAGGGTATCCACGTCCGTCTCGATGGTCTGCGAAGGAAACTGCAACGCGACAGGCGCAAGAATGCGGACCTTTGCATCCATATAATCTGTGGATCGAATGACCGATTCTGAAGTTCCATCGCCCACTACAGCCTGGCCCCAAACATAAATCTTGGTGGGCATGATGTTGAGCAGCTCGATAAGATTGCTATTTTGCTCATCCAGGATGATTTTGGAAATCGAAGGATAATTGGATGCAGGGCGAATCTGCTCCTGCACCACCATCTCCACCTGGAGGCCTTTCTGTTCGTTTACGCCTAGCACATGCAGTTCGGGCTGAATTGGAAAGCCGATTCCATTATGGATAATAATTTCCAGCCGTCCGGCCTCAAAACGCAGGCTGTCCAAATCTTCGGGAATATCGATATCCTGCACAACGGTATCGATGGGAACGTGCACGCCGTTCAGGACCCCGCGGATCTCCGAAAATGTGAGATCCGAAACCTGGATATCCAGCCCCACCGCATCCTGGCTGGAAAGGGTAATGATTTCTCCGTTGGACCCAAGAACATCCACAGTCCAGTTGTATCGCATGGTCATCTGACCGTTCTGAACGGTTGGTCGGAAGCGGTACCCCTGCAGGTTGAACAGGCGGGTGGTGGTTTCACCGGAACGGAGAGGAATCTGCAGCTGCACGGGCAAGCCCGCTGGATCCAGAAAATCATCCAACACTAGGTTGAGATTGAGGTCCAGTGGAATCTGGTTGTTGAAATCAAAACGGAAGATGCCGCTGGCGATAACTGCTTCTGTAATCAGAATGGAATCTCCCAGGGCGACCGAATCCTTGCCCGAAAAT
>Ga0209426_1001472_pt1 | contig 14063 bp, 12 predicted proteins | sample Deesub1362B_J571_FD_187697 | JGI IMG/M metagenome (GOLD analysis project Ga0209426, IMG submission 187697) | Deep oceanic, basalt-hosted subsurface ecosystem from Juan de Fuca Ridge flank, Pacific Ocean, CORK Borehole 1362B_J2.571 (SPAdes)... ...
AGTAGACCTCCCCCTCCACCTCCCAAAGGTAAAGAAGTTCATTAAGCCAATCCACAAGCAGCGTCTCTCGGTCGGGGGCCTCCAAGTGGACCTCTCGCCGGATAGTAGGAACGACGGATTCAAGTTCGGTTATCATGCTGAACATCCCATAGGCGGCGTTTGCGAAAAGCTCATTCAAGTCCCGCCCATATGCCCTCATGGCGAGGTCCGCCGTGTGTTCTATCTCCTCAAATCTTTTCATGGCCTCGTCCTCAAGATTGTGAAGATTATGGTTATCCACATCGTTATTATCGTGACCCACATCGAGAAGAGTATCCCTATAATCCACCAGAACCTATTACGAATTTCCCTGATTTCAGCTCGCAACCCCTCCATCTTGGCCCTGAGTTCTGAGCCCAGGCTCTCCAGCCTAGAATCGAGGCTATCCAAGCGCTTGCTCATCTGGCCTACTTCGCCATTAAGCCTTGCGACCTGCTCCCTTAAGGCAGCTTGACCTTCGCTTAGTTTTTCTACCTCTTCCCTGAGGGCTTTAACCTCTCCTCTTAAAGCGGCTTGCCCCTCCTCAAGCCTAGCTAACCTCTCCTCCACCTCTCACTAACTCCTGAAAGATGTGCTTCACATTCGGTGCTCAACTCTAATTATACCGAATAATCGTCTATTTTGCAAGGCGGAAGAAGTTGATATTTCGGATTGATTGTGATATAATATAAGCAGCGCCTGCTATCAGAAATTAATTCGCTTGATGTTGAAAACATGCGGAGGTAAAATATTCTATGGGAGAGACAAGGCTTGGAAGGATAGATATATCGCCTACCGCCATCGCTGCGCTAGCAAGTCAAGCTGTACTTCAGTCCTACGGGGTCGTTGGAATGGCCTCCAAAAGCCTTATGGGCGACCTACTCAAGCGCAATGGAAGAAGAGGGGTAGAGGTGAAGCTCGTAGACGATGAAATCATCATCAATCTATATGTTGTGATAGAATATGGAACGAGGATATGCGAGGTGGCTCATAACATCATGAGAGGAGTAAAATTCAACGTGGAGAAGGCGCTAGGCGTGCCCATATCTGAGGTGAACGTCTACGTCCAGGGGTTAAGGGTGAGTTGTGAGTAAGGAGGGGAAAACAATGCTCACCTGCGATGGAAAGGAATTGAAGAAACTCCTCGAAGGGGGAACCGCCTGGTTAGATAAGCACCGTGCTCGTATCAACGCTTTAAATGTCTTCCCGGTGCCAGATGGGGACACAGGCACCAATATGGTTCTTACTATGAAAGCGGCTCTCGAGGAGATGGCTAATTCCATAGATGATAGCGTATCTGCGGTAGCAAAAGCCGTTTCCTACGGCTCACTTATGGGCGCTCGTGGAAACTCGGGGGTCATCCTATCCCAGATATTCCGAGGCATAGCGAGGAGCTTTGAAGATAAGGACGTTTTTAACGCAACCGACCTCGCAGAGGCGCTTGTCGAAGGCTCCTCCACGGCATATAAAGGCGTTATTAAACCCGTTGAGGGCACTATCCTCACCGTAGCTAGAGAGGCGGCCGATGCAGCGATTACTGCAGCAAACGAGAGAGATGACATAGCTTATGTCTTAGAGAAGGTAGTAAACGAGGCAAGGAAATCCGTTGAGAGGACGCCTTTCCTCCTCCCAGTTTTGAGGGAAGCAGGCGTCGTGGATGCTGGAGGTGAAGGTCTCTTCATCTTGTTCGAAGGGATGCTCCGCTGCTTGAAAGGCGAGGACCTAACGGTTGATTCCGGCCCGAGCGTAACCTTTGATTTCAAAGCCTTTGAAGGGGAGGAGTACGGCTACGACACCCAATTCGTAATCCGAGGGGAGAACCTGAACGTTGACGAGATAAGGGAAGAGATAGCGAAGATGGGCGACTCGGTCATGGTGGTGGGAGACTCCAAAGTTGTCAAAGTACACATCCATACGGACGAGCCGGGAACCCCGCTGAATTACGCCGTTCGCCTTGGAGCGTTGAGCGAAATATCAATCGAGAACATGCAAGAGCAATATCGAGAGTTCGTAAAGGCAAAAGCTCCAGTGGAGGTCCCTAGGGAAGAAAGAGAGATTTCAACCGTTGTCGTAGCTCCTGGAGAGGGGCTTGCTCTTGTCTTCGAGAGCTTGGGTGCTGATGCCGTTGTCCCTGGAGGTCAGACCATGAACCCAAGCACTGAGGAACTGCTCAGGGCTATAGAGGGGGTAGAAGGCAAAAGCGTCATCTTGCTTCCTAATAACCCTAACGTCATCATGACGGCTAAACAAGCAGGGGAAATCTCCACTAAAAATGTGATAGTAGTGCCTACTAAGACCATCCCTCAGGGGATAAGCGCCCTGCTCGCATTCAATTACCAGGCCGACCTTGAAACGAATGCAAACATGATGGAAAGAGCCGCCCAGGAGGTTAAGACAGCCGAGATAACAACCGCCACAAGGGACGTCAAAATCAAGGGTGTAAGCGTAGAAGAGGGGCAGGTAATAGGCCTCTTAAACGGTGAGTTGACAGCATCAGGCCAAACCAAGAAGGAAGTCGTCAAAGAGATGCTGTGTCAAATGAATGCAGAGGAAGGCGAACTCATTACAATATACTATGGTGAGGGGGTTGATAACGCCGAGGCAGAAGATTTGGCCGATTTGATACGTAAAAGCTACCCCGAACAAGAGGTGGAGCTGATTGATGGAGGGCAGCCTCATTATCCTTACATACTATCGGTGGAGTAGATATGAAGAGGGTAAAAATAGTAACAGATTCTGCTGCTCAATTGAATCCAAGCGTTGCAAGGCGTTTGGGAATCTCAGTCGTTCCTCTTAATATACACCTCGGCGATGAGACGTTTAAAGAAGGGGTGGACATCACGGACGAGGAGTTCCTGAGAGAGCTCAAGCAATCTTCCTCCCCTCCGACGATCTCCCCCCCATCCGTGGAGGATTTCATATCCGTTTACGGCAGATTAGCTAAGAAAACCGACGAAATCGTCTCCATCCACGTCTCTGGAAAGCTCAGCCGCACATTCGCAAACGCAAATGCCGCCGCTAAGGCCTTCCTCGGACGCTGTGAAATAGTCGTCGTTGACTCCTCGACTATCTCGTTAGGATTGGGTATGTTAGCCACAGCTGCAGCCGAGGCGGCTATAGAAGGGAGGTCTATTGAAGAAATCGTCCGTCAGTTAAGGGGGATGATGCCCCATATTTACATCTTCTTCTTCACAGAGGCCTTAGACTATCTAGAGAGTAGGGGGAGAATCGACAAAGCACAGGCGATTCTAGGCTCGATGCTTGGCATCAAGCCGTTTATAATAATCGAGGACGGAGAGATAATCCCAATAGAGAAGACCCTCACTCGCTCTCAAGCCATCGACAAATTGGTCGAATTCGCCGAAGAATTCGCTAAAATCGAAAGGATAGCCATCTTGCAAAGCATACCTGAAGCCACTGAAGAGACCAAGTTGTTAATCGAAAGGCTTAAATCCATCTTTCCAAAAATGGAATTCCCTATCGTGGTCTATGGCCCATCATTAGCATCTCACATCGGCCCAGATGCTGTGGGGCTAATCGTCTACGAGGGTAGGCTATGAAAAATAAAGAGGTTGCTGACATACTATACGAAATCGCCGACATGCTGGAGATAAAAGGAGAGATAATCTACAAGGCGATGGCCTACAGGAGGGCGGCGGATAACATATTGAGCTTAGGCAGGGACATCAACGACATCTGGAGGGAAGGGAAGCTTAGAGAGATACCAGGCGTTGGAAAGGGGATCGCCGAGAGGCTCGATGAATTGCTCGAAAAAGGCAGGCTTGAGTATTACGAAAGCCTCAGGGAGGAAATACCTCCAGGGGTTGTCGCAATGCTCTCGATACCAACCGTCGGCCCTAAGACGGCTAAGCTCCTCTGGGAGAGACTCGGCCTGATGAGCGTTTCCGAGGTAGAGAGGGCAGCGAAGGAAGGGAAGCTGAGGGATCTCCCTGGACTGGGTGTCAAATCCGAAAAAAACATCCTCGAAGGGATACAAGCGCTTCATAGGCGAACAAAAAGAATCCCTTTGGGAACAGCCTGGCCAGTAGCTAAGGAAATAGTTATGGCATTGGAGAGCCTCCCGGAGGTCGAGAAGATATCCGCTGCCGGGAGCCTTAGGAGGATGAAAGTAACTATAGGGGACATTGACATCCTTGTGGCTTCGAAGAAGCCAGAGGTAGTCATGGATTGTTTCGTAAGACTGCCATCGGTTTCAGAAGTGAGCTTGAGAGGGCCCACCAAAGCAAGCGTTATATTACATAACGGATTGCAGGTAGACCTGAGGGTCCTAGAGCCTTCACGCTATGGCTCCCTCCTCCAGTACTTCACAGGAAGCAAAACACATAACATAGCCCTTAGGGAAGTGGCGTTGGATATGGGATTGAGCTTAAGCGAATACGGCTTTAAGAGGGATGGCGAGGAGATACTCTGCCCCGAAGAAGAGGACGTTTACCATATCCTGGGAATGGATTGGATACCACCTGAGCTTAGGGAGAACAGGGGTGAGATAGAGGCAGCAAAGCAGGGAAGGCTTCCGAAGCTCGTTGAGCTTTCCGATATAAAAGGAGATTTGCACGTTCACACAACCTGGAGCGACGGAGCGGGTAGCCTGGCGGAGATAGCCGAAGAAGCGAGGTCGAGAGGCTATCAGTATCTCGTCATCGCCGACCACACGAAGAGCCTTGGAATCACAAAAGGGCTCTCGCCCGAAAGGCTAAGAGAGCAAAGGGAGGAGATAGAAAGACTTAACAGGCGCTGGGAGGATTTTCGCATCCTACAGGGAGCTGAGGTGGAGATAAAGGCGGATGGAACTCTCGATTTTCCAGATGAAGTGCTCTCCGAGCTCGATGTAGTAATTGCCTCCATCCATTCCGGCCTCCGCCAGGAAAGGGAAAAAATCACCTCTCGGATAACCTCTGCTATGCATAACCCCCATGTAGACATAATAGGCCACCCTCTTGGGAGGATTGTAGGACAACGTGAAGCTAGTGCGCTGGACGTGGATGAGCTTTTGAGAGTAGCTGTTGATACAGGAACCGTCATCGAGGTTAATGCCATACCCGAACGATTGGATTTAGACGACGCCCACATCAGAAGGGCTATTGAGATTGGAGTGAAGCTCGCTATATCGAGCGATGCACACAGCATAAGCGGTTTGGGGGTTATGGAATACGGCGTTGCCAACGCTAGAAGGGGATGGGCAGAGGCAGAGGATATAGTGAACACAAGGCCCTTAGGGGAATTGTTAAGACTTTTAAAGGGTAAACAATAAAGGTGAAGACGATGGAGGAGAGGTTAGCTAGGCTCGAGGAAGGGCAAGCGGCGCTGAGAGAGGGGCAAGCTGCCCTTAGAGAGCAGGTAGGCGAACTTAGCAGGGGGCAAGCTGCTCTTAGAGAGCAGGTAGGTGAACTGAGCAAAGGACAAGCTGCTCTTAGGGAGCAGGTTGCAAGGCTTAATGGCGAAGTAGGACAGATAAGCAAGCGCTTGGATGATCTCGGTAAGCGGATGGAAAGCATAGAAGCCCAAATAAGGGAAATTCGAGGCAGGTTCTGGTGGATTATAGGGATACTATTCTCGATGTGGGTCACGATAATCTTTACCATTCTGAGGATGAGGCCATGAAAGAAAGGAATCGGGAATCTCTTGCGTCTTTTGAAGCTCGTTCACAGGAGGAAATAACCAGGCCGAGAAGGAGAAGGGAAAGGGGTGGCCCCCATCTGCCCGGGTGGTTTCTTGCAATAATTCTTCTCCTTGCAATCGCTGCGGTAGCAGGCCTATGGTGGAAGGCTTTCATCCCAGAAAGGCCAGAGGTCACGCTTACCCCCTCCCCATCTCCGACTCCTACTCCAACTCGAACTCCCACACCGCTCCCCCCTCCCACCCCCACGCCAACCCCCCCAGCGGAGATAACAGTTGGAGGCTACGTTAAGGTGACTGGAACGGGGATAAAAGGTTTGCGCCTCCGCTCGGGGCCGGGATTGGATTACATCACATTTAAAATCCTGGAGGAGGGGAGCATCTTAAAGGTGCTCGGAGGGCCGGAGGAGGCCGATGGATACACTTGGTGGAGGCTTGAGGATGAAGCCGGTGTGATAGGATGGTCTGTGGAAGATTGGCTAGAGCCGACTTCCCATTAGGCGCAAGGAATGAAACGCCGATATTCCCACAGATTCGCCTTGAGTTTGGTCGCAAAGCGAAAGGAGGTGAACATGGCAGGGGCGAGGGAAGAGCTACAAGTCACCGGGCTTACACCGCCGGCCAAGATGACTTATGAGGAGTTCCTGGAATGGTGCAACGAGGACACCTGGGCTGAGTGGGTTGATGGGGAGATTGTACTGCTCTCACCAGCATCAACCAGACATCAAGACATCTCCGATTTCCTCGTCGCTATCCTTCGAACATTCGTTGAAGCCCGACGGTTAGGAAGGATTTTGAGCGCTCCTTTCCAGATGAAGACGGGGCCAGAATTGCCAGGTAGGGAGCCAGACATCATCTTCGTCTCAAGAGAAAACCTGGAAAGATTGAAGGAATCCCATCTTGAAGGCCCTGCAGATTTGGTAATAGAAATAATTTCCCGAGAGAGCTTGGAGAGGGATAGGGGTGAGAAGCTCGAGGAGTATGAGGAAGGAGGAGTGAGGGAGTATTGGCTCATTGACCCAGATAGGAAGGAGGCCGAGTTTTATCTTTTAGGTGAGGAAGGGAATTACAGATTGATTTTCGGAGGGAGTGTGGGAGAGTATCGCTCTGAGGTTGTTCCTGGCTTCTGGCTTAGGGTTGATTGGCTTTGGGAAGAACCACTTCCAATGGTGCTCGATGTGATAAAGGAATTGGGGTTGATATGAGGAGGTTTGTGAGATGGCCTTTGACGTCAAGAAGCGGATAGAGGAGTTGCGAAGGGAAATCAACTACCATAGTTATCGCTACTACGTGCTCGACAGCCCAATTATAAGCGATGCCGAGTACGACAAGCTGATGAGGGAATTAAGGGAGCTCGAAGAAGCCCACCCCGAGCTTATAACTCCAGATTCGCCGACGCAAAGGGTCGGTGGAGAACCTGCGGAGGAGTTCGCAAAGGTGAGCCACGTGAAGCCCATGTTGAGCCTCCAGGACGCCTTCGACGAGGATGAAATAAGAGCATGGCTCAGGCGAATAAGCAAGCTCCTCCCCGAGGGAATGGGGACAGATGACCTGGAATTCGTCGTGGAGCCTAAGATAGACGGACTCACAGTTGTCCTCACCTACGAGGATGGCCTACTTGTGAGGGGTGCGACGAGGGGGAATGGGATAATAGGCGAAGATGTAACTTCTAACTTGAAGACGATAAAAAGCGTCCCCCTTAGAATCCCGGTAGACCCATCTTCTCCACCAGCACCAACTCGATTGGTTGTGAGAGGAGAAGCCTACATGCCAATTGACGCCTTCTACGATTTCAATCGCCGTCAAGCAGAACTCGGGGAGAGGACATTCGCCAACCCAAGGAACGCTGCTGCTGGCTCAATACGACAACTAGACCCACATATAACAGCCAAAAGACCTCTCTCCATCTTCACCTATGCTGTTGTAGATGTGGAAGGGGAGGAAATCGCCACCCAATGGGAAGCGCTCGAGCTTCTAAAGCGGATGGGATTCCCCGTGAACCCGGATTGCCGTCTGTTGGAGGACTTCGATGAGGTGGTCTCCTATTGCCATGAGTGGATGGAGAAGAGAGATACCCTCAATTACGAAGTGGATGGGGTTGTAATCAAGATAAACGACCTTGGTGTTTTCGAAAGGCTTGGAGCCGTCGGTAACGCCCCACGAGGAGCTGTAGCATATAAATTCCCCGGAAGGGAGGCGACGACTAAGCTCCTGGACATCGCAATAAACGTGGGGCGGACGGGAACTCTAAATCCCATAGCAATCCTAAAGCCTGTAGAGGTTGGAGGGGTTATCGTGGAGAAGGCAGCCTTACATAACGAAGAGGACATTCATAGAAAGGACATACGAATAGGAGACACCGTCATCGTGAGGAGAGCTGGGGAGGTCATCCCTTACGTAGTTGGGCCGGTCAAGGACCTTAGGACGGGTGAGGAGAGGGTGTTTCATATGCCGAAGCGTTGTCCGGCCTGCGGGGAGCCAGCCGTAAAGAGCGAAGGCGAAGTAGCTCATTATTGCGTAAACGCAGCCTGCCCCGCACAACTCGTGAGGAGGGTGGAGTACTTCGCATCGAAGGGGGCGATGGATATAGAAGGCTTCGGAACGAGATTGGCCGAGCAATTCGTGAAAGAGGGATTGCTAAAAGACGTTGCCGACTTCTATTACCTCAAACGAGAGGACATCCTAAATCTTGAAGGATTCGCCGAGAAAAGCACGGATAACCTCCTTGAAGCGATCGAGGCTTCTAAGGAGCGCCCCCTTTGGCGATTGGTAACCGCTCTCGGAATCCGCTACGTTGGGAGCGTAGTATCCAAAATCCTTACCAAGCACTACCCTTCTTTGGAGGAATTGATGAGAGCTTCCGAGCGGGAGCTTGAGGCGATAGAAGGAATCGGCCCTCGCATAGCGGAAAGCGTCGTGGAGTGGTTTTCACGCCCCCTCCACATCAAGATAATCGAGAAGCTACGTCGAGCAGGGGTAAGGATGAAAGAGGAAAGAAAGGAGAAGGAGAGGGTGCTAGAGGGGAAGGTCTTCGTTATTACAGGTACACTCCCCTCGATGAGCAGGGAGGAGGCGAAGGAACTCATAGAGCGCTATGGAGGAAAGGTAACAAGCTCCGTCTCAAGAAGGACGGATTATCTACTAGTAGGAGAATCGCCGGGAGCCACGAAGTACAACAAAGCCCTCTCCCTTGGAGTGCCTATGATAGAGGAGGAAGAATTACTGCGAATTATAGAAGGAAAAGAGCTATGAGTAGGAGAAGGCGTTCAAAGAAAAAGGAGAGGAGGTTCTTCCCATCCCCACGAGCTGAGGTGGTTGGGGTCGCCTTCCTTATCTTTGCCTTCCTCACCTTCCTTGGCTTGGCTTCGCTAAGCCGAGGCGTCCTTATCGAAGGTTTGATAAGGCTTCTGCGATTAAGCCTAGGCGTTGGCGTTTATCTTTCCCCGTTAATCTTAGGGGCTGTCGGCATTTGGTTGGTCTTGAAGGGCTTAGGAAAGGAACCCGAATTCGATGTGGGAAAAGCATTTGGGGCGGGGATGCTCTTCGCATTCCTCCTCACTTCTATCCACCTCCTTCATCCAACCACAAACCCGAAGGGGCTTGCTGCTGAAGGAGGGGGAGGGGGGTATTTTGGCTATTTTTTAAGCCAGGCCCTCTTGGTAAGCATAGGCCATTTCGGGACATATATCGTAATCGCTTCCGGAATCGGAATCTCTCTCGTCGTTCTTCTAAGGCTTTCCATTGCGGAGATGGGACTTGCCTTGGGGCGTGGATGGAGGGGATTGAAAAATCTTTACTTAGGATGTATCGCTCGCTACAAAGCGAGGAGAGCGAGGAAAGCTCCTCCACGAAAGCCTATCCAACCACGAATAATCGGTGAGGAAAGGTGGCGACTCCCGAAAATCTCGGAGATATTAGAGGAATCGTCTGAGAAGGAAATAAGCCAAGCAGAGATAAGGAGAAGAGCTAGGCTCATAGAGGAGACATTGGCTAGCTTCGGGGTTCCTGTTAAGGTGGTTGAGGTCAACCAGGGGCCGGCTGTCACTCAATTCGGCGTCGAGCCAGGATTCATCGAGCATGGTGATAAGCGGATAAAGGTGAAGGTCTCTAAGATAAGCTCGCTTGCAGATGACTTAGCACTTGCTCTAGCGGCCTCTCCTGTTAGAATAGAAGCGCCCGTTCCAGGAAAGTCAATCGTCGGAATAGAGGTTCCTAACCCTAAAGTCTCGCTTGTGGCGCTTCGTGGAGTGATGGAGTCGGAGGAATTTCTGATGGTGAAATCGAAACTCGCAATCGCCCTTGGAAGAGACATCTCCGGCCGACCTGTGGCAGCTGACCTCGCTCAGATGCCACATCTTCTCATAGCAGGTGCAACTGGAAGCGGGAAGAGCGTCTGCATAAACTCTATTGCAACTTGCCTCCTCTGCAACAACACGCCTGACGACCTTAGGCTTCTTATGATAGACCCAAAGAGGGTCGAGCTTGTGAGATTCGATGGTGTCCCCCACCTCATCTCACCCGTGGTGGTTGACCTTGAGAGGGCAATAAGCACATTAAAGTGGGTCATGCAAGAGATGGATAGTCGTTACAGGAGGTTTTCGAGGGAAAAAGCTCGCAACATTGAAGAGTACAATAAAAGGGTTCCTCCCCAAAGAAACCTTCCAAGGATTGCGGTTATGGTTGATGAGCTGAGCGATTTGATGATGTTAGCCCCAGAAGACGTTGAGAAGCTCATCTGTCGAATCGCCCAGATGGGGAGGGCAACTGGGATACACCTTGTCATAGCTACCCAAAGGCCTAGCGTGGATATAGTGACTGGGTTGATTAAAGCTAACTTCCCCGCCAGGATAAGCTTCGCCACGACAAGCCAAGTGGACTCGAGGGTCGTATTAGACATGGGAGGTGCGGAAAGGCTTTTGGGACGTGGAGATATGCTCTACTTAGCTCCTGATTCGAGCAGGCCTGTTCGCTTACAGGGCTGTTTCGTATCTGACCGAGAGCTCTCTCGCCTCATCAACTATTGGAGGGGATTTCGCACAGAGGTTGCTTACACAACAGAGACCCGCCCCCTCGTGGAAACGCTTCCCCTTTTTAAAAGCCCTTCATTTTAGTTGGGCTCTTCTCCTTTCCGCTTCACTTAATGCCTCCTCGAAGATGGCCAAGCCTTCATCAACCAGCTCCTGAGAGATGTTGAGAGCCGGCATAAACCGGACGGTGTTAGCTCCGCAGCCCAGGATGAGGAGCCCCTTTTGAAAAGCCAATTGAATTACCTCATCCCGGAGCTCGGGCGCAGGTTCCTTCGTTTCCTTATCCTCCACAAGCTCTATCCCTATCATTAGACCCTTCCCCCTCAAATCCCCGATGCTAAGGTGCTCCTCTTGAACATAACGGAGCCTTTCCATTATTCGCTCCCCTATCCTTGCTGCGTTCTCCATATACCCTTCCTCGACTAAACGAAGTGTGGCGAGAGCTGCTGCGCAAGAGATGGGGTTCCCACCGAACGTTGTAGAATGTGCTCCTGGAGGCCAAATCATCAAGCTCTTCCTTGCTATCATAGCCCCCAAAGGCATCCCTGAGGCTATTCCTTTGGCTATAGCTATAATATCTGGCTCAACACCCCAATGCTCTATTGCGAACATCTTCCCGGTTCGCCCTATCCCCGTTTGAATTTCATCAACCACGAATAGTATGCCGTATTTTTCCATAAGTTCCTTCAGGCGGGGGAAGAATTCGGGTGGAGGGACGATGTATCCACCCTCACCTTGTATAGGCTCTACGAAGATAGCGGCTACCTCCTCTGGCGGGACGAAGTGCTTGAAAACGGTCTCCTCGATGTAGGTCACGCAATGGATATCGCAAGCAGGATACTCGAGGTTAAACTGGCAGCGATAGCAATAGGCGTAAGGGATATGCGTCACTTCGGGGATTAAGGGGGCAAATCCGCTACGGTGGACTGCTTTTGAGGCTGTGAGGGATAAAGAGCCGTAGGTCCTTCCGTGGAATGAGCCTATGAAGGAAAGCATCCTCGGCCTTCCGCTTACGTAGCGTGCGAGCTTAATCGCAGCCTCAACCGATTCCGTTCCAGAGTTTGTGAAGAACACCTGCGTCTCCTCCTCGATTGGGGCTAAGGAATTCAACTTCTCGGCAAGCTCTATCTCGACAGGGTAATAGAAGTCTGCTCCAGACATGTGGATGAACTTCTCGGCTTGTTCCTTTATTGCTTTAACAACATCCGGGTGGCAGTGTCCTGTGGAAGTCACGGCTATCCCTGCGTTGAAATCAATGAAGCGGTTTCCATCCACGTCCCATACCTCTGAACCCTTTCCCATTTCCATAACGAAAGGGTAAGTTCTGGTATAAGAGGGGGAGAGGGAAGAAGAGTCCCTCTCCACCCATTCCTTCGCCTTTGGGCCTGGGATTTTCGGTTTCATTTACAATCCTCCTCTCTCCACCAGCTCCAACAAGCCCATCTCCTCCAGCTTCCCCTTAGTGGGGATACCGTTCTCGTCCCATCCCCTTTGCTCGTAATACCAATCCAGCAACTTATCTATGTCCTCCTTAGGGATGAATTTCCCTTTGCCCGGGCCGCTTGGAAGTGGCTCCTCCATCCATCGAGGGGGTGGGTAATCGAATTTCCTCCCGAAGCCCTCCACTTCTCGAACCCAATAGATGCGGGTTAAGTTCCAAATCCTTTCCGATATTTTAAGCAAATCCTCCCAACTTCTTTCGAGCCCTGTGATTGCCTTTAATATAGGAGCGTAGAAGCCTAGGTCTAAACCCAATTCAACCCATTGAAGCCTGCAAGCACCAAAGCAATCGCCTATAAGCGGTCGAATCGCCTGCAATTCTATGACCTTAGAAGCCTTGTCCGGTGTTATCTTATCCCTCCCTACTTCTAAATCATATGTGATGGCCCATGCTCTGTTATGATGTCCTCCTACATCGCAGAGGCAATAGCTTAGCATCATCGCCGGGGCCCATCTCGACTCATATCCACTTATCTCCATCCCTTTGACGTGCATGGCGAATTCCTCGCTCCCCTTCCCCCACACTTGGGAAGCGTATCTCACCCCTTCCGCCAGGACATCTCCTATCCCCTCTCGCTTTGCTATCTTCTCGATGAGGGTGAAAACGACCTCGGCGTCCCCCCATCTCAGATTTAGGCCATCTGTCTCCTCAGTCGTGATGATACCCCTTTCGAAGCACTCCATTGCGAATCCGATGCAATTTCCTGTGGAGATTGTGTCTATCCCAAGCTCATCGCAAAGCCAATTTGCGTATGCAATGTCCTCGATATCAGTGAGGGCGCAATTTCCTCCTATAAGAGCCGTGGTCTCGTACTCTGGCCCCTCGATACGGATGTTGTATTTCCTGCTATGAGACCACTTCCCGCAGGGGGAAGGGCAACCGAAACAGGCTTTATCTGTTACGACTATCTTTTCCCTCATTACCTCCCCGCTCAGCGATTCGTATCCTTCGAGCCGGCCTGAGCGGAAGTTCATAGTCGGGAAAGAGCCTACTTCGTTAGACCAAGCGTTCACTCCAGATGTTCCGTACTTCCACCATACCTCGAAAGCACCGCTCGATTTGCAGGCGGCGTACATCTTCCTGGAAACTTCTAGGAGCGCTTTCGGGTCTGCGACCGGGATTGACTTCGTCCCCCTAACGGCGATTGCCTTAAGGAGCTTCGAGCCCATCACAGCCCCAACCCCTCCCCTCCCTGCCTGGCGACCGAAGTCGTGGGTTATGCACGCATACTTCACCAAATTCTCCCCCCCGGGCCCTATCGTCACTATTTGGAAATCCTCGCCTAATCTCCTCTTAAGCTCCCTCTCAACGGTGAGTGAACCCTTTCCCCATAGGTCGCTAGCATCTCTAAGCTCTACTTTTTCGTCTTCGATGAATAGATACAAAGGCGAATCTGATGCTCCTTCTAAGATTATCGAATCGTAGCCAGCGTACTTCAGCTCTGCCGTGATGTGCCCCCCTACGCTCGATGATGCATATCCTCCTGTAAGAGGTGATTTGCAGGTGAAGTCCATCTTCCCTGCGCCTGGGACGAGCGTGCCGGATAATGGACCACTCGATGCTATGAGCTTGTTCTCAGGGCCGAGAGGGTCTGCGCCTTTTGGAACTTCGGTGTATAGGAAATATATGCCGAATCCCCTTCCACCGAGGTAATCCCTTGCTAATTTCGGGTCTAAAGGCTCCTTCTTCATCTTCTTTTCGTTCAAGTTAACTCGTAGTATTTGACCTCCGTAGCCGTTCATTGCTCTTCCTCCTCAAGTGTTGTAGTAGTGACTTCAGTCGCTCTGCAAGCGTTGTAGTAGCGACTTATGGTTTTTGATTTATTAATCGGGAGACCTTGCACAATTCGTGAAGCAGAATCTTCCCGCTATAGAGGAGCA
>Ga0209426_1001473_pt1 | contig 14059 bp, 8 predicted proteins | sample Deesub1362B_J571_FD_187697 | JGI IMG/M metagenome (GOLD analysis project Ga0209426, IMG submission 187697) | Deep oceanic, basalt-hosted subsurface ecosystem from Juan de Fuca Ridge flank, Pacific Ocean, CORK Borehole 1362B_J2.571 (SPAdes)... ...
GATACCTCTTTTCAATAGATTTTTATTGTAGATTTATATAGGTTGTGGTAGAGGTGTTTGCATGAGGCTCAACCCGGACGAAGAGGAGCTGGAGCGCGCAAGGCGGGAGATCATTAGCTTTATCCGCGAGGAGGTGGCTAACGCTGGAGCGCAGGGCGGTGTGGTGGGAATAAGCGGGGGGATAGACTCGGCGCTTACTGCAACTCTGGCAAAAGAAGCGCTGGGCGATAACCTTCTCGCCTTAATTATGCCGGAGCGCGGGGTTACCAGCGATGCAGACGTGAGAGACGCGAAAGAGCTCGCGTCAAGGCTTGAAATACCCTACCATGTGGTGGAGATTTCCCCTGCCGTCGCTGAGGTTATGCGCAGCTTTCCCTTCGACGCTTTCCCGGAGGAGCAGCGAAAGCTGGCGCTGGCGAATATTAAGCCAAGGCTGCGGATGATTAACCTCTACCTGGCGGCGAACCTCAAAAACCTCCTGGTTATAGGCACCGGGAATAAAACCGAGCTTCTTTTGGGCTACTTCACAAAGTACGGCGATGGTGGGGTTGACCTCCTGCCAATAGCCGATCTCTACAAGACGCAGGTGCGCGCCCTTGCTAAGCACGTGGGCGTACCAGAGAAAATAATACACAAAACTCCGAGCGCGGGGCTGTGGCGCGGTCAAGCCGACGAGGCTGAGCTTGGGATGAGCTACTCTGAGCTTGATCGAATACTCTATGCGCTGTACGAGGAGAAGCTTTCGCCTTCGCAGGCTGCAGAGAAGCTGAATATAAGCGTGGAGAAAGTGCGCGCCGTCGAAGCGAGAGTTAAAGCGAATGAGCACAAGCGCAGAATGCCAAAGATAAAGGAGTTTGAGTGGTAGGCTCTAGGTGTTACAGTGCTAGTTATAAAATTTAGGGCATCAAAAACATACTCTCCAGTAGTATTTTGAAGCTTATCAGGAGTATCAGATGGATTCTTGATAATAAGATCAAATGAAATCTTAGCAAGGCCTAAAAAGAATAAAACCGCCAAAAATATAAAAAATATAGCGATTTTCGTACTTTTTCTATCTTCGATGTATCTAGCTATTAATCTTTCATACCTTTTTACATCCCTCTTTGGATAAATAAATGCTGCATATAAGAGAAACACACCCATGAATAGTCCTACTAATGTTATGAGTAACACTACAAAACTGGATGCCAAATCCTTTCCGGTTGCTTGTTTATATGCAATGCTAAAAATTATGGTTAATGAAAATATGGTCAAAAAAATAAACCGTCTTTCCTTTCTCGTGCCGAAAGATTCGATTTCTGCAATTACATCAAATATCTTAGGCATCTTATCACCTATGTTTTGTATCTTTCCTTGTAATGGTCGATTATCTCTCACAGATGTAGATGAAATATCGTGCAAGAGATAAAAAAATAATAGCAACTAAACCATAAATTAATATTTCAATATTTTCGGAATCTAATCCATATCTCAAAATCTCGTATAGTATGAATAACGTTATTGGTATTGTAATGAGTGATAGAATTATAATAGCTCTTTTAATCTTTTTCATTGCTTTCTTTGCTTCCGGACGTCTTAGTGGTTTTCTATAGTACTCTTCAAACTCTTCTGGATATTTGTGTGGGAAAATGAATGTTAGATAAACAATTAAAGTAAAAGCTGCAATGCCCATAGAAATCCAAATAAAGTCCATAAATTTGCTGCTAAAACTTTCTCCTTTAATCACTGAATATGAGGAAGATATTATTACATTTATTAGGAAAAATGTATAAATAAACCACATGAACAGATATTGAGCTTTAAAAAACTTGTTCATCTTTTCTTTTTTCATCACTATCCCTCTCCATACGCTGATTTCAGACGCCTAGAATATTCATCAATCTTCTTATTTGCATAATATGCAAGAATTCCAACAGTCACACCAGCAGCAATTGCAGGCCCAAGTCCAATTGCAGCTGCTGCTCTCCTATTAGAGCCCCTGCGGCATACACCACTCCGCCTTTGGCGATGCCTGTGCCGATACTGATGGCCATGTTGTTTAGATACCCTGTTGTTATTGTTTCCCCTCCTTCTCTGAATAGCGAAGAGCTTTTATTAAGAAAATATCCCAACAGATAAAGAAAAATGTTGCTGAAAAAGAAAATATTAAAAATATATAAGTTAGAGTGTCGGCTTTTCCAATTTTTATAATATCTAATCCAACGTATCCAAGCCCAATGAAAAACAAAACAGCCAGAAATATAAAAAATATAGCGATTTTCGTACTTTTTCTATCTTCGATGTATCTAGCTATTAATCTTTCATACCTTTTTACATCCCTCTTTGGATAAACGAATGCTGCATATAAGAGGAATACTCCCATGAATAGTCCTGCTAATGTTATGAGTAACACTACAAAACTGGATGCCAAATCCTTTCCGGTTGCTTGTTTATATACAATGCTAAAAATTATGGTTAATGAAAATATGGTCAAAAAAATAAACCGTCTTTCCTTTCTCGTGCCGAAAGATTCGATTTCTGCAATTACATCAAATATCTTAGGCATCTTATCACCTATGTTTTGTATCTTTCCTTGTAATGGTCGATTACTTTAAATGCCACGTATGTAATACCAATTGCAACTGCACCAACAGCAATACCGGGTCCAGCTGCTATTGCTCCAACTCCCACAATCCCAGTAACTGCTAACTTCGCATATCCTGCCTTCATCTCCACAGCCACATTGTTCATATTTCCATTTTCTGCCTCTTTTTTCATGTTGTTAATCGTTTCTGCTCCGACAGCTAATCCACCTATAAAGCTCAAACCTCCAGAGATGAATCCGCCCTTTGTGCCTATTACTTTACCTCCCACTTTTACTTCTTTTTCTATTAACTCTTTTGATATTTCAAGAAGCTTAGCGGATTTGTATTTTATACTGCCTTCGAGACCCGCATCACTTGCCATTGCCCTGTATATTTTCCCTGCTGCAGTATTTCCGAGTCTGTTGGCCAGTTTGGTATAATAGCCCTTATATCCCCATGCAACTTTGGCTTCATGCTTTAGTGCTGATGAGGTAGGAGTTGCTTCTGTTTTTATTGCTCTGATTCCTAGGTCTCCAACATCAGTGCCTATGCTAGCATAAGGAGCGACATTACCAAACTTTTCAACTAATTTGTATATTCCGCTATCTATCCCAATTTCGGTATATTTTTCTCTTTCTTCGGAGGTTAATTGTGACCATGGCCTTGCTATTACAATTGATGATGCCTTTTCACCGTTTACGGTTATTTCAGATGCTTTCTCAAATGGTGAATATTGAAATCCGGTCTCTGAAATATGGCCTGTGCCGCCGTGTATCACATTCCCCAGGTCGTCGCTGATCATCCAGGCGTTGGCACCCGTAGCTGGGTCTACAACGAGCCAGCCAACGCCGGTCCAGTTGCCTATGGTTAGGGTGCGAACGGGAACATAGACATCATAGCCCTGGTTCACCGCGTTTCTAATTGCCTCTTTAGCGGTTGTCGGAATGCTGAGCTGGTCAAGCTTTGCTATATTGGAGGATGTAAGGTATTGGATAGCTATGCCCCTCTCAGCCGCAACGCTGAGAATATCCACAGTCGAGATTCCAGTTGTATTTCCCAGAAGCGAGAAGAGCTGGCTCTCCCAGGAAGATGAAATTCCGCCCGCCAGCTGAGTAAAAGTCCTCTTTTTGTCCTTATCTCCCTGAACCGAGAGGATGTTTCTGACGACGTCGATGTGGGAGAAGCTCTCAGAGATATCCGCCGGGATGCTGCCGATGTAGGCGGTGTTGTAGGTGTAGCCGAAGACCGCCACCGCTGGCGAGGCGCGCCACCATCTCACCCCCATGCTCTCTGCTAGCATCTGGTAGTTAAGGTCGCTCATAGAGAAGTAGGTAAGGGCATTTAGGGCAAGGTAGCCACCATAGCTCCTGTCAAGGAGCATGTCACCGTCAACGAAGAGAGATTCAAAAGTGCTGTTGACAATCCTCTCAACGTTCTCAGCCGGCATGTCGCCGAGGTCAAAGGCGATGGCGTAGTAGTTGCCCACCTGCAGCGGAGAGGTTACCACCTCACGCATGTTGGGCGTGGTGATGGTGATTTGAAGCTCCTGGCGTGAGCCGAAGGTGGAGGCGTTACCTACGGCTATGATTATGGAGTCCAGCATGAGAATGGGCCTGAAGTCGAGGAGGTAAGCCGGAAGGTCGGTGAGGGAAGCCTGGGCGTTGACAAGCTCGGCGACGTCTTCGTTGGCAGGGACGTAGTCGAGGGTTAGCTGCCTGCCAACGGTCTCAGTAGAAGGAATGTTGAAGGAGAGAATCTCTGTCGAACCCTCCATCACCTTGATATTAATCATGTGAAGGAAGTCGTCTGGAATATCTGAATAGGTCTCGAAAACCAGAGGGGAATAGGGCAGGGTGCCAGGTATTATATCAGGCTTTACGTCCGGCGGTCTCTCGGCATAGAGCGCTTCTACCTCCTCCTCGGTCATGTTCTCCAGCTTGGCACCAACGTTCTCTGCATACCACTCATCAGTGAGGTTCATGAGTTCCCCTACAGCGAAGTCGAGGGAACTGAAGTTCATGCCTGTGAAAAAGTCCTCGCCGAAGGTGGCATTCTGAAGGGTTTCGAGGAAAACGCCGGTGAGGTTGTAGTCGATGGCAGCAGTCGGATACGGCTCCTTGGGCTTATAAGGCACAAACGTCGGGTCTAAAGGTATCCACTGCTCTGGCGCGCCTCCGCAGGCTTGCTTGTTTGCAATGTAGCCACGGTAGCATTCGTCGGAGTACATGCCGTAGGGCAGCTTTACCTCAACCCATATATGTTCTACGAGGATTTTCCTGTTGGATAGTTCAGCCGGTACATAATTCTCCCATAATAGTTGTAGGGCTTCTTCTGTTGAGTTAACGCCCAGGACCATCTGCATGTACTCTGGCTCTACCTCTACTGTTCCGATCACAAACCTTGTTTGATATCCCGCCGCCCTGAGCAAATCGGATAGCAATGCAGCCTGGTCGAAGTCGTTGCCTGCTTTCTCCCACATGGTCCATAGCGAGCCCTTCATGTAGCCGTAGTAGGGGGTGTACTCGATTTCGTCTCTCACGTAGGCGTAGATTTTTGCTGGGTTGTGGTCGAGCTGGACGGAGAGGTTGGCTATCTCGGGTGGGATGCTGTAGGTTTGATTTTCTGTTTCTTCTGCGAAGACGCTACCGATTAGGCTGAAGATGCTCTTCCACCTGGGGTTGTTTTTATTCTGGGACTGGGCTTTGTGGGTGGCAGGGTGAGGCTTCTCCTTGGGGAAGGTGGTGCGGGGTTTTATCTTCTTGCCCTTGCTGGGCCTCGTGGGCAGTTGTTCTGGCATCTTCACCTTGCCTTTGGGCCCCTCATCGGCTTTGTCTAAAAGCTGCTGGATATCCTCAAGCAGTAGTTTCGTCTGGTTTAGTTTCAGGTAAGCATCAGAGGTCTCGTTCAGTTTTATATCCGCCCTGAGCTGGGTTATGGTGAGGGATAGGTTTTCAAAGCTGGAGGCAAGGGCCCAGTTCTCTTTAGCTACTGTGGAAACCACCTGGCTGTGCTTCTCCAGCTTTTGCCTCGGGATGCGCTTCTTAACCTTATTCAGCTTCTTGGTGACGCTAGTGGAGGAATTTCTGAATCTTTCGTCCGCCATGGCGAGCTCGCTCTTTGATTGATTGAGGACTGTGAGGTAGAGGTTTACCAACCTGAGTGCATCCTCGGTGTCGCCCTCCTCCAGCTCCATGCTTATGTCCTCGGTGAGCACGCGGAAGAGGGAAAGCTCTCCCTTAAATCCGCGCTTTAGCTGGGAGAGCTCTTTTAAAGCGCGGGTGTACTCACCGCCCAGGGGCTCGAAGGGCGGGTCCCTCAAACCGACGGTTATAAGCACGAGGTTGACAACCTCCCCAAGTAGAGATTCTCCTTGGGGCGAAGGAGCGCCCCCGCCCGGGAGCCCGCTGGCTGCGGCGAAGGCGGCTGGAACAGGGGAGAGGAGCATGAGGAGTACCATGAAAAGCGCTCTGCCGATCATTTCTTACCGCCTCCTTTCTTCGGCTCTATGGTTACATTCGAAACCAGCTCAATGGTCTCACTTCCCTCCGGAGTGGAGTAGTTGATGAGCGTTCTGAGCATAAAGGTGGTGGTCTCGCTCACCTCGGGGTTGAGGAGCACGTACTCGAGGGTTCTGCTGCTTCTGGGCTCAAGAGCGCCCAGGTTCCAGGTTATGCTGTGGTTTGCCGTGCTGCCATCGGTGAAGTCTATCACAAACGCCTCCGGTATCGCCTCGGTTACGGTAACGTTCTCCGCCAGCACGCTGCCGGTGCTGGAAATGTCTATGCTCGCTCTCGTCTTAGCTGCCTTGCCCTCCCCCTGGGGCTTGAGCTCCTTGGTAGCGCTGAGGGAGGCGACGCTCTCGCATGCTTCAAGGCTCCACAGGAGAGCACGCTTTGTAATGTTGAGCCATACGCTAGCGTTGTAGCCCTCGTAGGAGCTGAGCGCGATATCCGGGGCGAAGAAGATGACCCTGCTCCCGTTGTAGTAGGAGAGGGTTAAGGCGGGGTAGCTCTCAATCTTCTTTGTCGGCAACATGTCCTGGGCGTAGGCAAGCACCCTGTAGGTGTACTCCGGCTCAACCTTGTCCAGCCAGCCCACCGTGGTGAGGTTCGCCCCCATATAGCCAGAGGTGAGGTAGTGCTCATCCGTTATGGTCAAATTCTTAGGCTGATACGGCTTGCCCATCGGCAGGCTGCCAGTGTATTTAAAGCCTGCTATGTCTCCAAGGCTGGGGTTCGCCTTGAGGGTGTAGTCGGAGAATATCAGCTCCCTGATGAGGCTTCCCCGCTCGCTCAGCCACGCCTTTATCTCCTCTACTTCGGTGCTGTTCAGCTCTCCCTCTTCGGTGCAGCTGTACTCGCAGTACCCCATGTTCAGGAGCCACAGCACGGTGTAGTAGCTGCTACGAAGCTCGTGCATCAGCTCCTGTGTGGTGTTCACCTTCTTCACGTAGGCTATGTCCCTTGCAGCTTCGTCGATGAACCACTCGTCGCTGGCATCGCCGCTCCAGGCAAGCACCAGGATGGGGATTACTGTTACATTCGCCGAGGAGGAGTTGTGGTAGGCATAGCCATCCTCGTCGTAGTAGGTGATGTTCAGGTTGAGGGTTGCGTTGCGGATTTCGGCTATGAGCTGCGCCTCCGCAGAGAAGTTCAGAAACATGCCTTCCTTTGGCGGAAGCTCGAGGCTCCAAGTTACTGTGCCGGTGCTGGCGTTGAAGGAGGCGTTTTCTAAGGTGTGCTCCTGCACCTTAAACTCCTCGGGTACCGTTAGGAGAGCGGTGATGTTGACCGCGTCGTCGTAGCCGAGGTTGGTGATGTTTACCGCCACCGCAATGCTGTGGCCGCTGTAGGCTTTACCCTCTGTGATTATCTCCCCCTTCAGCAGGGGTATCGGCTTAACCAGGAGCGTTTTCTCCACGCTGGAAACGTATGCTTTGCCGTAGTAGTCGAGGTAGAAGACCTTGGCTCTGAGGGTGTAGTTCACGGGGTCGAAGCTGTAGATAAAGGGAGTGAGGAAGGTGTAGGCGACGCCTGCGCTTCCGTCGGCGGCGATGTCGCCAAACTGCCAGGTTATAGCGTTGGTGCCGCTGTTGTAGTCGCCAGCATAGTTGAGGGCAGTGAAGTTCTCTGGCAGGAGCGCAACGAGGGAGGTGTTGACAGCGGTGTCCTCCCCGGTGTTCCTCACGGTTAGGTTCGCATTTACCACCTTCAGGGCCCTTGTAGCGTAGGTGCTGAGGCTCTCCTCTATTACCAGGAGGGGCACATTAATAACCCTGAAGGATTTGGAGGCGGCCACAAGGACGGTGCCATTCCTTAGCTTCAAGGCGGCGTTGAGGAGGTACTCACCGCTTCCGTTGCGCGGGGTGAAGTAGCTGTGTACATATCTTACCTCTCCTGGAGCTATTGCCGAGACATTGACCATCCACCTGCTTAGGGTGGAGTTCCTCTTCATCAGCAGGAATTCCACATAGGAGTCTTCCAGTGGCGTGTTCGGGCTGGTATTGTTTATCTTCACGTAGGAGTCGACGATTTCTCCAAGCCTGTAAACCCCCCTATCAGTGAACAGCTTCATTTTCGCGCTTATTACGCCAGCCATCTCGAAGGATGTGGTGGCGTTGGTCAAAGTGACGTTTAGCTCCCCTACGAGGGTGCAAGTAACCGTGTAGTTCCCCGGCGCAAGTAGAGAAGATTTATTCAGAGGCAGAGAGAAGCTCAGGCTGCTCGAGGGTGGAAGCACCGCTATATCAACAGGTTGCGCAGAAACCCTCACGCCAGTGGGTGTGTCGATAAGCGTGCTCAAGGTGAGGTTGCCCAACGTCTGGTTGCCGTTGTTGCTCACCGTACCGACAAGCTCGATGGTATCGTAGGGCGAATATACCCGCCTGCTCGTATTAATGCTGAGGCTCACCACATTCAGAGCCTCTACCTGCAGGGGCGGGAACTCTCTGACGACGCTGGCTGAGGTTACGCCGTCGATGTAGCTTATTCTCGCCTTTGAGATGTTCCCCTTTTCAAGGGCGGATAGGACAAAGGAGACGTTGTACAGGATATTTATGGTCTCCCCATTCTCTATCTCGGGGAATACCCATACCATGGTGTCATTGGTTGTATAGTTGGGAGGAGTGATGGGCTCCGCTTCGCCGTACAGCACCTCCTCCTCATAGGTGACGTTTATTCCTGCCAAGAGGTAGGTGCCGTCTAGGATTTCACGCTGGTAGTCCATTGCTTCGACGAGTTCTGAGAAATTAGAAGTAAAGTTGAAGATTCCAGTAGTTACGCCTGTTACAGCCCCGGCGGCATCGCTGGGCTGTCCTACATATGGGTACCGAGGACGGAAGATAATTTTCGGTGTTGTGGTTATAGGTCTGTAGTACATGAGTTTAAGGTAGGATTGGTTGACATTGCCGCTTCCATCCACCGCCCTGACTTTTATACCATTAACACCGTAGGATAGGAAAATTTCCTTGTTCCAATAACCATTTGTCAGGTTTGCCTCTTCATAGGGACCATAATTAACGCTTATTTCCACCCTAGCCAGTTTTCTGTCATCTGAAGCATACCCATTGATTTCTATCGGACCTGAAATGTGAAAGATGGTTCTGTTTTTAGGTGAAAAAATCGTAAGATTTGGTAAAACCATGTCCCTTGCTTCCCTGTACACTCTTATTGTTTTGGTTACTTTCACTTTCGCCTCATTCGTAGCCCTAACCGTTATTGTGTTGTTGCCAGGTCGAAGAAATATGGTCTTGCTCCAGTTAGCGGTGCCGTTTGCAGGCTCATAGGGTTCGCCATTAACACTCACCTCAACCTTTGTCACTGGTACCCCGCCAGTCGAAGTGGTTGTACCGTGGATGATGGTTGTGTTGTCATAGAAGATGTCTCCATCCTGGGGGAATATGATTATCAGAGACGGCTCCACATAATCACGGGGATAGAAGCCGCTTTTCTTGGGTATGTATATCGTACCGGAAGGGCCAAATAGTCCAGAAAGAATGGCATTATCTGAGGGGAAGATTGTTGAAGTGGTGCAGGAATACGGGTCCTCACAGGTATAGCCGCAATAACCCAGAGTATCGGAGTGGCAAGTAAAATAGAAAAATGCTGCAGAGGATATCACCTCTTCTCCCTCTAATGCATGAGCCTTGTATCCTTCTGGTCCATACCATTTCTGTATTGTCTGCTGATCGAATTGGAGACCGATTTTTGAGTTATAATACCTAAAAGTATCAACTTTGAAGAAAAAGCTGTTCCCGCAGTCTACTCCCTCTAGGTCAGTGGGATAATATTCAGTTTTTTCCTCTTCATCATAATTACCCCAAGAATCATAATAGGTTCTTTTATATTCGTATTTGCATTTTGTCCTCCCTTTAGTGAGGGTGTAGACTTTAAAACTTAATGGTGTGTAATCTACATCCGCCGGGCTGATTTCAACTTTGTCTAGATACCCCTTCATTCCTCCCAAATTTGAAGATGGATTTATTGCCCATTTCAAGTTGTGCTTTCCTGCAGGGATAATAACTTCACATTTGCTCCAATCACCAAAACTTTTGCTGCATTTCTCCACACCATCGACATAAAATACGAATTTGAAACCTTTTCCCCAACCACCCCTATACTTTATTATTTCAGCCTTCCAATAGAAGGATATTTTTTGATTCTCTTTAAAATTAACTGTGGTGGTTACCGGCGAGTTGCTCTTTATGTAGTACTCTTCCCTACTGTAACTCCACTGCCACCTTTTCCAGACATGTGCGGAGTAATCGCTTAAATAACCTATGTTTACCCTTTCTCCTCCAGACCATCTGTATGGTGGGTATGGTCCCTCAAAATCCTGCAGCCTCTTATCTGGAGGAGCCGCCTTTGCTATTCCGTCATCCCACCATTCTTCTTTGTTACCATCCCCGTCTTTATCATAGTCCTTGTCGGTCTCAAAGACCCATATGTATATACCCTCCCCTTTGTCTATATCCACCACATCCCAGTAGGAAGCAGGAGCCCAACATTTCACTTTTATGATTTCTTCAGCATCAAAAATCCCGTTGTTGTTGGGATCGCTTATTAGAGAGCATCCGGCTTCAGGAATAGAGCCGTGGCTGCCTTTATCGTACCATGCTCTGACTGAGGCCGAATTGGTTTCCCAGATACTGGAACTGAATTGTTCGCCAGTACTGGAATTTAAAACAGACTTTGCAAACTCTACCCCGACGTACCAGTTCTCTTGAGCAGCGCCTGTATTTTTTATCTCAATTAAAACCTGAATGTCTTCGGTTGGAATTACAAAGATATCACCGTAGTCCCGCCAGGTAGATTGAGAAGTATCAAATACCTTTATGGAGGTGATTTCTGAGGAGAACCCAGAACTCTGTGCCTCAACGGCATGCAGATAAAGTAAAAGCACAAAGAGTATGATGGGGAGTCTTTTCATCCCCCTCCCTCCCTATCGTATATTATCATATAAACAGGAATCCCATTTTCAGCCGCCCACTCGATAGCGCTCAGGGGATCGTCGTAGCTGGGAGCCCTCACCACGGTGAAGATGTACCAGTTGTTATCCTCCCTGCCGTTTTCCATCAGGAGTTCGACACTTCTGTTTATCCCCTCTCCCAGTTTAAGTATCGGCGCTCCTATTGTTATGCTCGAAATTGCACTTAGCGCTACATCTCTGTCTGTTGATAGATTCAACAGAACCGTGGTGGTGTTTGAGACAGTGACCACGGCAACTCTGTCCCCTACAGCAAGGGAAGTGACGAAGGAATTCAGAGCGGTTTTCACATCCTCTAAGGCAGAAGTGGAGAGGTTGGTGCTGTCCACTAAAATAACGACATCTGCCGGGGGCTTGCCAGTTTTGCCCTGGATTGTGATGTTTATGGTGGCAGTGACTCTTCCAGGTGAGAAGGTTTCTGAGCTTATCCTCCTTTCCACCCCAATCCTAGGCCCGATGGATAGTGCTGAATACGTTGTTCCCCCTTCCACAAGTGCTCCATTTTTATATACCCTAGCAATGACCAGGTAGGTTCCGTAGGCAAGGTTTCCGGTATAGAGGGTACCCACCTTAATGTATCCCTTCTGCCCGACACTGAGGGTGGCGGTGGTGTTGCTGGACCAGATGACAGTCTGATTGGGAGATAAAAGTTCAACCTCTATGAAGGCGTCGCTGATGTTTCTGTTGCCGATGTTTTCCACATCCAGATAGAAATTCACCAGCGATTTTATGTCGGCATGGGTAGGAATAACGTCCAGCCTATGAATCCTGACTTTTTGCGTTGGAAGGACGTTCAACTCCAGTTGATTTGCGTGAATAACGCGGCCTTCACCATCTCTAATTTCCACAATCAAGTATGCAGCTCCCGGCATGAGATAATCCGTGGTAAAGTTAGAGGAGTAGCTAACCGTAGAACCCGCTGTAAAATCTCGTATGAGCTTGGGTGGAATAATTTTTTCGATTTTCTTTTCCTGAACCACCTTGCCCACGATTATTATATTTTTCTGATTTTCTCCCAAATTGGAAATCTGGGTAAATAGCGAATATTCTTCACCGGCGGGTATGGAGAAATTTGTAAGAGTGGCGTTGTCCTTTTTTATTATCAAGTCCCCCACCCTCATGGCAATATCCGAATTCAAATACTCTTGCAGGGCAAGCAGGCACCGCGATGTCGTATATGCCCTCCCTCCTGAAACATTAAGTCCCCAGCTCCCATCGGGATTCTGGCTACCTATAAGTGCTGTGACAAGATAATCTTTCTCATCCGAAAAATGGCCGTTATAAACTAAAGCTTCTAAAGCATTTGCTAATTCGAGATCGCCAGAAAGCGTCCCCAAGTCCTCCGAAAGATAGACTGCGGATTTGTAGCCAGCCTTGTAGGCGTCCTCATTGAATATCAGCTCACTGTCAGTTAAGACGAAGGATAATTTTCCAAGTGTCTGAGAAGCCAAGGCTGTGTAAAGCTTATCCGGCGCAAAGGAGCCATCTTGTTGCTGGATTTTATTCAAGTAGGCGATTCCCCTTCGCAGAGAAGTGGAATTCGGGCTGGATTTTTTTAGCGCCTTCAATGCGAAGGAGGTATCAATTATGTTGCTTGAGAAAAACTTTGAATGTCCCCAGCCACCGTCTGAGTTCTGGAAGGAGACCAACGATGAGGCGTTTGCCTCAGTTAGGAGGACTTTTCGGGAGAGGAAATCAGTCCCCCCTATATTGGCAAAAGAAATCCAGGATTTGCCATTTTCAATTGCGTCTTGGACATCTATATAGTTCTGCTTCTCAAGGGCTAAGATAGCCTCTGCTGTGCTCCATGGTAGACCACTATTCCAGCTACCATTATCATTCTGATTAATGACCAGCCAAGATGCTCCTTTTTCGATGCTATCCTGGACAGATAACCCAAACACCGGGCTTATGCAGAGTGATAAGACCAGAAAAAATCCACTGAAATATAATAATCCCAGTATTATGTTTCCATCTTGAAATTGGCAGGCCAAACCTTTTAGCATGGTCCCTGCATCCATTAAATATTTGTAAAACTTTTTATAAAACGCATATTTTTAAAACCTATATATAATTTTTTAGAAATTTCCTTCAAATAAAATCGATGTTTTGCATTTAGTATCTTTTTGTTATTGAACACGCCTTCAAAAAAATGGCAATGCCTATTTTCACCATTCAAGCCATAAGTGGAGTACACCAAGCCTTACCTACTCAATCGTCGCATGCCTGGTGCGCATCTCCTCCTCTGTCTTCCCCAGCCTCACCATGAGCTCAACTATGAGCGCATCAAGGAAGATAAGAACTGAAATTTCAAAAAGCGTGCCCAGGGGCGCGAGAGGATAATGTTCTCCCTTTATCTGACGCATCACGAAGTCCTTCTCTCCACGAAGCTTCGTCCTGCCTTTAACCACGACCACTATGTCCGCTAACCTCCCCAGGGAAGAGTTGGGGTAGGTGGTGATGAGTGCCACCTTCGCTCCGACGTTCTTTGCTATCTTTGCGGCGTTCACAACACTTGTGGTCTCACCCGAGCCTGAGATGGTTATGAGCAGGTCCTCACGTTCAATCGCCGGCGTTATAATCTCCCCCACCACAAATACATTAATGCCCAGGTGCATGAGGCGCATCGCAAACGCCTTGGCTACAAGCCCACTTCTGCCGGCGCCGTACACAAACACCTTCTTAGAGGAGAGTATCGCATCAATGAGAGCCTCTACCTCTTCCTCACCCAGCCCTTCAGCCACATCCTCTACATGCTTCGTTATAGTAAAAATCGCCTCCTTCAGCACTTCCATGCATGCAAGTTGCGTTTCGCCATATAAATTTTTTCCGGGCGAAAAGTTACATTGTTAAGATTGCCTTATAATACGGCTCGGCCAAACCGGAGGGCGTGAGAAGCATGATCGCCCTTGACTTAGCCGAGCTACAGGGCTGCAGAGCAATCCTCGCTCTCGCGCTTGGGTGAGCAAGCATGATCCCAAGTCGGTTAGCGGGGGGACATCTGCAGCCCT
>Ga0209426_1001474_pt1 | contig 14058 bp, 9 predicted proteins | sample Deesub1362B_J571_FD_187697 | JGI IMG/M metagenome (GOLD analysis project Ga0209426, IMG submission 187697) | Deep oceanic, basalt-hosted subsurface ecosystem from Juan de Fuca Ridge flank, Pacific Ocean, CORK Borehole 1362B_J2.571 (SPAdes)... ...
CACAAAAATTTATAAAAGGTTATAAGACGGTATATTTGCGTGTTGCTTTACCCGGGCCGGTGGTCTAGGGGTTATGACGTCACGCTTACAACGTGAAGGTCGGCGGTTCGAATCCGCCCCGGCCCATTGCTTACAGTCTCGGAAAGGTTGATAAGTGGCTCATAACATGCCTTTCCTACCTCTGCCAACTCCTTACTAAATTTAGTAAGGTGCTCAGAATTAGCCAATAGCTGAATATCCTCTGCTACCTGGAGTAGCTTACTCCTTATGGTGTGCACCAGCTTATACTCATGAGCTTTGCTCACCCCTTCCCCTCTCAGGAATTCCCTTTCCTTCCTGGAAAGCACGATAATACCTTTCCGGGAAGCTCTACATAAGGTTTTAGGTTGCCAATAGAATGCCCCTCCCCTTCGTCACGCCGGAAGCTTTGCTTCCGGGTAACTTAGGTTAACCCCACCCCGACGGGGAAACAATGGTAAATTCGGTGGAAACATAGCGGTATTGAGTGCAGCGAAATACCGCAATATGTTGATGCAACTGACTGCAGTTGCGTTCTGAATCTGCCCCCGGCCCACTGTATCAGCTTCACCAATTTTGAGTGCTTCTTAATATTTTTGATCAAAAGATTTTCCAAAATAAGAGATTATTTTTATTATATGGCTTCTTACCATCTGCTTTCGGTGATTTTTATGATTTGGATAGATATCATAAGCCAATCTTCGTTATATCACACCATCTATTGGTAAATAACAATAAGCACCATCTCTATCTAATATCTTGATTTCTGGTGTTGCACTTGTTTTAAACTTTAATTCTAGAATAGTTTTTTTCAACTGTTTTCCAGCAGTACTTTTAGATCTGCTTCTTCTGTCCTTGGCTTCAACAAGCAGAACTCCTAATTTTCCTTTTCTGAATCCTATGGCCAATCCATCAAGATCTGTCAAATGTTTCCTATTAGAACTGTAAACTAATATTTGAGGCAGAGAAATCAGCATGTTAGAACGTAACTTTAATTCACGCAGCGCCTGCTCTAAAACTTTGAATTCGTGAATTCTTGTCTCTGATAGATTTTCTTTCAATTTATAGATATTCTTAATTTTGTTGGCACCTTTATTTGAACCCCGAATAGCAAGAGTAGTATATGTAAACTGATCTTCATCCTTGAACCTAAAGGAAAAGTCATCACCGGTAATATGACTCAAAGTAAAAAGTAATAATTCCTGATAGGGATTTTGAAATATTCTATCAATTGACATAGAAATTTTTTCTTGTTTATATTCGTTATCTATGTTTTTATTTAATCTGAAGATATCTCCGCAAAATCTCGCCAATATCTCTATACTTTTTTGTTCACGATAATTTGGTAGAAATGCCAAGGTAAGTGCTATGATTTTTGTATTTGGACTAGCTTGTATGGTTAATTGACATGAATTTACACCATATTTTTTATTTAATTTTTCTTCTTCGTCATAATTTAAATATTTTTTGAATGTACTTGTTAAAAAATAAGGGTAAATATTAAATAGAAGTCTTATTACTGGAGCATCACCCCAGTCTTTATGAATTGGTATAAATTTCTTCTCTTTTTTAATTAAAAATTCGTGAAATTTTAGTATTTTATTTCTTATCTCTTTTTCCTCTTCAATCATTCGTATTATTTTCCTTGCATGGTATCCATGTGCTCTTATGGATTCGGCAGAATGATACATATTTACTGATAAAAATTCCTCAAAAGAATCCAACGTTCTTATAATTGGGCTATGCCTCTCTTGAAATAGATCGGATAAATGGTCTGGCAGATTTAGAAATATTGTAGGAAGATCAAAATTCATTGGAATAGGTCCATACTGAGAATCTAGGAAAAGGTATGAAATTTGTCTAACTCTCTTAAAGATATTTTTAAGATTATCCTGCTTTTCTGTATGCTTTTTGGATTTAAAGTTATAAAAATTCAATATCTCTATTAAAAAATCGATGAATTCTGGAAAGGGCGCCTTGTATCGCCTATAGCGTTCAAGATAAAAGTATGTTAATATTTTATGGAATGCATATATGTCGTCATTTGCTATGATCTCCCTGAAATACTTTCGTATGTTTTTGTTTTTAGGCAATCCACGATATATGGTACTTCTTAAGTCATTATGTTTTTGAATAGCTCTTAAAAACGCTCTTTCTGTGGAGAATGTCCCGGGAAGATGTCCAGAGTTCCATAAAAGTACCCATATCTGTAAAATCTCTGCTCCAGATGGTTTATGACCTTTAAATTCAACGGTATTTGAACTCAGTCCGAGACCACTTGCAGATTTAACACCTTTATCATCTTTTCTAGTACATAACTGGTGGATTAGACCTAATTGAGTCATCACATATTCCCAGCGTGAGTGATGGGCACCTTCATACACAGTTCTAATAACTCCTAGATGGTCAATTCTACGCATTCGGTCTATATGTCCATATTTATCAAGGAGTCTGTAAGTGTGTGCTGCATAGGGATAGAGTTTTGCAGTTATTTTGCCTAATCTTGGCACGTGATATTCAAGAGTTATAGTTTCGTCAGTCAAGTCAGCATCCTCCTGATATGAAGTAAACTAATATTAATGCCGCAGACGTATGGTCCTCTGAGACTAACCTCAATAGTTCGCCTGCCCATTGTCTGTCGCATAACGCTTCGCGTGTTTGCGAAGTGCGAAGCATTTGGAACCTCCTTAAAAATTATTTTCCACCATATCGATCTCCTCATCAGTGAGGTCATAGAGCTCATAAACTTTTTCATCTATGGTTCTATCCGTTGCAACGATTTCCATTTCAAGCTCGGTCAAACTCTTATCGCCAATAGGCGAGGTCTTGAAGAACTCCTCCATTAATTCTTTAATTTTCTCCACATCTTTTATCTTAAGGTTGTAAAACCGGGGAATCTTTATAGCTTTCAAGACAACATCAACGATTTTACCACTACCCCATACTTTTTTCTTGGAATTTTCCAGAAGAAAGGTCTTAATGGAGTAGTAAAAGAACTTTTTGAGAGTCGGGTCGATGAAATGAATCTTCAGGATGTCGTTAGATATAGGTGTGCCTTTTCCTTTCTCACCTGGGATATACTCCCCCTTAATAAGAATGTTATTCCCTTTTTCGAAGACCTCGAGTTTTATGACTTTACCGGTCAGTCGGATGTCAATTAGCTTTTTGGATTCAACTGGACTGATTCCGTAATCAGATGAAGGGTAATAGTCCTTAAGCGGTCGATAATTCGTTTTACTGTCGCTCATATTCTCAAGTATTTTTTTGAAAATATCGAGGGTTTTGTGGTATTGTTTCTTTAGGGTGAGCATTTTATCAGCGAGAGATACGAGTTTGTCGTGAATAGCTTTTTCTGTAGGGTTTCTTAGGTCAATAACCTTGATAGGTAGTTGTTCAACTTGCTTTGCTTGGATTTCGGAAAATACTTTTTTAGTAGACTTTAAAAAGTTTTTATAATAGAAATTTAGGAGGTTTGAATTGAATAAAGCAAGAAAATAACGAATATCTAAGTCAATTCCCTCTTTTTTATTCATAACTACTAAAGTATTAAGTGCATAAAACTGTCTTTTATCCAAGGTCGCAATAAGCTTATTACTAACTCTACGAAAGAATAGTTTTTCCCGCTGAAGAAAAATATCCTCTCTTTTACAGCTATGAATAGCATTAATATCATAACGTAAATATGAACCGTCCCATTGAAGACTATATCTGTTAATATGCCTTCCATCGATTACGGGTTTATATGAATCATCATGTTTTATTTTACTAAGATATTTTTCACGGTCATGTTTCAAAGCAATGGCTTGGTTGACTTCTAAATATTCTTTTAAGGGTTTGGTGTTCTTTTCAATTTTAGATCGCAAAGCTATTAAATGATCGTCTAAAAATATATTGAAGCTTTTTTTATACGTTTTTTGAAAAAATTCTTGCTGAATTGTGCGTTTTTTTACAAAGTTATGGTGTTCATCGACTGAAAAGATGTTCACTGCGTTTGAGTTGCGTGTCCTCTCTGATTTTGCTTTCTCTAAAATAATTATAATATTTTCTACAACAGCTTCTTTGAAAGGCAACTTAGAAAAGTCGACAATAGATTTAATTTTACATGAATCTAAAATCATCTCCCTTAATTTTTCGTAATAATCTTGTGTTAAAAGCGTATTAGGGATTATGAAGCCTAATTTTCCACCTTCTTTTAGAAGAAGTATGCCCAGCTTAATAAAAAATCCGAAGGTATTTAATCTTCCCATGGAAGAGCCATAAGTTTTTATTAAATATTCTTTATATTTTGGATCAATTCCCCTCATCGAAAGTTGGACATACGGCGGGTTCCCAATTACCACGTCAAACCCACCGTTCTCGAAAACATCTGGGAACTCTTCTTTCCAGTTAAATGGTTTCTTATCCTTCCATGCGTCGCCGAAGTATTTTTTGAGTTCCTCCTCTGTGCCTGAAATTAGCGAGTTGCCACACTTTATGTTCTCGTCAAGGATGAGAGGGAGCTTCTGTCCTTTTTTAAGTGCTTTAAGCATGAGGTTGACGCTTGCGATCTCTGTTGCTTGCCTGTCAAGGTCTACGCCGTAGAGATTGTGCACAAGTATCCTCTTCTCTGGCGGCATAGGTGAAGATTTGCTCTCGTAATACTGATCGTAGTACTCTTTGATTACGTCGAATGCCTTAATCAGGAAAGACCCAGAACCACAGGCCGGGTCGAGGACTTTAATCTTATCGATTTCAGACAGGAGTAGCTTACTAAATTCCTTTTTCTCTTCACTGTTTAACTCTTTTTCGACTTTTCCTCCGAATTTTTTGTTTAATATTGCCCGTTTCTTTTCTTCGATTAAAGCCCCCACAGTATTTCTTACAATGTAATCTACCACATATGTAGGAGTGTAATAGATACCATACTCCTTTCTTTTTGTCTGCTTTTCTACAATCTCCACACTTCTTCCCTTTTCTTCAAGTACATGGCCAAGGTAATCCTCATAGATGTTGCCAAGGACATCAGCATCTATCAAGTCAAAATTGTACTTGTAGAGTTTTTTGATGATTATTTCAAAGGTTCTGTTGGAAATAGCAAACTTATCGCATTCGTGAGGCTCGAAAATCTTGCTGTTGTAAGTCTCATTGAATTCTACAAACTTATTCTTGAGATAGCTCATGAAAGGCACTGCTTCTTTATTACTAACTGTTGAATTGTAGGTTTCAAGCAAAGTTAGGAGGGCTTCCGCCGGCTCTATTCCTTTGTCCTCCATGAACCTTATAACAATGAGCCTATCCAGAATCCTCTGGATGCCCTCTTTAATGAGTTCAGTATCAATGCCCCTGTACTTTTCATAAACATCTTTTGTTAAGAGCTTTCTTGCTTCGAACAGGTCCTCAAGTACTTCAACGTCAATGTCTTTTCTTGTCCTCCTTTTCTCTTCCCTGTCCAGAAGCCCTGTGGAGACCGCTTCTTTGGACAAAAGCCATATCTTACTTAGTTTTTCTAGATACTCATCAAAAGTGACCTTGAAAATTAGACCTTCTTCTGGCCTTTTGACGTGAGTGTAGTATAGTCTAAGCTCCTTGAAGTTAGTAAGAACTGCCCAGTCTACCTTTCTGTGCCAAGCATAATTTATGGCCTGTTCTGCATAGGATTGCCTTTTACCTCTGATTGTTCGGAAGCCTGAAAGATCTTCAGAAAATTTCTTTACTTCGAAGAAAATCTTTTCCTTGCCATTCACCTTTAAAGAGAAATCAACAGGCCCCACAAGCGTTCGCTGTTCTGGGACAACTTCATCAGGATTTCGCTTTCCTTCTACATCCCATCCAAGGGCCTCAAGAAACGGATTTATAAACTGGAGTTTTACCTTCTCTTCGTTGTACTCCTTATCTTTTCCTTCGGCCAATATTCTTCGGTATTTTTCCACCAGAGTTTTTATCTTCTCAGAGGCCTCGGATATTGATGTCATTTCGCGCCCTTCCTTTTAATTATAAAGGATGTAAAATTTTGAAACTCTGACGTTATTAAAAAGTTTCCCTCCATAATATGCTTCCTACCGCACCTGTCTAGTACATCTCGGGGGACCTAGATGAGAAACGTAAGCTTGAAAATTGTCCGGCATCTTCTTTGATACCTTTTCAGCAATTTTATTAAACATATTTCATTATTCTCCTCCTCAACCCAATAATTATGATGAAATAATATATTAATCTTTTCTTATTTGAACAACTATCGAGTTTATCACTCTATGTACCTCTTTCATAAGTTCAGCCTTATCCTTGAATAGCCTTTAGATTGGCTTTATCTCCAACTTCTTGGACTCTGCGAAAATTAATTAAGAGGTTATCATATATTATTATCCTCAGAACACGCGGCCGTAGTATAGCCTGGCTAGTACACGAGCCTGCCACGCTTGTAGCCCGGGTTCAAATCCCGGCGGCCGCATACTCTTCCTCATGAAACTAGAGCTTCATAGCCCCTGTGCAATAGGGCAATATGTTGATGGTTGCTAGAACGAGCGAAGCGAGTTGCTCCGAACGAAGTTGCGGCGTGACGAAGTTTGATTTGTGTGATTTACTCTCTCAGGGGTAGGGAGAGGTAGAATGTGGAGCCCTTTCCCGGTTCTGACTCAACCTCTATTCTGCCACCATGGGCTTCAATTATCTGCTTCGCCACAGCCAAGCCCGTGCCTGTGCCATTATAACGCCGGGTTGGGCTTGGGTCGAGCTGGGTTAGGGGCTGGAAAATCTCTTCAAGTCTTTCTTCGGGAATACCTATACCTGTGTCGGTGATGGCGATTTTCACCTCTCCATTTTCTCTCATCACCCTTACCTGTGTTTCGCCACCATCACGGTTGAATTTTATGGCATTGTCCAGAATGTTCAAAATAGCCCGCATCAGCTTAACCGGGTCGCCCTCCACATACCCATTGTAGTTCAGCTCCATGTTGATCTTCACATTCTTTTGCATTGCCTTACTCTGCTTCTCTCTAACCGCCAGACTCACCATCTCAGCGAGGTTAATCCGCTTTCGCCGCAGGGTGAAGTCTCCTCGCTGAATCTTTGCAACTTCAAGGAGATTCTCAACAATCTCGTCCAGCCTGTCAAGGGCACTTATTGCTCGAAGGAGCTCATTCCTGCGCTCCTCTTCACTATCCTCAGTCAGTGCAAATTCAATGAACCCTCTGGCGATGGTAATGGGAGTGCGAAGCTCGTGGCTCACATTTGCGATGATGTTGCTCTTGAGCGTGTTGATCTCCTGAAGCTCCCCATATGCGCGCTCCAGCTTTTGCTGCGCCTCCTTGAGCGGTGTTATGTCCACAAAGGAAGCGACCACCCCCTCCACCTTGCCATTCTCACTACGCATCGCTGAAAGGGAAAGCTGCACAGTTTTTCCAGAATGCAGTGTCGCCTCTAGGGTAACGGTTCCCTTCCCACCGGTGCGCATAAGCTCCTGCATCACCGCCTCCACATGCTTCTCCCTGAAATAATCACCTATCCGCGTGCCCAAAATCTCATTATCGCTCCTTTCAAGGTATGCCATGGCACGTCGGTTGAGGAAGTTAATAAGCCCGTCGCCGTTTGTTGTGAGCACCGCAGCGGGTACTGTTTGAAGAATGCTCTCAAGCTCATTGAAGAATTCCTGCAGCTTCTTTCGCGATTCCTCGAGGATGAGTTCAGCTCGCTGGCGCTCAACGGCGGCGGTTATTGTGTTCGCCACCGCCTGCAGGAAGTCCACATCAGCAGAGCTAAAGCTCCTCTTTTGCTTTGAGTGCACCATCATTGTCCCGTAAACCTTATCTCCATAAATCATGGGCACACCTATTCCGGAAATTATGCCTTTTTCTTGTAGCAGGCGGGGCACATCAAAGCGCTTATCTGTTTTATAATCTCCCACCACCACAGGCTTTCGGACTTTAAGGGTGTAACCTGCTAGGGGCTCAAGTTCTACGCTAAGCTTATCTCTGTCAGATGCAACATCCCAGCCCACATCTGCTGCAACGCGAAGCTTACCATCGAAGCTCCACATAATTTCACAAAACTCAGCTCCCATCGCTCTTGCTACGAGCTCTACCGCTTCCTGCATCAACGCATCCATCTCCACTCCTTTGAGAGAAAGCTCCCCGATTCTTGCAATCACAGCATGTTGCATAGAGGCAATCTTCTGAATTGTCACATCCCTGTTAATCTCCACTATCCCTACAATCTCTCCCATTTTATCCCTTAAAGGAGTTGCAGATACCTCCGCCGTCCATATCTCTCCAGCGCTTCTAATATGCTCGTGGATGACGCCATTAACCCCACCCTTCTCCAGCGTCTCAGTAATTATGCATTTCGTACAGGGCTCACTTCTCCCATGGGTAGCTTCGTAACACTTTCTCCCTACAAGCTCTTCCCTCCTGCGTCTAAAAAGCTTCAAAGCGGCGGGGTTTGCCTCTATAATATTGTGGTTAAGGTCAATCACGATTACCCCTTCACCCATAGCGGTGAACACATTTTTCAGAAGTTCACCCTCTTCCATCGGAGAGGGTAGTGTATTCAAATTTGGGCTACCTCCGGGTTTTTGATACATGTGAAAAATCAAAAAATAATATCTCAGCAGGAATATAAATTTTATTTAAAGCGAAATTTCAGCGATTATAAAAAATGGTTCATAGGATTTTATAAATAATGGGAGCGGATTTAAGTGCAGAACAAATAATATTCAACAACTGGGATTTTTAAAGATTTCTATTACAATTACCTGATAAAGGGGAGGCGGACATAGAATGTAGAACCCTTTCCAAGCTCAGATTTCACCCAGATTTTGCCCCCGTGGGCTTCGATTATGCGCTTCACCACCGCCAAACCCGTGCCCGTGCCTCCGTATCGTCGGGTTGAGCCAGAGTCCAGCTGCGTAAGCGGCTCAAATATCTCCTCATACCTATCTTCGGGTATGCCTATTCCGGTGTCGGTAACGCTGATCAGCAGGGCATCGCCTTCTCGCTCTACCTCAACCTTAACCTCTCCATCCTCGCGATTGAACTTTATTGCGTTGTCTATCAAATGAGCAAGAGCGCGCTGCAAATGGTGGGAGTCTGCATACACCTCTCCGGTGTGCTTTAGCTCAACCTTCATTTTAATCTTCCTGCTGCGTGCATACTCTTCCTTCGCCTCAACCGCCTCTGAGACTATCTCCTCTATTCTTGCCTTTTCAAATTTCAGCTGAAAATCGCCGCTATTTATATCTGCAAAGGTTATGAGGTCGCCAACGATGGAATCAAGGCGGAAGAGGGCACTAAGCACAGAGTTAAGCTCATCCCGCAGCATCTCTTTGTCCTCTTCCTCAAGGGCTAGCTCCACAAAGCCCTTGGCGATGGTTATGGGTGTGCGGAGCTCATGGCTCACGTTGGCTATAATGTTGCTCTTGAGCTCATTGATGCTTTTCAGCTCCGCATACGCCTTCTTTAGCTCTTCATGAGCCTTCTCAAGCTTCTGGTAGAGTTCAGCTCTTTCTACGGTAACTCCAACCTGCCTGGCAAACCTCATAAGTCGTTCCGCATCTTGTGGCGTGAGTTCTCGCCGGGTGGCCACTCCGATAACTCCAATCACGGCATTCCCGCTCTCCATGGGCACCGCAAGTGCCTCATTAACTTCTGCGAGCGCTTCCATGCGCAAAGCCAGCTTCTCCAGCTTATCCTCGCCTATATGTTCTCTGACAAACTTCTCAATATCTGCCGTTATTATGTACCTCCTCCTGGTGATAATGTCCTCGAAGAGGCTACCCTCACGTATTGGGATTCTGTATCCTATGGGTGAGAGTTCAGCAAGCTGTCCGAGTTTTTCCACAATTACCGAAGGTGCGCTGTAGGCGGCAACCTCGAGGTAGCCATCTTTAAGCATGCATGCTGCAGCGATATCATAACCGAAGGTGTCCCTCAGCTTGTGGACCACCATTTGAAGTATTTCACCAGGCGTTGCTCCCGTTGCCAACATGCCTGCAACTTCCCTGAGAACTCTCTCTTCTTCCTCCTGTTCAACCCGCTGGGTGACATCCCGCGAGATGTGAACAATGCTTGCCACCTCTCCACCCTCGCCGAAAAGTGGAGTGGCAACTATCTCCACATACCGCCTTCTGCCGTAGCTATCTAAATGAGTGTGCAGGGCATTTACGGTTTCACCGGTGGAGAAAACCTCCTCAAGGGGGCAGATTTCCCCAAAGCTGGAGCATCGCTTGCTTCTGTGATGGGTAATCTCATAACACTTTCTCCCAACCACTGCATCACGCTTTAAGCCTTCCTCCTCCAGGAAGTGGTGGTTCACCTCTTGCACGGTGAAATCCCTGTCTATAACGAGAATTGAATCCTTCATGCTGTCTATAACTGCACGGATTTGACGCTCGCGCTCTTTGACCTCGCTGAAAAGCTGGGCGTTCATCACCGCTACCCCAACTGCCTCGCCTATCGCCTTGAGGAGCTTCAGGTCTTCGTCGGAAATCTCCCTCTCATGCTTAAAGGCTACGGTTATCACGCCCAGCCTTTGCTGCCCTACCTTTATTGGAACGCCTACCGCGGTGCTCAGCCCTGCCTCTTTTGCAAGCTTCCTGAAAGCATCCGCAGCATACCCCGAGCCTTTTGAAATGTCTGAGGGCAGCTCCTTGATGTGCTCCAGCAGCCTTCCATTAAGCCCAATGTGAGCCGCGAGCCTAAGCATTCCCCCATTTTCCAAATGCACAGCCCCTGCCTCAGCGCCCATAACCCGTGTAATCTCCTTTAGCGCAGAGTTCAGGATTTCATCCAGCTTAAGCGAGGAGGATGCCGCCCGTGTGGTGGAGTATAGAGCCTCAAGCTCAGCACTGCGCTTTCTGATCGTCTCCTCAGCGCGCCTTCGCATCTCAATATCTCTATAAATCTCATTCAGGTTCTGATACAAAAGCGCAAATATGCCCACTGCGATAAAGGTAAGTGTGTTGATGGCACCGGTTATAGGCGAAATAGTATTCCACAGCCCCTCTTTCCCTAAGAAGAGGAGCACCCTGTGCACCACATGTCCAAAGTAGCGGGACACCGCAAAAATTGCAAACACCAAAGCCTGCCCATGGAGGTACAGCCACAGGGATTCCCCTCTCTTCTTCCGGTATAACCTCCGGGTGTACCCCACGGCAAGTATGCTCAAGGCTATGACGACAACGCTGCCTGCGATGTCAAATGCCTGATTAATACTAATTAGAAGTTCTGTGTTCAAGGGTGTCACCCCTCGTGGCGCCCAGGGCAAGGGCTCTTACTCCAAGAAGGAAAAAGAACATCCCGCCCACCGCAAGCACGTGGTCAATAAGGTAGCCTGCGTAGTACACCTTTGCCTGAAGGGATAGCCCCCCTCCTGAGGGCACCTGGCCGGTGAGATGTTCTCCTGCGATGTGAGTAGAAATTGTATCGACATTCCACAGGGCAAATATCAGGGCGCTTATTCCTATGTAATGCCATCCTCCCTCATAGCCGGAAGCCCTTATCCTGATAAAAAGAACAATCATGGAAAAGAGAAAGAAGACGTGGGCAATCAGATGGACCACTAGGCCTTCTGGTTGGGTGTGAGCCTGTACAGCGAAGGCAGATGGCAGAATTAGTGAAAATATTACTATCTGAAAGAATCCCCCGAGTAAAAACCGTCTCCAAGAGGAGAGCCCATTCCTGCCAGTAAGAGCCATTGAAAATTTTTGATACCTGCAAGTATATAAATTTTTCTGTAATACATTAAAATATATTTTAACATATTTGGCGTACCCTTTATATACCTGTAGAATCAGTGGAAGAGCATGAAGCAGAGCACAAAGCTCATCCTTACGCTCTTTGTTGTGGCGGTTGTTGCAGCTGGCTTTATTCCCCTTGAGAAGGAGGAAGTAGAGAAACCCGGGCCAAAGGAGAAGCTTGAAAAGGAGCTTCTAAAGCACGGAGTGGTGCTGGAGGACTACTACACCACCACAGTGGTGGAGCTGGAGAAGGCGCTGAGTGTCAATATCTCAGCCAGTGGCAGCGAGAGGGTTGGCTTTGTGATGCTCCGCTCACCCCTCAAGGATGAGGCTTCTGTTTTTGAGCAAACCCTTGAAGCTGTGGTATCTGCCTTTCCTGAGGTGGAGGCGGTGGCGATGCTCCGCCTCGACAGCGAAAACCCAACGCTGGTGTACGCTCCGGTAGAGGTGCGGAGCTATGCGAGTATGCAGAAGCTTCCGCTCGATGTGAGCAGATTGCTCGACAGGGATTCGAGGGCACAGCTTATAGCCAAAGCCCTTGCAGAGAATGGCGTAAATGCGCAGAAGGTTTACATACTCACCCCCGAGGAGGCTGCCAACCTCAACGCAAGCCTGAGCGATGCGGGCGAGGTCGCCCTTCTCGCGCTGGTAATCCCGGGGGAGGAGTTTCCAGGCAAGCTGTTCGAAGCCTTTGGCATAGCCTTTGAGGTGGATAAGGAAATAGATACTGTGATGGCGGGCAACCTTCTTGCGAAGAAGGCTGAGACTATAAACTTCTACTACATTACGAGGGAAGAGTACGAGAAGAAAGAGGCTCTGAAGCTTGAGGAGCTTCCGACGGTAGAGATACCTGTGGAATAGCTCCTGAAAAATCATCCAAGGACAAGACTCTTAAGCCTCTCGCATATTACCCCCATGACAGTGCAGGTTTCCAGGGGTATGCCGTAGCCAGTGAGCTCAACATGCTTTTCAACCATTTTCAGAAACCTCTTAGGCAAGCCCTTCCTTCCCAGCCCCATGACCAGGCACGCTCTGCTCTCTTGCTCAACAATCTTTTCGATATCCACCCTTTTCTTTTCACCAGGCTTTGAGGTCGTGGCGATAAGCTCACCTACTTCAGGGAGGATGTTGTTATCTGGGTAAGGGAGGACAATGAGGCGGCCCTCCTCCTTTAGAAGTTTGAGATAGGTACCTCCTTTACCTATATTTGTCTCGGCAGATACCCTATCAACAGCCTCCTCTTCATTTTCAAAGGGAAATCCGAAGAGCACAAGCTTCATGCCGTACGCATAGCACAGCGGCGCTGCTCTTGCGACTGTTCTAGTGTGCACCGCATGCAGAGAGCCATGGTAGGTGTTGTAGAGCCCCAGGGAGAACCTCTCCATGCCCTTAAGCTCAGGCACCCTCGGCACACCCTCCTGCGCTGGGCGCGTTTCCGCTGCCCTCGCTTTGATGCGCTCTCTTCTCGGTCTAACATTGGCTATGCCTTTTTCTGAGGGTAACTCCACTTTCAGCTCCTTTAAAGCTTCATCCACGACGCTTTTATCTGCTGGCTTAAGTTCCAGACCGCGCAGGTAAAGAAGGATTTTAGCGGCATCTTCGGTGCGTGCTATGCGGGATATTATCCCCTCAACACCCATGCCGTGCTCAATCCCAAGCTTTGAGGCAATTTTAAGTGCCTTTATCCTCCTATTCCCCTCCAGCTTTTTAATCTTCTCAAAGGCTTCATCTACCTTTCCGGCTGAGAAGTAGGCTTTTATAACCTGCTTCATTGGGGCATAGTAGTGCCTTGGACTTTCAATTTCTGCAACAAGGTCAAAAAGCCTGCCCAGGTTCTTTTCACCTGCCCTCCTCATCCTCTTTGCAATCACCTCCAGAATCTCTGCCCTCCTCCATTCCTGGGGAACTTCGCCAGCCTTCTTCAGGGCAAGGCGGAAGTACTTTCTATATTCTTTCTTACCCTCCAGGGTGCCCCTCGCTGCGATGTAGCTTATAACCTCGGCGCTGTAGTAGCTGTCTAGGATTTTTATCGCTGCATCCAGAACAGGATTCAGGTTATCGACTTTTCCGAAGGATTCCCTGAATATCCTCTTAAGACCTCGGCTGTATGATGGAATGTGGCGTGCTTTAAGCCTTTTAATCTTCCTCTTAAGTTTATTCTTTGAATCTGCCATGATTACACGTTTTCAATTTTAAATAAATGTCTTTGTTCCAAGAGCTGCAAGCTTATTAATACATTCTGAGCCTCTGTTATACCCATGATTTCACAAAAGCTTTTTAGTTCGATTGCCGTAGTTGACCACCTCTCCTTTCTGAAGATTCATGCCTTTAAC
>Ga0209426_1001475_pt1 | contig 14042 bp, 12 predicted proteins | sample Deesub1362B_J571_FD_187697 | JGI IMG/M metagenome (GOLD analysis project Ga0209426, IMG submission 187697) | Deep oceanic, basalt-hosted subsurface ecosystem from Juan de Fuca Ridge flank, Pacific Ocean, CORK Borehole 1362B_J2.571 (SPAdes)... ...
GACAGTCCTTGATACAAATGTAATCATAGAAGTGGCAAGAGGTAATGAAACGGTCCTCAAAAGAGTTCTTTCAATAGATAATCACTTTTACATAACCGTTGTAACCAAATTCGAGATACTCATTGGAATTCCAAAACTGAAAGAGATGGATTTCTTGGATTCATTTGAAAAACTGCCTTTTGATGACAGATCTGCTGAAGTAGCAGCTGAGGTTTACAGGAAGGTTAAGGATGCTGGAAGAATGATAAGCCTGAGAGATCTCTTCATCGGCTCGATTTGCTTGGCTTACAAACTGCCATTGGTAACTCTCGACAGAGATTTTGAGACGCTTAAGAAACTCGGTTTGAATCTGATTTTAATTGAGTGAAAAAATCTTGTTAAACCAATCTCGAACCAGCCATGTTTGTATCTGATTGTGATTTCGAGGTTCTCTGTTTCGTTGATCCATCTGTTTATGACGAGCAAGGATTGATTTTGACCTTCAATCTTTTACTCTTTGTAAACTCCCCTGTAAACTCTTGTCTCCTACAGGATCGCGAGCTGGCAAGTAGAGCATGAAGGGTTTTGTGGTGTTTATAACCTCCAGTAGTTATGGTAACTTTTTTGGGTTTCTTTGGTAGTTTATGTCAGTTTCAAGAGAAATCTAACAAATGAAGAATAAACATTTTATATTCTCAGTAATCTAATCGAAATGATGAAAATAGCGATTATAGGCTCCGGTTATGTTGGAATTGTAACTGGAATTGGATTTGCTGAATTGGGCAATCACATTGTTTTTATAGACATTGACAAAAACAAAATTGATAAAATAAACTCCTCCCAACCACCAATTTTTGAGGATGGGTTAGAAGGGCTCATGAAAAAGAATAATGGGAATTTCTATGCGACCAATGATTACGAGGTAATCCAAGACACAAATGTGGTATTTATATGTGTTGGAACTCCCTCTAAAAACGACGGTCCTATCGACTTAAATTTTGTTAAAGACGCCTCCAAAAAAATTGGAAGAAATTTAAAAAATAATTTCCAAGTTGTAGTTGTTAAAAGTACTGTTATACCTGGAACTACTGAGGAAATTATAAAACCTATTTTGGAGAAAGAATCCGGTAAAAAAGCATTCAAGGATTTTGGACTTGCAGTGAACCCAGAATTTTTAAGAGAAGGAAATGCTGTGCATGATTTTTTTAATCCTGATAGAATAGTTATCGGGGTCAAAGATGAGGAAAGTAAAAGCATCCTCGAGAAACTTTATTCTCCTTTTGAATGCCCTAAATTGACTACAGATCTAAAAACTGCTGAAATGATAAAATATACGAGCAACGCCTTTCTTGCGACTAAAATAAGCTTTGCAAACGAAATAGGTAATATCTGCAAAAAGCTGGGTATAGACTCTTATAAGGTGTTTGAGGGTGTTGGTTTGGATCACCGAATAAATCCAGAATTTTTCAGAGCTGGGATAGGCTTTGGCGGTTCATGCTTTCCAAAAGATGTTAGAGCCTTAATCTCGAAAGCTGAAGAACTTAACGAGAATCCAAAACTGCTTAAAGCAGTGATGGAATTGAACGAAGAACAACCTCTGAAGTTAATTGAACTGCTAAAGAAACACATTCCAGATCTGGGTGGTAAGACGATTGGTGTTCTCGGTTTAGCATTTAAACCCAATACCGACGATGTGAGAGAGGGAAGAGCGGTACCCATTATCAGAACTTTGCTCAAGGAGGGGGCAAAGGTGATAGCATACGACCCCAAAGCTGTAAAAAACTTCAAAAAACTATTTCCAGAGATTGAATATACCTCAGCGGAAAAAGTACTTGAATCTGACGCGATTTTGATAGTTACAGAATGGGAGGAGTTCAAGAACCTTGATTACAACGGCAAGATAGTAATTGATGGTCGGCGGATCGAAAAGGCAAAAGAGGAGGCGAGAATTTACGAGGGAGTGTGTTGGTGATGAGGGTTAAAAAAGCAGTAATACCAGCAGCAGGCTACGGCACGAGGATGTTACCCATAACCAAGGCCCAACCAAAGGAAATGGTTCCTGTTGTGCATAAACCGGTCATACAGTATGTTGTTGAAGAGATTTATCATTCTGGAATTAAAGAGATTCTAATCATAACGGGAAAACATAAGAGAGCCATCGAAGATCATTTCGACAGAAGTGAACTGCCAAAGAAAGATAAATACATAGAAGAGCTGGACAAAATTCTCGATGACATCGACATATTCTTTGTGAGACAAAAAGAGCAGAAAGGGTTGGGTGATGCTGTTGGATACGCTGAGGCTTTTGTCGATGATGAACCATTTGCTTTGCTCTTAGGAGATAACATCACAATTCCGCCCTGCACAAAGATACTTATCGAGGTTTTCCAAAAATACAAAGCCCCCGTAATAGCAGTTGAGAAAGTTAAGCCAGAAAAAGTGAGTCACCATGGAGTAATCAGAGGAAATGAGGTTGAAGAGAGAGTATATAAAGTGGAGGATATGATTGAGAAACCTAAGGTTGAAGAAGCGCCGTCGGATCTTGCCATTCTTGGGAGATACGTGCTAACTCCAGAGGTTTTTGAATATCTAAGAAAAACAAAGCCAGGATACGGTGGGGAAATTCAGCTTACCGATGCTCTAAGGCTTATATGCCGAGAATCTGAAGTTTACGCTTATCTGTACAATGGAAAGAGATATGATATCGGAAATAAGCTGGACTGGTTGATGGCCAATGTTGAGATCGCCTTGCAGGATGAAGAGATTGGATTTGAATTTGGAAGGTGGCTGGAAAAATTGAGGCTACAATCGTAAATTACCAATACTTATCGAGAGTCCTTTATTTCTGAGATGCAGGATTGTTAGGGGTATTGCTGTGAGCAGAATAATTATCAGTGAGACGTTCAGCAGTGTTATTCTAATTCCAAACAGATAGTTGAGCCAGAAGACGGTTAAAGGCACAAGTGCTATACTCAAACCGAAAGATAGTGCAACCCTTTCGATCACATCGATCTCGTCTCGTTTGAAAAACACGAAGCTCCATGCTAATCCCGGTAGAAATAGAACGAATATAGATCCTAAGATCAATCTCAGGATTTCAATCGCTTCCATCTTCGTCCTCCTCCAAAATAACCACTGAAAGCAGGAATATCAACAAACCTGCCAGAAAAGATACTACATATGCAATTGTACCTAAGTTCTGGATCTTGTACCATACGAGGAATGCTCCAAGAATTGACATTGCAGCAATGAATATGTAATCTGATTTGGTTACTGGCTCAGATTTTACAGGTTCCTTTATATCCTTTCTTTTTAGCATTGATAGTATTCCGGTAGCTATGACGAATACAAGCAGATAATTGAGGTTTAAAGCACTATTTACCTTACCATCCCAAAATGTATCGAGAAGAAGTAAAACTAAATAGAGAGTGAGCAAACTCAGAAACGGATCCCGTAACACTTCAGATAACTCCGATACAAATCCTTTAACCATGTTCATCCCTCGACAAATTCGAGTTATTTTTCGGGAATATTAGTCTTTTCAATCTGGCTATATCTCTTTCCTTGATCTCACCTGTCATCTTCAATATAATGAGATATAAGATAAATGCTATTAGATACTGTATCAAAATTAGTATGTTGCCAAGCCTGATACTGAAAATCAAGGTTGCAAACAGGGTTGACACCAAAACCTTACTAAGAGTGATCCATGGAAGAACAGAACCGAACTTATGAATTACATAAACCAGAAGAATTATCATTGAAGTTAAGCTTGCCAATGTGACTGCTAATGCAGCCCCAATCATCCCGTAAAGGGGTATCATAATGAGGTTCAGAGTTACACTAAACATTAACTGGAAAATACTGAAGCTCATCGCAACTGTTGCTTTGCCCGATGCAACGACAATGTTAAGCAGATAAGCAAATATGCTGAAGAAAAGGATGCCGATTATTATTATTCTCAGTGGTTCCCCGGCAGCAGTATATTTCTGAGAGTAGAGGAGAGAGACGAACTCGGTAGATGTGAATGATATGAATACAGTCGCTGGAACTAAGAAGATTACAACATAGCGGAAGGATTCGTGTATATATTCTCTCGTCTTCTCGACATCATTCAAGTAGGTAACGCTGGAGATTGCTGGAAACAAAGCCATGTTTAACGCTCCAAGGAGAGTTAAGGGGACTTTTGAGATCATGGATGCTGCAGAATAGTAGCCAACCTCTTGAGCATCTCTTACAATTGCTTTCAAAGCAAGCAAGTCAATGCTTGTAGAAAAGTTTAATGCTATTGAGAGAAATATGATTGGAGCTGCAAATCGGATAATTCTTCTGTAGTTAGTATATTGAATTGTTTTTACTGGAACACCTGCAACTACTATCGCAACAAATAAACCCACAATAGGTGAGATTGCAAAACCGAGAACTGCACCAAATACTGAGTAACCTAACAATACAAAACCGAAAACAAATCCAATTTTAGAGATATAATATATTATTGACACCACAGACTGATTTCGGTAGTCTCGTAATCCATTGAGATAGCCGCCATATAGCGAAAAAAAAGCATAGAGGGGTATCATAACTGAAGATAGACGAATAAGATCAACAAGAGAGTTATCTCTAAGCATCTCAGCCACAAAACTAGCGGAGATGAAATACACAGCAAAGATTAACAAGCTCAGGTAAAGCTGAAATTTTCCAGAGGTTTTCAAAATAGATCTTGCCAAGTCCGGTGTTTCAGAGACAAATTTGGAAACCGTTTGTGGGATACCTGTTATTAAAATCAGGTTTATTACGGTAATAAGTGAGATGACGACAGCATAGACTCCGTAGAGTTCTGGACCCAATAATCTTCCAAGACCGATGTGGATGGCGTAGCCAGAGATTAGGAAGAGGAGTTGAGAGATTCCGAGGTAGATTGCTCCTTTTGTGATTGATTGACTCACAAATTTTGATTGATGTGAAGTTTAAAAATTATTCTTACATTCACCCTTTAAGAGAATAATTTAGATAATTTTTACTTTTCCCCATCTTCCTTGCAAACTCTATGCCCTCATAGTTACAAGCATCAGCGATGGTGGAATGAAGAATTTGATGTATTAACTTTAACTTTCCAGAGAGTTGAGTTTATTTTCTCATATGAAGATAAATTATTTTGAGTATTACTACACAAATTATTTTGGGTATTACTACACAAAAGTCAAATTTAATAAAGTTTTTATATGTCTCACTCCGAATACGTAGCGCAAAAACCTAAAGCTGATTTTAGAAGTGTTAGCTCACCTACCACCTACTGAAAAATTTAAAAAACTGTTAGTGAATTTTTGAAAAAGATATATTTCAGGGGGGAAAATGAAAGGAGCATTGATAACTGGAATAGCAAGATTCGCAAGAAGTTATTTGGTAGAATATTTGCTGAGTGAAAGAATTGAAGTATATAGAACCGTAAGACGGAAAAATAAAGCAAAAAATCTCAATCATACTAAGGATAAACTAAAACCTAAAGAGGCAGATGTGAGAGACGCCCATTTTTTAGAATTGGCTCAACCCAACGAAATTCATATAGAAGAAACGAATCCTTTGAAACCCTTGCCCTCTATATGGTTTCAGAAATTTGTTTTGATTATTGGAGGGAGAAAGTATGATTAGAGTTCGCGTAGGTGATTTTAAAATAGGAGAGGAAGAAAAACAAGCGATAAATGAGGTTTTAGACTCAGGAAGGATTTCTGAGGGGAAGAAAGTTAGAGAGTTTGAAAAAGAGTGGGCAAAATTTATCGGAACAAAATATACCATTGCTTTAAGTTCTGGAACTTCCGCTTTAATAGCTGGATTGGCAGCCCTGAAATATTATAAAGAATTGAATATAAAATCAAATACAAAAGTTATTACAACTCCTCTAACGTACATAGCAACCAGCAATGCAATCATTTTAAGTGGTTTTGAACCAGTATATGTCGATATTGACAAAGAAACATTTGGAATAACACCAGAAAATATAAAAGCTCATCTGGAGGCAGTAGATGACCCAACAAATTACTCTTTGATTCTGCCCGTCCATTTGATGGGATATCCATGTGATATGGACAAAATAAACAAAATTGCTAAAGAATATGGTTTGATTACCTTTGAAGATTCAGCACAAGCTCATGGAACGATGTATAATGGTAAAAGAACAGGTAATCTATCTCTTTTATCCGCATTCTCATTTTATATTGCCCACAATATCCAAGCAGGAGAACTAGGAGTTGTAGCCACAAATGATTACGAGATCATCAGGTTAATCAAAAAAATAAAAGCAAATGGAAGGATGTGCGATTGTCCAGTTTGTCTTAGAAGTGAAGGTAAATGCCCAAAACTTCTCTCATATAAGGGAGAAGACGATTTCGATCCCAGATTTACGCATGACATAATTGGATACAATTTTAAACCCATGGAATTTCAAGCAGCTTTAGGGGTCGTTCAGTTAAAAAAAGCGGATTGGATCGCTGAAAAACGAAGAGAAAATGTTAAATACCTTAATGAAGGCTTACAAGGGTTCTCAGACATTCTCCAGTTACCTAAATATGATAAAAACGTGAGTTATTTAGCGTATCCAATAGTGATCAAAGATCCACAGAAGATATCTCGAAAAAAACTACGATATGAATTGGAGAAAAGAGGTGTAGAAACGAGACCCTTGTTTGGTTGTATCCCAACTCAGCAACCAGCATACAGTTTCTTAAAAGAAAAATACGATGGAAAATTACCAAATGCAGAACACATTGGTTTAAATGGATTCTATATTGGATGCCACCAATACCTAAGTCAGGAGGATCTGGACTTTACGATCAATGTGTTTAAAGAAATATTATCAGATGTTCATTAGATGGGGGTGTGTTTCCCAGATAGGTGATAAAATATGAATATAGCTATACTACATCCAGCTCTTGACATCTATGGTGGCGCAGAAAGACAGGTTTTGAATTTAGCAAATGAACTTGAAAAGATGGGAAATGAAGTTACGATATACACAAGCAAACTTGATACTGCAAACTGCTATCCCGAATTATCCTCTAAATTAAACATCGTAGAGACGGGAGGGTTCGGATGGTCAAAAGGTATACGATACGTGGCCATTACCGCCCCCATCTTTATGAGGATCATGGCTAAAAAAATTCAAAAAGACCACGATATAATTAACTGCCATAACCCTCCATCAAATGTAGCAGCATATTTTTACAAAAAAAGTTATAACAAAATTCCTGTTGTCTGGATGTGCAATGAACCTGCTTCGTGGTATCGTGATCCGGATATTTCCAAAAAAAGAGGATTAAGCATAGTATATAAATTAGTAAAAAATTATTACATAAGACTTGATCAAAATGCAGTCAGGCATATAGATAAGATAATTGTTTTAGATTCAAGAAAAAAAGAGTCGATAAAAAAAATATATGGAAGAGAGGCAGAAATAGTTAGGACTGGCATTGACATAAAGAGACTTCAAAGTGGAGACCTAAAAATAGCTATAAATAAATACAATTTAGAAGACAAAATTGTAATTTTAACAGTTAATAGATTGGAAAGACAGAAAAATATTGATGATCTTATTGTTGCCATATCTTTGCTGAAAACTGAGTTCCCTAATATTGTTGGAGTTATTGTAGGAGATGGACCTCAAAAAAAATATCTCAAACAGCTAACTCGAAAACTTAACTGTACAGAAAATATAATATTCACTGGATTTGTAACAGATGAAGAACTCGTCTCATTATACCACGCATGTGATATTTTCGTTTTTCCAGCAACAGAGCAAACATGGGGTATGACACCTTTGGAGGCTATGGTTTGTGGGAAGCCATCTATTGTTTCCCTTGGGGCGGGTGTTTCCGAAGTTTTAGGAGATGGTGTTAACAGTTTGTTAATACCCCAAAATAATCCCCAGATGATCGCTGATAAAATAAAATATCTTATAAATAATGAAGATATCTATAATCTACTTAGTCGGAATGGAAAAGAATTCGTTATTAAGAATTTAAGTTGGGAAAAATACGCGAAAAATATGCTTAATATTTTTGAGAAGATTATAAATAGTTGATAATCAACAACAAATACACAAGATCAATCTAATTAAAGTTTATATTAGATTTTGGCTGCGACAAACCTATTTTCGTTTCTAAATTCTCAGCATTTTTGACCGCATATATGTAGAAAGTTCTATTGAATGTTATTATCTTACTTGGCGGTAGAAATTTAATGGATTCGGCGATTGGAGTGTAACCTTCTTTTAGAGGTTTTATGCGATGTAGGCCTGGTAAGGCATATTCTGCAGCTTTTCTTTCGTAAGATAACAAAGATGTTTTTACAGTAGACTTTGATACAAGAATTAGTTGATCATCCTTAAAAATTTTAAAATTTGGCATTATATCATATTCATAACTCGATATATCTTTACGAGAAGAAATAACATAGATTTTTGAATAATTATATTTTTTTAATATATTTGATGCTAAAGTTATATTTATATCTGGCCAATTTGATGCAATTGTGGGGACTTTAAATAAAAAGTAGAATGGCGGGCCTAACCGATTCCCCATATTTTCCCATTCAAATATAACTAATGAGTCGTCCCCGATTAATTCATGTATCTCATTTAGCTGATTTAGAGTCCCGTAATCATTAGAAAGTGTAAGAATAGGAGATGACTGTAATATAATTGAAAATAATAAAATATTTAAAATAAATATAATTTTCCTGTTATATTTAAATAGTTCAAGAAATCCAATAGTACCAAACATAAAAATAAAAGGAATTAAATAAGGATAATAGCGTCTCATAAACCAAGGATGTACCCAATTAATATTTGGATCATATAAAAAGATAAATGACGGAGACATTAAAAATACAAGTAACAATATTGGTATTTTTAACTTTTTATTGTTTATAACTTTCAAGAATCCTACCACACCTATGACAACTAATGGTACGAGATTATATGCTAAAAAAACATCAAAAATATACCTATGAACAAAATCTCTGTAGGTTGGATGTTGAAGTCGTGTTAGATTTTGCTCATTTATTATAAAAATTTGAGTAATCTCACTTAATGCATCTTTGCAATAATATACTGGAATAATATTAATACTGCTTATATAATATGTATATGAGAAAATTGATATTATCAAAAAAAATATAGATACAATCGACTTATGATCTAATACTTCTGGAAGTTTGATATGTTTATTCAAAAGTTGTAAACTCAACACAGAAATGATACCTATTAGAAAAACAATTAAAAATGCTAATCCTTCAGGTCTTGTTAAAGGTAAAATACTTACTGGTATTATTGAGAGAAATACCCAAGCAAATTTTCTTCTTTGTGTATAATAAATAAATAAAAAAATTCCAAACCACAATAAAAACATAGCTAGGTTTTCAGAAAGTGTGCGTCTCGAAAACCATACTGTAACATAACTAATTCCAAAAAACATAATCGTGATCAAACCTACTTTGCTTGAATAAAATATTTTTTTGCCTATTAAATATAGAGTGGATAGAGTCAGAAAAAATAACAAAGAATTTGCGGCAAACAAAAGTATAATACCACCAATAGAGTAAAAGATGGCAAGATAAGATACATAAGCTGGCAAAAAGTGAGTCGTATATAAGCCATCTCGAGTTGGTATGAAACCATCAAACTGTCTGAGAATATAGTCGTCCCATAGTAGTGATCCACTTTCACTTAACTTAATGGCTGAAAAAACATAAACACCATGATCGTGACCACCCCATAAGGTAATATGATGAAATACAATATTGCCGAGTACTAGGACTACAATAATTATTCCGGCTATTATATCTTGTTTCTGTGTTACCTTAATAGTATCTAAAGTCTTAATTTTTTTATATATTATATTAAATAGATCTAAAAGAATTATTAAGAGAAGTATATATATTGTGACTACTTTGTATAATCCGAATATTGCAGATATCGTGGATAGAAAAATCAAAACGCTCACCCATAGCCCAAATCGAATAAAAATATAGCAAAATCCATCTTTATTGGTCATCTCTTACAAACCCTCCAATATATCTGCTTGTGTATTTTTGCTACGTTGTTCCAATCGCGTCTATTGGTGAGCTTTAGTTGGTTATTTATAAACTTTTTTAAATTTTTTTCATCATCTATTATTCCTAATATTGCGTCACTAAGTAGCATGTCATTTTTTGGATGGACAACCAAACCTATTTTATACGTTTTTACGATTTCGCCGATCCCTCCAATATCACTTACTATAACTGGTTTAGCATAACTAATCGCTTGATGAAGCACTTCACTTTGTGTGCTCTTAACATATGGTAGTACTATAATTTTTGAAATAGTAAATATGGATGCCATTTCATTATCAGGTATAAAACCAGTAAACCGCACATATTTTTCAATCTTCAAATCTTTGACCAAATATTTAAGTTTGTTAAAGTACTCTGACCAAGTTTCTGGCGCTGAGCCTGCTATTAGCAGAATTAAATCATTTTTTTCTTTAATCACCTTTGAGAAGCTTGAAATCAGATATTCAACACCTTTACTAGGGCGAATGGATCCAAAGAAGGTTATTATATTCTTTTTGTTGTCTAATCTGTATTTCTTTTTCACTTGTTCTATTTGCGAATTGTCCACTTCTTGTGAATTGGTTATCCCATACGGAATGATTATAACTTTCTTTTTTCTCAGTTTGTATTTTCTGAGTAGTTCATACTTATGCTCAGATGTATGAACGAGAATCTGATCTGAGAAACTGTAAATACACCTTTCATAAAGAACAAAAAATAGCCTAGTAAGAATATTGAAGTATTTTAGATACGTGCTAGGTTTTTCATGTGCAGTGATAACAATTTTTGTCCTAAGTCTGAATATTTCCAATAAAACAATAAAAAACGGCAGAAAAGGTCCACATATCGTAGGAGTATATTGGATATGGACCACATCAGGTTTTATGGTCAATATCTCTCGAAAAAATTTGAGCCATGAGAATATTTTTAATTTTTCCTTATAGAAAAATACTCTCCGAGAAATAACCTCTACCTGATTATTTTTCAATCCATTTATGAGTTGTTCAGTGTATTTTGAGATTCCACATCCTAACGTAGGATAACTACTTATAATTAACACTTTCATTTAACATCGCCTCATAAACTTTAACAAAACATTTCAAGTATTCCATACCTATATAATTCCAACTAAATTTCTCTAAAGTAAACCTTCTTATCCTTTCTCTCTTTTTCTCTTTTTGTCTGCCCTTCAGTAGCTCATCAATTACATTTATGAATCCGCTAGCATCATATAATTCAACTAAAAATCCATTCTCTCCCTCAACAACTGCATCTCTTATTCCCTCCAAATTCGAAGCTACGACAGGCACACCACAAGATGAAGCCTCCAGTGTTGCGACACCAAATCCTTCCATATCACCGTCTACGAGTATATTTGGCATTACAAAGACATCTGCTATATTGTAAAGTAATTTTAGCATTTCATCATCAACTTTACCAAGCAACTTAACATATTCTTCTAAATGTTTCTCAGCTATAATCTTTTCAATATTAGTTCTGTAAGATCCATCTCCAGCAATTAAATATATAAAGTTTTCTTCTTTTTCAATTAGCCTTGGAATTACATTCTCAACAAACCAGTGAAATCCCTTTCTTTCTACCAATCTACCTACAGACAATAATATCTTCTTATCATTTAAACTAATGTTAAATCTTTCTTCTAATTTTCTCTCTATTACTTTTCTATCCATATCCAAGTAGAATTCATCCAACACACCATTAGAAATGACGCTTATTTTATTTTTTGGAATTTTCCTTTTAATACATTCTTCTTTCGTAGTATTACTAACACAGATAACCCTATCTAATAATCTAACGCATCTTGGAACGATAAATTGATAAAACTTATTTTTATAAGTTATATCCAAGCCATGTATTGTTATAACTACTTTTTTTTTGAAAAATACTTTTAAGATTAGTCCTAGTGGAGCTAACAATCCATCTTGTAAATATACTAAATCTATTTTTTTCATTAATAAAATCCAACAAGATTTAAACAAGAAATAAGGTAAAATTAAAGGTAGCAATTTGTTTGTTCCACCCCATTTAATTAACTCCACATTATTTATTAATTTAGAAAGATGCACATACAACTCATAAGAAACTTTTTCCATCCCACCCTTCATAGGTGGAAACTTTCTAGTAATGTATAGCACATTCATACTTATATTCTATTCTCTTTCTTTATAAAATAATTCAGCTGATCCTTTATCACATCCTCTAACTTATACTCCACATTAAATCCTATATCCTGAATCTTCCTCGTATCTGATAACAATATAGGTACCTCTGCTGGTCTAAATCTCTCCGGATTGAACTCTATTGGTACTTTGCCCTCATCTGTAGATACCCAGATACCCTTATCTTCAATTGTAAATTCAATTTCTTCTTCAAGCAGCATCCTATCAACTTTGGTCTTTTCAAATTTTACACCGAAAAATTCGGATTTGTCAATTTCTGTCGGATCTTTAACGGTTTTACCATTATTCATGGTCTCTATCTTCTCCACCTTCCAACCAGCCTGTTCTAAACTTAGTAGTATGTAGCTCAAAACGGAGTTTGTCCTCATTGAGCCCTGATTATAAACTTCGCCATACTTCTCTTTTTCAGCTAGCAGACAGTAACCTTTGACAATATCTATCACATGACTCCAATCTCTAAATGCGTTTACATTTCCGATTACAATTTTATCTGTTTCACCAAATTTTAGCTTCATAACCTGGCATGTAATTTGAGATGTTACGAACATTATACCTCTACCAGCACCTTCGTGATTGAACCCTCTCGAAACTATTGTCTTCATCCCATATACATGATAATAATTCCTCATCAAATATTCTCCATGAACCTTCGAAACGGCATAAGGCGACATTGGTCTTAGAGGGTTTTTCTCATTAATCGGTAATTCGGGAATCCTCTCTGGCTCTGGAAATATCACTCCATACTTCTGCCTAACTCTTTCATACTGCTTTTCTGATGATATGACTAACCCATACTCTTCACTTGAACCAGCAAAGACTATTACTGGGTCTAAATCCTTTACTCTCACAGCTTCCAATAAATTGGCAGTACCCATAGTGTTTGTCTCCAGCGATTCAAGAGGATGTGTGAAACTCCTTGGAACAAAAGATTGAGCTGCTAAATGGAATATTGCGTCTGGTTCAGATTTGTCCAGAGTGAATGCTATACCCGATATGTCTGTTAAATCTCCTTCTACCAATGTAATGTTATTCACTATACCTTTGTCAATAAGGTTCTTTGGTATAGACCCATCAGCTCTCCTTTTTGCCAAGCCAAATACATTAGCTCCTTGTTCCACTAAATACTTAGCTAAATATGAGCCAGCAAAACCACTTATACCTGTTATTAAAACATTCTTATCCTCCCAATTCACTAAATCACCTCTAACTATTGATTTCAAGTTTCTAGGGGTTTTTAAAATATTTGCAGTTCTATCTATATTTTAACCTTACCATTCTCATGTAAAAAACCCCAGATAAAGCGATCTAAAACCGATACAACTCTTCCCAACACACCTCGACAAACTCTAACCAGCTCTAAACATTATATGAGATCTCTTTTTAAGTAGTAATTGTAGTGATTACCCATCACAAACTGCCATTTCAAACACTCCACTGCATTCATCAATGCAGAATGGAAGTATGCTGAACGCAGAATAAACGAAGCCATAGCATTGGATCCAGACTGCGTAACCTTCAAGACTTGGGTTGAAGTTAAACCGAACGATAGGCTTGAAATCTATGAAGTCGGACCATACATCTTAATCCATTCCCACCTTTGCGGATATACTGACGAGTTTGTTAAAGTTAAGGAGTTTGGGTTTAATAAGCTGAGGAGTGGTCATTCAGCAGTGGTAATGCAAACTAAATCTTCGCACTCTATAAGGATCAAGAACTTAAGGAATTTCTATTCCTGCTTTTATCAAAGCTCTCTTTATCTTCTCTATTTCCTCTTCA
>Ga0209426_1001476_pt1 | contig 14021 bp, 8 predicted proteins | sample Deesub1362B_J571_FD_187697 | JGI IMG/M metagenome (GOLD analysis project Ga0209426, IMG submission 187697) | Deep oceanic, basalt-hosted subsurface ecosystem from Juan de Fuca Ridge flank, Pacific Ocean, CORK Borehole 1362B_J2.571 (SPAdes)... ...
CGTTCGCTCGGCCGCCATATCCTCCCGCATATGGCAGTGCTTGTACTTCTTACCACTCCCACACCAGCAGGGGTCGTTCCGGCCCGGCCGTTTGGCTGGCGGCGTCGCCGTTCCGGCCGCTGGCGCCCCCGCCACCCTCGCCGCTGGTACCCCCGGACGGCCTGCCTGCATCCGCCGACGCGGACGTCCTATGGGGATCGTAAAAGGTGCCCTAAACAGCGTGTGCACTACGCGGGTCCGTATCTGCCCCAGCAGGGACTGGTACATCTCATAGGCCTCTCTGCGGAAGGCGACCAGGGGGTCCTCTTTGCCAAAGGCCCGCAGGCCGATCCCCTCCCGCAGCACCGCCAGATCCGTCAGGTGCCGAACCCAGAGGCCGTCCACCGCCCGCAGGATCGTCTGGCGGTCGTAATAGATCCGCGTCCCGTCGACAAAGCCCGCCTCCACCTTCGCTCTGAGTTCCTCGGGCAAACGGCGCAGGGGTCGATCCAGCGTCTCCTCATCCGGTTCGCCTCCCAGGTGTTCGACGATACGCTGATAGACCAGCCGATGGAGGTGATCCCCCGCCGCCCGTAACCCCGCCAACGTCTCGTCCCGCTTCCTCGCCTCCTCATACAACCGACGCCCTAACGAGCGGTAGTGGAGATCGTAGGCCACTTCGGCGGATCGGAAGAGCTCCTCCCGCAACCTCTCCAGAGGCACCTCCCTCCACTGCTCCACCGGGATCGCGGGAAGAGCCGGGAGGAAGGTTCGCAACTCCTTGTGCAATCCATCAACATCCCAGTCCTCCGCCCCGTAGCCCGTGCAATAAGTGTTCAGGAGTTCCTCGATCTCCTCCTGGAACATCCGCAGGATCTGATCGCGGAGGTCGCGTGCCTCGAGCACCTCCCGTCGCTGCGCGTAGATGACCTCCCGTTGCTTGTTGATGACGTCGTCGTACTCCAGCACGTGCTTGCGCACGTCGAAGTTGTACCCCTCCACCCGCGTCTGAGCCGACTCCACCAGTTTGCTGAACATCCCCGACTCCAGGGGCATATCCTCGGCCCCCACCTGCCGCATCAGATTCTGCACCCGCTCCCCGCCGAAGCGGCGCATTAACTCGTCCTCCAGCGAGATATAGAAGCGGGAGGAACCGGGGTCCCCCTGGCGGCCCGCACGGCCCCGCAACTGGTTGTCGATCCGACGGGCCTCGTGCCGCTCCGTCCCGATGACGTGGAGGCCCCCTAGCGACCTCACCCGCTCTCGGTCTCGGCGGCACATCTCGCGGATCTCCTTCACCCGCTCGATGACCTCCGGCGGGAGTTCCGGATAACGGGTCAACAACTCCTGCGCCCCCTCCTCGTCCCCCTCCAGGACCCGACGGATCACCGCCATCACTAGGTTATGATAGGTCGAAGAGAGGGTGTATGCCACGTAGTGCTCGGCATCCCCCGCCTTCTCGAACCGCTCGCGGATGCGCTGGAGGTGGGAAAGGGTATCCAGACTCAGCCCCTCTGCCTCCTGGGCCAGTTGCCCCGCTTTGTCCCACGCCCCTTCCAGCACGTATCGGGCCAGCCGGACCGCTTCACCACGATAGCGGGGAGCCACGCCCCCTTCGGCGATCAACCGCTCGGCGAGAAAGCGGGGAAGGGCACTCCCTCCCTCCGCCTTGGCCGCCTCGTAGGCAGCGAACTCCTCCGACAGAACCTGGACCGCCTGGGAGGTCTCCTGAGAGACCCTGCCCTTGCCCTTGCCATCCCCTCCGGCGACCCGCCCCAGAGCGACCGGCAACCGCTGCTCCAGCAGACGCCGCACCTCCTGCGCCGCCAACCCCTCCGGCTCGCCGCCGAGGACGATGTCCACACCGCGGCCGGCCATATTGGTGGCGATGGTCACCGCGCCTGGACGGCCTGCCTGGGCGATGACCGCCGCCTCTTGCTGGTGCCGCTTGGCGTTGAGGACGCTGTGGGGGATCCCGCGCTTCTTGAGCAGTCGTGAGAGCCGCTCGGAGGTCTCCACGGCAATGGTGCCGACCAGCACCGGACGGCCCGCCCGGTGCAGTCGCTCGACCTCGTCGATGATGGCCTTGAACTTGGTCGCTTCGTCGACGTAGATCACGTCCGGCAGGTCCAGCCGACGGTAGTACCGCTCCTGGGGGGGGTCGCCCCACTCATAGGTCGTGACCACCACGTCCCGACCATCCTCTACCACCCCAGCGAACTGTACCTCCTCCAGTTCGCTCACCCGCCGATGCCGCTCGGTCAGGTCTCCATATCGAGCACGATACTCCACGTTGGTCGGCAGGACAACCACGTCGAGGCCGTAGATGGTGTAAAACTCCTCCTTCTCAGTAGCCGCCGTGCCGGTCATCCCGGCCAGTTTCCGGTACATCCGGAAGTAGTTCTGGACGGTGATGGTACCGTAGGTCAGGCTCTCCCGCTGAATGGCGAGCCCCTCCTTGGCCTCGATAGCCTGGTGGAGCCCTTCGGAGTACCGCCGACCGTAGAGGAGCCGGCCAGTGAACTCGTCGACGATGACCACCTGACCGTCTTTGACCACGTAGTCTTTGTCCCGCTGGTAGATCACGTGGGCGTGGAGCGCGTTGTCAAGATAGGGGAGCATATGGGCATGCTTGGCGTCGTAGATGCTCTCGCCGGGTTTGATCTCCGGCAACATCGACTCCACCTTGTCGATGCCGGCCTCGGTCAGCGTGACCACGCGGGTTCGCTCGTCCACCTCGTAGTCCACGTCCCGCTTCAGGCGGCGGACGATCTGGTCGAACCGCCGATACAGGTCGGAGGGGACCTCGGCCGGACCGGAGATGATGAGCGGGGTGCGGGCCTCGTCGATCAGGACGCTGTCCACCTCGTCGATGATGGCGTAATATAACTCCCGTTGGACGCAATCGGACAGGTCGGTCACGAGGTTATCCCGCAGGTAGTCGAAGCCGAACTCGTTGTTCGTGCCGTAGGTGATGTCTGCAGCGTAAGCCTCCTGGCGGGGGACCGGTCGCCAGTGGACCAGCCGATCGTCCTCCAGCAGGGCCTGTTGGGCCACGTAGTCCGGATCGTAGACAGCGGAGAAGCCCGGGATAACCAGCCCGACGCGGAGGCCCAGGGCGTGGTAGATCGGCCCCATCCATCCCCCGTCCCGCCGGGCCAGGTAGTCGTTGACGGTGACCAGATGGACCCCCCGGCCCACCGGCACGCCGTCCAGGGGGGTGAACTCCCAACGGTCGGGATCGTCCCCCCAGCGCGCTCTCGCCCGCTCCACCCACTCCGGGTTCAGAGTGAGTCCGTTGAGGTAGAGGGGCAGGGTAGCGACCAGGGTCTTGCCCTCACCGGTCTTCATCTCGGCGATCTTGCCCTGGTGGAGGACCATCCCGCCGATCAACTGGACGTCGTAATGGCGAAGGCCGATGGTCCGCCGCGCAGCCTCGCGCACGGCGGCGAACGCCTCCACCAGCACGTCGTCCAGACTCTCGCCACGGGCCAGCCGACGGCGGAACCCGTCCGTCTTGGCCCGAAGTTGCCCATCGTCCAACGCGCGAAACTCCGGCTCCAGCGCGTTGATCTGTTCGACCACCTTCTGGAGCCGGGCGATCGTCCGCTCGTTCGCGTCCCCTACGAGTTTACCCAGCAGACCTTTCAGCGCCACCCGTTCGTCCTCTCAATTCCTAAATTTCTCCCATTATACCACAGAGTCACAGAGCACACAGAGTTCGTCCCCTGTGCCCGGCGACGGTTCATCCGTCATCCACACTCAAACCAGATCGCGCGGTGTTGGAGGAGGACCGGCAGATCCGGCCCATCGGGGGGATACATCCGGTGGAGACTCTCCTGGGTCCGCAGGAGGTCCAGGACGTCGCTGGCGTCCGGGTGGAAGCGGAAGAAGAGCGCGTGCTGGGTCCGATGGCACTCCGCCGCCGCCGCCTTCGCCCGCATCCAAGGGGTTACGTCCACCACCACGTCGGCGGGGTCGGCCTCGTTGAAGGCCGGATCGGAGCAGCCGGGGATGGCCGCGCTGAAGGTATAGAGGTGGGGCCTTAAACCCCGCTGTCGAATCCGCTCGTGGGCCGCAAGGACCCCCCGGTGGGTCACGACGTGGGCCGGATGCCCGTACTCCCCGTCCGAGCCGTGGGTGAGGATGAGGATGGGATTCAGGTCCGTCAACAGGCGGACGAGCCGTTGGGAGAGTTCCGTCAGGTCCTCCGTATAGGCGAACAGCCGGCCGTCCGCCCCGATCGGGGGATCCACATACCCCAGAAAGTGGACCCCGTGGGCGCCCAAGGCGTGGGCAGCGCAGCGCAGTTCGCGCTCCCGCCAGGCCCCCAACCCCTCCTGGGTCACGAGTGGGGGATCTCCCCGCTCTCCCCCCTCCCCCCGGGTGGCGGAGACGATGTGCACCTCAAACCCCTCATCGGCCAGCATCGCCAGGGTCCCCCCCACGAAAATCGTCTCATCGTCCGGATGGGCGACGACACAGCAGGCCCTCGGTCTCATCCGCCCCACCCTGTCGTCGTCACCCCTCTTCTTCCAGCAGAGCGCGCAGGGCGTAGGTCACTCGCCTCGGACGGGGCGTGAGGAGCCCCATCGCCTCCCACTCCGCAGCAAGGCGGCTCAGGCGACGCCGGGAGATACGGCCGCCGAAGGCCCTGTACAACTCGGTCAGATTGAACTGCCCATCCAGGCGGGCCAACGCATACTCGGCCAGCTCGCGCTCCAGGGCGCTGAGGATAGGGAAGTCTGAAGGCTGACTTACCTGGGGGGCAATCGCCGCGGCCTGAAGCATCTGAAGCCACTGGGCAGCCTCGTTGATCAGATACCCCATCTGAAAGTAAAGCCGATTGGCCCACTCCGCCAGCCCCTGCAGGTCGTGAATATACGGAGGCGAGGTAGGGGAGGTGGCATAAGCAGCGAAGGGGAAATCAGCTGTGCTGAAGAGGCCGACGCGGGGGGTCGAGGCCTGAGCGCGGATCACGTCCCACCGCTCCTCGGTGACCGTGTAGTCGAGGTGGAACGTGACCAACACGCCTCCCGGCAACCGCCAGTACCAGGCCGCTCCCAACCTACCGACGTAGCCCGGCACCCGCTTCGCCAGTTCCTCGAAGATCACATCGGCCAGATCCAGGGCCTGAAAAGAGGGGTAGAACAACGGCGCCATCGCTCTGCCTCCGGACAGGTAGAGAAAGACCCTCAGGCGATCTTTCCCGGGGGGATTATAACACAGTTCGACAACGGATGCGACTGGGGACCCGGCCCTCCGGGCAGACACACCGGACGGAACGGCTACATTCCCGTCGGAAGGTCGAGGAAGACCGTCTCCAGGCCAAACCGTTCCTCTAAATGGCGGGCCAGCGCCTTTACCCCCAACGTCTCCGTGGCGTAGTGGCCGGCGAAGAGGACGTTCAGCCCCCGCTCAACCGCCTGATGGAAGTAGGCGTGGCTGGTCTCTCCGGTGATGAACGTGTCCAACCCCGCCTCCTCCACCTGCTCGATCATCGACACGGCGAAACCGGAGATGCAGCCGACCCGATGGGCTTTCGCCGGGCCGTGAGCCAGCACACGGACCGGCGGACGGTTCAACGCCTGGATCAGCCGCCCGATCAGGGCGGGGATCTCCAACGGGGGCTCTAGAACCCCCGCGATGCCGATCTCTACCCCGTGGTACTTCCCGAAGGGCCGGGCCTCCTTCAGCCCCAGGAGACGGGCCAGTTCGGCGTTGTTGCCCACCTCAGGGTGGGCGTCCAGCGGAAGGTGGACGGCATAGAGACCACACCCTCCCTCGATGAGCGTGCGGACCCGTCGGTAGAACGGACCGACCAGCCGGTAGGGCTTGTCCCAGAACAGCCCGTGGTGCACAACAAGGAGTTGCGCCCCGGCCTCCACAGCCTGTTCAAAGGCGACGAGGCAGGCATCCACAGCGAAGGCGACCTTGGTGACCTCCTCCGGTCCCTCCACCTGGAGGCCGTTCTGAGCGGTGTCCTCGATCTCAGCCACGCGAAGATAGTCGTTGAGGTAGACAACCAGATCGTCCCGTTTCATTCTTATCTCCTTCCGATCACCAAGATCGACCCGCCAGTGCGTCACCGCGCCTCGTCGGGGGCCATCCCGACCCCCGCCACGGGCGTTCCACATACTGAGCAGTTCCCCTCCGGCGTCACGTTCTGCTCCAAGATCCAGTAGCCGGAGCGGCGGATCAGGATCTGTCCGCAGTGATGACAGCGCGTGTTGGCCTCACCTGCTACGTTACCGACGTAGATGTATCGAAGGCCTGCCGCCTGGCCGATCTCCCGCGCCTGCTGGAGCGTGGCGACCGGCGTCGGCGGCACACCAGCCATCCGGTAGGCGGGGAAGAACCGACTGATGTGCCAGGGGGTCTCCGGCCCCAGTTCCTGGGCGATGAACTCCGCCGCGTCCCGCAGTTCGGCCGGGTCGTCGTTGATGCCGGGGATGACCAGGGTGGTCACCTCCACCCAGATCCCCAGTTCCTTCATCTTCTTGAGGCTATCCAGCACCGGCTGCAGCCGCGCGCCGACGTACTTTCGATAGGTCTCGTCCCGAAACGCCTTCAGATCGACGTTGGCCGCGTCCAGGTACGGGTGGATCGTCTCCAGCATCTCCTCGGTCATATACCCGTTGGTCACATAGACGTTGGCGATCCCGGCCCGATGGGCCAGACGGGCGATGTCGTAGGTGTACTCGAAGAAAACGGTCGGCTCGGTGTAGGTGTAGGCGATAGAGCGGCTGCCAGCCCGGCGGGCGGCGGCGACGATCTCCTCCGGGGTGGCGAGTTGGCCCAGGATGAGGTGACGCTCCCGGACCATCTGGGAGATCTCCCAGTTCTGGCACCACTGACAGCGGAAGTTGCACCCTGGCGTGGCGATGGAATAGGCAGTGGAGCCAGGGTAGAAGTGGTGGAGGGGCTTCTTCTCAATGGGGTCCACGTGCTGGGCGATCACCCGCCCGTAAACCAGCGTATAAAGGGTCCCCTCTCGATTCTCCCGCACCTGACAGACACCCCGCTTCCCGTCGGCGATCAGGCAGCGATGGGCGCAGAGGTTACACCGAACGCGGTGGTCTGAAACCCGCTCGTAAAGCATCCCCTCCTTCATCTCTCACCCCCGTCCCATTATAGGCCATTCCCCTCCCACGACAACCCCAATCACCCCATCACTCACACCCGGGGCTATCGTATTTTCCAGGGGGCAAGCGGTGATGGCCGGATTTCACCGCAGAGACACAGGCCCTGGAAAGTCCCTCTACGCCCTCCACGCCTCTGCGGTTTGGGGAAAATGCGATTACCCTGCACTCACACCCGGTTGCAGTCGCTCCGAAACCGATTATAATACAAGTGCAGATACCCTGCCCCGGAGGACGCCGATGCCTAGAGATGCCAACGAGTCGCCCCACCTAGCCGACGACCATCCGCTGGCCCAATTGCTGGAGGAGTACGCACCTGTATGCTCGCTGGAACGAGGGGCTATCGTCCGCGGTGTGATCGTCCAGATCGAACCGACGGCCCTCATAGTGGACGTAGGAGCCAAGTGCGAGGGGGTGGTTCCAGAGCGGGAACTGGAGCGGCTAGACCCCCAACTGCTGGCGTCGCTTAAGCCAGGGGACGAGATCGATGTATGCGTGCTCAACCCGGACGGCCCTCGGGGAGAGATCGTCCTCTCCATCCTACGCGCCCAGCAGGCGCAGGACTGGTGCCGCGCTCGGGCCCTGAAGGAGAGCCGGGAGATCGTCGAGTTGGAGGTTGAGAGTTCGAACCGGGGAGGATTGTTGGTCCGCATCGGCGGCCTGCGGGGGTTTGTCCCCGCCTCCCAACTGGATCCCAGCCGGGGTATCCCCCGGATCTCCGACCCGACCTGCCGCGAGGCGCTGGCCCAACTGGTGGGCACCCGGGTACAACTGGTGGTCATCGAGGCGGATCAGGACCGGAACCGGCTGATCCTCTCAGAGCGGGCCGCGTTGGCCCGACAGCGAGAGGAGGCCAGCAAGCAGATCCTGGCCACCTTACAGGAAGGGGACGTCCGAAAGGGAAAGGTGAGAAACCTCACCCACTTCGGGGCTTTTATCGACCTGGGAGGGCTGGACGGTTTGCTCCATCTCTCCGAGATCTCCTGGCAGCCGGTGGAGCACCCCGCCGACGTCCTCCAAATCGGGCAGGAGGTAGAAGTGCTGATCCTCAGCGTCGATCGGGAGCAGAGGCAGATCGCGCTGAGCATGAAACGGCTGGAGCCCGACCCATGGATGACGGTAGGGGAACGGTACCGGGTCGGCCAACTGGTCCAGGCACGGATCACCCGGCTGACCAAGTGGGGCGCTTTCGCGCGCATCGTGGGAGACGAGGCGATCGAAGGCCTGATCCATATCTCCGAGTTGGACGACAGGAAGATCAACCACCCCAGCGAGGTCGTCCAGCCGGGGGACGTGGTCACGCTGCGGGTGGTCCGTTTGGAACCTGAGCGGCATCGGATGGGGTTGAGCCTGCGACAAGCCCTGGGTGCGGCGGATCTGGAGAGCGGATCCCCCTCCCCTCTCCCGCCCTCTGGAGGTAGACTCTCCTCAACCCTCGGAGAAGCCTTACAGGAATAAGTCCGCCCCTGAAAGACGGGGCTTCGTAGCAGACGGGTGGGAGACCGCCCGCGTATGAAGGTGGACAGATTCATATGGAAAAAAGTCATTGGGAACGATTCACGCCGGAGGCGGGACGGGCCCTCCGCATCGCGGAGGAGGTCGCCGCCCAGATGCACCACCTCTACGTGGGCACCGAGCACCTCCTCCTGGGCCTGATCCAAGAGGGACAGGGTGGAGCAGCCCGGCTCCTGCGCCAGTCTGGACTGGACCCCCAGGAGGTCCGCGACCTGATCCTGCGGCTCAACCCGGAGGACCAACCCCGACGGATCACCCGCCCGGCGCTGACGGAGAGCACCAAACGGGTGATCCAGCACGCGCTGGATGAAGCCCGACGACGGGGCGACCCGAAGGTCGATACCGAGCACATCCTGCTCGCCCTGATCCAGGAAGGACGCGGGATGGCGCTGGACATCCTGCACACCCTGGGGGTCGATACCGAAGCGCTGCGCCGGAAGGCGATCCGCGCGCTGGCAGGCCGGCCGGTCCCCGCCGCCCGCCGACGGCTCGTCCGCAGGACCGCGCGAACCCCTCTGGTGGACCAGTTGGCTACCGACCTGACCGCGCTGGCCGAGGAGGGAAGGCTGGATCCGGTGATCGGGCGAGAGCAGGAGATCGAGCGGGTCATCCAGATCCTGGCCCGCCGGACGAAGAACAACCCTGCCCTGATCGGCGAGCCAGGGGTGGGAAAGACCGCCATCGTCGAGGGGCTGGCCCAGCGGATCGTCGCCGGGGACGCTCCCTCCATCCTGCTGGATAAACGGGTCCTCCAGTTGGACGTCGGCTCCCTGGTCGCCGGGACGATGTACCGCGGCCAGTTCGAGGAGCGGCTGAAGAAGGTGTTGGATGAACTGAAGCGGAGCAACTCCATCCTCTTCATCGACGAGATGCACATGCTGGTCGGGGCGGGGGCGGCCGGGTCGTCGGTGGACGCGGCCAACATCCTCAAGCCGGCCCTGGCGCGGGGCGAACTCCAGTGCATCGGCGCGACCACCCTGGACGAGTATCGCCGGTACATCGAATCGGACGCGGCCCTGGAACGCCGCTTCCAGCCGGTCCTCGTCGAGGAGCCCACCGTCGAAGAGACCATCGAGATCCTGCGCGGCGTCGTCTCTCTGTACGAGGAACACCACCGACTCCGCATCGCCGACGAAGCGCTGGTCGCCGCCGCCCGCCTCTCCGCCCGTTATATCTCCGACCGGTATCTGCCGGACAAGGCGATCGACCTGATCGACGAGGCCGCCTCCCGCGTGCGGATGTACAAAGCCCCCCAGGCGATCGAAATGCGGAAGGCATACGCCGCCCTGCGGGAGGTGGAGCAGAAGGCCGAGCAGGCCGTGGCCGAGGAGCGGTTCGAGGAGGCCCGACGGTTCCGAATGGAAGCCCAGCGGCTGAGCGAGCGGATCGAAACGCTGCGGGAGGAGTGGGAGGCAGGCGTGGACCTCGTCGTCCAGCCAGAGGACGTGGCCGAGGTGGTCTCGATGTGGACCGGCATTCCCGTCGCCCAGCTGACGACCCAAGAGACGGAGCGGCTTCTCCACATCGAAGAGGAACTGAAAAAGCGGATCGTGGGACAGGATGAGGCGATCGAGGTCGTGGCCCGGGCCATCCGCCGGGCCCGCGCCGGGCTGAAGGACCCTCGCCGTCCGATCGGTTCCTTCATCTTCCTCGGACCCACGGGCGTCGGCAAGACGGAGTTGACCCGCGCGCTGGCGGAGTTCCTCTTCGGCACCGAAGAGGCACTGATCCGGCTGGATATGTCGGAGTTTATGGAACGGCATACCGTCGCCCGCCTCGTCGGCGCGCCGCCCGGGTACGTCGGTTACGAGGACGCAGGCCAGCTGACCGAGGCGGTCCGCCGCCGCCCCTTCTCCATCGTCGTCTTCGACGAGGTGGAGAAGGCCCATCCGGAGATCTTCAACATCCTCCTCCAGGTGATGGAAGAGGGCAACCTCACCGACGCCCGGGGGCGGCGGGTGGACTTTCGCAACACGATCGTGATTATGACCTCCAACATCGGCGCGGAGACCATCCGTCGGGGCGGGCTGGGTTTCTCCCTCCCATCCGACCGTGGACGGGAAGCGGAACTGGACTACAAGGAGATGAGCCAGCGGCTTCAGGAGGAACTGAAGCGAACGTTCCGCCCGGAGTTTCTGAACCGGTTGGATGCGGTGGTCGTCTTCCGGGCGCTGGGGCCGGAGCAGGTGGCGCAGATCGTGGATCTGGAGATCGAAAAGGTCGCCGACCGACTGAAGGAACAGGAGATCCGGCTGGAGGTCTCCCCCACTGCCCGGGACCTGCTGGCCCGGGAGGGGTACTCGCCGGAATACGGTGCTCGGCCCCTGCGACGGGTGATCCAGCGCCGGGTGGAGGACCCGCTGTCGGACGCGATGCTGGCTGGCCGGTTCGCCGCAGGAGACACGGTGCTGGTGGATGCGGAGGGGGATGAGATCGTCCTGAAGAAAGCCTCGCATGATTGATCTGCTGTGGGTCCTCCAACGGCTGACCTGGACCGATCTTCTGGATATCTTCCTCGTCGCCCTGGTCATCTTCCTCATCCTCTACTTCCTCCGAGGCACGCGGGCCGTCTCCCTGCTCCGGGGCATCGTCCTGCTGACCATCGTCCTGGCATTGCTAGGGGGCATCTTCCCGCTGCGGGCGTTCGGCTGGCTGGTGGAGCGGGCCCTGCCGGCCCTCCTGGTCGCCGTGCCGGTCATCTTCCAGCCGGAACTCCGCCGGGCACTGGAGCGGCTGGGACGGGCTGGCGGACTACTCGCCCGCCCTACGGGCCGGAAAGCGGCCATCGAACGGGCCATCGCCGCCGTCACAAAAGCGGCCCGCATCCTCGCCAAGCGCAAAACCGGCGCGCTGATCGTCTTTGAGCGGGAGACCGGCCTTCAGGACTACGTGGAGACCGGGATCCTCCTGCACGCCGACCCCTCCCCCGAACTGCTGATCGCCCTCTTCAACCCCCAGACCGCCCTTCACGACGGCGCGGTGATCCTGCGGAACGGGCAGATCATCGCCGCTTCCTGTATCCTCCCCCTCTCCACCGCTTTCCTGGACGACCGACGGCTGGGGCTGCGCCACCGGGCCGCGCTGGGGATCACCGAGGAGTCGGACGCCGTGGCCGTCGTCATCTCCGAGGAGCGGGGGGCGATCTCCGTGGCCCACAACGGCCGGATCATCCGGGACCTGGACCCAGAGCGGTTGGAACGGGTGCTGCGGGCCTTCCACCGACCGATGCTGGAGCCTCCCTGGCCCGCCTGGTTGCGCCGCTGGCTCGCCCGCCCGGAGGAAGAGGAACTGGAATGAGAAGCACGCTGCGCTGGCTGTTCTCCAACCTGGGATTGATCGTCCTCTCCCTCGCCCTGGCCTTCCTCGTCTGGGCCGTGGCTGTGGAGCAGGAGAACCCTACAGTAGAGCGCCGCTACCCCACCCCCATCCCGGTGACCATCCCCCCTGCCCCCGAGGGGATGACCCTCTACGGCGACACCGACGTCCAGGTCTACGTCACCCTCCGCGCCCCCCGGTCGGTGATGGAGAGTCTGCGCCCGGAGGACTTCCATGCCACGGTGGACATCAATCAGATGGAAGAAGGGGCCTACCGGTTGCCGATCCAGGTGCAGGTGGACCGGGAGCCGGTCCGAATTTTAGAGGTGGAACCGCCGGAGATCACCCTGTACCTGGAGCCTACGACCCGGATGACCGTGCCCGTGAGCGTCCGGCTGGAGGGGAACACAGCCATCGGATACATCCCCCGCCCCCCCATCGTCAACCCACTGACCACCACGGTCAGCGGCCCGGCTTCCCTGGTCTCCCAGGTGGTGGAAGCGGTCGCCGTCATCTCGGTCGAAGGGGAGCGGGCGGACATCGAAGGATCGTTCGAACTGGTCCCGCAGGACGAAAGAGGATCGGTGATCCCCTACGTCGTCCTCGACCCCGCCGAGGTCGCCGTCCACGTCCCTATCGAGAAACTGAGCGGGTTCCTGGAGGTCGCGGTGACCGCCCTCCTGGAGGGACAGGTCGCCTCTGGCTACCGTATCTCCAGCATCACCGTGGACCCGCCGCTGGTGACCGTCTACGGGCCACCGGACGCCATCGAGCAGATCCCCGGCTACCTCCAGACGGTCCCCCTGAACCTCGAGGGGGCGAAGGGCGACATCACGGCCCAGCTCCCGTTGGTGGTCCCAGAGGGGGTCTCCCTGGTAGGGATGGACGAGCCGGTGGTCACCGTGCAGGTCTCCATCGTCCCCCTGGAGGGAAGCCTGACCGTCGAGCGGAAGGTGGAGATCCAGGGAATGGAGCCCGGCTTCACCGCCACCGTCGCGCCGGAGACGGTGGAGGTGATCCTCAGCGGCCCTGTGCCCGTCCTCGAACAGTTGACCGATGAGGATGTGCGGGTGCTTGTCGACCTGCTGGGGCTGAACCCGGGGATCCACTCGCTGGAGCCGCAGGTGGTCGCGCCTCCGGAGGTGGTGACAGAAGCAGTGATCCCCTCCAGCGTCCAAGTGGAGGTCATCCTGGTGGCGACTCCCACACCGGAGAGATAACCGATGCGTCAACCGATCGTAGCCCTGGTAGGACGTCCCAACGTGGGGAAATCCACCCTCTTCAACCGGCTGGTCGGCCGGCGGCTGGCGGTGGTGGACGATCGGCCCGGGACGACCCGGGACCGGATCCAGGCCTCCTGCGAGTGGGATGGGATTCACTTCACCGTCGTGGACACCGGCGGGATCGAGGTGCTGCCAGAGAAGGTGGAGACCGGCATCCGCCCCGCGCCGGACCGGCCGCTGACGGAGGACTCGGCCGCGTTCATCCCCCTCATCCGCGCCCAGGCGGAGATGGCTATCGCCGAGGCGGATGTGATCATCTTCCTGACCGACGCCGCCGCCGGGCTCACCCCCGCCGACGAGGAGGTGGCGGACATTCTCCGTCGCTCAGAAAAGCCGGTCTTCCTCGCCGCCAACAAGGCGGAAAGTCCCCGCGTCCGGGAGCAGGCGGTGGAGTTCTACGCCCTGGGCCTGGGGGAGGTGTACCCTATCTCCGCCCTGCACGGGATCGGGGTGGCGGATCTCTTGGACAAAGTGGTTCAAGCGCTGCCCACGTGGGAGGCGGAGCCGGAGGACGAGTCGGTCAAACTGGCGATCGTGGGCCGGCCTAACGTGGGGAAGTCCTCCCTCCTGAACCGGCTGCTAGGCGAGGAACGGGCCATCGTCAGCCCGGTGCCGGGCACCACACGGGACGCCATCGACACGCGGATGGAGTGGGAGGGGGTCCCCATCACGCTGATCGACACCGCAGGGATTCGGCGGCGGGGGCGGATCCGGCCGGGAGTGGAGAAGTGGTCGGTCCTGCGCGCGCTGCGGGCCATCCAGCGGGCGGACGTGGCCCTCTTGATGA
>Ga0209426_1001477_pt1 | contig 14016 bp, 18 predicted proteins | sample Deesub1362B_J571_FD_187697 | JGI IMG/M metagenome (GOLD analysis project Ga0209426, IMG submission 187697) | Deep oceanic, basalt-hosted subsurface ecosystem from Juan de Fuca Ridge flank, Pacific Ocean, CORK Borehole 1362B_J2.571 (SPAdes)... ...
TATCGCATACTTCATGGCCCCGTGAAAGGTGGGAGCGAACATAAAGCCTATGCCTATGTTTTCTATAATGCTCTCTACCTGCTTTGGTGAGAGGTTTAGGTTCACCCCCAGCGCCTCGAGCAGATCGGCACTCCCCGCCTTCGAGGTGACGCTGCGATTGCCGTGCTTGGCTATGGGCACGCCTGCACCAGCGACAACGAAGGCGGCTATGGTTGAGATGTTGAAGGTTTTCACCTTATCTCCGCCGGTGCCGCAGGTGTCCACAAGTCTGCCGTCAACACGAGGGTTAATCTGCGCTGCAAACTCGCGCATAACACGAGCGAAGGCAGAGATTTCGGTGATCGTCTCACCCTTCATGCGAAGCGCCGTTAGAAAACTTGCGATCTGAGCAGGCGTCGCCTCGCCGCTCATTATGAGCTTCATTGCCTGCGTAGCTTCTTCTTCGCTTAAATCCTTGCCTTCAATGACCTTGGAAATAAACTCCTTCATTATCGCCACCAGCAGAATGTGCACAGAGTGACGACGATGACAAAATTTGAACATCATGGCACAAGGATTTCTCCCCGCAAGAACGTAGAGGCGTAGCCGCCCACCTTTACCCTTCCATCCTCGCAGGGCTCTGCATAGATCTCCCCCTCCCTTCCCAGGGCTTTGCCCTGGGATATTATAAGCCTCCTGCCTTTGAACGCGCGATGGCGCAATAGGTATGCAAGCAGCGCACCTGCGGCGGTGCCGGTGACCGGGTCCTCATCTATGCCACAGAGGGGCGCAAAGAACCTCGCCTCAGCTTCATTGCCTGAGAGGGCGAAGGCATAGATGCCAGCCGCCTTAGCCCGAGCGCACGCCTGGGCGATGCCCGGGAAATCTGGCTTCAGCCTTGGAAGCTCTTCTCTTCGCGAGAGATGCACAAGCAGCGCCGGTAAGCCAGTGGAAACTACCTCCACCGGCAAGTCGCCAAGACTTCGCTCGCTTATTCCCAGCAGTGATGCAGCCTCACTTTTTTCTATGGACGCAGGAGCAAACCTTGGCTCCGCTTGGGTGAGCCATACCAGAAAGCCATCGCTGCGTCTCTCCACCTCCACCTTAAGCACGCCCGCAAGGGTTTCAAGGGTTAACTGCGCCTTATCTTCGGGTTTAATTATCCCCTGCTCCGCCAGCACGTGAATGCTTGCGATTGTGGCGTGGCCGCAGAGGTCAACCTCCTGCGTTGGCGTGAAGTACCTCGCCTTAAAGTCAGCCTTCTCCGAGGTAGAGAGGAAGCAGGTCTCTGTCACATTCGCATCGCGCGCTATGGTGAGCATGGTATCATAGCCAAGCGCTTCAGCGTTCAGCACCACTGCCGCGGGGTTACCGGCGTAGGGCTTCTTGGAGAAGGCACTCACCTTGTAGAAAGGCAGAAAGCGCATGGTTTAAGTTGGGCTGGGTGGTATATTAATCATGCCCATTACACCCTTCCACCTTGGGCCTGCGCTACTCATGGCAGTGCTTTTCAGGGGGAGGGTGAGCGCAGGGGCTCTGCTTATAGGAAGCGTCGTGCTGGATGTGCAACCCTTTGCGGTGCTCTTTCTGGGCATGCCCTTTGCGCTTCACGGGCTGAGCCACACCTTCGCAGTGTCTGCGCTTGTGGCACTTGCCCTAGCATTGGCGATGCAATTGCTCTTAAAGCAAAGTCTCTCAAACCTCTTCCTGGGCGCCCTCTTAGGAACCTGGTCTCACGTGTTCCTGGATTCCTTCCTATACGAGGATATGGCTCCATTCTTCCCCTTTGAGGGCAACCCCCTCCTCTATGCCCTTACCCCGGGGCAGGTTTACCTGCTGTGCACTCTGGCTTTTCCTCTGGTGGGAGTGCTTTTTTATTACAATAAAGATAGGGAATAAGAAAATCAGATAATTAAATATTCAAGAGGCATTACTTCAGCAATTTTTTCGAAATCTTCATCTCCTGTAACTATTTTGAGATTGTTGGCAATGCAGGTGGAGGCGATGATAACATCCAAATCATTAATCCTCTTTCCCTTTTTCATCAGCTCTGCGGTGACCTTCGCGGCGAGAGGCAAATGCTTCTCCACGCTTACTATAATGAGGCTGTTCAAAATGTCATCCACAAATTCCTTTTCCCTCTTGCCATAAAAGTGAGCTCCAACAAGAAGCTCGTACTGGGTTATGGTCGTGGTGAACAGAAGGTCTCCCTTTTTTGCAATATCGTCAAGAAGCTCTGGTTCCTTTTTTAATTTTAGGATTGCAGAGGTGTCCAAGCAGAGGTTCATGGTATCGCTAACCTTCTCCTGCTCCTCTCTCTTATCTCTTTACTAAGCGCTTCGGCAGACTCAAGAAAATCTTCGCTCACATCTCTTGAAAGAGCCTTTCTGAACTCCTCGACGTTGCCCTTTTTAAGTTCCTTCAGTCCAAGTGCAAGTATATTGTTTACCACTTTTTTCCTGTACTTCCCATAAACAGCCTTATGTTCTCTTATTATGTGTTCCATTATCCCCTCCCAGATATCCTCATCCACATCTACAGTTACTCTCATGTATGCAAGTGTGCATCTGCACATTTATAAAAATAATGGAATGTTGGTATTAAGCTGCAGCATCCTGTCTTTAAAGAACTTACCCCAGGAAGCGCCTTAGTCTGGCGAGGAGCATCTGCTTTGGCATGGCTCCGACCATGCGATCCACGGGTTTGCCGTTCTTGAAGAGCACAAGCGTGGGGATGCTCATCGCCTGGTACTGCATCGCCGCCCTGGGATTCTGGTCCACGTTTATCTTTGCAAACACCACCTTGCCCTTAAGCTCAGCGGCGAGTTCGTCAATTATCGGAGCCAGCATTTTGCATGGCTGGCACCAGTCGGCGTAAAAATCCACGAGCACCAGCGGATACTTCTGCACAGTCTCCGTCAGCGTGGCTTCGTTTACATGCAAAGGTGAGGAGGGATACTCCACTTTTGGCTGTGAAGCACGGAGGAGCATCTTCTCCAGCTTTTTCCTCTTTATCGCCTCTATCTCGTCCATTGCCATCACCTCATCAGCGCTTCTAAGGTTGCTACCAGCTGTGGCTTAGGAGTGTAGCCCACGAAGGTTCTCACAAGCCTGCCACGAGAGTCGAAGAACATCATTGTGGGTGTGCCGCGAATACCGTAGTGGGAAACAAGCCTGGGATACCTGTCCACGTCCACATATACAACATTTGCCCTGCCTGCATACTCCAGCTGAATTTCGCCTATGATCGGCTTTTCCAGCTTGCACGGATTGCACCAGGTGGCGTAGAACATCACCAGCGTGGGTTTACCGGAGTGCAACGCCTGGGAAAGCTCCTCTTCTGCATTGCCACCTTCGCTCTTGCTCGTGCATCCGCTTGCGAGGATGAGCAGCAAAAGGCTCAGCGCTAGAAGCTTCTTCATTCAATCACCTGCGATAGTTATATATCCTTCCAACGTGGAATTATTTTCAAGAGTTTAAATATATTGTAACATGTTCAACAAATTTGAACATAGTATAAGGAACAGAGGTCTGGCGATGTTTGAGGCAAGAAGCTTGATATGCTCGGGCGAGCCCAGTGTTGACTTTGTAATGCAGTGTCTGCTCGGGCTTCGCCCCCTGGAGGCTGATCTCTACTTTGAGCTGCTTAAGGCTCCTGGCACACCAGTTGAGCTAAGCGAGCGCATAGGCAAAAGCCGCAGCTTAGTGCAGCGTGCCCTTCAGAATCTGGTTGGCTATGGCTTGGCCTATCGCCGCGTGGTTACACGGGAGAGGGGGAGAGCATACCTTTACGAAGCTGTGCCCAAGGAAGAGGCAAAGAAGATTCTGCGCAACGCTGTTAAACAGTGGGTCAACGCTGTGGAAGAAGCAATCTCCAAGTGGTAGTTGGTGAGGATGGGGTAATAGGGGCGGGTGTGGCGCCCCTACTTAGTGCATCTCGGGCATCTCTTTGTCTTTAGCGCTGGGATGCACCACTTCCTCGGCTTCTATTGCTATAGCAACCTTCAGGAGAAGGGTGTACACCAGAAAACCAAGAGCCCACACGGCGAGGGTTATCATTATTTCCATAAGTGTGGGGTAGTACTCCCAGATCTCGCCGATGGGCGTGGGTATAAAGCCTGGGATTATGAGGCCCATACCCTTCTCTGTCCATATGCCGAGGAAGGCGAAGATGCAGGCTATGTTGAGCGTTGTGAAGTTCTTGCGGGTCTTCGGGAAGAGCAGCAAGATCGCGGCGATTATCTCCATTGTAATCGCTGCCCACATGTAGGGCTGAAGCTTCGCATAGGTTACGCCGTTGTGCTCCAGGCCGAAGAAGAGGTACTTCAGCGGCGCAAGGTGTGAGGTTGCGGCATAGCCCACGGTGTAAATCTCAGAGCCCAGGAAGAACAGGTTGACCAGCATGGATATTAAAGCGATGTGCGCCAGGGTGAAGAGTGCTCTGTCCGTCACAACGAGCTTACACCCGGGCTTGCCAATGCATGTATAGCGCCTCACTATCTGAAGGATAATTATCATCAGCGCTGGTCCCGCTGTAAATGCGCTTGCAAGGAAGCGGGGCGCCATCACGGCGGTGTTCCAGAAAGGTCTCGCGGCTAAGCCACCGTAGAGGAACGCCGTAACTGTGTGGATGCTTATCGCCCAGGGTATGGAGATAAGGATGAATATCTTGATCCACTTCCGCGGAGGCTCGCGAACGTAGGCTTTGTACAGCAGGTAGCCCGGGATTAGCAGGTTCAGGAACAGGTAGCCATTGAGCACAATCACGTCCCAGGTGAGCATGGACTGAGGCCAGTTGGGCGTACCTGTGAAGGGCAGGATGTGGAGCATCCTGTCAATCCTACCGAGGTCAATAAGCACGAAGCTCAGACACATTGTCAAAGCTCCAACAGCGAGGAGCTCGCCGAATATGGTAATGTGTTTGAACTCCTTGTAGTTGTAGATATACGCAGGCAAGACGATCATCACTGCCGCCGCTGCTACACCGACCAGGAATGTGAAGTTGGCGATGTAGCTACCCCAGCTCACCTGGTCGCGGATGTCGGTGATTATCAACCCGTACTTGAGCTGGTAGTAATATGAAAACGCTCCGAAGAGCACCATTATGAGCAGACTCGCCAACCAGGCGTAGTACTTCTTGCTTCCTGTCAGGGAAACCTTTATTGAGGTTATCACAAAGTCGATTAGCTTGCTCATCTCCATCACCTCAGTCCATGAAGTAGAAGAATTTCGGCTGCGTTCCCAGCTCCTCTTTCAGCCGGAAGACGCGCTTTTTCTCCAGCACCTTCCTTACATCGCTCTCTGGGTCAAGCAGGTTGCCGAACTTCCTTGCACCCACCGGGCATATCTCAACGCAGGCAGGGTAGCGCCCCTCTCGGGTGCGCTGTATGCAGAAGGTGCACTTTTCTACAACGCCGCGCATGCGGATGCGGTTGCCCAGGTAGTGCATATTGGGGTTGATCTCCTCCTTGGGTAGATATGGATCGCTCCAGTTGAACCTGCGAGCCCAGTAGGGGCACGCGGCGAGGCAGAACCTGCAGCCAATGCACCAGTTGTAGTCCACCACGATTATTCCGTCAGGCTCTTTCCACGTAGCTTTGGTGGGGCACACCTTCACGCAGGGTGGGCGCTCGCACTGCTGGCACTGGATGGGCATATAGAATTTATCCTCCTCTGGCACATGCTCCGGGTTGTAGTAGTGCTCATTCTCCTCTAAGTTGACTCCCGCAATAATCTCGCCAAAGCGAGTGCGGAAGTCTTTGCCTTCCTCGCCGGGGTGAATCTTGAACTTCTCTATTTCAAGCACACGAATCCACTGTATCTCCCCTTTCGTCGGATCGGTCGGCGACGCTCGGGACTGGTTGTTCTCCCGCACGCACGCGTAGACGCAGCGCCTGCAGCCGATACACTTCTGTATGTTAAGGGCATAGCCCCACACGACGCCTTCCTTGGGTGGCGTCGTCTTTATCGTAGCGTCAATGCCGTACTTCTCCTTGTACTCTTTCTTAAGGCGCTCTATAACGCGCTGCTTCTCCTCCTCGCTCATCTCCTTGTAGTGCTTCTGGAAGAACTCCTCAAGGGTTACGTCAATTACGGGGATGCGCACGTTTGCGAAGGGTATAACAGCTGCAGTAGCGCCAGCAGCCGCTTTTTTAAGGAAATCTCTCCTGCTCTCGTCAACCATCTCTCTACCTCCACGCGGCGTACACAGCAAGCAGTAGGCTGAGGGCAAGCACTATGAAGGAGTACACCGGATAGTTGGGTATCTCCTTTGAGGCTGGGGGTTTCTCCGGTGGCTTCTCTGGCTCAATCGGTTTGAACTCTGGATCATGCGGGTTGTGGCAATCTGTACATATAACATCCGGCTCTGGGTTTTCGATACTGCCAACCCACCTTCCATGGATGTGCTCCTTCCACTCCTCGTAGATCACGCCGTGGCACTGGGAGCAGAGCAGGGGTGCTTCTTCAAACGGAATCTCGCTGCCGTTGAAAAGGCGGAGGGTGTCGCGGTCCACAGGGTTGTGGCAGGTGAGACACCAGAATCTGCCGCCACCGTGGTTGAACTCAAACCTGTGGTTGGGCTCTCGCGGAGCAGCGCTCAGGTCCCGAGGCGTGGGGTTGGGCTTGAACTGGGCATGGCAGACGTTGCATCTCCCCCCAGGCTCCGCCTCCCCAGTGGGAAGCTCGCCGTAGCCTTCAAGGGTGCCGTGTTCCTTGAAGTACTCCCCCGCAGGTCCCAGCTCAGGTGGTCCATTGGGGTGGCACACTGTGCAACTTTCCCCTGTCTTTTCTGCAAACTCGGGCTTGGCATGAGCTATGGAAAACATGCTCAAAAGGATAACAAGAATTACCAGACCCTTGGCAACGCTTACTTCCTTCATCCTCTCAATCTCCTGCAGAGCTTTTTGTAATATCAGATTATCGGAGCGGGCTTCCACTGAGCCACCTGAGTACTTTATTTAATAAATATTTAAAAGTTTTGTTCGATATCCTGCGGTGGAGGTTTTGTTAAAAGAAGGTTAAACTTTTATTTTCCACGTGAACCTCCCCTTTCTTGGCTATGAAATTGAGCGACTTTGATTACACCCTGCCCAAGGAGCTTATCGCCCAGGAGCCCCTTAGAAGGAGGGACGCCTCAAGGCTAATGGTGCTGCGAGGCGACAGTATAGAGCACCGCATCTTCAGGGAAATAGTGCGCTACCTTGAGAAAGGCGATCTGCTTGTTTTTAACAACTCCCGCGTAATTCCAGCCCGCCTAAGGGGTAGGAAGAGCACTGGCGGCAGGGTGGAGATTCTTCTAGTGAAGGAGCTTGAGGAAAACCTGTGGGAGTGCCTCTTCAAGGGCAAGCTAAGAGAAGGAGCTGAGATAAGCTTTCCTTCTGGCATCTCCGCGAAGGTGGAGCAGAAGAGCGAAGGCAAGCTGGTGGTTCGCTTTACCGGTGGCGATATTAGGCAGGTGATGTGGAAGATAGGGGAGATGCCAACTCCGCCGTACATAAAGAGGAGGGTAGATAACCCGGAGGAGTACCAGACGGTTTATGCGAGCAAGGACGGGAGCATCGCCGCACCCACCGCAGGGTTTCACTTTACACAGGAGCTTTTAGCTGAGCTTCGCTCCCTCGGCGTGGAGTTTGCTTTCATAACACTGCACGTTGGTCTTGGCACGTTTCTGCCTGTGAAGGTGGAGGAGGTGGAGAAGCATCGAATGCACGAGGAGCATTTTGAGATACCCCGCAATGAGGCAGAGAAGATAAACCGTGCGCTGGAAGAGGGGCGCAGAGTTTTCGCCGTGGGTACGACGACAGTTCGCGCCCTGGAGAGCGCCTTTCGTGGCGAAGGCATAGCGGCGGGGGTTTCCACGACTACGCTCTTTATCTACCCCGGGTACGAGTTTAAGGTGCCCTACTCTGGGCTAATAACCAACTTCCACCTCCCACGCTCGACGCTTCTAATGCTGGTAAGCGCTTTCGCCAGCAGGGAGAGGATTCTAAAAGCTTACAGAGAGGCGATTAAGCACAGGTACCGCTTTTACAGTTTCGGGGATGCGATGCTGATATTCAGGTGAAGTCGTCTAAGTCATCGCCCACAAAAAGATGATAATCCAGACTATGATAATTTTGGATTATATATAAAAACCTGCGCGGATAATTAACACCCAAATGAACCGCCTTGAGATAGCCCTTGAGGAGTTGAAGAAAAAGAGGGTGAGCACAGGCATAGTGCTCAAGCCTCAGAACATCTACTACCTCACCGGCTTCTACCCCTCAGCCTTCGCAGCGCTGCTCTTGCAGGAGAACCCCACGCTTCTCGTATCGCCTATGGATGAGAAGCTGAGCGAATCCACTGGTGTGGAAGTGGAGGTGGTTAAGAACTTCAGACGAAGGCTGAAACAGATAAAAGGCAAACGCATTGGAATAGAGAAGGGCTACGCCAGCTATGAGTTCTACGAGCGCTACCTTAAATCCAAGCGGGTGGTCAACCTCGGGTTCATAGAGGAGATGCGGAAGGTGAAAGATAAGGGGGAGCTGAAGAGGATTAAAACCGCTGCGAGAATTGCTGAGAGAGTAATGGGCGAGGTAGCCGAGAGGCTCGCCCAGACTGAGAGCGAGAAGGAGCTTGCAGCCTATGCTGAGTACCTGCTGAAGCGCGAGGCAGGTGCCGCCTTTGATGTGATTGTAGCTTCAGGCAAAAACTCCGCAATACCCCACCATACCCCGGTAAACGCAAAGCTTGAGACTTCTTCGATTATTGTTGACTTAGGGGCTAAATTTGAGCACTACGCCAGCGACATAACGCGCACATTTTCACTTGCGGAAAGCAAAACCTTTTCAGAGTTTTACGAGGCTGTGCTCGAGGCGCAGAGGGCGGCGATTGAGCGCTGCGTCGCGGGTAACTTTGCGAAGGACGTCGACCTAGCTGCCCGCGAAGTGCTCAGGGAGTACCGCCTGGATAAGTACTTCCTGCATTCTACAGGGCACGGGCTCGGCCTGGAGGTGCACGAGGCTCCCAAATTGAGCGCGCAGAATAGCAGGGAGGTGCTTCAAGAGGGCATGGTGGTTACTGTGGAGCCAGGGGTTTACAGGGAGATAGGAATTAGAGTGGAGGACATGGTTTTAATAGGAAAAAAGCCAAAGCTGATTACCAGCTTCAGGAAGTGATTGCATGCTCATGAGCTTCAAAGGGATTTCACCGAGGTTGGGAAAGGATGTGTTCGTCGCCGACTCTGCGCAACTAATTGGCGACGTGGAGATAGGCGATTTTTCCAGCGTGTGGTACAACGCAGTTTTGCGGGGGGATAGGGATAGGATTAAAATAGGCAGGTACTCCAATGTGCAGGACGGCGCAGTTATCCACGTCTCCAAGGGCTTTCCAGTGGAGATAGGCGACTTTGTGAGCATAGCCCATGGTTGCGTTGTGCATGGGTGCAGGATTGGGAGCAATTCGCTTATAGGAATGGGCGCTGTGGTGCTGAATGGCGTGGAGGTTGGTGAGAACTGCCTCGTGGGCGCTGGCGCTGTGCTCACAGAGGGCAAAAGCTTTCCACCAAACTCGCTTATCCTTGGCGTGCCGGCGAAGGTTGTGAGGGAGCTCAGCAGGGAGGAGGTGAAGGCGATAAAGAAAAACGCCGAGGTTTATCACGCTTTGGCGAAAGAGTACATGCGTGAGCAGCCATGAAGCTTTTGCTTATAGATCCGAGTGTCGCCGGAATAAGTGGCGATATGTTCATTGCCGCACTTTTGGACTTAGGTGTCCCCTCTGAGCCCCTGGAAGAGGTTGTAAAGCTCATTGAGAGCGAAACCGGAAAAAAAGTTAGATTTGAGCTTAGAGATGTGAACAGGAAGAATATCAGGTGCAAGCAGGTGGTGCTGAGTATAGAAGAAGATTTTGAAGGGTTATCTTACGATGATATCAGATATTATATGGAAAAAATCCTTGGGAAAAGCCGAATCAGCAGGGAGGCAAAGGATTTTGCTGGGCGATGCCTCGAGACCCTCATAGAGGGCGAGGCACGCATCCATGGCGACCAGCATGCCCACCTCCACGAGCTTGGGAGTGTGGACACCCTCTTCGACATCCTTGGCGCTGCCTCGCTGCTCGCTGCTCTGGGCGTTTTTAAAGATTTTAAGGTAATCTCCACGCCTGTAAATGTTGGCTCAGGTGTGGTTAGAACCTCGCATGGTGAGCTTTCTGTGCCCCTGCCCCTGGCTGCGGAGATTCTAAGAGCTAAAGCTGTGCCCTTTTTTAAGAGACACAAAGGCGAGCTTGCCACGCCAACCGGGCTGGCGATTCTCGCAAACCTGGTGGAGGAGTTTTCAGAGGAGCTTCCCGTAGCCAAGATTTTGAGCATAGGCAGAGGCGCGGGTACAGCGCAGCTCAGCAGCGCACCGAATGTGCTACAGCTTTACCTCTGCGAAGCGCCCTCGCTGGAGAAGGAGCAGATATCGCTGCTCGAAACAAGCGTTGACGACGTCTCTGGCGAGGTTCTGGGGAATGCGGTGGGAGAACTCTTCAAGGCGGGAGCACTGGATGTGCAGATTATACCCACCGTAGCAAAGAAAAACCGTCCCGGCTACGTGGTCCAGGTGATTTCGCCTCTTGGCGAGGAGGAAGCGCTCGCTCAGCTGATGATGCGCGAACTAGGCACCCTGGGGGTGAGGTACTCTAGGGTCAGCATGCGCTTTGCCCTCAGGAGAGAGGTCAGGAAAATCAGGGTGAGAATCTCAAACTACGAGGGCTATGCGAGGGTGAAGCTGGGCTTGGACGAAAAAGGCAAAGTTGTGACCCTGAAGCCAGAGTACGAGGATGCAAGGCGCATCGCCGAGAAAACCTCGCTACCCCTCCGCGAGGTGCTGAGCAGGATAGCCTGCGAGGCGAGGGCTAAGTTTTTCTAAATAGGGGCGCCTTCCCCGCCCCTATCACCCCTTCCGTATCATTGGCGCCTTCCTGTTCATTTATGAGATACTCTCTGTCTAAACTTCGCAGCACGATTTGCGATTAACGCCGCCACTACACCTGCGCCGAAACCATTGTCTATATTCACCACTGCTATGCCTGGGGAACAGCTCTGGAGCATGGCAAAGAGCGCCGTCTCGCCTTTGCCGTGGATGCCATAGCCTGTGGAGACGGGCAGGCCTATAATTGGTATGTCCACAAGACCAGCGACCACGCTTGGTAGAGCACCTTCCATGCCAGCCGCCACTACTGCCACGTCAACATCGGCGTTCACAATCTTCTCAAGCGCGGGTAGAAGGCGGTGTATACCTGCTATACCAATATCGCGGAAGGAGAAGACCTCGCAGCCCATCTCCCTCGCGATCACCTCCGCTTCCTCAGCGGCGGGTATGTCAGAGCTTCCTGCGCAGAGCACCGCTACCCTGCCGCCTGTCTTCTCCAGCTTAAAGTCTTTCGCCTTGAGCACCACCAGCTTGGCATTGGGATAAATCTCCACCCTGGCTCTGCCCTCAAACTTCTCTCTAAGCGCCCTTATCTTCTCCTCATTTAGGCGGGTGACTATGCATCTCCCCTTTCGCTCAAGAAACTTCTCAACAATTTTAATTATCTGCTCAGCGCTCTTACCCTCGCCGAATACCGCCTCAGGGGCGCCTGCTCTCGCTTCTCTGTTGATGTCAAGCTTGGATAAACCGGAGATTTCCTCCAGGCTGAAAAGCTTGATCCTCCTCTCCGCCTCCTCCACACTGAGCTTCCCAGCTAAAAGCTCCTCCAGCACTTTTCTGATATGCATGAGTAGAGAAGATAGGGGATAACTTAAAAATTTATCCTAACTTATAAGGAAGTACAGGTTCTTTCCGCTTCTCGACTCCTTGCGCAGGTACTTGTAAAGCATGTGGTAGCGGATGAACATCTTTATATTTCCAGGGTTGACATCGTAACCACGCTCTCGCAGACGTGTTACTATCTCATCCCCAGCTAGCTTCTCCCTCCCCTCAAACACCTCGAGGATTGCCTTAACCTTCTGAGCGGTATTTGCAAACCTCTTCATATTCACCTCACCCTCGTTCTAATAATAGTCCTGGATGAGTGATATAAAATTTTTCTGATAACCATTAAGATTGTGGTATAAAATAAGCACACTCCAGACTCTTTTTTGTTTCCTTTTGTTTTGTAATGTTCCTTTCTTCGAATAGTGATTAAAATTTGCTCTTTAACATTACAAAAATTTTGTTATTGACTGTAACGTTTTCATATGTTTTCACGAGCAAAATCATGGCTTCTTTGCAAGATATATCTTGTTTCTTCTGCCTACCTGCTCCTTCCTGATAGCTCCCCTCTTCTCAAGCTCTGACAATATCTTACTCACCTTAGTTTTGGAGAAACCTGTAATTCTAACAATATCACGCTGGTCTATGCCTTCATTCTCTATTATCAGTTTCATTATCTTCTGCTCGTCCTCCTTAAGAATTTCTATCTTCTCTTCAAGCCTCTTCTTTCTGTCAAGCAGCAATCTCACAGATATCCCCTTTGCCTTTAAATACTTGTATGTGAGGAATAGTATGATTGCCGCCGCGATAATGAGCAAAGCTATGTAAATATAATTTCTCGCCTCGAAAAGATTCTCATAAATCACAATAACCCTGAAATCCTTAAATTCTGGCGGTATAGGCTCATGTAGCTCCCATTTCAGTATAACCCTCCTTCCGTCAGAAGTGGGCTCACTTTCCGGGCTGACTCTGTTATCTACCACGCCATAACCGGGGGGTAGGGCAACGGTGAACTCGAAGTTCTTCACGTTGGCGAAGAGGGAATGGGTGATGCTCAGGATGTATATTTTCTCATGCCTTTCAACCACATTGTCAAGAGTGTACCTGTAGGTTATCTCATAGGTGTCGCCGAATTTTAGTGGCTCTGGCAGAAAGGCGATGATGTACGAGCGCTCACCCCTCTTCTCCACACTGAACTTAAGCCTCTCTCCGCCGCTCACCACCTCCACATCCCTGGGTCTTCCGAAGAAGGGATATCTGAACTCGGTAATTGTGGTGTTCTGGTCGTTGAATATGGTGAGAGTCACCTCCCCTTTACCCAGTTCGTCAACTATCTCCAAACTAGCCCTGTAATCTATAATTTCAATTCCGTATGCAGGGGTAAGCAGCACCAGGAAAAACACCACTATCAGCGAGAACCTCATCACAGCATCCTCTCCAGCGCTTCCCTACCCTTCATCCCTCGCTTTACGCCGAGAGCCTCAGCAGCGCTCGTAAGCTCTTCCACGGGTTTTTCAAGCATATCAGCGAAGGTGTTAACCCCTCTCACAACCGCCGCAGCGTCGCCCAACTTTTCGGCAACCGCAATGTTGAGGTAGCCGCACATGAGGTAGCCCTTCTCCGCCTTAATCAATATAAGAGGCGCCTCCCCGAGGAAAATTCTCAATCCAATGGCAGAGCCTCTCTCAAGGCTGATTTTTTCTATCTCCATAGCTACCCCGCTCTTAATTTCTCGTTAAGAATATTTAACATTTCCGAAAAGAAGTTTTTAAGTCATGTGGTGTACTCGGCGTTTATCCTCACATAGTCGTAGGTTAAATCGCAGCCGTACGCTTCGCCTTTGCCGTTGCCCAGGTTCAGCTCTGCAGTAATGTAAATCTCCTTTTGTCTAAGCACCTCCTCCGCTGCTTTAAGCTCGGCGGTGCCCTCAAGGGCGAGGGGTTTCCCCTTTTCAACCAGGCACACCTTTCTCTCATCGCCTTTTGTGCCCACGTACAGGGTTATCTTTTCAGGCACAACCTCAGCGCCCGAGTAGCCTAAGGCGGCGATTATTCGCCCCCAGTTTGGATCGCCCCCGAAGATGGCGCTTTTCACTAAATTTGAGCCAACAACGGCGCGTGCAGCTAAGTTTGCATCGCTATCGCTCACAGCACCCAAAACGCGCACCTCTATGTACTTTGTAGCCCCTTCGCCGTCTCGAGCGATGCTCTTTGCGAGCGTCTGCGTAACAAAATTCAGTGCCTCCTGGAAGCCCTCGATGCTATCGTTAGCTGCACTTCCATTTGCGAGCAGAACAACAAAGTCGTTGGTGCTTGTGT
>Ga0209426_1001478_pt1 | contig 14015 bp, 19 predicted proteins | sample Deesub1362B_J571_FD_187697 | JGI IMG/M metagenome (GOLD analysis project Ga0209426, IMG submission 187697) | Deep oceanic, basalt-hosted subsurface ecosystem from Juan de Fuca Ridge flank, Pacific Ocean, CORK Borehole 1362B_J2.571 (SPAdes)... ...
GATCTCGGATATAGGCAGCATGGCGACAAGCAGAACCTTAATCAGATCGTTCACCCTACCCCCTCTCAATTCCTTTGATCAGATGGAGTAAGGTCTCGTTAACGGGACAGTCAATTCCCATCTCTCTCCCCTTCTCGACTATCGCTCCATTTATGAAGTCAATCTCAGTTCTCTTACCCTTTTCTACATCCTGAAGCATTGACGATCTGTTTTTTGCCGTCATTTCCGCAACTCTCTTGATTTCACTAACAGCATCGAAATCGTAGCCCATTTTCAGCATAACCTTCCTGCCCTCCTCAGCAACACTTCTGGCAACCTTCCAGAGGTTATCGTTCTCCACAACCATCCCGTTCCTCACTTTGCAAAGGGCTGTTATGGGATTGATGGCTGCATTGACAACAGCCTTTGCCCATATCCGGAATTGAATATCACTGACAGCTTCAGCTTTAATACCTGCCCTTCTCAAAGCTTCTGCCACCTTAAATGCCTCATCACTCATTCTTCCATCCAGCTCGCCAACATACGTTAAGCCCTCACCAGCATAAACAACATGCCCGTAATCCGCCAGATTTGCAGCATAGCTTGTAACCCCGCCCAGAACCTTATCACAGTATTTCTGAAGAATTTCTTCATTCCCAACACCATTCTGCAGGCTGCAAACAATTCCCGGATCAACTTCTGCAAGCTTTTTCGCAGCCTCTTCGGTATCGTAGGCTTTGACAGTCACAAAGGTAATATCTGCATTTTCAGGCTTGGCCACAGCATGAACATCAAGTTCAGCTTCAATAAGCCCTGAAACTCTCAGACGGTTTTTTAAAGCTGAAAGCTGTTTGCCTCTTGCAACAAAAATAACATCGAATCCGGAAAGCTGCATCAATGCTCCCACAAGAGACCCAAGTGCACCTGCACCCATTATCTGCACTCTCATCGAACTGCAATCTGCACAAAGAATATTAACCTGCCGCCTACTGAATGCCATGCAAGTCACTCCATGGGATGTCGAGGGGGTCATTGACTACGACAGGCTCATCGAGGAGTTCGGAATGAGACCTTTCAACGAGGTACTCGAGGAGATCGAGAATCCGCACATCCTGATGAAAAGGGGCGCTATTTTCGGTCACAGAGATTACTGGAGGATCGTGGATGCCATGAGAAAAGGAGAGGCATGGGCGGTAATGTCGGGGTTCATGCCATCTGGTCTTCCGCACTTTGGTCACAAGATGACGATGGATGAAATAGTCTGGCACCAGAAGGCAGGAGGAAAGGCATTCGTCGCCATAGCAGATATGGAGGCACACTCAGTTAGAGGTTTGAGCTGGGAAAAGACAAGAGAAATCGGTTTGGAATATATAAAGTCAATCATCGCTCTCGGACTGGATAGCAATGCGGTCATATACTTCCAGTCGAAAAGCAATCACGTCAAGGATTTGGCCTTCGAGCTTTCTGCGGAGGTGAACTTCAGTGAGCTGAGGGCAATATATGGATTTAACGGTGAAACCAAGCTCGCCAAGATGTTTATAACAGCTGTACAGGCTGCTGATATCCTCCACCCTCAGCTTCAAGAATTTGGTGGCCCGAAGCCGGTTGTTGTACCAGTTGGTGCTGATCAGGACCCCCACATGCGTCTCACAAGGGATTTGGCAGCAAGAGCGAGTATCTTCTCCTTTGAGCCAATTGAAGGTGGTCTGAGGATTAGAAGCAGGAAGGGTAATGAGTATCTGAAAGCTCTGAAGGAACTGAATCTGGAGACAAGGTTCTACGAAGAGCATGTTGATGTTTCTGGAAGTGTTGATGAAATTGAGAGGGAAGTGAGGGAAGTAGAGTTAAGACTTGGAGGATTTGCTTTTATCCCTCCTTCTTCAACCTACCACAGATTTACTACTGGCCTGACAGGAGGAAAAATGAGTTCAAGCAAGCCAGAAAGCTACATTTCTCTCCTTGACTCCCCCGACGAGGGAGCGAAAAAGGTAATGAAGGCCTTTACTGGTGGAAGAGTTACAGCAGATGAGCAGAGGAGACTCGGAGGGGAACCAGATAAATGCGTCGTTTTCGAGCTTTACAGCTACCATCTGATTGAGAATGACAATGAGCTGAGGCAAATAGAGAGCAATTGCAGAGGAGGGAAACTTCTGTGTGGAAAATGCAAGAAAAACGCTGCTGAACTCGTGAGGAACTTTTTGAAGGAACATCAGGAAAAAATGGACGAGGCAGAGGATAAGCTTGAGGATTACACGATAATCGGGCTTTGAACTCTAATCTCAATCAAGCCTCAAATCCTTAACGTAAACTCCCTCTCCCTTTTCCACGTATCCAACAACAGAGCCATCGCATAGCTTCACAGCCTTCCCAGCTTCATCTTCAGGCAGCACGATCATGAAACCCATACCCATGTTGAAGGTTCTGTACATCTCATCCTCGTCAACCTCCCCAAGCTCCTGAATGAGCCTAAATATCTTTTGCGGCTCTAAGGGTTTATCCACAACGTATTTAACATCACCTCTGAGCCTCTTAAGCTTCAGCAATCCGCTGCCTGTGATGTGGGCAAGTCCGTGCACATCGCAGCGCTTCAACACATCGAGAACCTCCATGTAAATTCTCGTTGGGGTCAAAAGTTCCTCCCCTATCGTCTTTCCGTTAAACTTATCATGATAACTCATCCCCGCCATCTCCACAACCTTCCGGGCGAGGGTGAGGCCGTTGCTGTGTATCCCGCTGCTTGGAATGGCAACAATAACATCTCCCGGCTCAACTCTCTCGCCAGTTACGATTTTATCCTTCTCCACAACACCTATTGCCGTTCCCGCAAGATCAAAGCCTCTGATTATTTCGGGAAGCGTCGCAGTTTCCCCACCGAGGAGGGTTATATTGGCAATTCTGCACCCCTCCTCAAGTCCCTTCGCTATCTCAGCCATTATCCTTTCGTCCGGCTTCTCGATTGCGATGTAGTCCACCATGGCAAGAGGTTCTGCCCCTACAGCTACCAGATCATTCACGTTCATCGCAACGCAGTCAATCCCGATGGTGTCAAACTTGTTGATTGCCTCAGCAACAAGAATTTTGCTCCCTACACCATCTGTTGTGATGGCAATGCCAAAATCTCCGCAATCTATGACCCCGGCATAGTGAGACGTCAGTATTGGTTTTCCAAAACCCTTTCTGACGTGCTTTATGACTCTCGCGAGGGATTTTATCGCCCTCTCCTCCTCCCTTATGTCAACTCCCGCCTTTGCATAATCGAGCTTTGGCATGATACAACTCAGAAACTCTTTTTAAAATATTGCCTATCAGCTATGTGGAACTTGAGAAAATGGTAGAATTGATGGAAAGAGAGGCGAGGAAAAGAGGTGCTCCAATTTATACTCTTAAGGGAGAGGTAAGGACACCCTTTCAGCACCTCGTGGCAGCATTGCTAAGCTCAAGGACGAGGGACGAGGCTACTGCATCAGCGGTTCAAAGGCTTTTCTCCAGAATAAGAACTCCAGAAGAACTTGCTGGGATGGACGAGGAGGAGATAGCGGAGCTAATAAGAGGTGTGGGATTTTACAGGGTTAAAGCGAGGAGGCTGAAGGAACTTGCGAAAAAGCTTGTCGAAGAATACAACTCTGAAGTTCCGCTGAAATTTGATGAACTTGTAAAGCTCCCCGGCATAGGAAGAAAATCCGCCAACGTTGTTCTTGCCTATTCAGGCATTCCTGCGATACCCGTTGACACCCACGTTCACCGCATATCCAACCGTCTTGGGCTGGTAAACACTACCCGACCTGAGCAGACTGAGGAGATGCTCAAAGAGATTTTTCCCGTCAGCATGTGGGATAGGGTGAACAAAGCATTTGTTGGCTTTGGTCAGACCGTCTGCAAGCCTGTAAAACCCCTCTGTGATGAATGTCCCCTCAGAGATGAATGTCCCAAGGTTGGGTTGAAGCAGGGATAGAATGGCTCTTATCGCTCTGCTAATCCCTCTCCTTTTCAGCGTGCACCAGATACTTGTCAGGTTCGGCAGCAGAGAAGTGGATACGATGAGCGGAATTTACGTCAGTCAGATCGCTTCCACACTGCTTTTTCTCCCCTCAATAGTCAATCCGAGTCTTGACAGAGAATTTTTGGGTTACATGCTTGTAGCAGGAATTTTACATTTCTTCGCTGCAAGAATATGCTTCTACCATGCGATAAGCAGAATCGGAGCGAACCTATCTGCACCACTATCAGCCACGAGGGTTTTCTTCGCAGCCATACTTGGAATATTTCTGGGCGAGATACTGACGCTAAGGGTCTCGCTGATGTCCATCCTGATCTTCGCAGGAATCGTTCTCATCTCAAGACCAAGTGGAGAAGCAGATTACGTCGGAGTAACCCTTGGAATACTGACCGGGTTTTTTACAGCCCTCTCCTCCTTCCTCGTCAAGTTCGGGAATGCTGTGGAATACAACCCGCTCTTCGCGACGTTTATCGGATTTCTGGTGTCAACAGCCCTCATGACCCCGATTGCCGCAAAAAACCTGTCCTTGAAGGGGGCGAAGTGGTATTTTGCCGCAGGCATCACAGCCGGGCTTGCACACTTTGTGAGATACGTCGTGCTTAAAGACTTACCCGTAACAGTAGTCGAGCCCATTACGAGCGCGTATCCCCTTTTCACCGTGATGTTGACTTTTATCCTTCTCAGAGAGAGGGAAGTCTTCACTACCCGATCTCTACTCGGAACTTTTCTGATACTGGCAGGAATCTACTCCTATTACCTGCAATAATTTTATATTACCCGCAAAACCTTTCAGAGTGATGGAATCGAGAGAAGTGCAGGTTTCTCTGAGCAGAGACCTCTCATTCTTTGACATCACGATGATTGGCATCGCCGGGATGATTGGGGCGGGTATCTTCGCCCTTACTGGCATTGCTGCGGGTATTGCTGGTCCTGCGATTCTCCTCGCATTCCTTCTCAATGGTATAATCGCTACGCTCACAGGACTGGCTTATGCCGAACTCGGTTCTGCGATGCCCCAAGCTGGTGGGGGTTATCTGTGGATAAAAGAAGCCATGGGAAATTACGCTGGATTTATGGCTGGATGGATAGACTGGGCAGCACACACAATCGCCTGTGCCCTCTATGCCGTAACCTTTGGAGCTTTTTTCGCCGAGATGATTGTAAACTTCATGGGAATTGCCCTATCCCACACACTTCTTGCCAAGCTTTCTGCCCTTGCGATGGTCACCTTTCTGGCGTATGTAAACTACATTGGGGCAAAAGAGAGTGGAAAACTTGGTGGATTCGTAACAATGCTGAAGGTGCTCATTTTAGTCATCTTTGCTCTCTTCGGCATCTACCACATGACTTCCTATCCCGACTGGGCGAGTGCATACACACCCTTCATGCCCACTGGGCTGGCTGGAGTGCTCGCTGCGATGGGTTTAACTTTCATCGCCTTTGAGGGTTTCGAGATAATAGTTCAGAGCGGTGAAGAAGTTAAGAATCCTGATAAAAACATACCAAAGGCCATAATAGTCTCTCTCTGGATTGCGGTTGGAATTTACATTCTCGTAGCCTTTTCCCTGCTTGGAGCAGTTAGAGCTGATGTTCCGAGCTGGATGTTCCTCGGTAAGCTGGCAGAGCTCAGCCTCGTCAGAGTGGCTGACCAGATCATGCCCTTGGGCGGGTGGATGATCCTCGCAGGCGGTTTGATCTCAACTGTGAGTGCCATGAACGCCACCATCTATTCATCCTCAAGGGTTGTCTTCGCCCTGAGTAGATCAGGTTACCTCAACAAGGCATTGGCAAGGATTAACGAGAGGACGAGGACGCCGCATTATGCAATCTTTTTCAGCTACATTATCATTGCTATCTCATCTTTAGCCCCAATAGAGGCTGTGGCGTCTGCTGCGAGCCTGATGTTCATCTTTCTGTTTCTATCTGTCAACACGGCACTTGTAATCCTCAGGTTGAGGAGACCTGATATAAAACGCAGCTTCAAACTCCCCTTCGTTCCCTTTCTGCCCTTTGTCGCAATAATTTTCCAGATAGTGATCACCTACTTCCTCATCACCCACATCGAGCATGGAATATCGGTGTTCTTCATGACGGTTGCATGGATGTTTCTCGGTTCTCTGGTTTACTATGCATACTCCGAGAAGGAGATGGAAAAGAGAGTAGAGGAGGAAGTGATGACTGTATACAAGGAGACGCCCGTTGAGAAAAAGAAATATGTCATTCTTGTTCCGATTGCAAATCCTGTTGTAGCCAAGAAGCTCGTGAGGTTTGCCGAGTTAATCGCGAGGCAGAGAGACGGCGAAGTTGTGATTATGAACACCGTGAAGCTCCCACCTCAAACTCCTATTTCGACACCTGCGGAGGAAGTTAAGAAGGCAAAAGAGAGAGTGGAAGAGCTCATGAATCTGAGCGTGCCTGCTGGAGGAGTAGTTAAAGTGGGACACGATGTTTCTGAGGCTATTTTGAGTGCAGTTGAAGAGTGGAAGGCAGATATGGTGGTCATGGGCTGGAGGGGGAGGACATTTAGACGTGATGTGGTGCTGGGCAGCACAATTGATCCGGTGATGATGAAGGCAAAGTGTGATGTTGTTGTGATAAGATTCGAGCCAGGAGAGAAAATGCCCGACTTCAGGAGTGTTCTCATTCCAACGGTCGGTGGTCCCCACGCCAAGCTGGCGTGTGAGATCGCTAAGGATATCGCAACAGAAAGGGAGGCAGTTGTAAAGCTACTTTATGTGAGCAATCACGAGAGGGAAAGAGAGAAAGCAGAGAAGGTACTCGATGAGGCTGCAAAAGAACTTGATGGTCTGAAGGTAGAGAAGGAATTTGCAATACACCCAAGACCTTCCGAAAGGATTGCGAATGAAGCTGAAAACTTCGACATAACCATTATTGGCGCCTCAGAGAAGATGTTCCTCTACAACTTTCTGATGGGTTTATTTCCTGAAAAAGTTGTGAGAAAAACATCAAAGACTGTGGCGATGACCAGAAAGTGGGTGAAGTTCATATAAAGAAAAAGAGAATTAAAGTAGCTAACTCTGCATGAAAGTTTATCCCACCCCTTAGGGAACAGTAATAAAGTGGGGCCGGAGATCCGAATATGCAAGGTTCCAAAGTCCGAAGACTTCCCGGAGGGTGTGAAATACTCGCTGATTACATCAAAATTGACCGGAAGGGGGGAAAAGAGTTCTTGGCTACAACAACGAAAGGGGAAAGGAGGGTACCACAGCATTACTTCGGTAGAGTAGAGAATCAATGGTGCCCTACAACGAGATAGAGGTTAGTATTCCGATTGTTGGGTAATGTAGGGAGAAGCTATGCGGATGAAGTTTATGATGGGAGGTTAAGGTGTCGGAATTAGAATTGAGTTTTGATTACTCTTCAAACTTCTCGATAATGCTTCTTATTTCTCCCAATCGTCTCGGATTTAGTGAAACCTGTTTACCGTAATGGGTTGGTTTAACAAGTAAAAGCCCCTCACGAATTAGCTCGTTGATTACCTCATCAATAAGGTCGTATTTATTCCTCGGAAAGCCCTTTCGGAGATTCTTTATGTCAGTATGTTTGCCTCCAATATACCTGTGTCTGTACAGCCTCCATAAGATTTTGACTCTTACTTTTTCCGACTGCACGATAAGTATCGTATCTTTTGATTTAAATATTTTTTGACTTATTTTTGATATAATAACATTTTGGAAGTTTAAAAGAATATTTAAAAAAGTTTAAATAGTATGAATCTCACAATCTTTTAGAGAGACAGAGAGAGGTGTTGATGATATGTTAAGCTACTTGTTTGGGGACGCCCCAATCATAAAAATTTTGGACTTCTTGCTCGACGAGTGGGAGTTGGACTTCTCTAAGGCCGATGTGGCGAGAGAAACTGGTGTCAGCTGGAAGACGGTAAACGAGGTTTGGGGCACGCTGGAGAAATTCGGTCTGATTGAATACACGAGAACCGTAAACAGAGCCAAGATGTACAGGGTTAAGAAAAACAACCTGTTCAAAACTCTGAAGAGACTCGACATGGAAATTCTGGCTCTTTTGGATAGAGATGATCAAAAACAGGAAGTGACTGCATAATAGAAACACTTTCTGAAATCCTTTCCAACATCTAACTCTGTCAGCCAATCTAAAGTGGGGCCGCCGAGATTTGAACTCGGGTCACCGGCTCCCAAAGGCGAAATTCAACAACGAAGATGAAGATTTTCTCGATTACAATTCAGTAAAGAGAGATTTTGTAAATTGGATTAACTCACGGGTAGAAAGTAAAACTGCAAAGGACTACCTAAGTTATCTGGATAGGTATCTGGCTGGTGTAATAATTAAAAACACGGATGATCTAACTGAAGTTTCGTTGATGGTCCAAGCTGGTTGGAATCATTTTGTTAAAGCTGTCCGTAACTTGGTTAATTATCATCTCGATAAACGTTTAATTTCAAAAGAATTTGCTTTGGAGCTTAAAGAAATACTGAAACTGAAGAAAAGTGGCTTTGACACTTATGTTCCAAATGATGAGGTTGTAAAACAGGTTTTAAATGAATGCGAGAGAGAAGACTACAAACTTATAATGAAAATTATCTATTACAGTGGCGTTAGGGTCGTAGAGGCCTTAAAGATTCTAAGAGAATTCGATCCCAAAAACTTACACATCATAGATGAAGTTGCATATTATGACTTAGATTGGGAAAGAGGTAACAAAAAAGCATTCAAATGTTTTCTACCTTCTGATTTAGCTAAATCACTAAGCAAGATGGATATCTCCGAATATGGTGTAAAGAGTTACTTTACAAGCCGAGGTTTACCATTGAAATATGGACGAAATTGGTTTGTGAATAAACTTGTTCAATTAGGGATAAATGAGGGAGTAATACAATTCATGATTGGACATAGTAACGGTTCTACGCTTTTTAATCACTACCTCGAAAAACTTCACAACTCAATTGTTGCTTATAAAAAAGTAATACCAAAATTACGAGAAGTTTTAGATGTTTGACAATTTTTATTTTATTTATTTATCAACCGAAAAGCTTATATATTATAAGAAATAGGAATTTCTATACCTCATGGAATGAAGAACGCAGTTAGTTTCAAACCGGATGAAAAAACAGCCAGGATATTATCAACTTTCGAGGAAAAGGGCTACAATAAATCGGAAATCATTCGCAAAGCGTTGCAATTCTATGACGAGTTTTATTTCGATGAAGAGACGTGGAAGCTATTAGCCAGATTACAAAAGAAGACCAATCTACGTAATAGAAAAGCGGTTTTGGTTATCGGTTTGAAAACGTTAGAGGAAATTTTGAAATTCGAAACGAGGTGATGAAAAATGCGTAATGAAAAGTTAGTCAGATTAGCCGAAAATTTGGCGAGGAAAGCGAGAGAATTCGATTTAAGTGATGTAAATCAAAGGATACAGGCAAGAATCTACGCAGGATTAGCACTTGATTTTCTAAAATTAGGAAACGCAACTACGGAAGATTACAAAAGAGTGGCCTCGATTCTCCCCGATATAGACAAAGAGGCAGAAAAAGTGGAGGTAGGCCAAAAATTAACGATTGGAAAATACCGTGATGGTAGGTGGGTGGCATGGTAAACTTCTTAGCAATCGGAAGGAAAATAGACGAACAAAAGATCGAATTTATTGAATGGTTTAGGAATTACGTTAATGATGTCTTGAGACCGCAGTTAATTAAGGAAATCAGCAAAAAACTAAATGATGACAAACTTTTACAACTTGAAGAGATGGAAAAGAAACAATTGTCTGAAGCAAACGCACAATTCTTTTTGAAATGTATAAAGGCAATTAAAGCGATAGAAAAAACTCGAAATCCAGGGCCAAAGGTAGCTAAGATAGCAGAAGAAGTAGGATTGTTGGAATCAGAAGTTGAGATTCTATTGAACGCAGTTAGGTACCATAGGTTGTATGAAAAATTTATGGCGAGTAAAGATCAGATAATTAGATTTATCTAAATGTCCTTTATTTTTTATTATTAAAATGAATAAAAAAGGAGAGGTGGCGTAAATGGAAAAGACAAAGAAATTAATTGGATTTGAGAATGTTGAAATTTTAACTCGTGATGACCTATTGAAGATGTTAACAGAACTAACTATGAAAATGAGAAATAAGGTGTTTTATGGCAGATTTACGAAGCCTGAGATCGAAAGGCTACGAATTAGATACGATCATTTGTTTTGTGAGATTATAAGAACTTACAACACCATTTTACGTGATACGGAAATCGAGGAGTTAAAGAGAAGGATTGACGAACTTGAAAGGAGGGTAAGTTATGAAGAACATTAAGCAATTGAAAAAGAAAATCATAGAACTCGAAAGTTTGGCTATTAAAGCTAATCTCGCCGTTTTCATAAGCAACAAACCACATGGAAAAGTGATCAGTGAATTCAATGATTTAGAGAAGGCAAAACAAGAATGTAAAAGGATTAGTAAGAAGCTAAACATACCCGATCTATCGTGGCTTATTGAGATATCCGATGACGATGGCATCCCTCAGCCTCCGTTTTATGTATGTGTAGATGAAGACAAAATTGAAATGCGGGTCGTGGAGGTTGGGGATTAAAAAAACGAGAAAGTAAAGATCGAGCAGTATAGGGAGGATTATAATGAGTTATATTTTAAACCATTTAAGTTTTACGGTTGATAATTTTTCTTTGATTGATTTGAGATACCCTGGGGCAGGAAAAACGACCGAATCAATACTTAGAAACAAAGGAAAAGGATACCTTCATATTTTTCCAGATTATTATGTGTGTGAAGAAAAAGTAAAAGAGAGTCCTGACGCCTACGTTTTGAAGGGTAGACCTCAACTATGTGACAGAATAGATGAGGACGTCTACGACTTCATAATGCCAAAATGTAAGGGTTGTCAAAATACAGATTTTTGTGGCTTTTTTAAACAAAGAGAAGAAGGACAAGGCAATGATATCTACACAGTGCCACAAAATTTGGAGCTTGCTTTAAAGTGGTTTAAGCCAAAGACTATCGTTTTAGATGATGTGTCGCTGATAAACCTTATCTATCCTTACGAGGATATAACACCAGCAGATTTGCAAAAACTCAATAATTACCTTCTCAAACATAATTACACAGCGTTAGCAAAACTCACTACCACTATGATGGAAAAAGTGGGTTTTCTCGAAGATATTGGAAAGGAAATCACAACTTTCGTAAGGAAATACAAAAACATATTAGAAAATGAATACTCCAACTTATCGGAAGATTGGGAAACAATAAGAGATAACAAGATAAAGGCAAAAATCCTATCATTGTTAATCAAAGCAAAAAAAGTTTGGGTATACGGATTATTTAAAGAGAATGGTGAGAAAATAATTCGAATCGTCGTTAAACGTTACGATAAAAGAAATTTTAGAAATAAGAGGATTGAGTATTTGAATGCTACACCAATTGAAATCGAATTAGAACTTTCCAAAGAACTATCAAGTTATCCTGTTAAGCCGATAAGCAAAGATCCCCCTACGAGAAGAAACACGACAATAATTCAAATAACTGACTCGAAATTTGGTTCTTTTGATGTTAGAACTGGCAAGAACAAGAAGTTCAACAGAATTAACGAATTACTGGATGAATTTTTCGCAAATACAAAGAGAGAATCTATAGTTTTATTTACATCAGAGTCGTGCTTGAGAATTATTCGTGAGTGCTATAAAAACTTATTTCAAAGAAAAAAGCGAGGAGATGAGAGATTCGAAAACGTCTCTAATACCGTTACTACTGAAAATAATGGCAATTATGAATTAACTCGGATTTTACTTCACGGAAAGGGAAGCTTAGGAACTAATAATCTTAGTAATATATCTAAGGGTATCATAACCGGAATATCCTTTCTACCACCATCTTTTTTCATAAGACCACCATTTATCAAAGATTTTGCTCAGTTACGGATTTTCGTGAGCAAACAAAAAAGCAAAGATAGGGAGTTATTCAGCAATTGTAAAAATATAAGCCAAGCTTATAAAAATAAGAATGAAATTCACGCCAAAATAGATTTGCGATGTTATGTTAACATGATGTATGAGTTGATTCAAGCGTATGGTATAGATACCGAAGAACCAGTTAGGAATTCAGTTATTCAAGCGATTGCGAGGATAGTAAGAGAGGGAGATGAGCCGAAGTTAATCGTAATCGTCGGAAACATCACAATTGACAATGGAGAAGATTTTATTCCTCAAATTGGCTGTTTCGTTAAGAAAATCAAGCTTGGTAACTTTCCTAAAAAGAATTCCAACAATTACGAAAAAATCACCAAGAAGTGGGCTGAGCCACTTATTAAGGAACTTAGGAGATGGTATAAACCAATCTTAGAAAAGGTTATAGATACAGAGGTAGAAATGATGGAATCAGACAAGGTTACAAAAGAAAAAGCAAAAATGTTGGAAAAGGAATACGGTGTATTTTCATGGAGTTGGTATTACAAAAAGCTAAAAGAATTACAAAAAGCTAAAAGATGTTGAAAAAGATGTTGCAGAGGAAAAGATGAATACTCAGTATTTATCTAAGCTTTTCGATGTGGACGATTAGGGCGAACATCATAAGTAATTCCTTCTGGTTCTTCGCCAACCTCAATTATAAAACCGTCCTTTTCTTTGATTATTCTAACTTTAATATTCTTCGTTTTCATCAAACGTAGAATACTTCTGTAAGATTAATAAAGCTATTTACATCATCTTGAAAAGCTATTAAAGTTGAATAGAAAAAATTATTTTGTAACTAACTCAAGCAAAGCTTTTCCTTTCTCAGTTAGACGATATACCTTTCTTCTATCTGATTCTGAAGATGCTATAAAACCATTCTTTTCGAGTTCATAAAGATGAGCATAAATCGAAGAAACAGATACCTTAAGTTTTTTGGAGAGAGCGTAGCCATGTAATGGTTCTTTTTCAAGTTCTTTAAGGATTCTTAGTTTAATTTTGCTAATAACAGGCATTAAGTGATAATATTCGTATGTTCCGTAAAAATTATATATCTGAAAAATCCGATATAGTCCCGGGGTTGGCTATGGAAAAGCGATGGATTGTTTTGGGAGTTGTTTTGCTGTTCTTTTTGGCTGTAGTATTGTCACCTGGGCCTGGGGAGGAATCTTCAAAAGAGGAGGAAACTACACTAAAGCCATTTGCTGACCAACTAAAAGAGGAAATTACGACTATTTGGGCAGACATCGAGAAAGTCGAATACTTCGAGACCACAAGACATGTAAATGTCTGGTTTGTCAAAGAGGCGGTCTGGGACGAGAGCCATTTGAGGGATACCTTCTGTTATGCCACCTTTGATATAATGGCTACTTTAGTAAAGCACGCTGATAAAATAGATTCCGTAACAATTATTGGGAAAACGACCATGATTGATATGCAAGGTAACAAAAAGATTGAGAAAGTATTTCAAGCAAAAGTAACTATGGATAGAGCGAAAAATGTCAAGTGGGAGAATTTGGAGGACGTTGGAACCTTGAAGCCCCTTTACGCCAACTTCGATGACATTTGGTGGCACCCTGCCGTGAGGCCTTAAACTCTTTTTATTTTTATTTCCGAAACTCAAATGTGGGCTGGTTATCTAACGTTAAATAACGGAGGAGTTCGCTATGAAAAGGATTGGAGAAACTAAGATCGGAAAGCTAACACCTAAACCACGCATAACGTATCCATTAATTCGTCTACCGTCTGAGTTTGCCGAGATTATAGGGAAGAGAGCTCAAATCTTCGAGACAGAGTATCAGGGAAACAGAGCTTTTCTTATCGTGATTTGCGATGAAGTTATAAAACCTGGTAGTTATTCTGACTTAGAAAAACGAGTATCTGAGCTGGAAAATAAAATTGAAGAGCTAAGTAATATAGTTTCCACTTTTATATCATCTAACGGTCTTAAGATTACAAAATACGAGTGGGGCCGCCGAGATTTGAACTCGGGTCACCGGCTCCCAAAGCCGAGAGGATCACCAGGCTACCCTACGGCCCCTTTCTGCTTTCTTGCAGTAATTGTTTTTTAACTTTGTCCTTAACTGCTATT